>Ga0209578_10000439_pt1 | contig 55058 bp, 52 predicted proteins | sample tdAd472_FD_187127 | JGI IMG/M metagenome (GOLD analysis project Ga0209578, IMG submission 187127) | Marine sediment microbial communities from the Atlantic coast under amendment with organic carbon and nitrate - tdAd47.2 (SPAdes)... | ecosystem: Environmental > Aquatic > Marine > Coastal >...
ATTCAGCGTGGCAAATCACCCGCCGAAGGAATGGCGCGAGACAGTGCTTTTCTGGCTCGCAACTGACTGAGGGGAACCCGGAGGGTCGAGGTGATCAAACGCTGAATTCAGGTGCTCTCCCGGCGACTTGGAACGTCACAGGGAGCATAGGTAGTGGATAGTGATGTCGAAATGGAAGGAGGAGGCCACGAATGGGGTAAGCCTTCCGAGGGCGTGGAAGTTTGTTTTCAACCGCGGAAGGCTTACCCCATTTGTGGCGTCCGCTTGGTTTGAATGCCTCATTCCACGCTAATGTGCGATGAACCTAAAAGAAGCCCGCATTACAGCGGGCTTTCGCGCAGCAGGCTTGATATCAGGACCGGGGACGGCGCCTCGACCAACCAAGACCAACCAGGCCAAGCCCGAAGAGGGCGAGTGTAGCGGGTGTCGGTACCGGTGAGGACGCTTCAACATCTACCAGCACTCGACCGATAAAAAAGTCCTCAGTAGACACGCCAATCGCAGATGGATCGGTTGTTCTCAAGTCGCCTTGCATGAGCAAACGGTTAAGCGTTACGTCGAAACCCAGGATGCTGCTCATGTAGGCAGCCGCGCCGTACGAGTTGGTCGAGTTGGGGCCACGCGAACCCAGCACGCCAATAATGTCTCCCGAGAAAATATCAATGTCAGTCGCTACCAACCCGGCCCCGGCATTATCTCTTGAAAGAAACAAGGTCGAAAAATCAGTGGTGTTGGCTGCAAACGCGGGGGGGGTGACGTTCAGCCGTATCAGGCTCACATCAAAGTTGTCCGTGCTCGCGTCTGTAGCGACACCAAGTCCGATAATGGTGAAATCCGTTGGCGCTACAAAATAGAAGCCCCTGGTCAGGCCTCCGAATGTAGCTTCTTGTGAGCCAACGTCGATGAGAGTGGCTGAGGCGGTTTGCGCCATTGAAACTGCAAGCAGTGAGAACAGAAATGTGCGAATCTTGTGTAACATTGGACGTTGCCCCTGAAAATTCTAGAATTCAGGTTTCATTCATGCATGTTGCATGCCAAGTATTTCATATTTAGGCGCTGAGTGACCTGCGGCGCTTCGCCCATCCGCGAAAATGACTGATGTGTAAAGAAAGCTGACGTTGATAGACGCTTCCATCGGTATATGGGCCGCCTTCTTTCCGGGCGACCGGTTGGCGACATCGCCTGCACATCGCTCTCACCATTCCAGCCGCAATGTCGATGCAACATGCTGCTGCAGGCGGCTCGGGATTGCCAGTTCGTCTGCCAGGCCGGCCCAGCTTTTAAACGCGTCGACAGTGCGCTCCAGCACCCGCTTTTCGCGTCCCCGCGGCAGGCCTGCGTAGGCCGCAAGGTGTTTGAGGTCCGCCTGTTCGAAATCCCTTGTCTTGCCATTGATGCTGAGCTGGTGGTAACGCGTGAAGTCGCTGCCCTGCGCGTGGCAGAGATCGTAGGCGGGGGAGAGCTCCCACTGGCCTGAGGGGTCCATGATAAAACTGAAATTCTTGACGTGGTCGTCCTGGTTGCAGGCAACAATGTTGAACACCACGCGGCGGTACTGTTCTTCCAGGTCGCTCATGGACATGCCCAGTTGTCTCATAACCAGAAACAGCTGTTCGTAGGAGTGATGCCCGCTCTCGTAGTAATCGTAATGAGCGATTGCCGCCAGCGTCTGGACAAAGCGTTTCTTGCCGCTCTCTGTGCGATCGAATCGCCGGGTCATGAAGTGGTTGCGGCCACCTTCCCTGAGCAGCTGGCATTCGGTCATCTCAATGCCGCAGGCCCGGGCAATTTTGTGGTAACTGTATTCCAGCAGGCCGTAGCCGGCAGGGTCTGCTATGCCCCAGTCGCCGCTGAACGCCACGCCGTCGAATTTGATCAGCCAGTGTTGGTAACCTGGCGGCAGGTCGAGCTGGCCTGAGCGTACGTCGCGTGTTTCCGGGTTGAAAGCGATTACCGCTTTCGCCCTGGCGCCTCCGGCGGAAGTGCCGACACTCAATATGTCCAGCAGGGGCTGGTCGCCCAGTTTTTCATCCAGTGTTACCTGCAGGGCCTGCCTGTCGGTGAACGCCAGGCTGGCCAATTCGACCAGTTGCTCCATCTCCAGGGTTCGGGAGTCGGGGCTCTGGGGTGCCGTTGCCGGTTCGAATTCCAGTGCGCCTATGGCGCGCTTGCCGGTATAGCAAAGTCGATCCACGGCATTGAACTGGTCGGGCGTGCGGCCTGTGCTCGCCAGCCAGACATCGATGAGTGCGTTGCCGTATTTGTCGGGCAGCGAGTCGGCCAGCAGCCCCGGAAGCCCGTGGAAGGCACGCGGTGCCAGATCGCGAAACTGGTAAATGCGGCTTTTGTGCAGAGGCATCTGCAGAGGCGCCAGTTCAACACCGGTATCCACAAATGCCGGGTCCCACTGGAAACGACCGTAGGTCTCGTTCTCATCCATAGAGACATAAGCAACGGTGCGCCCCCAGAGTGTGACTTCCGCAGTGCTCACGGCGCCTGGTCTCCCCAGGGCGTGCTGTCTGCGGAAGAGTGGGGTGGCGCGCTGGCACGGCGGCTGCGTGCACCCCGCTGCTTGCGTGCCGCCTTGGCCTCGGCCATGGGAGAGCGCAACTGCTCTGGCAGCATGGCGTCCAGAGCATCAGCCAGACCCAGCGCTTGCAGCGTTTTTATCCAGCTGCCCAGCTGGCTGTCGTTGCCGCCCTCCATTCGGCGCAGAGTGGCCACTCCAAGGCCGGCACTGTTGGCCAGGGCTGTCTGCGAGAGACTTTGCTGTTTACGGCAAGCGGCCAGGCGTCGGCCCAGTTCTTCCAGGGTGCTGTCAACCGGGGTGAGTTCTTCAATTTTCATATCATTACCGATATATAATAAGGCTTTTAACGATATAATCAATCATATGTGATCTTTTAGCTAATTTGCAAGCTAGAGGGTATTAATATCATATATGATCTATAAATGAATAAATAGTAAATATATATATCACATATGATATCATAAGTTGCGTCGCTTGAGCTGCTTGTGAACGGTATGCCAGCGGCGCCCCTGTATTGACTCATTCAAGCACGCCACGTGCTTGCTAGAGGATTGCCAATCCCTGTAACCTCTGGCTCCCACACCCGGTATTTTTCTGGAGAATGACACGATGAAAACAAGGTTATTGGCCGCTTTTTTTGCCATTGTTGCAAGCCACAGTGTGTCCGCTGACGATAGCGCCTTGCAGGCTGCTATCAGCGGCGAGCATCGCACACCAGCGTTTGTAGAACGGGACCAGTACCGTCATCCCCTGCAAACGCTGAAGCTGTTCGATGTGCAGGCCCATCACACGGTAGTGGAGGTATGGCCGGGTGGTGGCTGGTATACGGAGATACTGGCACCCTACCTGAAACAGGATGGCCTGCTGATCGCCGCCCATTACGACGCCGAGGACACGCAGGCCAGCTATCGTCCTGCCGCGCGCCAGCACTTTGAACAGAAAATGGCCGGTAACAAAGCCATTTATGGCAAGGTAAAAGTGACGTCGTTGATGTTCGACGAGGAGTCCGACACGCTGGCGATCCCCGCTGCAGCGGACGGCAGCGTGGACCGTGTGGTGACGTTCCGTAACGCGCACGGTATGGTGCGCTCCGGCATTGCCCCGGCTGCTTTCGACCACTTCTTCGCAATCCTCAAACCCGGTGGCAAGTTGGGTGTAGTGCAGCACATGGCAGACCCGGATCAGGACTGGATGTCGAGCATGATCGGCTATGTGGGCAGGGAGTATATTGTTTCCCAGGCCCTGCGTGCGGGGTTTGAGCTGGAAGCTGAAGGGTTCTTCAATCGTAATCCGCTGGATACCAAGCGCCATGCACAGGGTGTCTGGAGCCTGCCGCCCAGCCTGCGAGGCCTGGAGAGTGACGCGGACAAAGCGCCCATGCTGGCCATTGGTGAGAGCGAGCGTATGACCCTGGTATTCCGCAAGCCCTGATGACAGTGAGCGCCCTGTGCCACCCAGCTAGCCGAGCCTTGCCCATGCAACTCTATACCACTGGGTCTCCGGGCTGCTCGCTGCTGTTGCCGACAGCGCTTCTTGCCGCTACTCATCGCACTGTGCGATGTAGCCTCGCCAGATGTCCCTGCCAACCCGGTTGTATTGTGTCATCTGTTCGATCATGGCGCGGCGAGAGTCGCTGTCGATCATTGCGGCTGGTAGCAACGGGTCGGCGTTGATCTGACGAATAACCGCTTCTCCCACCTGCATGGTTTCACGCGCAGCCTCTGCCAGTGGCATGCTGCCCAACCGGGCCATGCTGTGCTGCATGGTTTCGCGGTGCCACCGATAAGCTGTCTCGATCTCCCGGCGTGGCCATAGAGTATAGAGTGCGGCTTCAGCAATACCGTGCAGCTGCGCGCAAGAAACCACCAGAGCCTCCGGTTCCAGGCCCAGGCCAAGCAGTCGCTCACGTGTTGTGTCTGTCGGCTCCACCAGGTTGTCCGGGCGCAGCCACAGCCCGCTGAGATATTCGGCAAAGCCGTTGAGCCTGAAAGCGCGCTCCCTGGCGCGCAGGGCTGAGCGATTGGTTCGGCCAAGGTGTGAGGTGTGTGCCAGCAGCCACGCTCCTTGCCAATCCCCAACCCGTTGCTCCGCGTTAACCCATCCGCTGGCGGTTGCTGCCATCAGCTTGCCTTTTGGCCCTATGCGGTAGACCCCCCGAGCGGGCGACGCAAGTAGGCCCTGGCGCGTCAGGCGGCCCACGGTTACCCGTATTGTCGGGGCGTCCAGACCAAACAGCTCTCCCCATTTAACCAGCAGGGCCAGGGTTACTTCCCGCAGGCTGGGCGCACTCAGCAATGAGAGAATCAAGCGCTTGGCGCTCGGCGGTTGACGGTCTGGGGATGGCATGGTGATTTCCGGTTTCATAGCTAATTGTAACAGTGATTGTTATATGTGGTCACTGTGTGTTACATTTTTATCTGTCTAGATGAGTATGCCTGCAGCAGGAGCGAGTAATGAAGGCCACTGATTTTCTCAGCAGGGAAGAAATACACCGATTCACCGAGCGCAGTGATCTCGCAGGCGCCTGGATGGTTCTGGTGAACTGGTCCCTTGTTATCGCGATTTTCGCGGTGGCGATTGCCTGGACCAATCCGCTGACTTTGCTGTTGGCGGTAGTATTGTTGGGAGGGCGGCAGCTGGGTCTGGCGGTGCTGATGCATGAAGCCGGCCATAAAACCCTGTTCAAGAGCCAGCGGTTGAACGAATTCATAGGCCAATGGCTATGTGCCTACCCGGTGCTGGGTGATGTAGATGCCTACGGTGCTTCTCACCGAGAGCACCACCGCCATGCAGGCACGGAACAGGACCCGGATCTGCCCAATTACCGGGCTTATCCTGTAAGTCGCGCGAGTTTTTTGCGCAAAATAAAACGCGACCTCACCGGGCAGACCGGGATACTGCTGGTACGCAGCGTGTTCGGCGGCGGAGGACGGAACCTGATGCTGCGCGAAGGCGAAAAAACCGGCGCTGAAGTGCGCGGGCTGCTGGTGAACGCGCTGATGTTCCTGGCTATGTTCGCCGCCGGCTTCGGTGCCTACTACCTGCTTTGGGTCGTTGCCTACTTCACAGCCTACCCACTGATCGCACGTATCCGCCAGGTCGCCGAGCACGGAAGCGTGCCAAATTTGTACGATCCGGACCCGCGTATGAACACTCGCACAACCTACGCCAACCCGCTGGAGCGGCTGGTGTTCTGTCCAAACTACGTCAACTTCCATCTCGAGCACCATCTGTTGGCGAGTGTGCCCGCGCACAGGCTGCCGTCCTTGCACCGGTTGCTGCGGTCACGAGGCTTTTACGCAGGCCACGAGAACGCTTTGGCCAGCGGTTACCTCGATGTCATCCGCAGGGCAGTGCCGGAGTTTTCAGGCGGTGTACAGGCGGCATAGGGCTTGCCCCGTTCTGGTCGATTCTCAACACGTCCGGGTTTTCTCCGGCGCATAAGTTTTCGTTAAGAAACAATCGCTAAAGTGTGTCCTGTGATGGCCTCAAAGGCCCGATGGGAGACACAACATGCAGATCAAACACCCGTTCTTTTCAGGCTTGCTGCTGTCGCTGGGCGCGTTCAGCGCCGGCCTGGCACTCGCCGCCAGTCCGCAGTCGCTGGACGTGCAACGGCGCTGGGATCAAAGCAATTTTGTGCAGGCTGGCGCCGCACAAAAGCAGGCTATGGAACAACTGGTCACCGAGTGCGACGAGCTTACTGTGGTGCAGCCCGCAGACACTGAGCTACTCACCTGGTGTGGTATCGCCAATTCCAGTTATGCCGGGCTGGCCAGCGCTTTTTCAGCCATGAAGTACGCCAAGGCTGCCAGGGGTATGCTTGAGGAAGCTCTTGAGCTGTCTGCAGACGGCACAAACGGTGCTGCCCGCACCAGTCTCGGTGCGCTCTACTTCAAGGTGCCGGGCTGGCCCCTGGGTTTTGGTGACAAGGACAAGGCGCGAGCGTTGCTGGAGGAGGGCCTGGCCATCAACCCGCAGAATATTGATGCCAATTTCTTCTACGCCGACTTCCTGCTTGAACAAAAGGAGCTGACCCTGGCGCGCGTGCATCTTGAGCGCGCTCTGCTCGCGCCCGCCCGCCCGGGCAGGGAGGTGGCAGATGAGGGTCGGCGAAAGGCTGTCCAGGCCTTGCTAGCCGACCTGGATACACAGTAGGGGCACTGCTATGACAACGGATATGCAAGCAAGGCTTGCGCGCCAGCCAGCACCGGCTGCGCTCGATGGTAACGCGATCTCACCGCTGCGAGTGGACTACCGTGACGCCCAGTCGCCGCAGCGGGAACGGGTAGAACGCTACATTGCCGCAATATTCAGTGCCGCTTATCGTGCTTCCGTGCTGGAGTTTCTGCCGCTGCTGGTTTTCCTGGAACAGGATTCAGACCTGCAGGCAGCGCTGGGTTTGCGATGTGCCAGGGAGGGTTCCCTTTTCTGCGAGGCTTATCTGCCCCATCCGGTCGAGCAGCACGTGCGCGAGTCGTTCGGGCGCAGAGTGAATCGTAGCCAGGTGATGGAGTTGGGTAATCTGGTGTCATCACAACCCGGTCAGGCAGTGGCGCTGTACCTGTTGGTTGTTGCCGCCTTGGGGCAGGCAGGAATAAGTCACCTGTTGTTTGCGGCAAATCGTGCCGTGCGCCTGTCGATCAAACGCTGTGGATTCGTTACGCGAGAGATCTGCGCCGCAGACCCGGCGTGCTTGCAGGGTAGATCACAGATGTGGGGAAGTTATTACGATGGCGACCCTAAAGTCGTCCTGGCAGATATCAGGCAGGCCGTTGAGCATGGCCGAAACCATCCCGCCATTGCCGGACTGTGGCAGCGGGAGACGCTGGCCATAGCCAGCCTGGCCGATGCCATCAGGAGCCAGCGGGTGTGAATTCCGCTCTGGATGCCCTGGTGCACCTGTCCCGGCGCTCGCCGCAGCATATTGTGGTGCAGGGGCCTGCTGATGCGCTGTCCGCTGCACAATTGCTGGCGCGAGCGGAAAGGCTGTCGCGGCAATTGCATGCTGCCGGTGCCAATATTGTCGGCCTGCTCTGCGACAATGCCAGCGCATGGGCTGTTGCCGATATGGCCAGCCAGTTTGAGGGGCTTTGCCTGGTTCCTGTCCCTGGCTTCTTCAGCGATACCCAGATCCGCCATGTGCTTGATACGGCATGTGTAGACACCCTGCTGGTGGATGCCGCAGGGCAGTCCCGGATGCGCTCGCTGACAGACGCTGCCGCCGGAGAGATCAGTGATGAAAATGTGCCCGCAGCACCGGGGTTGCGACTGCTTCGCCTCCCGCCTGACCGCAGGCCGCCTGAGCGCAGGCCGCCTGACCGCAGGCCGATACTGCCACCCGGCACAGCCAAGCTTACGTTTACCTCAGGATCCACGGGAAACCCCAGGGGAGTGTGTCTCTCTGCTGCCCAGTGTTACCGGGTTGCCAGTTCATTGGCCAGCGCAGTTGCCGAATCCGGCCCGCGTCACCTTTGTGTGCTGCCATTGAGTACGCTGCTAGAGAACATCGGTGGTCTTTACATGCCCATGCTGAGCAACGGTACAAGCCTGCTGTACCCGCTACAGCAGCTGGGTATGGACGGCAGCTCAGGCGTGCAGCCGCAGCGTTTCCTGCGGGCGATAGAGGAACTCAGGCCCAACACCATGATACTTGTTCCTCAGTTGCTGACGCTGCTGGACAGTGCGCTTTCGCGTGGCTGGAAGGCCCCGGATTCGCTGCGTTTTGTCGCAGTAGGCGGAGGCCGGGTAGCGAGCGCAGTGGTGCAGCGTGCGCGCGCCGCTGGCCTGCCGGTCTATGAAGGGTATGGCCTGTCTGAATGCGCATCGGTGGTCGCGCTAAACACGCGGGAGCATGACCGACCTGGCACCAGCGGCAGGCTGTTGCCGCACCTGTCGGTTGCTGAACACAACGGCGAACTGGTCGTGTCAGGCAATAGCTTCCTTGGCTACCTGAATGATAAACAAAGCTGGCACGCCTCGAGTATCGCCACAGGAGACCTCGGCAGCGTGAGTGATGATGGCTTCGTCACAGTAAACGGGCGTAGCAAGAACGTGCTGGTAAGCAGTTTTGGCAGGAACATCAGCCCGGAATGGGTAGAGAGTGAGCTGCTGGCCACGGGTACGTTTGCTCAGGCCGTGGTTCTGGGCGATGCGCAACCTTATTGCAGTGCGCTGGTTGTTCCTGCCTCTGCCGCCAGCACCAACGAAGGCTTGCAGGCGGCAATCGACAGTGCCAATGCAGCGTTGCCGGATTACGCCAGAGTTCAACGCTGGCAGCGTCTGGGCCAGCCTTTTTCGGTAGCAGACGGCACATTGACTGACAACGGCCGCGTGCGACGCGAGCAGATCTGTCGGTTCTACGCAGATGTCATCGAACAACTTTATACACCACAGCAGGAGCCGATAGCGGTATGACTTTTTTCTCTACTTTACAGACCGAAACTGAAAGCGAACGCAAACAGCTTATCAGCAGCGCATTGGTACAGGATGCGCTCGCCGGAAAGCTCGACAGAGATACCTACGCTGCGTTTCTGGGGCAGGCTTACCACCACGTGAAACACACCGTGCCGCTGTTGATGGCTGCCGGTTCTCGCATTCCCGCGGATATGGAGTGGCTGCGCAGCGCGCTGGCGGAATATGTCGAGGAAGAACTGGGGCACCAGGAGTGGATACTCAACGACATCAAAGCCTCCGGTTATGACGCCGACGCGGTACGCCGTGGCGTGCCTAATGCTGCTACAGAGTTGATGGTGGCCTACGCCTATCACGTGATTGATCGCGGTAACCCGGTGGGTTTCTTCGGCATGGTGCACGTGTTGGAGGGGACCAGTGTCTCCGTCGCAGACCAGGCCGCAGACAGCATTGCCCGGTCAACTGGCCTTGGCCCCGAGGCATTTACCTACCTGCGTTCTCATGGGACGCTGGATATAGAGCACGTGAAGTTCTTCGAGAACCTGATGAACCGGATTGAGAAAGAGGAAGACCAACAGGCGATTGTGCATTGCGCGAAACGATTCTATGGCCTGTATGCCGGTGTTTATGACAGCGTCCGCGCCGATCAGGCAATCGGCCGGGCAGCTTAGGAGAGCAGCGTGCAATTAGCTGACAAGACGATTGTACTGACCGGTGCCGCGGGCGGCATCGGCAGAGCCATGGCGGCAAGACTCGCAGTTGCCGGCGCCCGTCTTTGCCTGGTCGGGCGGCAGGAAAACAGCCTGCGGGCCCTGTGCGGGGAACTGCCGGGTGAGGGCCACCGACTGCTGGTGGCCGATATCACTACCGCAGAGGGCAGGGCAGCAGTGGTGCGTGACTGTGCCGCCGGCGTTGACCTGTTGATAAACAACGCCGGCGTCAATCATTTCGGGCTGCTGGAAGAACAAAGTGATGAACAACTGCGCCAGACGCTGGAGGTTAATACGCTGGCGCCGATACTGCTCACCCGGGACCTGCTGCCGTTGCTGCGTGCCCACAGCGGCGGCATCGTTAACGTGGGTTCGGGTTTCGGCAGTATCGGCTTTGCCGGCTATTGCGGGTACAGCGCCAGCAAGTTTGCGCTGCGCGGCTTTACCGAGGCATTGCGACGTGAGCTCGCTGACAGCCCGGTGCAGGTGCAGTACCTTGCTCCGCGTGCCGTTACCACCAGCATGAATCCACCGGAAGTGGTGGCCATGAACAGGGAACTGGGTAATGCCATGGATACGCCGGAACAGGTTGCCGAGGACCTGCTGCGCTTATTGCGAAGCGGAAAGCGGGCGCTGCATATGGGCGCCCCGGAGCGTTTTTTTGCCAAACTCAACGCGCTGTTACCCGGTTTGGTGGACAGTGCCTTAGCGAAAAAACTGTCGGTGATACGCCGCCAGGCGATGGCGACTCACGGTACGGCGAGTTAGACTCTGTCGCCATGCATATTTTACTGGTAGAAGACGACGACTCTCTTGCCGCCGGGCTCAAGCAGGCCCTGGGGCATGAGGGATTTGTGGTCAACCATGTCGCTACCGGTAAACTGGCGTTGGCAGCCGTCGCAGCTGAGCTCCCGGATATTATTGTGCTGGACCTGGGTCTGCCTGATATCGACGGCCTGGAAGTGCTTTCGCAATTACGCAGCAGTGGCATACGCACGCCGGTTCTGGTGTTGACAGCCCGGGGCGAGTTGGACGACAGGATAACGGGGCTGGACCGCGGCGCAGATGACTACCTCCCCAAGCCTTTTGATATTCAGGAACTCGCCGCTCGCTTGCGCGTTTTTGAGCGTCGTCTTTCCACATCCGCAAGCAGCACGATACGCATCGGTGACGTCGAGCTCGATACCGCTGCTCACGCGGTGAACGTGGCCGGTGTGCCGGTGGAGATGCCGCGCAGGGAGTACATGCTGCTGAAAACGCTGATGGAAAGCGCCGGCAAGGTGTTGACGCGGGAGGCCCTGGAAGCACGGCTGTACAGTTGGGGTGAGGAGGTGTCTTCCAATGCTCTGGAAGTGCATATCCACCATTTGCGTAAAAAGCTGCCGGAGAAACTGATCAAGACGGTGAGAGGCATCGGCTACACCGTACCTGCTGCATGAATTCGATACGCAGCTATCTCGTTGTTATGCTGGTGGCGGCGTTCTCGCTGGTGTCTTTTCTCGCGGCGCTCAATGGTTATTTATCCAGTATGCGCGAGGCTGAGGCTTTGCTGGACACCCAGTTGGCGCATGCCAACGACATACTTACCCTGGCTGATGCTGACGGTCCGGTAGCTTTTGTGGCGGGGCAACGGCAGGAGGACTTCGCTTTTCAGGTATGGCAGCAAGGCGTATTGCGGCTGGCGTCTGAAGGCGCCCCCGACCAGCCGATTGGTGATTTTGCAGACGGCTACCGGTACGCAAATTTTTCCGGGTATCGCTGGCGAACCTTCACCCGCACCGGTGATGGCGGCAAAGTGTTTATTGTGGCCGAACGAGCTGACCTGCGGCATCTGGTTGCAGAAAAAGTCGTGCTTGAATCCGTACTGCCGCTGCTGCTCTGGCTGCCCGTATCCGCGTTGCTGGTCTGGGCCCTGGTGGGCTGGGGGCTGCGTCCGTTGCGTGATCTCAGCACGCAGATTAACCTGCGACGCAGTGATGACCTGTCGCCTTTGCAACTGGAACGTCCACCCAGAGAACTGGTGCAGCTGATTGACTCGACCAACTCTCTGCTGTCGCGGCTGGCCGCGGCGTTTGAACGCGAGAAGCATTTTGCGTCGCATGCCGCTCACGAACTGCGCACACCCTTGAGCGTGTTAAAAGTGCACCTGCACAACCTGGCGCAGGAATTGCCCCCGGGTCATCCGGCGCTGGCGCACGCAAATGCGGGGGTGGAGCGCATGCACCATCTGGTAGAGCAGATTCTCGACCTGAGTCGCACCCATCCGGAGCTGATCAAGGCGAATTTCGCCGAACTGGACCTGCATTCACTGGCGCAGCGTATTACCGCGGAAGCGTGGCCCAGGTTCGCTGAAAAGGACCAGACGCTGTTTCTTGAGGGCGAAGCGGTGACCATGCACGGTGACCACACCCTGTTATCAACGCTGTTACATAATCTGCTTGATAACGCTGCCAAGTACAGCCCGGCGGGAGCCGAGGTGAGAGTCTCGGTAAACCTTAGCGGCGGTCAGCCCCTGCTGGCGGTCGATGACAGTGGTCCCGGTATCCCGCAGGAAAAACAAACGCGCGTGTTTGAGCGATTTTACCGAGCCAGTAGTGCAGGAGCCAACGGCGCCGTCGGTTCCGGACTGGGGCTGGCGATTGTGGAACACATCGCCACTGTGCACGGCGCGAAAATCGACCTTGCAAAGAGCGACCTGGGCGGGCTCAGCGTGCGCATACTGTTTCCAGTGGAGTCCGCCTGATGTCTGTCCTGCGCCTGTTCACTGCCTGTCTCTTGCTGATGCCGCTGGCGGCCCAGGCGAAGGCGCCCGTCATTGAGATAGAGATCCGTAACCATCTCTTCCAGCCCGAGGAGGTACTTATTCCGGCTCATACCAAGGTTAAACTGGTGGTTTATAACCGTGATAAAACGCCGGAGGAGTTCGAAAGTTATGAGCTGAACCGGGAGAAAGTCATTATGGGCGGGCGTAAGGCCAATATATTTATCGGCCCGCTGGAACCCGGTGTGTACCCCTTCTTTGGTGAGTTCAATCCGAAAACCGCGCAGGGCAGGGTGGTGGCGCAATGACAGGCCTGCCGGAGAGTTGCCATGCTGATTAACTCGGTTATTCTGGTGTTGCGCGAGGTGCTTGAGGCAGCGCTGCTGATCAGTGTGCTGTTAGCGCTATCTGTGCGCCTGCGCCTGTCTCTCAGCTGGCTGCTCTGGGCGCTGCCTGCTACCGCGATAGCCGTGACCCTGTTTGCCGGCTTTCTCGATGTCATGACTGACGCGTTCGACGGTGCGGGCCAGGAGTTGGCCAGTGCACTGTTGCAGGCAGCCGTGTTCCTGTCCCTGGCGGGGATTGTGTATTTCTGTTCCTGTCGTCAGCGACAGGCGTCCTCACCCGCTTTGCCACTGGCTTTGTTGATGTCACTGGCCGCGACCTGCGCGTTAACGCGTGAAGTATCCGAGGTGCTCATTTATGTAGCCGGGTTTGCGGCATCGCCTGACCATAGAACTGCTGTTTTTGCGGGCGGCGCTATTGGCGCAGGCATTGGCATAAGCATGGGGGTTTTGCTGTATGCCGGATTACGGGCTCTGCGCTTTTTGCCGTTTCTGAATGTTTGCTATGTGTTACTCGCGCTGATCGGTGCGGGCATGGTCATGCAATCCACTATGCTTCTGGAACAAGTCGACTGGATGCCTGTTGGGCAGCAGTTGTGGGACAGCAGTGCGCTGGTCGGAGAGCAATCGCTCACCGGCCAGTTGTTGTATGCCGTTTTCGGCTACGAGGCGACACCCAGCGTAGTGCAGGGCGGCATTTACCTGTTTTGCCTTGCGACGATAGCGGCAGCCTGGGCATTGCCCGGCTTGTCTGACCGCACGGGAGTGCTTGATGATGCCAGTTGACAATGCGCTTCGACTGGCGCTGCTTATCGCCTTTCTGCATGCCGTGCGCACTCCTCTGGCAGGCGCTGACGGGTCATCCATCGACAAAGTCTATCATCCGTATGTAGAACAGCTTGAATGGGAGCTGGAGTGGCGCGCAACACATGCCGACAGGGATCCCCTGAGTTCCGTGAAGCGCCTGCAGCAACATCGGCTTGGCCTGGGTCGGGCGATATCAGAGTACGTGTTCGTGGAAGCCTACCTCATTGGTACACAATCTGCTGATGACAGTCTGGAGCTGGAAGCTTACGAAGTTGAGGTGTTGTGGCAGCTATCGGAACAGGGCGAGTATGCGGTGGATTACGGCCTGCTGTTTGAGCTTGAAAAGGAGCATGGCGAGGATATATGGGAAGCTTCCTCGGCCCTTCTACTGGAGAAAGAACTTGGGCGGTTCAGTGTTACAGCCAACCTCGGGCTTACCTACGAAGGCGGAGATGACATAGTCAACGAGTGGGAAACAGCGCTGGCCATGCAGGCGCGTTATCGTTATTCGCCCCGATTCGAACCAGCCCTTGAATTTTACGCCGGGGAGGACACCCTTGGTGCCGGTCCGGTAATCGGTGGGCGAGAAAAGCTGGGTGGTTTACAGGCGCTGACATGGCAACTGGGCGTAGTGCTGGGCATGGACGAGGACACGGCAGATTATACTGTACGAGCGCTGCTGGAATACGAATTCTGAAGCCAGCAGCCGCCCCTGGTGTGTTGCGAAACAGCAACTGTTTGATGCTAAACTGGAACCCCGTCTGGCGCTGTGCCAGGCGATGTCATTGCCCCCGAGAGAGGTTTGTCCGTGAGCAGGAGAGCACTGCGCAAGTACGAAAAAATCATGTCCCAGGCTGAGACCTATGCTGAGTGGCGCGAAGCCGCCCAGGGTCATGATGATGCATCAGGCAAGACTAACTGGAAGCGTCGGGACCAGTCTTCTGCCTACGATTATGTCTCTATTCGTCACCGCCTTGACCGGCTGCGCTCGCTGCGTGCGAGGCACGACTATCCGGGCCTGCTGTTTACGCTCAATGAAGGTATCCACGGTAATGTAGGCGGCATGGGCAGGGCCCAGCTCTATCAGGTAGCACGCTTCGGCACGAAGCAGGTGATTGAGGACTATATAGAGGAAATTACCGACTCGCTGCGTCTGCTGGCTACCGTAGAGCACGAGGAAATAACACAAGAGGAAAGACTGGATTTCTTTCGTCGCGCCAACCACTGTTTCGGTCGCTCAGCGCTGATGATGAGTGGTTCAGGAATGCTGCTGTACTTCCACGTGGGAGTGGTCAAGGCTTTGCTGGACCAGGGCCTGCTGCCCAATATTCTTTCCGGTTCCAGCGGCGGCTCCTTTGTAGGCAGCATGCTGGCAACACACAGCGAAAGTGAATTGCAGAAGATGTTCGATCCGAACTATCTGGTGAACCAGATAGAGATGGAAAAAGAACGCCTTAGCGTTCTGCACCGGATTCGCCCACAGATACTGCAGGTCCATGAAATACAGGGAATTGTTGAACGCCTGGTCCCGGACATGACCTTTCAGGAGGCTTTCGCCAAAACCGGTATTCACATGAACATTTCCATTGCACCGGCGGAGACCCACCAGACGTCACGGCTGCTTAATGCGACCACCACGCCTAACGTGCTTATCCGCCAGTCGATAATGGCCTCGGCAGCGGTACCCGGCGTGTACCCGGCGGTGACGCTTTTGGCGCGAGACAAATACGGAGACAAGAAAGAGTACCTGCCCTCACGCAAGTGGGTGGATGGCGCGGTCAGCGACGATCTACCTGCCAAACGTCTGGCGCGCCTGTATGGTGTGAATCACTACATTGTCAGTCAAACAAACCCGCACATCATCCCCTTCGTGAGGGATTCCGGACGTCGCAACACACGTGCAGATGTGCTCAGGACGGCCGCCACGCGCACTGCGCGCGAGTGGCTCAATGCGTCGGCAGAAATCATGCAGAAGCCGCTACAGAAACGCCCCATGCTCAATCAGTGGACCAACACCATGTTGGCGATCGTCAACCAGGACTATATGGGGGATATCAATATCATTCCTCCTTTTCGTTTCTTCAACCCTTCGCGAATACTGGCTCACCTGACCGAAGACGAAATATTCAAGCTGATCAAGATCGGCGAGCGTTCTACCTGGTCGAAACTGGAGATGATCCGCATTCAAACCCGGATAGGGCGAACACTGCAGGATTTGTGCACCGATTTGGGCATACTGGAGTAGCCGCTGCGCTCTGCCCGTAACGCAGGCTGCGGCAACACCTGAGAACGCGAACCTCCGCCTGCGACATTTTAGCCACCCTAATCGGCCTTTCCGGCCATTCTCTGGATCTTATCCCTGCGCCATTCTGTGGGTCAGGTAACGGTGACAGGTGGAAGAAATGCAAACAGAACTCTGCAAACAACTGGGTGTGGAAGCGCCTGTATTCGCATTCACTCACTGCCGCGACGTCGTGGTGGAGGTGTCTCGCGCAGGCGGTATTGGTGTGCTGGGTGCAGTGGGTTTTTCAGTAGACCAGTTAAAAGAAGAACTGGACTGGATTGACGCGCATATCGGTGACCATATCTACGGCGTGGACACTGCCATACCGCAAAAGTATGAGGGTATGGACTCGTCTACACCCGAGGAACTGGTGGCGATGATCGAGGCGGCCATCCCCCAGCGCCACCGTGACTTTGCTGCCCGATTGATGAGTGATGCCGGTGTCCCCGAGTGGCCAGACAAGAACGATCCCGTCAGTCTCAGCTTTTCTGTACAGCAGGCGCAGGCGCTGGTCGACGAGGCATTGACTCGACCCAAGTGCCGGATGATTGTTAACGCACTGGGCACGCCGCCGGCGGAAATTGTACAACAGGTGCATGATTCCGGTCGGCTGATTGGCGCACTGGCTGGCCGCCTGAAGCATGGTATTGCGCACAAGGAAGCCGGTCTGGATTTCATCGTCTGCCAGGGCTCCGAAGGGGGTGGCCACGCGGGTGAGGTGACCTCGATGGTGCTGTGGCCACAGATGGTCGATGCGGTGGCGCCATTGCCGGTTCTGGCGGCGGGCGGAATCGCGAATGGTCGCCAGATGCTCGCCGCCATGAGTATGGGTGTGCAGGGTGTGTGGATGGGCTCGCGCTGGTTGATATCGACCGAGGCGCAGGCGGAGCCGGCACAGCGTGAATCCTATAAATCGGCCAGTTCCGAGGATACCGTACGCTCCAGATCATTCACCGGCAAGACCGCCCGCATGCTCAAAAACGAGTGGACCGAAGCCTGGGAACGTGACGATACACCCGACCCATTGCCGATGCCGCTGCAGGGTTACCTGACTTTCGACGCTGTGCGCCGTACACATCGGTACGCCGGCGTGGGTGATTGCCAGAAGGTTGCCTTCAACCCGGTCGGGCAGGTGGTGGGGCAAATGAATAGCGAGCAGTCCTGCCGCGATATTATGTTCCAGTTGCTCACGGAGTATGCCGACGCATTGGAGAGCGTGAACGCGCTTTCACTTCAGGAGTGAAGTGGGCGCCTTGCTGGCCCCACTCGCAGGCGAAGCCTCTGGCTCCAGTCGTGCCTTGCTTTTGCGCTCGTGCTCTTTCTCCCGCAGCTGCTATAGTTGCAATCAGGAGAGCGAAATAATGCGTAGGCCGGAGGAGAAAATACATGCAGGATGGAATAGCTGTAGAAGAACAACAAGGCTCACTGGAAAAAGGGCTAGCTGGCGATTACTCGTTGAACCTCAAGGAGCTGCTGGGTGAAGCATGGCGCCGGGTAGATGGCAACAAAGCCCTGATATGGAAGGCTATGTTGATGTACATCGTGTTGGCAGTGTTACTGAGCCTGTTCTTCGGTTTTCTGACCGGAGGAAGTGGCGATGCTGATGCAGCGGAGCTACCCAGTATTGGTGAGGTAATCGGTGACCTGGTGACAACCGTGGTGCTCATGCCGGTAGGGGTTGGCCTCGTTTTTCTTGCCACGGCGATCGCGCTGGGGCGTGTGCCCAACCCCAAAAGTATTTTCGCCTGGTATGACAACACCCTTCGCCTGGCATTGACCTATGTGCTGATGTGGATCCTGGTGATGATCGGTTTTCTGCTGCTGATATTGCCAGGCATCTATCTCGCCGTCAGTTACCAGTTTGCGCTGCCGCTGGCGGTTGATAAAAAGCTGGGCCCCTGGGAGTCGCTGGAGGCATCACGCAAGGTGATAGGCCATCGCTGGTTTACGGTGTTTGGTTACAACCTGGTGATAGCGATCGTGATTGCGGTTTCCAGCCTGCTGTTAGCCATTCCGTTTATCTGGACACTGCCGGCGGTGCTGATCGCCTACGGCATTCTGTATCGTAATCTGGTGGGCATCGAGCCCGCTACCCTGGATCGGGTGCTGGCAGAGAACTGAGCATCTCGCCGGCCCCTAGACAGGGGCTGGCCCGGGATACTGCTTGCGTAATTGTGGTTTGAGCAGTTTACCTGAAGGGTTGCGGGGCAGGGCGTCAACCAGTTCGAATAGCTGCGGTACCTTGTAGCCTGCAAGGTGCTCGCGACACCAGTCCCGCAGCGACTCGGTAGTCGGCGATGAACCCTCCGCTGCCACCACCAGTGCCAGTGGTGTCTCTCCCCATTTTGCCGAGGGTACCCCGATTACCGCCGCTTCGTGCACCTCGGGGCTTGCGGCGAGGACGTTCTCCAGTTCCGCGGGGTAAATATTTTCACCTCCGGAAATAATCATGTCCTTCTTTCTGTCGCAGATAGTGATGAAGCCTTCTTCGTCCCAGGTGCAGATATCGCCGGTATGCAGCCAGCCGTGTTGCAGTGCCTCTGCCGTTGCCTGCGGGTTGTTCCAGTATTCCTTCATCATGTGGCGTCCGGCCAGCAACAGCTCTCCGGGTTCATCGCTGCCCATGGGTATAGTTGCGCCCTTGCCGTCGACAATCTTTGCCTCTGTATGCATCTGCGGCCGCCCGCAAGAGCCCACCTTGGCCTGGGCATCGCCCGGCAACAGTAGCGTACCCGGTCCACAGGATTCGGTGAGTCCATAGGCCTGGTGGATACTGATGCCCAGTTCCTCCCAGGCTTTCAGCAGCGACACCGGCACAGGCGCCGCGCCAGTGGCAATCCAGCGCAGCGAGCCAAGATCGCATTCCTGGCGTTGGGGAGCCTGCAGCATAAACTGCAGGACGGCGGGAACCGCCATAAAGATACTGATGCGCTCCGCCTCTATGCAGCGCAACATCTGAACCATGTCCAGTTCCCTCATGATGACGCCGGTACCACCGCGATGCACCAGCAGGGAGACCGGGTTGAGGCAGCCGACATGAAACATGGGCAACGGCAACAGGAAACGGTCGTCGCCGCGCATGTCTGAGGTCGCCATGCTGGTGATCTGTGACCAGAGCATGCCCTCGTGGCTGTGCACCGCTCCTTTGGGGTGACCGGTGGTACCGGAGGTGTACATGATGAACAGGTTGTCGTCACCGCCGCGGGTCAGCGGTGGCTGCTGTGCGCTGGCGGCCTCGAGTCTGTTGCTGTAATCACTGCTCCACTGGGGAGCCGTCTCGTTGGCATTGTTCACACGCAGCCAGTGACGACAGGGTAGTGTGCCGCTGTCATGCAGTGTCTCGACCACGGTATCAAAATCGTCGTCGTAAACCAGGGCAACGGCGCCGGAGTCAGCGAGAATGTAGTCTATCTCCGCAGCGACCAGTCGCCAGTTGACCGGTACCATCACCGCGCCGATCCTGGCGATCGCAAAGTAGACCTCTACAAACTCAATGCCGTTTTTCAGCAGCGTGGCAACGCGATCCCCCGGCTGCACACCGCTTTCCAGAAGTACAGAGGCGACGCGGTTGGCTCGGTCGTTCAGTTCACTGAACGTGAACCGACGCTGGCGCTCCCATTCAACAAAGGCTTCCTGGTTTGGTGTGATAGCCGCGCGCTTTATCAGCAGGTGTCCAATGTTGGTTTGCATGACAGTGCTCTCGAACGGGTGGTTTCAACCGTCAGTATTTCATTGATTGCCTCGCACAGGTAGTAGTGTGGCGATTACGCCCGGCTTTTTTTCTAAACCAGCTGCGGGTTTAGCGCTGTTGCTCTGCCCTGGCACAAAAATGCATCACGTCCTTTGGCTATACTCACCGCTAACCTTCAAAAATATCTTCAAACACTGGAGCAGCCTGACATGAGTGAAGTGCAAGCGAACAAACAGCGTACCCTCACATTCTTCGATGCCTTACAGCGTGGTGATGCCGATGCCATAGCCAATACCTACAGCGAGGATGGAACGGTTACGACAATGGGGAATACGCTCATCTCTGGTACGCGCAGCAAGGAACAGACGCGGGACTTTGCCAGTGGCGTATTGTCTGCCTTCCCCGAGGGACTTACCTTTGAAGTTCTGACCATGACGGCCGAAGAAGACCGCGTTGCCGTGGAAGCCACTTCAACCGGACGCCATGTGTCGGGGCAGGATTACCACAATCACTACGTCTTTCTTTTCACCTGGCGCGAGGGCCAACTGTTGCAACTCAAGGAATACCTGGACACTGAACTGGTAACCGACGTGCTGTGTGGTGGCGCGCGGCCCTGACAGCGCGGCCGCTGCCAGGGCGCGTTGTCAGCGGCTGACTTTGAACGTGGAACGCTTGAGGTCCCAGGTGGTTTCACTGTTGCCGCGCTCTCGCAGCACATACTTCTGAACTTTTTGAGTGGGCGTGTAGGGCAGGCTGTCAACAAAATCGAGGTATCGCGGCACGAAGAAGTACGGCGCGTTATCGTTGATAAACTGGCACAGGTCTTCTTCCTTCAGATTGCTGCCAGGGCGACGTACTACGCTGATCTTTAACTCATCTTCACTGGCATGCTCTGCAGAGGGGATGCCATAGGCGGCCACATCGGCAACCTCGGGGTGGCGCCGGACCACGCTTTCTACCTCCATGGAAGAGATATTGCGACCGGCGAAGCGTACCGAGTCTTTTTTGCGGTCCGAGAAGAAGTACACGCCGGTATCGGGGTCGCGCCGGGCCATATCGCCAGTAAGAAACCAGTCTCCACGATAGGTTTGTGCGGTGGCTTCGGGCGCGTCAAAGTAGCCTTTGAACAGCACGTGCGGCGCTTTTTCCCGCAGGCATATTTCTCCCGGTTCGCCGTCCGGCACTTCTTCACCGTCGTCGTTGCAGAGTTTGAGGTCCAGGTCGTGTGGCGGCAGGCCCAGGGCATAGGTGGGTATATCGGGCGAGCACTCGAGTTGATTGGCAATCAACAGGCATTCGCTCATGCCCATTCCCGCGCTGAGCAGGCGAACTCCGAAGCGTTTCTCGAAAGCAGTCCAGAGCTCAGGCGCCATTGGCACGATCAGCGCTGTGCGCAGGCTGTTGTTGCTGTCGTCAGCTGACTCTGGCGCATTCATCAGGAAAGAGCCCATGGCACCTACGGCGAAGATTTGTGTCGCGCCGAAATGATTGATTCGCTCCCAGAAGGTGCTGACGGAGAACTTGTTTTCCAGCACAAGAGGAATGCCCTCGATCAGTGCCCGGTAGACACAGGTGATCCATGCACCTGAGTTATACAGAGGCAGAGGGCAGTAACAGACGTCATCGTCCTGCGAGTCATACATGCGCGCGGCGCCGTCAACAATGGCGCGAATCCAGTTGTTGTGGCTTTGCAGTACGCCCTTGGATTTGCCGGTAGTGCCGGATGTCCACATGATTGCACAGATATCACCGTAGTCCTGCGTGCTGTAGTCGGGGCTTATCGGTGAATGCTGCAGCAAATCACTATAGGGTTTGCAATTCTGCGATTCTGCATCCTCATCACTGCCCACTATATAGCGGCTGGTGCACAGATCCCCGGCCTGGATCTCGTCCAGGCGGGGCGCGAGTTTGGTGTCGGTCACAATCATGTTTGGCCGACTTCGCTCTATGGCGTCCTTGAGCCATTCCCCGCGAAAGTCCGTATTGATGGGCACCCAGATAGCACCGATCTTGTTGGCAGCAAGAGTGAGTAGCACCATCTCGGGGCAGTTACCCAGCAGCAGGACAACCCGGTCTCCGCGACCGATACCGTTCGCCGCCAGCCCAGCTGCCAGACGGTTGGTGAGGTCTGTTGCCTCGGCAAAGGTGATGCTGACGTCATCGGTGACGAGAAAGCGGGTATCACCCGAATGTTCACCCTGCTGGTCCAGTATCTTGCCGAGCAGGCGGTCCCGCGGATGGCTTAGGTCAAGTTTCATGCATTGTCTCCATTGCTTATGCCCGCTGCAATTTCTCGAGGTAAGCTTCCTTTACTTTGAGCTTGTGCAGTTTTTCGCTGGCGTTACGCGGTAGCGGATGATCCCGGAAAACGATGGTGCGCGGTACCTTGTAGCCGGCGAGATGTGCGGACAGGTAAGCGCGCACCTCGGCCTCGCCAAGGTCACTGCCCGGTGCGGCATGGATCACCATGACCAGTTCCTCTCCCATGGCCTGGTCCGGCTCGCCAAACACCACCACCTCCCGTACTGCGGGTATCTCGAATGCGGCTTGCTCGATTTCGCCCGGGAAAATGTTCTCGCCGCCGCGGATAACAATTTCCTTGATTCGGCCCGTAATATGGAGGAAGCCATCTTCATCCAACAGGCCAACATCCCCGGTTTTCATCCAGCCGTCTTCGGTGAAGGTGGCCTCATTGGCTTCGGGTTTTTCCCAGTAGCCGGAGGTGCAGCATACTCCGCGCAATTGAATCTCACCGGGCTCGCCGTCAGCCGCTTCACTGCCGTCCGCCCTGACAAGGCGCAATTCCATAATTGGAGACACCACCCCGGCGCTGTCGGGTTTGAAATCAAACAGGGCGCCGCTCATGGTAGAGCACACGGCCATGGTTTCTGTCATGGCGTAGCCGGCAGAGCGGCTCGGGTTCTCGACCTTTGCCGCAATCAGTTCCGGCAGGCCGGCCGGGGTGGCCGCGCCGGCGGCGCTGATGCGCATCAATGAACGGGTGTCGTGGCTGTCGTATTGCGGATGGTTGAGCAAGTCCTGCAGAATGGCGGGCACAGAGGACAGGCCGGTGACGCGCTCCTGCTCAATAAGCTCCAGTGCTCTGCCGCTGTCCCACTTGTACATCATGACCACTTTCTGCGCCAGCATGATCGGCATCAGCAGCCCGCTGATCAAACCCGTAGCGTGGAACAGCGGCACGGTGAGCAGCGGCGTCTCTCTTTCCGCTCCGCCCCGGTACTGCCTGGGGCCGCCTTCGAACTCTGCAACCAGTAACCCGAGGAACATCATATTCATCATGGCCTGGCCTATGCTTCGATGCCGGTGCAGCACCCCTTTGGGAAAGCCGGTGCTGCCCGATGTATAAAGGATAAAGGCGTTGTCATCGCTGGCAACGTCCACAGCAGTGTAGCTCTGCTCGGCGCCGGCGCTGATCACGTCATCGAACAGCGCGACCTGGTCCGGCCGCGTAAACGTCTCCGTGGCGGGTACCACGATGACTGGCAGGTCGATGTCGTCGAGCCTGTTCTCGATCAGTTTGAGACGAGCTTCGTCGCAGACAAGCAGGCTGGCGCCGGAATCGGTTATCGCATACTCAAGCTCTGCCGTTTTACCCCAACTGTTAATCGGGACCACCACGGCACCCACCAGAATCGCGGCACAACAACTAATCATCCACTCGACGTTATTGCGCATGGCGATAGCGACGCGATCACCTTTGGCTATTTCATAATCCCCCTGGAACTGTGATGCCAGGGCATCGACTTCGGCAAAAAAACGCTTGTAGGTATACCTTTCATTCTCGTAGACCAGAAATTCCAGGTCGCCATGATTGCGCGCATTGTTCAGCAGTTCAACGGTCGTCGGCGAAGCGTGTTTGAATGCAGCGACGGGCCGGCCGTCCACTTCGAGTGTCTCTACCTCAAAGAACGCGCCGGGTGCAGTCAGCTCAGCTATTTTGGCCTGAATGTCATGCCCTGTTATCGCCATGTGGTTGACTCCCACTATTTACTTCAATAGTCCTGTCAATATACGCGACTTTGCGCTGGCGTGAACCGCGCCCGGCCGCGCCACGCCTGTCGATTCAAGCTATTGAACTGCGGCACCGAGTTTCTCCTTGTGGAACGAAACGAGGGCTTAATGGGCGTTTCCGGGCGTCTCCACGGTTTACCCGTGCGCGCTCTACAGGGTATCTTGCTGTCTCTGCGTAATTGCAGGCAGTGGTTTTGTGAGCGCACGTGTCGGGCTGGTATACACCGGCCCGGATTGATGAAGGAGATAGTTTTATGTCAGGGACCATAGGGCCGCTATTGCCCAGCGACGAGGCCTTTAATCATCAGATAGTCGACACCTTTGCCTCCGTTGCACAAAGCGACCCCTCATGGGCCGAAAAAGTATGCGGTATGGCGGCCGCAAAAGACGGCTCCCTGCAAATCGCATTCGGGTTTGGCAAGTACAGCAATCGCAATGTGGTTGACGCGTATGCGGGTATCGCCAGGGGCAAAGAGCAGTGGGTGGTGCGCGCGAGTCGCGCGCTGAATACCGACCCGGAAACTGTCAACGTGGGGCCGGTGCGCTATGAAGTGATAGAGCCTCTGCAGCAGGTGAAAGTGACGCTGGAGCCTAACGATGTGCAGCCAATCGCATTTGAACTCTGGTTCAATGCGGTGGCGGGCTGCGTGGTTGAAGAGCGGGAAGACCGGCGCGACATGCACGGCTATCGCAGGGCGACAGACCAGATTCGTTATCACCAGAGTGGGCTGGCACGTGGCTGGCTGCAGATTGAAGACGAGCGAGTTGAGTTTTGCGAGAACGACTGGATATCGACCCGGGACAAATCCTGGGGAGTGCGCTCCATGGTAGGGGTGCCTGCGACGGATATGGAACCGGACTATCAACAGCATATTCCCCAGGCCCTGGCGATCTGGAACCCGCTGGTGATGGAGCGGGAAGATGGTTCGCGCTACGCGTTCCACCACTATTTCCTGCATTTCTCCGGGCCCGGATTCTCGCATCAGCGCGTTCAGGGCGGTTTTGAGGATGCGACCGGGCAAACCGCGAAAGTCCATGCGATGTCGCCGCAACTGGAATTTGATTCGCCAAGCAAGCGCCTGCAACGCGGTGTCTTTGCCCTGCAGATGGAGGACGGCAGCGAGCGTCCCCTGATTTTTGAAAAGCTGTCTGAAACCGGCTTTTACCTCGGCGCGGGGCACTATCACGGGGGCGATGGCCATTTTCATGGCAGCTGGCGCGGGCAGTTGCACGTTGATGGAGATTACGCACAGGATGCTGCCGCCGCAGATGTGCTGGCTCGCTATACCCAGTTTCGCGATTGCATGATACGCGTGGAAGATCCGGTAGGTGGCGGTACGGGTTATGGCAACTGCCAAACCTACGTACACGGTGCATGGCCCGAATATGGCTTGTCCGGAGATGAACCCCGCTATTAGCCACTCAGGGCTGAACTGCAAGGCCGAAAACGGACAGGACATCAGACAGGAACAGACTATGGCAAATTTCCCCACCTCGGCCGAGCAACTTGGCACCGATGAACTCACTGACTACCTGCGCGCCTCCGGGCACCTTTCGAAAGGCCGGGTCATTGCGGCGGAGCACGCCATTATCGGCGGCGGCAAGATGGGAGATAACGCACGCTACCAGCTTCGCTACGAGGGTGAGGCAGGAGCGCGCCGGCAACACTGGGTTGCCAAGTTTCCCGCCGCTGATGAGACGGCCCGCGCCATGGCCGGGGCGCAGGGGGCGTATTACACCGAAGTGATGTTTTACCGGCAGCTCGCGCCGCAGACGACTATGCGTTTGCCTGCCGTGTATGCCAGCGAATTGAGCGACGATAAAACGAGCTTCCTGCTGTTGATGGAGGATCTCAGCCCGGCGTCGCCGGGCAGTGCCCTTGTAGGTGAATCACGCGCGAACGCTGAGCTGGCATTGGCAGAGGCAGCAAAACTCGCCGCGGCGTTTTATGGCGCAGAGGGCCTGGGTCAACTGGACTACGTCATGACCGCTGCGCGCGATGATGGCGGGGCCTTTGGCCAGGCCCTGATGGAGCAATCCTGGCCCGGCTTTCTGGACCGTTTTGGTCACGGGCTCAGCAGGGAGTGCATTGCTTTCGGGGAGCGCTACGTGCGCGGACACAGTCACTTTGTGACCCGGTTCGAGGGGCCCAGAACCATTGCCCATGGCGACTTCCGCAATGAAAATATCCTTTTCGGGCGGGGCACGGCAGCCACCGTAGACTGGCAGACGACCAGTGAGTCGAGTGTGCTGACGGATGCTGCCTATTTTCTTGGCGGTAGCCTGGAAACAGAGCAGCGCAGAGCGTGGGAGCGGGATCTGGTGGAAGGTTACCGCGTTGCGCTTGATGCGGCGGGCGTCAGCCTGGACAGTGCCCGGTGTTGGGAGCAGTACCGTGAGTTTTCCATGCATGGTTTGATGATTACCGTGCTCGGCGCCAGCTTCAGTTCACCTGATCCGCGTGGCGACAAGATGTTTCTGGCCATGGCGCAGCGGCATCTGCAGCACTGTATTGATATGGACGCCGGCGAGTTCCTCCCGGCCTGAACCCGCAGTGGCCAGGCGTGGGCAGCATGCCGTATTGTTAAACCAGAGAGCCTTTAAAGCGCCATCAGCCACATGCCCGCGCAGACGAAGCGGACTCGGGTTGTGGCAGTTGGGTACCATACGGTGGCCGTAACAATAATCCAGCGGAGAGTTCTGCCATGCACCTCGCTTTCAGTTCGATGAATACACTCAATGACCCGCACCCGGCGGAACTGGCCAGGGCGCTGGAAGACCGTGGATTTGAATCTCTCTGGTATGGCGAGCACAGCCACATTCCCTGCTCGCGCAAGACGCCGTATCCCGCGGGCGGTGAAATGCCGGGTCCCTATCGTCAGATGATGGATCCATACCTGTCGCTGATGACCGCTGCTAACGCCACCACGACCCTGCGCCTGGGTACCGGCATCGCGCTGCTGATGGAGCGGGATATTTTCTCCCAGGCCAAAACCATTGCTACGCTTGACCAACTGTCCAATGGCCGGGTGATGGTGGGTACCGGAGTGGGCTGGAACCAGGAAGAGTTCGAGAATATCAGTCCCTATCCGTTCAATAAGCGCTATGCAGTATTACGCGAAACCGTTGCCGCTACGCGTGCACTCTGGCGCGAGGATGAAGCGGGCTACCAGGGACAGTATGTGCAATTTGAACCGGTGTGGGCAGATCCCAAGCCGCTGCAGCAAGGGGGGCCGAAAATATTCCTCGGGGCTATGGGGCCGCTGGGACGTAAACATGCAGCCGCGTGGGCCGATGGTTGGTACCCGGTAGATGTGGCGATGGGCGACGTGGCGGAGACAGTGTCGGCGTTCCGCGAGGAAGTCAAGGAGGCCGGTCGTGATCCGGACGATATCGAGATCAACATCCAGATTATGGACACCAGTAACCTGGACAGGCTCAAGGATTACCGTGATATGGGCATACAGCGCGCTACTATCGGAGTGGCGATGGACCTGTGGGACAAGCCTGAAGCGGTGATGCCAATGATCGACAAGTATGCCGCTGTGATTCCACAACTACAGAGCTGATCAACCATGCCCAGAGTATTGATTGTGGGAGGCACCGGCCTCACCGGTGCGCATGCCGCGCTGCATCTGCGCGAGCTTGGCCATGAGGTGACGCTGATGTCGCGCTCGCGACCTCAGGTCGCTTGTCTGAAAGCGTTTGACCATATTGCTGCGGACTATACTGAGGACGCTGTGGCGCCAGCAACCCTGGAGCAGTTCGAGCAACTGGTGTTCGCCGCTGGCGCCGACATACGCAGCTTTCCTGCTGGCGCGGACGAAGAAGCCTACTATACGCGGGTGAACGCCCAGGCTATTCCTGCGTTCTTTCGCAGCGCCCGTGAGGCGGGCGTCTCCCGTGCGGTGTATATAGGCACGTACTACCCGCAAGTGGCACCAGAGGCGATAGTCACCTCATCCTACGTGCGTTCCCGGCATCTCGCGGACGAAGCCGTAAGGGCGCTTGCTGGCCCCGGCTTCAATGTGTGCAGCCTGAATGCGCCCTTTATACTGGGTCATGTTCCGGGCTTGCACGTGCCGCATATCGCGGTGCTGGTCGACTACGCGCTGGGCAAGCTCGAGGGGCTGCCTGTCGTGGCGCCCGGCGGAGGCGTAAATCATATCAGCAGCAGGTCGATGTCTGAGGCTATTGCGTCTGCACTGGAGTGTGGCAGGGGCGGGCACGCCTATCTGGTGGGGGATGAGAACCTGAGTTGGAAGACCTATCTGGAAATGTTTTTCAACGCGGTGGGCAACCCTCAGTCGCTTGATGTTAGCCGGGAAGAGCATCCACTCTTCCCGGACTCCATTCTTTACGCGGGGCGCAATGCCGTCATCCAGTATACGCCCGATAATGGTGAGCTTGGCTACGCTCGCGATCAGATAGAGCCTACCATCAGGGAGGTTGTCGCCGCTTACAGGGAGGCGTCAAAGCAAGAATAGCGATGCGGCGTCAGGCCGCTGCCGCCCCCGATTTCACCTCCGGGTCAAAGGTTATTTTCATGTGCTTTATGCCATTGACCAGGTTAGAGCGCGTGTACTCAATAGGCCCCGCCAGTTTCGGGTGGCGTAGCCGGGGAATGATCTCCTCGAACATCACCCGCATTTCCAACCGTGCCAGATGGGTGCCAAGGCAAAAGTGCTGCCCAATACCAAAGGCGCGGTGCTGGTTGTACAGGTCAGGCATGCGCTCGGCGCGGCGCACGTCAAACTCCATCGCATCCTCACCGAAGACAGACTCGTCGTGATTCACAGTGTGGTAGTGAAGAATGATCTTGTCACCCTTCTTGATCTGGTTGCCGTTGATTACCGTGTCTTCCATGGCCGTGCGACGCATCAGAATGAAAGCCGTGTTATAGCGCAGCATTTCCTCGCAGGCATTGGCAATCTTGTCCGGGTTCTGCACCAGGTATTCCAGTTGCTCCGGGTGGTCCATCAGCAGACGCATACCGTGGCTGGTCACCGTGCGCGTTGATTCGTTGCCGGCGGCAATCAGCATCAGGAAGAACCAGACAAACTCATCCTCGTCCAGCCCCTCTGCGCGCTCCGTGCCGCGTAACAGGGCGCCGATTATGTCGTCCTTGGGGTTTTCCTTGTGCTCGGCGGCCAGCTTCATGGCGTATTCGATAACCTTGAATGACGCAAGTTGTGCAGCCTCTTTGTCAACGGCCATCTCCGAATCCTGGTTGAACATCATAGTGTTGGTCCATTCGAAGAAGTCCTTGCGATCTTCGGGTGGGATGCCGCAAAGCTCCAGGATGGCCAGCAGCGGCAGCTCCGCTGCGACTTCTTCTACAAATTCGCATTCCCCTCGCGCCGCCACGCGGTCGATGATATTTCTGGCGTGCTCGCGAAATCTCGCCTCGTAGGAGTCAACCGCACGTGGCGTAAAGGTGGCGCGCACGATCTTGCGTGATTTCAGTTGTCGCGGCGGATCCATATTGATGGTCATGTGCCTGTGGATGTTTTCTATGTCTTCAGGGGAGTGCTCATCCGCCAGCGCCGTGCGTGCCTCGCTGGAAAACAGTGTCGGGTTTTTGGAGATAGCGTCGATCTCGTCGCGTCCCGTTACCAGCCAGTAGGGTACGCCCATCGTCGGATCTTCCATGTAATGGATCGGCCCGGACTGGCGTATCCTCGCCAGTTCATCGTAAGGCATGCCATTGGCATAGGTGTCAGGGTCGATCAGGTTCTGGAAATTGGCGAAAGGACACTGGCTCATGATGGGGCTCCTCAAAGCAGTAAGTGCTGGCTTGAAACTATAGACTAATAGGCATTAGTTTCAAGCTTTTTATCTGTTTGTTCTCTGCGCCCTGCGCGGGCTGCCGGGAGAACATTTAGCAGTGCCCTGGCTTGCTGACAGCGGTCGCGATGTTAGGCTTGACGCTTCGGCGATAACTGCGTGACGGGAGTTCCTCATGCAAACACTCACAGAAGACGTGCTGCGCGCTACCGCAGAGAAGTTGATAGCCGCCCATCAGGCGGCGTCCATCAGTAACGACTGGCTAAGCTTTGTCGACGAGCTTTATGCAAGGGACTGTATTTATACCTGTGAATACGCAGGTGTCATGAAGGTCACTGCCAACGGTATAGATGAAATCAAGGCAACCCATTATGGCCGCGATATGCAGGTAGGCTGGGAGGGGTGGACCTTCCCCTACGAAGGCGTTTACGTGGGCAGCGAGAGCAAGCTGATCACCCACTGGCTTAATCGGGGGCCGGGAATGCGCGCCGACGGAACGTACTTCCAGACCCCGGGAGTGTCCTTTATCACCCTTGATCACCAGGCGAAGATCTGCAGCCAGTTCGATATGTTCGATCTCGCCCACCAGATGCACCTGTGTGACGAGCTTGAAGACGCCGGCTTGTTGTCAGAGCAGTTGAAGACGCAATGGGTTCTGCCAATGAAGCAAAAACTGGCAGCGGCACTCGCGCGCAACTGTTAGCGGTAACAGTGCATTCCCCGGTTACTAGGCACTTGCCTGGTTCAGTAAGTGAATACGGCCCTGATCCAGTCGTTGCTGCACCTGCTCGCGGTAGTGATCCTCGATCTGCTTGCGCTTGAGTTTCATGGTGGGCGTCAGCAGCGCGTTCTCTATGGTCCATTCGTCGGTGATGAACAGGTGGGACACCCGTTCGTGAGCAGGGACTTCGCTATTGATGTCATCCAGTAGCGAGTCAAGCTCTGCAAGCAGTGTCTCGCGATCGCGAGACAAGCCAAGCTCCGACAAGGTCGCCAGGACGATGGGCTGGTCCATGCCGTGACCCATGCAGCAGAACTGTGCCAGCGAGGCGGCGCGGCCAAACAGGACTTCCAGTCGCGTGGGTACGACAAACTTGCCTTTTGAGGTTTTGAATACTTCGCTGACGCGGCCGGTCACCCACAGGTTGCCATCCTCGTCAAATTTGCCTGAGTCGCCGGTACAGTACCAATCACCGTCAAACACCTCCTGGGTTTTCTCCGGGTTCAGGTAGTAGCCTTTCATCAGGCCTTTACTCCTGAACTGGATCTCACCACTGTCTGATAGTCGCACTTGCACTGACTCGTCCATGGGCTGACCCACACAGCCCGATATTGGCTGGTCGTCCTTGGTCCAGGCGATGCCGTGAATAAAGTTTTCGGTCATGCCATACCCGTCGCGCAGGGCAATGCCCATATTGAGGAACCAGTCCTGTACATCACGGGGGCAGGGTGCAGAGCCCGTGAGAATAAACCGCGCGCGGGCCAGGCCCAGCATGCTGGCTATGCCCGATTTCTGTTCCGCGGTCAGCGATGCCTGCGCGGCGGGCGGCAGTTTTGCGTCTACGCCTTCCTTGAACTTTACCCACAGGCGCGGTACCGCGAAGAATAATGTCGGTTGCACCGAGCGAATTTCTTCGGCAAATGTCTCCAGCCCCTCGGAGAAAGAAATACTGGCGTTCGCGTAAAGGCTGCACATCTCTACCACAATGCGCTCTGCCGCATGTGACATGGGCAGGAATGAAAAGAAGTCATTCGGTCCTTCGTCCAGCCGAAATGCTTTTGCCAGTCCCGGCACGACGTGGCCAGGCGTCTGGAACATATGCATTACTCCCTTGGGATTTCCCGTGGTGCCTGACGTGTAGATGATGGTGAAGATATCCTCTGCCGCCGGGGTAGGTGAGCCGGTGAAGGGCTGGAAATCCTTGTAAATTGCAGGGAGGCTGCTGTCGGTCTCGATCTTGCAGCCAAGCATGGCCACGGTCTCAATATTGTCGGGCAATGCCTCTGCGGCGCGGGCATGCTGGTCGAAGTCGCCACAGAACACCAGCACTGCCTCGGAGTGGCCGAAAATATAGGCGGCGGAATCAACATCCTGCCCCGGGTAGATGGGCACGCTGATGTGGCCGGCCAGCATGATAGCCAGATCTACAATAGGCCAGTCCATGCTGTTGGAAGACCAGATTCCGATACGGCTGCCCGTGGGAAAGTCTTTTGCGGTGAGGAATGCCGCTATGCGGCGCACCCGGTCGGCCACCTCTGCCCAGGTGTACTCGCTCCATTGGAGATTGCTGGGTTGACGCAGGAAGACTTTATCGGGGGTCTCCGCCTCCCAGCGGTAAAACATGTCCAGTGGTGTTGCGACGGCGCTACTCATGACTGACGGCTCCTTTATGATTCGACTTATCGTACTGACACGCATTGCGTTGCAATGAAGTGTAGGTGTGAAACAGAGCACCGCTTGACATTTTGCGTTGTTCTTTTGACAATTTGCGCAAACTCCTGGTCAGCAGAGAGGCCTATGCCTTTCCAATCCTATATTCGTGGAGGCGTGCTGGAACATTTCGCCTCCACCGTGGAATACCTGGGAGGTGATGCCCAGGCGCTGATGCACGCAGTAGATGTGGCCCCCGAGGTCACGAGCATCCCGGGCACCTATCTGCCTTATGCCAGTTATATACGCTTGATGGCGCACGCGGCGGCGGCCACCGCGACACCGCATTTCGGGCTGCTGATGGCGCGTCGTGGCAACGCCGAAACCCTGGGTACAGTCGGCCTCATTATGACGCAGGCGGAGACGGTAGGCGCCGCCTGGCAAACCCTGTCACACTTCTACCGTATACACGATACCTATGGCCGCGCGCGCGTTCACCGCTACCCACATGCAGCGATGATCACTTATAGCATTCCGCGTAACGACCAGGCCGGTGCCCGCCAGGTTTACGATGTTGCTGCAGGCATTACCTGCAACATCATGCGCCAGTTTTGTGGTCCCGGGTTCCGCGCTGATCAAATTGTCTTTCCTTACACCAAACCCGCCGATGTCTCGGTTTTCGGCGAGTTGCCTGCTGACCGAGTGGGTTTCAGCTCCAGCTCCGGAGAGCTGGAATTGCACATGAATTTGCGTTACCTGCAAATGCCGCTGCAGGGGCGCAGCGATGAGCTGCGTTTAGCGCTGGGCAGTTATCTCACCGACAAGACGGAGGGGGACGCCCGCTCTGCAGCGCTGCTGGTTGAGGATATGGTGCGTCGGCTACTGCCCACGGGTGAGTGCACTCTGCCACGGGTAGCGCAGGCGCTGGCTATGACCACCCGCACCCTGCAAGCGCGGCTGGAACTTGAGCAGAGCAGTTTTCGCCAGATACTGGAGAGCGTGCGTAGGGAAATTGCGACCTTCCATCTGCGTCGCGGGGATATGCCGCTGACACAACTGGCGCTGGTATTGGGTTACAGTGAGCTGAGCGCTTTCAGTCGCAGTTTTCGCAAATGGTATGGGCTCTCACCAAGGCAGTGGGCGAAGCAGGCCATCTGGTCTGCCTGAGCCTCGAGTGCAGCAAGCAACGGAAGGAGAAAAGCAGTGCAAAGGACCGTATTGATAACAGGATGCTCCAGTGGCATCGGCCGCAGTCTCGCGCTGGAACTGCATGCTCGCGGGCTGCGCGTCTACGCTACCGCCAGGCGTCCGGAGACTTTGCAGTCGCTGGCGCAGGCAGGGCTCAATACGCTCGCGCTGGATGTCAACGACGACCAGAGCATTGCCGCTGCCATGGCCAGACTGCAGGAAGATGTGGGGCATCTGGATATGCTGGTGAATAATGCCGGTTTTTCCCAGGTCGGCGCCATTCTCGACCTGAGCAGAGAGGACTTGCGCAAGCAGTATGAAACCAATGTTATTGCCCCCGTCGCAGTAACGCGGGCCGCCGTTGGCCTGTTGCGCTCAGCCGTAGCCGCCCACGGTAAAGCCGAGGTAGTCAACGTGGGCAGTATAGTCGGCTTGTTTACTACCCCGTTTGCGGGAGCCTATTGCTCCAGCAAGGCTTGCCTGCATTCGCTGACGGATGCCCTGCGCATGGAAGTGGCGCCCCTGGGTATCCGCACCATCACAATTCAGCCGGGCGGTGTGCGTTCGTCCTTTGGTGACCATGCGGAGGAGGGGATTCGTCTCCCTGCGGACTCGCTCTACAAGAGCCTGGAGGAGGGCGTGCGCGCCCGGGCCCAGGCCGGACAGCAGAACGCTACGCCTACCGATGAATTCATCAGGCCCGTGGTGGACAAGCTTTTACGCGATAATCCGCCGGCGATAATTCGTGGTGGTAAAGGCAGCGTGCAGTTTGTTGCGCTGAAAAAGCTGCTTTCGCTGCGTGCATTCGATGCCTTGATGACCAGGCGTTTCGGTTTAAACCGCTTGAATGCCGGTTAGGCTCTGAAATACAACGAATTAACCGGACAGGACACTAGTGGAGGGCGCGTGAGCCCGGGGCAATATCTGTGTCTGCCTCGGCAAACAGGTAATTCAACTGCAGACACTCGGCGGCCAGCTGGCGCGTCGCCGTGACGGTGCTGGCGACGAAGCCGGCAAACTGTTCGAGGCACAGGCCAGCTCCTCCCAGCTGGATGCCGGCGGCAACTAACTGCGGTGTGGCATCATCTACCACGTCCTGGAACAGTTTCAGCGTGGGATAGTCCATGTTCAGGCGCCCCAGATCAGCAGCCAGCGGTAGCAGGGCCATAGGGCGGATTTCCAGTTCTGTCGTCAGCAGCAAGCCCCAGGGTTCCAGGAAGAGCCGGCTGTCTATCACTCCCTCGGTTTCCTGCAGCGTACGCAGGTGCAGGCCTTCGCAGCGGTCGCAGGTGTAGTACTCCACGCGCGAATCGGCCAGCCAGTGTTCCACCGTGGCTCTACTGATGTCCTGCACTGAGCTCATGTCGTTAACAATCCTCACCCCGAATCCCGCCATTCTACGGCAGAAGGCTGTGCGTCCCAAGCGAAGACGAGCTGGCCGGGCGCGGTAAAATTTACTTGGCCTTTACGTAACCGGTGATAGAGTCGTGACAATCATGACGGAGGGTGCAGAGTGAGTGGAAGAATAATGCGGCGTGGGTTGCTGGTGGTGTGCCTGTTGCTGAGCAGTGTTTCAGTCCCGGCCGACGAGGTGCTAAAGGTAGGCATGTCCGCCGATTACCCACCTTTGAGCTTCAAGCAGGATGGACGCTATCTCGGTATAGAGGCGGACAACGCCAGGGCGGTGGGAGAGATCCTCTCGCGTCGCACGCAAATAGTGGAGTTGTCATTTGACGAGTTGATTCCCGCGGTACAGTCCGGAAAGGTGGATGTGATCATGTCCGGTCTCAGTGTGACGGCTCAGCGCAGCCAGCAGCTGCAGTTCACCGAGGCTTATCTGTTGGTGGGCCAGATGGCCATTCTGCACAGGAGCAAGATCGGTCGCTTCTCCCAGCCCTGGTCAGTCTACCGGGAGGACGTGCGTATAGGCGTGGAGCCGGGCACCACCGGCGCAGCCTTTGCCGAGCGCGAGCTGAAAGACGCAAAGCTCAGCTTTTTCGCCAACCCGGATGAGGCTTTCCGGGCGTTGCGCAACGACGTGATCGATCTCTACGTTCACGATGCACCAACCAGTTGGCAATTAGCCAATGGCATGGAGAATGAAGACTTGATCAGTCTCTATTCACCACTTACCGAGGAGATGCTGGCCTGGGCTGTGGCAAAAGACAATGACGCCCTGGCAGCCGAGCTGAACCGGGCACTGGCACTGATGCAGGCCAACGGCACGCTGCAGTACATACTCAACCGCTGGATTCCGGTTACGGTGGAGGTGAAGTGAGCTGGTACAGGTCTCTCTCATATCAAGAGGATATCAGCTGCGCCCGGTGGCGAGCCGGGCCTGATGGCTAACAGCGGGCCGTTGGTGATCAGTCGTTCAGGCCCGGGAAGCTGTATTCATGCCCCCACAGGTCGCCCTCTGTGCTGACCGTGGCAACATGAGTTTCCCAGTCTATCAGCATTCCGTCATAGCCAAACTCCACCGCGATGCCGCCCGGAGCCAGCAGGTAGACGGAGCACATATTGTCATTGATATGGCGACCCAGGGTCGCCAGGAAATGCGATCCGGCAGCTTTGGCCCTGTCCATGGCATGTCCCACTTCATCCATGGTTTCCACTTCAACCATAATATGGACTACCCCCAGAGGGTGTGGCCCGTTAAACAGTGCCAGCGAGTGCTGACGCGGATTATTGGCATGGTAGAACTGGATTTTCACGCCTTCCATACCGGAAGGATAAAGGGTGTCAGTAAGCCCCATACCGATAATGTCCGTGTAAAAGGCTGCAGCCGCGTCGATGTCAGGAGCCGGTAACACCAGGTGACCAAACCCCAGGTCACCGGTCTGGCGGTAGGTGGTGACGAAGCCGGGAACGCCTTGCGGTGACACCAGAGGGGTATAGTCCAGTTCCCGGCCCCAGAACAGCTCAAGGGTGTTGCCGGCCGGATCCGAGGTAGTGGCGAAGGCGGTTACGCCGCGCCGTTTCGCCTCTTCTGCTGAGCCCTGCACGAGGTTCTGCCCGCTCTCTGTCACCGCCTCGCAAGTGCGCTGCCAGGCATCCTCCGAGGGAAACTCCAGGCCGGTAGCCAGCAGCCCATCGGTTTCCGCCGGTTCTATCATCAGCCGGAAGGGGTGATCGTCCATACGCAGAAACCGCGCCCCGGCGGCATCTGCGCGGTTCGCATCCATCAAACCCAGCACACCCGTGCCGAAATCCATCCATGCGTCTACATCGGAAGCGCCTATGCGCAGATAACCTGAAGCTGAAACGGACATGCTTATCTCCTGCTTGCTTGTGTATGGCGGCATTATGAGCGATTCGCGCGCGGCTGCCATACCTTATCTCGGGTAATCCCCGCGCGGTTCACCATAATGATCTGAAAAGTCACTGACGTTTGATTAGATGGGTCATTGAGCGAAAAAGTCATCCCTCTGATACTGGTTAGTGTTAGTTCATGTTGCTAAGGAGAGTGCAGGCCGTGCCAGAGTCAGAGATTCTCAACCAGGCGTTTGAGCTTGGTTATACCTATACCCGCTCCACCGGACCTGTGGTCGGGCGGTTTCTTACCGGGTTGCGTGATCAGCAGATTGTCGGCATCCGGGCCAGCGATGGTCGCGTCGTCGTGCCGCCCATGGAGTACGACCCGGATACGGCAGAAGCGCTGAGTGAGTTCGTGGACGTGAGCGACGAGGGTGAAGTGGTCAGCTGGGCCTGGGTGAAACACCCACGCGAAGCTCACCCCTCATCACAGCCCTTTGCCTGGGCAATGATTCGCCTGGATGGTGCTGACGTGCCCATGGTGCACTGGGTGCGAGCCAAAGATGAAAGTGACATACGTTGTGGCAGCCGTGTGCGAGCGCGCTGGGCAGATGAAACCGTGGGCTTCATTACTGATATTGCCGGTTTCGAGCTGGTAGGGGAGTAGGGCAGATGAGTGATCAGCGAGAACCGATAACCGGCATTGACGTGCCCATCAGTCTCAAATACAACTTCACCGCAGGCGCGGGCCCGGCTCGTTTTTTGTCGCAGGTCCGCAAAGGTGTGCTTACCGGGCAACGATGCCCTCGCTGTGAGCAGGTCTATATTCCTCCCAGGGGGTCCTGTGCCGCCTGTGGTGTACCCACCGAAGAGGAGGTGGTGCTGGCCGACAAGGCCACTGTACAGTCCTTTACCATTGTGTCGATTCCGATCCCGACCAACCCGATCGAGCCGCCCTACATTATCGCTAACCTGGTCGCGGACGGTGCAAACATTTCCTTTATTCACCTGATGAGTGATTGCGTAAACGAAGAGGTACGCATTGGCCAGCGCGTGCAGGCAGTGTGGAAGCCGGAGGAGGAGTGGGACTACGCGATGGATAATATCCGCTATTTCACGCCGATTGACGAGCCGGATGTGCCTGCAGACAAGATCGGCAAACTGCCGGTCAGCGGCTGGGGGGCGTGAGCAGATGAAGCAGATTGCTATCGTTGCGTTCCACCAGTCACGTGCAGTTGCCGACGCGGGCGCCTGCAACGAGGTTGAAATGATCATGCCAGTGCTGAGTGAAGTCTATCAGCAAGTGGGTATCAACAACGCCCAGGATGTGGACTTTGTCTGCTCCGGCAGTTGCGACTACCTGCAGGGCGCGGCCTTCGCCTTTGTTGCCGGTGTCGATGCCCTGGGGGCTGTTCCGCCTATCAAGGAATCCCATGTGGAAATGGATGCCGCCTGGGCTGTGTATGAGTCCATACTGAAAATACGCATGGGCCATGCAGACTCCGCATTGATCTATGGTTTCGGTAAGTCCTCGCCGGGAGAGTTGCCCATTGTGCTGTCCCAGCAACTGGACCCCTACTACCTGGCGCCGCAATGGGTGGACACCATTTCTCTGGCAGCCTTGCAGGCACGCCTTATGCTGGAGCAGGGCAAACTCACGGAGCGGGATATGGCCGAAGTGGTTTCACGCTCCCGGCGCAATGCGTTAAACAACCCCAATGCGCAATTGGCAGGCGATATCAGCGCGGAAGACGTACTTGCCGATGAAATGTACCTGTCGCCGCTGCGCAAGGCGGATTGTTGCCCGGTGTCGGATGGCGCCTCGGCAATGATTATCTGCACCGTCGAAAAAGCACAGCAGTGGGGCGTGCCGTTTGCGCTGATTACCGGAATAGACCATCGCATTGAGACGCACAACCTGGGTATGCGCGACCTCACCGACTCCGTTTCCACGCGCCTTGCCGCTGAAGGCGCCGGTGTCGCCGACGGGTCGGTGGATGTCGCTGAACTGTATGCACCATTCAGTCACCAGGAGATCATTCTTGCCCGGGCACTGGGCCTGGACGAGGGTACCTCTGTTAACCCCAGCGGTGGCGTGCTCGCTGGAAACCTGATGATGGCGTCGGGTCTTTCACGCATAGGTGAGGTCTTTCAGCGCATTGTAAGCGGTGAAGCACAACGTGGCGTGGCCCATGCAACGTCCGGGCCTTGCCTGCAACATAACCTGGTCACCGTAGTGGAGAAAGCGTAATGGCGAACCTGGCAGCAGTGGTCGGCATCGGCCAGACCAAATACACCACCAAGCGCGGCGATGTCTCCATTGCCGGACTGGTCCGCGAAGCGGCACAAAACGCGCTCGACGATGCCGGGCTGAATTGGAATGACATTGACGCGGTCATCCTGGGCAAGGCACCGGATATGTTCGAGGGCGTGATCATGCCCGAGATATACCTGACCGACGCTTTGGGCTGCAACGGCAAGCCCATGTTGCGAGTGCACACCGCCGGGTCTGTTGGTGGTTCCACGGCGATTGTTGCGGCGTCCCATATCCAGAGCGGTACCTTCAGGCGTGTGCTGACGGTGGCGTTCGAAAAGCAGTCAGAGTCCAATGCCATGTGGGCGCTATCCAGTCCGCAGCCTTTTTCCACGCACCTCAACGCAGGCGCGGGCGGTTATTTCGCGCCGATTATTCGCGAGTATATTCGCCGTTCCAATGCGCCCCGTGATGTGGGGATCAAGGTTGCTGTCAAAGATCGCCTGCATGGTGCGCGCAACCCGTTGGCACACCTGCAGCGCCCGGACATCACCATGAAGGAAGTGGAAGAGTCATTCATGCTCTGGGACCCGATACGCTTCCTCGAGTCCTGTCCGTCCTCTGACGGCGCATGCGCCATGGTGATAGCCTGCGAAGAACTGGCGGAACAGGGGCCCAAAGCGCCGGCCTGGATCCGCGGTGTGGCCATGCGCTCTGAACCGACCATGTACGCCGGCCGGGAAGAGGTGAGCCCACAGGCGGGTAAAGACTGTGCCGCCGACGTCTACAAGCAGGCGGGAATCAGCGATCCGCGAAAGGATCTGGATTGCGCCGAGGTCTACGTACCTTTCAGCTGGTATGAGCCCATGTGGCTGGAAAACCTCGGATTCGCGCCAGAGGGAGAGGGGTGGAAGCTGACAATGGACGGTGCGACTTCCCTGGATGAAGGCGGAGACATTCCCTGGAATCCATCGGGTGGCGTATTGTCTTCCAACCCGATTGGTGCATCCGGAATGATTCGATTCGCCGAAGCCGCGCGACAGGTTCGTGGTGATGCCGGTGACCATCAGGTCGAGGGTGCCAGGCTGGCGCTGGGGCACGCGTACGGCGGTGGAGCGCAGTTCTTTGCCATGTGGGTGGTGGGCGCTGAAAAGGCGTAGGAGAGTTATACGATGAAAAAACACTTCAACCTCGCGGATCTTTACGAAATAGTCGCCGACAAAGTCCCTACGCGCGATGCGTTGGTGTGTGGTGATCAGCGCGCGACCTTTGCTGAGCTGGAGGCCCGCGCCAACCGGCTGGCGCACTTCCTGGCGTCTCGCGGCGTGGGCGCAGGCGATCACGTTGGTCTTTACCTTTACAACTGCAACGAATACCTGGAGGGCATGCTCGCCTGTTTCAAGATTCGTGCTGTGCCGATCAACGTCAACTATCGCTATGTCGATGAAGAACTGTTGTACATATTCGATAACGCCAACATGGTCGCCTGCATCCACAACCGCGAGTTTCTTCCTCATATCGCCGCAATTCGCGATGCAGCGCCAGACCTGCATACCTTTATCTATGTAGAGGATGGCTCGGCAGAAGAACCCGCCGGTATCGACGCAATTGAGTATGAGCAGGCCATGGCCGGCTTCAGCAGTGCCCGGGATTTTGCAGAACGGGCGGACGATGATTTGTTCATCCTCTACACCGGTGGCACCACAGGCATGCCCAAGGGTGTGATGTGGCCGCACAAGGCAGTCTTCTATGCCGCGATGGGAGGCGGTGGCTGGTTTCACCCGGACGGTGCCATAACCCGCCCCGAACAGATTGCCGATCGAATTGGCGATTTCCCTATCGTGGGTATGGCGCTGGCGCCCCTGATGCACGGCGCATGCTGGTGGTATGCCTGCATTCAGTTGCTTGCCGGCAATACCGTGGTGCTCAGCCCCTATCGATCCCTGGTTGGGGAGCAAATCTGGGACATCGTCGAAAAAGAAAAAGTTAATGCGGTGTCCATCGTTGGAGACGCCATGGCAGTGCCTTTGCTGGATGCACTGCAGGCCAACCCCGGCCGCTGGGAATTGAGCTCGCTGTTTAACGTAGGCTCAGGCGGTGCGGTGTTCTCCGAGTCCAAGCAGGAAGCGTTCAAGCAACACTTCCCCAACGTTTTCATTACCAATTCGTTTGGCTCATCCGAGAGTGGCAACATGGGCATGGACGGTGGCGGGAAGAAAGGCCAGGGCCTGGGCAACGTTACCAAAAGTGAGTTTATGTCGGTGATCAGTGATGTTGAAGGCGAACCGCACCGCCATGTGCAGCGCGGCGAAATGGGTATTTTCGCCCGCAGTGGTCATATTCCTGTGGGCTATTACAACGACCCTGTTAAAACAGCGAAAACCATTGTGGAAGTAGACGGGAAATCGTGGCTGCTGTTGGGGGATGAAGCGCGCCTCGAAGAGGACGATACCATCACGGTGTACGGACGCGGTTCCAATTGTATCAACAGCGGCGGTGAGAAGATCTTCCCGGAAGAAGTGGAACAGGCACTCAAGGCCAACCCGGATATATTCGATTGCCTGGTGGTGGCGACCCCGGACGATCGCTTTGGTAGCAAAGTGACGGCGGTGGTGGCGGCCAGGGGCGGGCAGACACTGAGTCTGGAAGGGGTGCAACAGCATGCGCGAGAACACATTGCAGGCTACAAGCTGCCACGTGAACTGCACGTTGTTGACGAGGTGCCCAGGGCACCAAGCGGCAAGCCTGCCTACCCCCAGGCCCTTGCCATAGCGCTGGCCGGCAACTGTCGCGTCGATTGAGCGAACGCCGGGCATTTCTGACAAGCAAGCGACAGCATTAACGGAGAATAAAATGGCTGAACTGGATATCAGTACGCAAAGCTGCATTATAGAGCGCGAAGACAATGTACTGATTGTTACGCTCAACCGCCCTGAAGCAAAAAACGCGTTTAACTCACAAATGTTGCTGGGCATGTACAAGGCCTGGCGCTTGCTTGACGAGGACGATGAGCTGTATTGCGCTATTCTCACCGCCAACGGTGATACCTTCTGCGCAGGTATGGACCTCAAAGCCGGCGCCGATGGCAAACACGATTCAACCGAAGAGTTTATGGCGCTGATGGCTGAGGTGCCCAACGTGCACTGGCAGGCATTGCTTCGCGACAACAGGCCGAACAAACCCCTGATCCTGGCGGTGGAAGGCTATGCGCTTGCAGGCGGTACCGAAATACTGCAGGGAACCGATATCCGCGTAGCAGCCGAGGACGCGGTGTTTGGCATTACCGAAGTGGCACGCGGCCTGTATCCCATGTCCGGTTCGACTATCCGCCTGCGTCGCCAGATTCCCTACTGCCTGGCAGCGGAAATGCTGTTGTGTGGTGATCACATAACCGCCGCCCAGGCCCTGGAATATGGCCTGATCAACAAGGTAGTGCCCAGCGGCACCACGCTGGACAGCGCCAGGGAATACGCTGCCAGAATCTGTCGCAATGGACCGCTGGCGGTAAAAGCAGTGGTCAGGTCACTGCGGCAACATCAGGAATGCATGGCTGAAGACGAGGCCATGCTGGCGTCGGATGAGCTGGCTGGACCGGTATTCGCTTCCAATGACGCCAGGGAGGGCATGCGTGCTTTCAAGGAAAAACGCCGCGCCGAGTTTACCGGCAGTTGAGTCCTGCGCATAATAGCGGGCCTTTCATTGTGGAGATTGACTGCACATGTCCGATTTGAGTGAAACCTTCGCCTCTATTGTTGCTGCCCGCAGGTCGCTGCGCGCGTTCCTGCCGCAGGCAGTGGATGAGGCTACCCTGCAGCGCGTGTTTGGCGCTGCCCAGCGAGCCCCCAGCAACTGCAATACCCAGCCCTGGCAGGTCCATGTGGCCTCAGGAGATCCGGTTGAAACACTGCGACGCGAGATGCCGGAGCGTTTTATGCGTGGTGAGATGTCGCTGGACTTCCCCTACGACGGTGCCTACGAGGGCGTTTACAAGGAACGCCAGCATGGATCCGCCGAAGCACTCTATGCATCGGTGGGTATTACGCGCGATAACAAGGCTGGCAGGCATGAGCAGTTCATGAGTAACTTCACGTTCTTTGGCGCCCCGCATGTGGCGTTCCTCTTCCTGCCGGAGCCTTTCGGGCTGCGTGAAGCCGCCGACCTGGGTATGTATGCGCAAACGCTGATGCTGGCATTGACGGCCAATGGCCTGGGTAGTTGTCCGCAGACTGCGTTGAGCTTTGAGGCGGATCTGGTGCGGGAAACCCTGGGCATAGACGCCTCGCAGAAGCTGATGTTTGGTATTTCGTTCGGGCACCCGGATCCGGAAGCGCCGGTTAATCAGTGCATGACTGACCGGGCAGCACTTTCTGATATCGTTCATTTCCACCATTGAGCTGCCATGACTGATACGGTCCTCACTGAAAACAGAGATGGCGTGCTGCTGGTTACGCTTAATCGGCCAGAGAAGAAAAACGCCATCAATAACGCCATGTGGGGGCAGATTCGCGACACCTTCCGTGCCGCGGCAGCTGACGATACGGTGGGCTGCGTGCTCCTCACGGGCGCAGGCGAACACTTCAGCTCCGGTGTTGACCTGAGCAGCTTCGGCGAGGCCGATGTGGACCCGCAGGCCCTGTTCAACGCGGCAGCCATGGCCGTTGCCGAATTCGACAAACCACTGGTCGCCGCTGCAACGGGTGCGTCGGTGGGCGGTGGCGCAACCGTGCTGTTCCATGCAGACGTGGTGTATGCCGGCGAGTCCCTGCGTATGCGGCTGCCGTTTGCCAGCCTGGGCCTGGCACCCGAGTGGGGCAGCAGCTATATGCTGCAAGCCAACATCGGGGCACAGCGAGCGGCAGAGCTGTTTTACACTGCACAATGGATTGACGCCGACAAAGCGCTGCAGGCGGGCATCGTGGCCGCTGTACTGCCGGATGATCAGCTGCTGGAACACGCGCTGGCAACAGCGGCGGAGATAGCCCAGTGGCCGGTCAATTCCCTGCGCGAAATTAAACGTAGCCTGCGCCTGCATCATTTGCCGGCCATCAAAACGGCGATGCAGGCCGAGCAGGAAGCCATGGCCCGGCAGGCGGGCTCGCCAGAGAACATAGAGGCGATCACCGCATTTATGGAAAAGCGCAAGCCGAATTTTCGCAAGTCGTGAAGGCAGTTCTGGAGAGCCCTGTTTGTCCGGAGTTTGGAGCTGCCGCGACAGCTTCTTTTTCCTTATGATCTGCTAAGCTACAAGCACAGTAACTAATAATGTCTAACCGCAGAGGTACTTGCACTTGAAACATGATTACCGAGGTCAATTCCGCCTGGCCGCCGCCGTTTTTGCGTCAGCGTTGCTCGTCGCCTGCAGCGACTCCTCCGATCGCCAGGATCCCGTTGTACCGCCGCAGCCGCCGGAGCCAGAACTTACCTATCAGGCAGATATTGTGCTGACCGAGTACGGTATTCCGCATATCACGGCCGATGACTGGGGTAGCCTGGGCTACGGTGTCGGTTATGCTTATGCCCGGGACAACTACTGCACGGTGATGCGCGAATACGTGCGCGCGGCCGGCGAGTCTGCCCGTTTCCTGGGCGACGACGGGGATATCAACCAGGACTTCGTCTACAAGTTGTTCAATGACGATGAGCGTATCCAGAACCTGTTTGATGGCCTACCTGATTTTATACAGGACAACCTCCGCGGTTATGCTGCCGGTATCAATCGGTATTACAACGAAACCGGAGCCGATAACCTGGCAGAGGGTGAGGAGGGTTGCCGTGGCGCAGAGTGGGTGCGCGAGATCGATCACATGGACGTGACGCGACTGCTGCACAAGACGATACTGCGCGGCAGTTCGGACCCGCTTTCAGATTTCAGCACAGCGGTTACCGCACCGGCGGGAGATATGGTAACCCAGTCCCCGGCGAAACCAGGCGCGGCAGTTGAAGCCCTGATCGCCGGACTTGATGCCAAGCGTTTCCGCGCTGCCATGGATATGCCCCAGGGTTCGGAAATTGGCAGTAATGCCTACGCGGTGGGTGAGCAGGAGTCCCAGACGGGAGCAGGTATTCTGTTTGGCAACCCTCATTTCCCCTGGCAGGGACCCTCGCGCTTCTACGTATTTCGCGTAAGCGTAGGTGATGAATACAACGTGATGGGTGCCGCTTTGGGTGGTCTGCCCATGCCGGTGATTGGTTTCAACAAGGATGTGGCATGGTCGCACACGGTAAGCACGGCCGCGCGCTTTACTTTCTACGAACTCACGCTGAATCCTGAAAACCCCATGCAGTATGAGTATGACGGGGAAATGCGCGATATCACCGCACAGACCGTCAGCGCGGAACGGGTGACTGAAGAGGGCAGCGTGGAAAGTGTGGACTACACGTTCTACCTGTCGCATTTCGGCCCAATAGTTGACCTGGGCTCGGTAACGCCTTTGTTGGGTGGCTGGCCCAATGCAGTGGGTACGCTGCTGACTTACCGCGACGCCAACCTGGAAAACCTGCGCGGCATCGGACAATGGATCAAAATGGGTCAGGCCCAGAATCTGGGCGAATTCAAGACAGCGCTTGCTGATATCGGCATTCCCTGGGTGAATACCATTGCAGCAGACCGCAATGGTGATGCCTTTTACGGTGATATTTCAGCAGTGCCCAATGTCTCTGTGTCCCAGTACAGCAACTGTATCCGTGGCCAATTACAGACGCTGCTAACCGACTTCGGTTTTGTCACCATGGATGGCGCGGACTCGGACTGTGAATGGGGCAACGACGAAGGTGCGCCCGAAGGGCTCTTTGGTTATAACAGCTTGCCGAAGCTGGAAACGCGAGAGTACGGTGCCAATGCCAACGACAGCTACTGGCTGTCCAACCCGCGCATGTTGTTGACTGGCTTTTCCCCCATTATCGGCCGCGAGAACGTGGAGCAGTCAATCCGCACCCGTCATACTTTCAGCCAGGCTGAGCGACGTCTTGCCGGCAGCGATGGCTTTGGTGAGGCGAAGTTTAATATCGATAACATTCGCGATCTGTCGTACCAGGCCACCAACCATGCCGCAGAGCTTATCCTGGACGATGTGGTAGCTCTCTGCAGCGATACGACGGATTGGGCTCCCTATTCAGCCAATCCCGGCGAGGTCGCACAAGCCTGTGAGGTGCTCGGAAACTGGGATGGCGCGCACCGCGTAGACAGCGTCGGCGGTCACATATTCTATGAATTCTGGCTGGGTGTGCGCAACGAGGCCACTCTGTGGTCCACTCCCTTTGATGTGACCATGCCGGTCACCACGCCGTCAGACCTCAACACGGACCCGGTCAATGCGGAAGTTGTCCGCCAGAAGCTTGGCGCGGCAGTGGATCGCCTGAGCGGGGCGGGTATACCCATGGATATTCCCTGGGGCGAGGTGCAGTTCGATGAGAAAAACGGTGAGCGTATCGGCATTCACGGTGGTTCGGGGTCAATGATGTTCAGCGTTATCACTTCGTCGCTGGTAGACGGGGAGGGCTACTCCAATATCACCCACGGGAACAGCTACATGCAGGCGGTGACCTGGGATGATACAGAGTGTCCAGACGCCTACGGCATGATCACCTACTCGCAGTCAACCGATCCGGCATCACCGCATTACGCGGATGCCACCAGGCTGTATTCAGAAGGTGGCTGGATTGATATGCCGTTCTGTGCGGCCGATCGCGACGAGCAGGAAATCAGTCGTGAGACGATAGAAGAATAGGTGGCAGGTTTCCGGCCACTGCCTTTGCGCAGCGGCCGGGTTATCGGACCGGGACCCGGTCGCACGCAGCGAATAATAGCTGCCGGGTTTCAGGGCTGGACGAAGTCTGTCACTTCAAGGTTGAACCCTGACAGGGCGTTGAAGTGAACAGGCGCGGACATCAGCCGCATTTTGCCCACGCCCAGGCGCTTCAGTATTTGCGACCCGGTGCCGATAACACGGTAATTCTGCTGTCCCGCGCTGTCGGCGGAGCCCGCTACCTGAGCCGGCTCGGGAAACTGTATCACCTCGTCCAGGGCCTGTTCCGGGCTCGTTTCCTGGCCGATCAAGACCACCACGCCTTTGCCTTCCTCGGCGATAGCCTGCATCGCCCTGCGGTAGGACCAGCCCTGGGCGCCCTCTATGCGCGTGGCGAGCACATCGCGCAGCGTATTGAGTGACTGCACTCGCACCAGCACGTCTTCAGACTCACTGATCTCGCCGCAGGTCAGTGCGTAGTGCACTGTATCGTCTACCAGGTCCAGAAAGGTGTGCAGCTCAAAGGGACCAAAGTCTGTGTCCACCGGCTTGCTGTTCCGCAATTCCACAGACGCCTCGTGCAATGAGCGGTACTCGATAAGGTCGGCAATGGTGCCCATGCGCAGGCCGTGTTTTTCCGCGAACACTTCCAGCTCAGGCCGCCGCGCCATGGTGCCGTCTTCGTTCATGATTTCAACGATCAGGGCTGCCGGCTCGAATCCGGCCATACGCGCGAGGTCCACGCCGGCTTCCGTATGCCCCGCACGGCGCAGAACGCCACCGGGTTTCGCCACCAGCGGAAAGATGTGACCGGGCTGGATGATATCGGCAGGCGTGGCGTTCGCCGCGACTGCGGTCAGTACGGTGTGCGCGCGTTGCACGGAGCTTATGCCAGGACCCTTCTTCTCCGCTGCATCAATCGATACGGTGAAGTTGGTCTCGTGCTGAGAGCGGTTATCGCGCACCATCAGCGGTAGCTGCAGCTTGCGCGCGCGCTCCTCGGTGATGGGCATGCAGATCAACCCACAGGCCTCGCTGGAGAAGAAGGTGATGATCTCTGGTGTCACCGCCTCTGCGGCGATGATCAGGTCGCCCTCATTTTCCCTGTCCTCATCATCCATGAGGATGACCATTTTCCCGGCGCGAATGTCGTCGAGGATGTCGGGTACGCTGGACAGTGACATGGGGTGTTTTCCTGAATGCTGGCGGGCTGTCGAAAGGGCGCCCATTTAGCCACAGCCGCGCTTTTTCCTCAAGCGGACGCAGGCGCAAACAGCTTGCCGCGCACGGCCTCGCGGTAGCTCCCCGGGGTCATACCCACGTGTTCGCGAAACAGCTTGCCGAAGTGGCTCACATCGCTCACACCGACTTGCCAGGCCACCTCGCTTAGCGACAAATTGCTGTGTCGTAGCAGTTCTTTCGCTACGCTGACGCGTAACTGCTGCAACCAGTCTCGTGGGCTCAGACCGGTAGCCTGGTGAAAGCGTCGGTTGAGGGTGCGGCCGCTGATACCCAGCTGTTTTGCCAATTGGCTGATTGCAGGCTTGTCAGGCAGTGTGTCCCGCAACCACTGTTGTGCCTCGATAATCAGCTCATCATGGTGGCTGGTATCGCTGCCGGTCTGGTAGGCCGCGGCGCGAAACGGGCGGCGGATTTCCGGGGAAAACTGGTTTTCAACTGCCCTGGCAATACCCTCGCCGTACCAGCCTTCAACAATATGCACCATCATGTCGGCGATCGAGTTGACGCTACCTACACAGTACAGCTTGTCACTCTGGGTGATGAGGTGCCTTGGTTTCAGGCGTACGGCAGGATAGCGCCTGGCGAAGGTATCCATGTAGTTCCAGTGCGTGGTGGCGGGGCGATGATCGAGCATTCCGGCCTCCGCGAGCAGACAGGCACCGGTGCCTACGGCGCAGATGCTCGCGCCGCTGCCGGCAACCCTCGGTAATACACCCAGCCAACTTTGGGCTTTTCGCACAACCGACTGCGGGTTTCGCCATATGGCGGGGACAATAAGCAGGTCCAGTGCATCCAGGTCGCTGCAGTTGATGTCAGGCGCCAGGGTGATGCCGCCAAACAGTGCGATCTTGTCCTGGCTCGGCGCTGCCAGCATCAGTTCAACCCCGGGAGCGCGACGATTGCGCACCTGTGCCATTTGCGAGGCGGCGCGCAGGATCTCCAGCGGCAGGGTAATGCTGGTGGCCAGAGCCTGGGGGTAAAGTAATGCTGCGATCCTGTACATGTCAGCGTGTCCTTTGGCATAAATGCCATAATATCTGTCAGTTAAGCCATATTACAGCTTCTTGACTCTGCGTACACTGTGCTTTCATACAGCGGTCAGGAAGGTGAAACACAGAATGGGCAGACAGCGGTTGCCGGTGATAGTCAGTCTGGGCGGAATCAACGGAGCCGGTCGTGCCTCGGGGCATCATGCCGTGGCGCGCATGGGCTATGAGGCGCTGGACGCCGCGCAGCAAGCCAGAACGCTTGCGGCCCTCGCCTCGATGATGGGACTGGAGTCTGCCCACGGGCAGGAACAGTATATTCTGGATCACACGCTGGTGCGGCGGGTGGAGAAGAGCCACTTTGATGTCGACAACGTGCTGTGGAATCAGCGCTTTCCCACAGAGAGCAATGGTCATCCGGTCAATTTCGACATCGAGAGGCGCCATCTGCCTGAAGCTATACCGCCGAGTTGGAAAGTCACCCCCACGTCTGTCACCCACGTGAATGTGAACATTCAGGGGCACCAGGAGTTTCTGTTGCCCACCAACCGTGAATTCGAGGTAAAGGCGGCGGGGCAACTTCCCACCGGTTATGAGCCGGGCTCGTTGTATGCATCGCGAAGCCATCCCAGGGGGCTGGAGATGTCCATCTGTGCCGCCTCCGATGCCCTGGGCAACCTTGGGCTGGACTGGGAGATGATTCAGCGCAAAGTGCCGGCGGACCAGGTCAGCGTCTATGCGGGCAGCGCCATGGGGCAACTGGACAGTGCCGGCGCAGGCGGTATGCTCAAGGCGCGTTACAACGGCAAACGGGTGACCTCCAAATACTGCCCGCTGAGCCTGGCGGAAATGCCTTCGGATTTTATCAATGCCTACGTACTGGGGGCCATGGGGTCCACCGGTGCGACCCTGGGTGCCTGCGCGTCTTTCCTCTACAACCTCAAGAATGGTATTGCCGACATACGTGCAGGGCGCGCGCGCGTGGCGTTTATCGGCGCGGCGGAAGCGCCTATCAATGCCGAGGTGATGGAGGGTTACGCGGCGATGGGTGCACTGGCGACCGACAAGGAATTGCGCCAGTTGGATGCCCTGGATGCCTCTGTAGAACCGGATCATCGCCGCGCGTGTCGGCCTTTTGCCCCTAACTGTGGCTTTACCATCGCTGAGTCAGCGCAAATGGTGGTGTTGTTCGATGATGAGCTGGCTCTGGAATTGGGCGCTACAATCTATGGCGCGGCCACCGATGTGTTCGTCAACGCAGACGGTTACAAGAAGTCTATCTCAGGCCCTGGTGTGGGCAACTACATCACCATGGCCAAAGCCGTTGCGGCGGCCAGGGCCATAGTGGGCGAGGTGGCCTTGCAGCGCGGTGGCCTGGTACAGGCCCATGGCACCGGTACGCCGCAGAACAGGGTGAGCGAATCTGAAATTCTCGACCGGACTGCAGCGGCGTTCGGTATCCAGGGCTGGCCGGTTGCCGCGTTGAAGAGTTATCTGGGACATTCGCTGGGAGCAGCATCCGGCGACCAGGTGACGGCGACCCTGGGTATGTGGCACCACGGCCTGATACCCGGCATCAACACCATAGATGCGCTCGCCGATGACGTCCATGCCAGCCAGCTCGCCTTCAGTACCACCCATCGTCGCTTTGATCCGGCCGAAGCGGAATATGCCGTGATCAACTCCAAGGGTTTTGGCGGCAATAACGCGTCGGCGACGCTGCTCAGTCCGGTGGCGACCCGTCGGCTGTTGCAGCAGCGTTACAGCGCGCGCGAGTGGCAGGCCTGGCAGGCCTCCAACGAGCAGGTGCTGGCGGCTCAGGCCAGCTATGACGACGGTATGATAGCGGGCGCAATCGACCCGGTTTATCGCTTTGATTACGGCGTTCTGGGTGACCGTGACGTAGAACTGGGGGCTCACAGTATGCGCGTTGGTGAGTTCACCGTTAACCTCGACCTGGAGAATCCATTCCTGTGACAGGACTCAGATAAGCGCGGTTGCGAGGCCGTAGAAGATCACCAGGAATCCGCCTATTTCCGCAACGACCAGTGACCACAGGAACACTTTTCCAGCCGTGTTGATATCGCGTACCTGGTTGTCGGTATCCTCGCGGTAGGCGTGAACGATATACCCCGCAATCGCCATGGCGAAGTAAGCCAGCAACAGCGCGCTTGCAATCACTTCTACGGTGTTCGCCAGCTGGCTTATTTGCGTAAACCAGGCCAGCATGGTTGCGGCGAAGGCATACATCAGGGACGCGCGGTGCGCGATGTCCACATACGGATGCGCAAGGCCTCCGGGACGGCTTGCCATTTGCCGGTATTTCCATACTCCCAACAGCAGTCCCACCAGAAAGAAGGTGGCAGCTGATAGCAGTGATAAAGTGGGCGCTGTCATCCGGGTATCAATCCTCTGTTTTGCAGTGAGGCCGACAGTAGCAGCAAAGTGCACTGCATGAGTTTTATAGTATCCGTGCGGCAAAGTGGCCTAGTCAACGGCCCGTTCGATTTCATCAGCATCCCGCTGGTCTGCGGCTTCCTCATCAAGGCACCCGCTGGCGTCGCCATTGTCATTTTTTGTCAGCGCGAGCGTTAGCAGCAATGCGAAATGGTCTGACCCGAAATCGCGGGACCTGCGCATGGACACCACGGAAAAATGGTCACTGCAAAAAACATGATCCAATGGCCAGCGGAAGAATGAAAAATGAGCGTGAAACGTGGCCAGAAAATGTCGACCGACACGTGGATCGGTCAGGCCGCTGAGTTTGCGGAACAGGCGTGTAGCGCGAGACCAGGGCACGTCATTGAAGTCGCCCATTACCAGTGCCGGTCCCGCATGGTCGCGCAGTTCTTTGGCTATTTTCACCAACTCAGCATCGCGCTCTGAAGACTCTTCATTTTCCGTAGGGCTGGGAGGAGCCGGGTGCACGCAATGTAGCAGCAGTTTGGTGTTACCGGGTAAACACAGGTCTGCGACCATAGACGGAATATCCGACTCTACACGATAGCGAACCTGGGCGTTTTCGAGAGGCACGCGGCTGTAAAGGTGCATCCCGTAGAGGTTGTCCTTGGCGCAGCGCAGCGCATGTGGATAGCCGTTGAGGCCGACGTCCAGATGCGTTTCCCAGGATTGATCCCCCTCAAGGAAAAGTACGAGGTCGGGTTGGTAGGCGTGAACTTCCGCAAGAAGCGCGTCGTACTGCCGGTTTGTCATCAGCACGTTTGCCACCATCAGCCGCAAGACGGGGAGGGCAGTATCACCTTCGCAGGAATCCAGTTCGGGTCGCCAAAAACGCGCGTAGGGTAGCAACCGCCTGGCGTGGTCTATCGCGCAAACCAGGCTGAGCGTGCCGCCGCTCAGTATCGCCATGTCGGTGGTGGGGCGAATAAACCAGGTACACAGATAAGCCAATACCAGCAGCAGAGCGACGACGAGTAATTGCAGACGCGGGAAGTCCAGGCCCCGGATCCACCAGTAGGGCTGCCGTGAGAGGGGAATAATCGTGGCGAGCACCAGCAGCGCCAGCAGGCTGTGAAGGAGAATCAGCATAAGCGCCGCAGTTTGCACTAAAGAACGGTTTTTGCCTACGCTTTCCTGCCTGCTCTCCAGCGCTGTGCGCTGCGTGCAGCAAGGCAGCAAGGCAGCAAGGCAGGGTATGACAGGCCTCTACCTCGCTTGACCTGATACGGGAAGGCTGGAAGACTGTGGATTGATCCTGCGGAGCCTGCGATGTCTATGGGCCACTTCCAGCCGCAGTGCCCTGGAGCTTACCCTTTGCCGATGGCGATGTATTAATGTCAGATGCTTCAACCCCCGGTTTCGCCTAGCGGATGTTTGCCCGCGTCTGTGACATCGCGCCCAGGGAGCAACGCGCTACCCTCGTGTCTTTTTTGTTTGTGCTTATGCTTATGGCCGCGTACTACATACTGCGGCCGGTGCGTGACGCCATGGCATCAGACTGGTCTGATGCGGAGGTCAGCTGGTTGTGGACCTTCACCTTCTTCTTCAGCGCGGCGGCGGTATCTGTTTATGGCTTTGCTGTATCGCGTATGCGCGTGGCCCACCTGGTGCCTGCGGTCTACAGTTTTTTCGCTGTGAGCTTTGTACTGTTCTACGCGGGAAGCCAATTCCTTGGTGATCGCACCCTGCTGGACAAGTCCTTTTACGTCTGGGTGAGCGTATTCAGTCTGTTTCACATCTCGGTGTTCTGGAGTTTTATGGCGGACACCTTCAACCAGGGGCAGGCAAAACGCCTGTTTGCTTTTATTGGTGCGGGTGCCAGCGTCGGTGCGCTGGGTGGACCTGCCCTGGCAACCCTGTTGGCAGGTGCAAGTGGAACAGACCCCTTGCTGCTCATAGCCAGTTGCCTGATTCTGCTCACCTTGCCACTCATAGTGTGGATACAGAAGCTGAAGACCACTGAACTTGCCAACGTGGGCGTAAGTGCAGGCGAAAAAGACTTCGACTACCTGTACGGTAACCCGCTAGCCGGCTTCGCCGACTTTGCCAGAAGCCCCTACCTGTTGGGGATTGGCCTGTTTATATTCCTGTATACATCTATTGGTTCCTTCGTTTACTTTGAACTCAAGAACCTGATGGCCGACTACAGCAGGGCTGAACGCACGCAGATATGGGCCAGCATGGACCTGGTGGTGAACACGCTGACACTGCTGGTGGCCACCTTTGCCACCGGCCGCATAGCCAGCCGCCTCGGCCTGCCTTTCACGCTTGCGTCCATTCCCGTGTTGATATGTGCTGGCATGCTTTTGCTGATGGTACTGCCTATGCTGTCTATCGTGCTGGCCTTGCAAGTGGTGAGGCGCGCAGGCAACTACGCCATTTCACGGCCGGGCAGGGAGATGCTGTTCACGGCGGTAGACCGTGAGACGCGCTTCAAGGCAAAACCGGTTATCGACATCGTAATCTATCGTGGTGGCGACATGCTCAACGCCTGGGCGTTTACAGCGCTTACCCAGGGACTGGGCCTGGGCCTTGCCGCAGTGGCCGGCGTCGGGGCGGTGATCGCAATGCTCTGGGCCGTCACCGGCGTTGCACTGGGGAGGGGGTTCCAGCGGCGGGAGGCTGCGATGGCAGGCGCCGTTGGGGATACCGGGAGCGGTGGCTGATCGTTACGACAGGGGCTACTGGAGCGGCTTGTCGTGCAACACCGGCGCTTATGGACAAGACGTGATGGGAACGGCTGGCCCAGTGACCTGTGACGAGGGATGTACAGGTGGCAAATTGCAGTCAATAAAAAGCCCGCACGGGGCGGGCTAATCATCGGGCTGTTTACTTTACGCTTTTTTGCGTCTTGACCAGCCAAGTCCAACAAGGCCGAGGCCCAGTAGCGCGATGCTTGCAGGTGCGGGAACCTGCCCCTGGTCTTCCCGCAGTACAATGTCCAGCGACCAACTATGTACAACCAGTGGGTCCGCCCCGACCGTATCCCGGAAGCTGAAATTCCAGGTTCCGAGCGCACTCAAGCCGTCGAATGCTGAAAGCGAACCAATCGGCTGAAAAGAACCGTTCAGCAAGGTGGGCCCGCCTACAACGGTAACCGCTTCATCGTCGTAAATTTGTGTTACGCGCGCACTATCGTTCTGTCCGCTGAACGTACCCGGGTTAACGATGGCGACTGACGTGGCTCCAAAAGCGAGATCAAAGTCAATTTCGCTGCTAAACGTGCTACCACCTTCCCCCACGCATCCGGAGGCATTAGCAGTGCTGCTGCATTTGGAGAAATCTACGATTAGATTCACATCGAGAATCGAATCCACAAACCCGGCGATATCACCTGCAGTGACGGTGATGCTCTGCGTAATTGAACTGCTGTCCACCACGCCGCCAGTACTGTTTGTGAAAAGCAATCCGGCGTTTGCTCCGGAGCTTACGCCCATGCTGATCATACTGCCCAAGAGGAGCCCGGATAATGTTGATGTCTTCATGGTAAATACCTCCTTGTTAGAACATCACTTTTTGCTGTGTGTACCAACCACTATGCATAAAAGAGGCCAGATTAATAAAAACCATATAAAACAGATAGATAAGGATTTCCGTGGCGAGTATTTGGCCTGGGCTGTAAAAAATAGTGACAGCTATCGCTATCAAGGGTGTCGGAATAAGGTAGTAATGAATTACCGCAGATAACCTACTGATGTGACGGTCAGAAATCAGGCGATTTTCCTGAAAAAGGTATGCCCGCATTTGAGGCAGCGGAATTTTGCGCCGCGGCGAAAGATTTTCTCCAGTCTTGAACGGTGGATTCGTTCCAAATCCCGGGAATGGCAGTGGGGGCATTTGATCCGTTTCACGTTCAGTACCTTATGACTTCCCGCTGCTATAGGCAAAGAAAACCTTGTTTTTTAGTTACTCTGGAAGCGTTCTCAGAGGGTTTCGTTTACTGCATTACACTTTGCGTTCGCCGGGGCTCAGTCTGGTGCCCGGCGCAGCCACTCCTGACCTGCCTAAAGCAAGAGGCTCTTCATCATTAACGGGGGACACCGGCATTCATTAAACTGATTTTGCGAAGATCGTTTAATGGAGAGAACACCGATGTCCCACGCAGGAGTAATATTAGGCCTTCCTGAGCTCGAGGTCGAACGCGTTGATCGTAACGATGCCATTGCCGTGTACGCGAAGCCCAAAACGCGGCCACAC
>Ga0209578_10000445_pt1 | contig 54351 bp, 40 predicted proteins | sample tdAd472_FD_187127 | JGI IMG/M metagenome (GOLD analysis project Ga0209578, IMG submission 187127) | Marine sediment microbial communities from the Atlantic coast under amendment with organic carbon and nitrate - tdAd47.2 (SPAdes)... | ecosystem: Environmental > Aquatic > Marine > Coastal >...
GCCTGCTCTATGGTGTCCACCGTCAAAACCCCGAAAGCCACCGGAATACCGCTGTTCAGGCTCACCTGGCTCAGCCCCTTCACGCACTCCCCGGCAACATACTCGAAATGCGGAGTCCCGCCCCGTATAACAGCGCCTAATGCCACCACGGCATCGTACTTGCCGGTATCCAGCGCCTGGCGCGTGACCAGCGGCAGTTCGTAGGCTCCCGGCGCCTTGATCAACGTGATGTCTTTCTCCAGTACGCCGTGCCGGGTCAACGACTCGATGGCGCCGGCAACCAGGTGATCGACGATGAAACTGTTGAAGCGAGACACCACCAGGGCAAAGTTTGCCGAACCGATGTTGTAGTCGCCTGCTATTGTCTTGATGTTTGGCATAACCTTTACTTCCTCTGTCCGATCAACAGTCGGTACTGGTGAACGGTCCTGCATTGGGGTCCCGCCCTGTCAGCAGCTCCCGGATTGGCCAGGACACCCGGTTTTCCGGCTCCCGGGGAATGGCAGTTTCAATTGTCATCGTCGAACGGAACAAATTCTACAACTTCCAGGTCAAACCCTGAAATTGCGAAACGGGCAGGGTAGCTCAGCAGCCTCATCTTGCCCACGCCCAGGTCACGCAGAATCTGGGACCCGGTGCCTATGGTCAGGTCCGTGCCGGTACGTGTCCCGGACCCGGGCAGGCGCTCACTGTCCAGCATGGCCTCCAGCGTGCTCTCGACATCCTCCCGGTAATCGTCTCCCGACAGCAGTACCGCCACACCCTTGCCCTCTGCGGCAATCTTTTCCAGCGCCTTGCTGAATGACCAGCTGGTCCCGGATGCATTATAGGCCTGGCAGACGTCGCGAAGGGTGTTGGGAATGTGTACCCGCACCAGTACCGGCTCCTCGGCAATTATTTCGCCACGCGTAAACGCCAGGTGTGTCGAGCCGGTAATCGAGTCATGATAGGTATTCAGCCGGAACACGCCAAACTCGGTAGGCAGGTCGTGGCTGGTCTGTCGGGTCACCGTGCGTTCATTGGCAATCCGATAATGTATCAGGTCGGTAATGGTGCCAATCTTGAGCCGGTGTTTTTCCGCGAATTTCTCCAGGTCCGGTCGACGCGCCATGGTGCCGTCTTCGTTCATGATCTCCACGATGGCCGCCGCGGGACTGTAACCTGCCAGTCGGGCCAGGTCGCAGCCGGCCTCGGTGTGACCTGCCCGGCGCAGGACTCCGCCGGGCTGAGCCATGATGGGGAAAACGTGACCCGGCTGGACGATGTCTTCCGGCTGTGAATCCCGGGCTACGGCAACCTGGATGGTGCGGGCCCGATCAGCGGCGGAAATCCCGGTAGTGACGCCTTTGGCTGCCTCGATAGACACGGTGAAATTGGTATTGAATGGCGTATTATTGGAACCCACCATCAATGGCAGACGCAGGAATTCGCAACGTTGCCGGGTAAGGGTAAGACAGATCAGGCCCCTGGCATTGGTGGCCATGAAATTGATGTCTTCGGTTCTGACCCGTTCGGCCGCGATCACCAGGTCCCCTTCGTTTTCACGGTCCTCGTCGTCCATGAGAATAACCATTTTGCCCTGACGGATATCCTCGATAAGTTCTTCAGCAGTATTCAGTTCCATATTTTTTCAGTCTGTTCCGGACCCCGTTGACACCAGTTGAATCCCCGCTGCCCGGCTGCTTTCCTGGCCGGTGACGCCGGTCCGGTCCACCGGCAGGGAGTCGGGGAAAGAGCGACAATGCACCGGACAACGCGGTCCGGCCCGAGTGAATCAGTCACCGGCGACTCCGAAGCCATGCTCGTTGAGAAACTCGCGGCTTAGTCCCTTCGACGACACGCCGGGTTGTGCGGCGGCTTCGCCCAGCAGTAAGCGCTCCAGGTAACGACTCACCAGGTCAACCTCAAGATTCACCCTGGTACCAGGCTCATAATATTGAATGATCGTTTCCTTTTGTGTATGAGGAATAATGTTTACTGTAAACCTGGCCCCGTCAACCTTATTGACTGTCAGGCTGATGCCATCTATGCAGATCGAACCCTTGGTGGCAATGTAACGCGCCAGTTCATCCGGCGCTTTGAACACCAGGCGCCAGCTCTTTCCCTCCGGGGTGATTTCCTCCAGCTGCCCGACGCCATCGACGTGACCACTGACTAGATGTCCGCCCAGACGACTTGTGGGTGTCAGTGCTTTTTCCAGGTTCACCGCGGCACCGGTGTCGAGATTGCCCAGAGTAGTAAGCCTCATGGATTCACCGGACACGTCGGCCTGGAATTCACGGCGGTCCAGGGCGACTACGGTAAGACAGGCACCACTGACAGCGATGCTGTCACCCGGCTTCACGTCCGCCATGTCCAGTCTGCCACTATCGATGGTCAGCCGCCATTCGTCGTCCAGTTGCCTGAGGTCGGCCACTGCTCCCAATGCTTCTATGATTCCAGTAAACATGTCGTGCCAACCCGATTTCCCGAAGCCAGACCCGGGCAGGTGCCTGAACTGACACCAGCGCCCGGTTGAAAGTAGTAGCGTATCTCTGGAAAAGGCCGAATCAGTCAAATGCCGCAACGATGCGGCAGTCGTCGCCCAACCTGTCGACCCGCTTGAGTGTCAGACCAATCCCGTCCGACATTGTCAGGAGTGAGGGCAGCTCAACCAACGGCCGGCCCTGGCTTCCCAGCAGTTTCGCGGCAACGTACAGGATAAGTTCGTCTACCAGACCAGCCTGGACGAATGCCCCGCTCAAGGTCGGGCCTGCTTCCAGCAATACATCGTTCACAGTAAATTTCGTGGCGAGCAATTCTAGCACAGCCCGTGGATCGACTCTGTCGCTACTCTCCCGGGCAGGGTCGACGGTAATCACCTTTGCCGGATCCAGATGGGATGCGTTGCATCCGGCCAGGGTAAACAACCTGGTCTGCCCGGGCTGCTGCAGAATTCTGGCATTGTCCGGCGTGCGTAAGTGGGAATCCAGTATCACCCGCATGGGCTGACGGGACAGGGCAAAGGCATCGCGTTCCCGCTGCCGCGGGGAAAGGTTCAATTCAGCCGGTCGGACAGTCAGTGCCGGATCATCCTGCAACACGGTACCCACGCCCGTTATAATGGCGCAGCTGGCGGCGCGCAGCCGTTGCACGTCGGCCCGGGAATGCGCACCACTGATCCACTTGCTCTCCCCGTTTGCCGCTGCTGTGCGGCCGTCAAGACTCATGGCCATCTTGCAGCGTACGAATGGCAGTCCCCGGGTCAGACGCTTGAGGTAACCGGCATTAATCGCCCGGGCCCGCTCCTCGAAATCAGCCAGAAGTATGACCTCGATTCCAGCCTGTTCCAGACGCTCGACGCCCAGGCCGGCCACCTGGGGAAAGGGATCCAGGGCAGCGATGATTACCCGCCCCACTTCCGCCTGGATCAGTGCGTCGGTGCAGGGTGGTGTCTTGCCGTGGTGAGCACAGGGCTCCAGGCTGATGAATACCGTGCTGCCCCGCGCCCGCTCACCGGCCATTGACAGGGCGAATATTTCGGCATGTTCGCCACCCGGACGCTGGTGCCAGCCCTCACCCACAACGTCGTTGTCCCCGCTGGCGGCAACGACCACGCAGCCTACGCGGGGATTGGGTGCCGTGGTCATCACGTTCTCAGCCAGCTGCAGAGCATGCCGCATATGCAGGGCATAGTCGATTTCGTCGATTCCGAGGCTGGCAGATTCAACAGTTCGCAAAACAGGTCTAACCGAGATAAAAAGTAGTTGGTTGAAACATGGAGTCGTCCGGCACCGGTCAGCTTGACTTGTTCTTTTCGAGGCTTTCCCGCGTTAGCTCATCGATTTCCCGGGTAAATTCGTCAAGGGATTTAAAACTCTTGTAGACCGATGCAAATCGCACATAAGCAACTTCATCCAGGCTGCGCAACTCCCGCATCACTTCTTCCCCAACAGACCGGGATTGGATTTCACGCTCTCCAGTTGCACGAAGCACATTTTTGATACGATTGATCGCCTCGTCTACGCTTTCTATACTGACCGGTCTTTTTTCAAGCGCTTTCAGCAGGCCGGAATGAAGCTTTTCCTCGTCGAATGGTTCTCGCTCGCCATTCTGCTTGATGATCCTCGGCATTACCAGCTCAGCAGTTTCGTACGTGGTAAATCTTTCATTGCAGGTAAGGCATTCACGCCGACGACGAACCTGATTGCCTTCAGCAACCAGACGCGAATCAATAACCTTCGTATCGATAGCATTACAGAACGGACAGTGCATAATAGTTTCTCCCGAACCAGCTCACGGACAACGACCGCACACTGCCAGCCTGTACGGCTTTACGCTTACTTACAATCCGAAGATCCGGCATCGTCGGGACCGGGAGACGCCGGTACTCAGCGATACACCGGGAAACGGGTACACAGCTGCCTGACCTTGTCCTTTACTTCGGCAATCCTGCTTTCATCGTGAATGTCATCAAGGATGTCACACATCCAGTCGGTAAGCTCGCTAAATTCAGCCTCGCCAAATCCCCGGGTTGTGGCTGCCGGCGTACCGATACGCAAGCCACTGGTTACAAAAGGTGAGCGCGGGTCGTTGGGCACAGCATTCTTGTTCACGGTAATGTTGGCCCGCCCCAGCGCCGCGTCAGCATCCTTACCGGTGATGTCCTGGCTGATCAGGCTTAACAGGAACAGGTGGTCGTCGGTTCCCCGGGATACCACGTCGAACCCACGTGCCATGAAACCACTGGCCATGACCTGCGCATTTCTGACCACCTGTGCCTGGTAGTTGCGGAACTCTTCACTCATCGCTTCTTTAAAACAGACCGCTTTGGCCGCGATAACGTGCATCAGCGGCCCGCCCTGACTTTCGGGAAAAACGGCAAAGTTAAGCTTCTTCTCCAGCTCCGGATTGGCCCGGGCAAGAATGATACCGCCCCTTGGTCCGCGCAGCGTTTTATGAGTCGTTGACGTGGTGACATCGGCAATCTGTACCGGGCTGGGGTAGACGCCTGCTGCTATCAGTCCGCTGACGTGGGCCATGTCGACGACGAAATAGGCACCCACCTGGTCGGCGATGTCGCGAAACCGCTGCCAGTCGATCACCCGGGAGTAGGCGGAAAAGCCGGCCATGATCATTCTTGGCTTGTGCTCCACGGCCAGGGCTTCAACCTGGTCATAATCGATTTCACCGGTTTCATGGTTCAGGCCATACTGGACCGCATTGTATAGTCGACCGGAAAAACTGACGCTGGCACCGTGAGTCAGGTGACCACCATCGGCCAGGCTCATTCCCAGAACCGTATCGCCGGGTTTCATCAGCGCCATGTAAACCGCCGCATTGGCCTGGGAGCCGGAATGTGGCTGCACATTGGCATAATCCGCACCGAACAATTCCCTGGCGCGTGCAATCGCCAGTTCTTCAACCACGTCCACGTGTTCACAGCCGCCATAATAGCGCTTGCCCGGATAACCCTCGGCGTACTTGTTGGTCAGTACCGAGCCCTGGGCTTCCATGACCCGTGGACTGGCGTAGTTTTCCGACGCAATCAACTCGATGTGCTCCTCCTGGCGAACAATCTCCGCCTTCATTGCCGCGTCAAGCTCGGGGTCGAAACCGGCAATAGTCATTTCTTTGTCAAACATTGGGGGTCTCCGCTTGCGCAGTGAGTATCGGGTGGAAATCGGGAAAGCGCGTATTCTACATGATGATGGTCAGGGCGGCATCCCAAAAATGTGCGGCCGGACGGCTGGCGGGCGGTTTGCGGAATCGCGCGAACATCGCTTATTTATGCGATAATACGCGGCCTTTTCACAGCAGGCTGTTATCCCCGTTGAGGATCGACCCATGGCCGCGAGCCGTGGCCCGCAGGCAACCACACGGTTGTCCCGGGTCTGCACCGGCTCGCGTCCCGGAAGGTATCGCCACAAGGCAGCGGAGACCGGGGCCGCCGGTCAGCTCGAACGCGACCGCGACAGAGTGATGCCGAAGCAGGATTGCGGTATTCCGGCCTGTGGCAGGAACAGCATGGGGTCACTGAGACCCCGGACTAACGGACAACAAGCAGGAATCTTATGGCGCAATACGTATTTACCATGAACCGGGTAGGCAAAGTAGTGCCACCCAAGCGGGAAATTCTCAAGGATATCTCCCTGTCGTTTTTCCCCGGAGCCAAGATCGGCGTTCTGGGACTCAACGGTGCCGGTAAATCCACGTTGCTGCGCATCATGGCCGGCGTGGACAAGGACTTCAATGGTGAGGCTCGTCCCCAGCCAGGCATCAGGATTGGCTACCTGCCCCAGGAACCCGAGCTCGATGAGAACCGGGACGTGCGCGGCAATGTCGAGGAAGGGATGCGGGAAACGCTGGCGCTGATCGAAGAATTCAATACCATCAGCGACCGCTTTGCCGAACCCATGAGTGACGATGAGATGAACGAACTGCTGGCGAAACAGGGCGAGCTGCAGAACGCCATCGACGCGGCAGACGGGTGGGACGTGGAGCGTAAGCTGGAAGTGGCGGCAGACGCCCTTCGACTGCCACCCTGGGATGCGGAAGTAAGCAGGCTGTCCGGCGGCGAACGGCGTCGGGTGGCACTTTGTCGGCTGTTGCTGTCGGCTCCCGACATGCTGCTTCTGGACGAGCCCACCAATCACCTGGATGCCGAAAGCATTGCCTGGCTTGAACGTTTCCTGCATGACTTTCCCGGCACCGTGGTGGCCATTACCCACGATCGGTATTTTCTGGACAACGTGGCCGGCTGGATTCTGGAACTGGATCGTGGCCACGGCATTCCCTACCAGGGAAATTACAGCAAGTGGCTGGAAGCCAAGGAAAAACGCCTGGAAATGGAGCAGAAGCAGGAAGATGCCCACCGCCGGACCATCAAGTCCGAGCTGGAGTGGGTAAAAACCAACCCCAAGGGCCGCCAGTCCAAGAGCAAGGCCCGCCTGGCGCGCTTCGAGGAATTGAATTCCCGCGAATTCCAGCAACGTAACGAGACCCAGGAACTTTATATCCCACCCGGACAGCGCCTGGGTGACAAGGTCATCGAAATCCACAATCTCGGCAAGGGATTCGGCGATCGCAGCCTGATCGACGACCTCAGCTTCAGCATGCCCAAGGGCTGCATACTGGGGATAATCGGCGGTAACGGTGCCGGCAAGACCACTTTTCTGCGCATGCTGGTAGGTGATGAAAAGCCCGATTCCGGCAGCATAGAAATGGGCGAAACCGTCGATCTGGCCTACGTGGACCAGAGCCGGGACAGCCTGAATGGCAATAATACCGTGTGGCAGGAAGTGTCCGACGGCCAGGACATCATCCAGGTTGGTAAGTACGAGATCAATTCCCGCGCCTACGTGGGCCGCTTTAATTTCAGAGGATCGGACCAGCAGAAGCACGTAAAGGACCTTTCCGGCGGCGAACGCAACCGCCTGCACCTGGCAAAACTGCTGAAGAGCGGAGGCAACGTGCTGCTCCTGGACGAGCCCACCAACGACCTGGATGTGGAAACGCTGCGGGCACTTGAAGAGGCTCTGCTAAATTTTCCCGGCGACGTCATCGTCGTTTCCCACGATCGCTGGTTTCTGGACAGGATCTGTACCCATATCCTGGCTTTCGAGGGTAACAGCCAGGTGGTTTTCCACGAGGGCAACTATTCCGATTACGAGGAAGATTACAAGAAACGGCAAGGGGATATAGCCCAGCCTACCCGCGTGAAATACAGAAAGCTGGCCTGAGAAAACTCTGATCGGTTGTCGGGATACCTCACTGCACCATGGAAACTACGCCAGAAAAGCTGTTCGCCATCATCGTGGACGTGGGAGGTACCCATATCCGCTTCGGCATGCTGCCATCCCCGGACGCGTCATTACAGTGCATCGAGGTAGTCGAATGCGCGCAATTTGCGCATCTGGAAGCGGCGCTGTCCCATTACCTGGGATTGCTGGACAGGCAGTTGCACCGCACCTGCTCCTGCCGACTGCTGTGCCTGGCCCTGCCCGGTGACGTGCAGAACGAGTCCGTGTGGCTGGTCAACCTGTCCTGGTCCGTTACCCCGGCGCAGCTGGCGGAAAAATTCGGTTGCCAGGTATTTACCGTCAACGATTTCTCGGCCCAGGCCCACGCCATTCCCCACCTGCCGGCCGATGACATCCAGTGGCTGAGGGCCCCGAAGACCCATCAGGAAGGGTGGAATCGGGCGATCATCGGTCCGGGAACCGGGCTTGGCGTCGCCGCCCTGCTGCCCGACGGGCAGGTGGTTGAATCCGAGGGCGGGCACATCAGCTTTGCACCACAGTCGCCGTTACAGCAGCGCCTGCTGGCCACGCTGTGGTCGCGGTTCCCCCGGGTGTCGGCAGAACGGCTGGTTTCTGGCCCGGGCCTTGCAAACATCTATGGCGCGCTGGCCCAGCTGGAAGGCGAGGAAGACAACCTGGCGCCGCAACAGATTACCGAGAAGGCAGCTGCAGGCCACCAGCGTTGCCAGTCGGCCATCGATCTGTTCACCCAGGTGTTCGGCAGTGTATGCGGGGATCTGGCCCTGGCGTTCGCCGCCAAGGGTGGAGTTTATCTTTCCGGAGGAGTACAGCAGAGCCTGCAGTCACAATTCGATGCCATGACTTTCCTTGAACATTTCGACAACAAGGGACGCTACCGCGACTATTGCCGACAGATCCCGGTGGCCCGCGTGCTGACGCCCCAGCCAGGGTTGCTGGGAGCTGCCAGCCTGGCCCGTGCCCAGGCCACCCGGGAGGCATGGTCAGTATGACTGAAACCGGACCTTTATCACCGGTATTGCCGGACAGCCCGGACGTGCAGGCGCTGCTGGAACTGCACGGCATCATACCCGACTTTATCAACTATGCCGGTGAGCAACAGGAAATACCGCACGGTGATCGCCTCGCGGTTCTGGGGCTGATGGGCGTTGAACTCCATGCCGACAGTGACGTGCACAGGATTCTGAACGACTGTCAGGAACAGGCCCGGGGACACTGGCTGCCGGCAGCCACCGTGGTGCCCTGCAACACCGGAACCACGCTCAATCTCTCCCTGTTACGCCATGAGCTGCAATGCAGCTTCACCTGGTCCATGATCACCGAGCCCGGGGAACGCCTGGCGGGTTCCTTCGTACCTGATCAGCTGGACCAGGTGGCGCGTTTCGAAACCGCCGGTGACTGGGGAAGTATCCGCAAACTTGTGCTGCCTGCCCTGCCCGCGGGCTACCATCGGCTCACTCTCGACGCCGGTGAAAGTCGTGACTTCCTGATCATCGCCGCGCCCGCCCGATGCTACGAACCCGACTGGATGATTGCCGGTCGGCGCCTGGCGGGTATGTCCCTGCACCTCTATGAGCTGCGCTCATCACGGAACTGGGGCATTGGTGATTTTACCGATCTCCGCACCTTTGTGGCCAACAGTGCCGGGGCCGGGCTGGATTTCATCGTGCTCAATCCACTGCATGTCCTGGACAGTCTGGCGCCGCAGAACTGCAGCCCGTACAGCCCGGTGGACCGGCGCTTTCTGAACCCCCTTTACATCGATATCGAAAGTGAATCAGATTTCATTGAAAGCGATGAAGTCCGCGCCCATGTCGACGAGCCTGACTTTCAGTCCCGGCTGCGGACGTTGCGGGAAACCGACCTGGTTGATTACGAAAAGGTAAGCCGGTTGAAGCACACGGTGCTTCTCAGGATGTTCCACCGGTTCCGGGTACAGCACCTTGACGAGTCCAGCTCCCGGGGCCTGGCATTCAATCACTGGGTGTCACGGAAAGGGGAGGTGCTGGTTCGATTCGGTGAATTTCAGGCCCGGCGAAGCCGGGCTTCGGTACCCGAAGCGGCTGATCCCCGGTTTCACTACTACCTGCAGTGGCTGGCGGATGCCCAGTTGCAGGCCTGTCAACTTGAGGCACAGCAAGCCGGCATGGCCATAGGACTGGTGCGGGATATAGCCGTCGGCAGCGATCGCAATGGCGCCGAGGTCTGTTTGAATCCGACGGTGTTCTGCGAACTGGCCAGCGTTGGCGCACCACCTGACCCGTTTGCTCCCCAGGGGCAGAACTGGGGATTGCCGCCGATGAATCCACTGGCTCTCAGGCAGACCGGCTTTGCCCATTTCATCGAATTACTGCAGGACAATATGCGCCATTGTGGCGCGTTGCGCATTGACCATATCATGAGCCTGATGCGACTGTGGTGGTGCCCGGAACGCCAGCCATGCGCGGGTGAACCCGGCCAGGAAGGGTCCAGGCGTCATACCGGTCAGGGTGCCTACGTGAAGTACCCTGCCGACGACCTGTTCGCCATCCTGCGTCTGGAAAGCCTGCGACAGAAATGCGTGGTCATCGGCGAGGATCTGGGCATCGTGCCACCGGAAATCAGACATCTCATGTGGGATTCCTCGGTCTTTTCCAATCTGCTGTTCTATTTCGAGAAACGCGATGCCGTGTACTTTCGCCACCCCCGGAACTGGAACCCCCGGTCCCTGGCAATGGTGGCCAATCACGACGTTCCCACCCTGGCTGCCTGGTGGTCGAAAAGCGACCTGGCTCTTCGTTCGGAAATTGGCCTGTTCGAAAGTCCGGATGAACTGAACTCGGCTATAAGCGCAAGGGAGTCTGATCTGATACAGACCCTGCACCTGCTCAATGAGTTAGACCTGCTTCCTGAAAACTGGCAGGACTTCAACATACACCGCCGCTTCGACGCCGCCCTCTGCACGGCCATTCTGCAGGCCAATGCCGGCAGCGCATCCCAGCTTGTGTCACTACAGCCGGAGGACCTGTGTCTCGTGGAAAAACCCATTAATATACCGGGCACCAGCAAGGAGTACCCCAACTGGCAGCGAAAACTGCCGGTGACCGTTGAACAGCTCTTTGACAGCCCCGAGCGTAAAAACATGCTTAGCGAATTCGTATCGGCGAGAGTAAGCGGATGAACAGCGAAACCCACCTGCTCGATGACGCCAAAATCAATGCCATTGTATCCGGAACGCACAATGATCCGTTTTCTATTCTCGGCATGCACACCATTGAAGGCGTCGATTGGAAAGTCATCAGGGCATTCCTTCCTGGCGCAGAAACCATCGAGATCCTCGCTACGGACAGCGAGACTCACCTGGGAAAACTGAAACGACTGCACGATGACGGCTTTTTTGAAGGATCGATACATTATTCCGAACTGGTGGCTTATCGCCTCAAGGTCAATTATCCCCTTGCCAGCCTGATCATCGACGATCCCTATCGATTCGGTTCCAGTCTTGACAGTGACGACCTGTACCTCTTCCACGAGGGCTCACACGAGTACGCTTATCGACTGCTCGGAGCCAACCTCATGTCCCAGGAGGGCGTAACCGGGGTCCGCTTTACCGTTTGGGCGCCAAATGCCAGCCGGGTCGCAGTGGTGGGTGATTTCAATAACTGGGATGAACGCGTCCACCCGATGCGTGTGCACCATGACAGCGGCATATGGGAACTGTTTGTGCCAGCCATCAGTCCTGGTGAGCACTACAAGTACGCTATACACGACGGCGGTGGCAATCGACTGCCACTGAAGGCCGATCCCTATGCCCGGCAGATGGAGTTGCGTCCCGGAACGGCGTCCCGGGTTCCCATGGAGGAAAAATATTCCTGGCAGGACCTGGACTGGCTCAACAACCGACGGGACCGGCAGCGCGTGGACTCGCCCCTGTCCATCTACGAGGTCCATCCGGGGTCCTGGCGGCGCAAGGCCGAAGGCAATGACCTGTTGACCTACCGTGAACTGGCCGACTCGCTGATTCCCTACGTCAAGGAACTGGGTTTTACCCATATTCAGCTGATGCCGATCAACGAATATCCGTTTGAGGGCTCATGGGGTTACCAGCCTCTCGGAATGTTCGCTCCCACCTGTCGCTACGGCAGCCCCAATGATTTTCGATACCTGGTAGACCTGGCCCATCGCAACGACATCGGCATCCTGCTGGACTGGGTTCCGGGCCATTTTCCCACGGACGAACATGGCCTTGGCAAATTTGATGGCACGCATCTGTACGAGCACAGTGACCCTCGTCAGGGTTTCCACCCTGACTGGAAAACCTATATTTTCAACTACGGGCGACCGGAAGTACGCAGCTACCTGTTGAGTAACGCACTCTACTGGCTGGAGGAATTTCATATTGATGGGCTGCGTTTCGATGCTGTGGCATCGATGCTGTACCTCGACTACAGCCGCGATGAAGGCGAGTGGCTGCCGAATCATCTTGGCGGTCGCGAGAATCTTGCTGCAATCGAACTGCTGCGACAGATCAATATCAGGGCGTACCAGCGTTTTCCCGATGTCATGATGGTTGCCGAGGAATCCACTGCATGGCCAGGTGTCACACGCTTTGCCGATAGCGGTGGCCTTGGTTTCGGTTTCAAGTGGAATCTGGGCTGGATGAACGACACGCTCACGTACATGAGCCGGGATTCCATTCATCGCCAGTACCATCAGAACGAAATGTCTTTTGGCCTGCTTTACGGATTCAGTGAGAATTTCATCCTCCCGTTGAGCCATGACGAAGTAGTGCACGGCAAACGCTCCCTGCTGGAAAAGATACCGGGTGATGACTGGCAGAAATTTGCCAGCCTGCGGGCCTACCTGGGCTTCATGTGGACCCACCCCGGCAAGCAGCTGCTGTTCATGGGCGGGGAAATAGCCCAGCGCGCCGAGTGGAATCACGACCATAGCCTGGACTGGCATCTCCTGGAACACCAGAGTCATCGGGGAATTCAACAGCTGGTGGCAGATCTCAACACCACCTACCGGGCAAATCCCGGGCTGTGGCGTCGGGACAATGATCCCGACGGGTTTGAATGGATTACCGTCGGAGAACAATCCGGTGCCGTATTCATTTTTATCAGAAAAGGCCAGACACCGGATGAAGAGCTGATCGTCGCCTGTAATTTCACACCTACCCTGTATGAGCAGTTCAGGTTTGGCGTACCGCAGCCGGGCAGCTACCTGGAGTGCCTGAATACCAATAGCGAATTCTACGGGGGTACCGGCCATGGCAATCTCGGCGAAGTCACAGTGGAGCCGCGTCCAAGTCATGGGCGACCGTTCTCCGTGACCGTCACCCTGCCGCCCCTGGCCACCCTGATTTTGAGACACAAGGACAGTGCTGCATGATCGACGCGAGTCAACAGCTGGAAGCAGGTCAGCCGTATCCACTGGGAGCATCCTGCGAGCAAGGCGGCGTAAATTTCGCCCTGTTTTCCGCCCACGCCGAACGGGTTGAGTTATGCCTGTTCTCTGCGGACGGCAGCACCGAGGTGGCCAGGCTGGAACTTCCGGCAGTCAGCAACCAGGTTTGGCACGGATTCCTGCCTGGCGCCGGTCCCGGCACGCTTTACGGGTATCGGGTCCACGGCCCCTACCAGCCCCATCTCGGCCATCGCTTCAATCCCAACAAGCTGTTGCTGGATCCCTATGCCAGGCATCTCCATGGAAATTTTGACTGGTCGGATCATCACTACGGCTACGATGCGTCCCACCCGGACCAGGACCTGGTCATGGACGAACGCGACAACGCCGCGTTCATGCCACGCTGCGTGGTGATTGCCGATCATTCGCGACCTCCCCCGCCACGCAATCGCATCGCCAAGGCCGACACCATCATCTACGAAGCGCATCTGAAAGGACTTACCCGGACGCACCCGGACCTGGCGGAGTCCGAACGGGGCAAGTTTTCGGGATTGCAGAATCCCCGTATGCTGGAGTACCTGAAAAGCCTGGGCGTGACCAGTATCGAACTGCTGCCGGTGCAGAGCTTTATAAGCGAACCGTTCCTGTTGGAACGGGGCCTGACCAACTACTGGGGCTACAATACCATGGCGTTTTTTGCGCCTCACCGGGATTACCTGAGCGGCGACAACATCCTCGAATTCCGCGACATGGTGGATGCCATTCACGATGCCGGCATGGAAGTGATTCTCGATGTGGTCTTCAACCATACGGCCGAAGGCAACCGGCTTGGACCAACCCTGTCATTCAAGGGTATCGACAATTATTCCTACTATCGCCTGCAGCCGGAGGACCGGCGCCATTACATCAACGACACCGGCTGCGGCAACACCATCAACGTGCTGCATCCCCGGGTCATCCAGTTGATGATGGATTGCCTGCGTTACTGGGTGAAAACCATGCAGGTGGATGGCTTTCGCTTTGATCTGGCCCCGGTCCTGGGGCGGGAACAGCAGGGTTACGATCAGGGTAGCGGATTTTTCGATGCGATTTTACAGGATCCGGCACTTGCCGGAACCAAGTTTATCGCCGAACCATGGGACATCGGACCCGGCGGCTATCAGCTTGGGCATTTCCCCGCGGGCTGGAGTGAGTGGAATGATCGATACCGGGACACGGTCAGAAGGTTCTGGAAAGGCGACTCCGGTGTAATGCCTGATCTGGCACGCCGTATTCACGGGTCCAGCGACATATTCGAACATTCAGGACGGCGACCCAGTGCCAGCATCAATTTCATCACCAGCCATGATGGCTTTACCGTTGCCGACCTGGTCAGCTATCGAAAACGCCACAATGAGCTGAACCTGGAAGAAAACCAGGACGGACACCGGGAAAACTACAGCGACAATTTCGGCGTGGAAGGTCCCACCCATGACGCATCCATCAGCATCCTGCGCTGGCGGCAGCAGCGCAATATGCTGGCCACACTGCTTTTGTCCCAGGGTACCCCCATGCTTTCAGCAGGTGACGAAGTGGGGAGAAGTCAACAGGGCAACAACAATGCCTACTGCCAGGACAACGAAATCAGCTGGATAAACTGGGAGGATATAAGCAGTCACGGAAAACGCCAGCAGGAATTCGTCAGTCATGTTATTGCCCTGCGGAAAAAGTTTCAGGTGTTTTCCATGGATCGCTATATTCATTTCAGCGAATCAACCGATAAGCCACAGGCTGAATGGTTCAGCAAGTCCGGCGACCTTATGCAGCCCAGTCACTGGTCGGACCACCAGGCCAGGACGCTGGGCCATCTGCTGAGCTGGCGCGAGTCGGCGAATAAATACCTGGAACGACTGTTTTTTATTTTCCATGCCGGCCGTGACGCCACCACTTTCAGGCTGCCGCAACTCGACGGTGTCCAGGAATGGGAAATTCTGTTCGATACCGCGCTGGAATCGGGAATACCTGATCCGGAAAATTGCCTGGTAAAAAGGCAGCTGCGCCTGTTTTCCTGTTCCACGGTGATGTTGAAAGCCCGACAGCCGTCCACTTCTCTCGATACTGACACGGGATCCAATTCCATCTATGAGTGACCATGATACAGCCAGGAACCTGGCAGACGATTCCCATCGCTGGCTGGGAATGGACAAGGACAGTTTCGCCAGTGATCTGCAGCGTCATCTGCACCTGACCCTGGGCAGAGACAGATCCAATAAGAGCCATCTATACCTCTATACCGCGGCTGCCCTGGCCGTGCGAGACCGCCTGGTAGAGCGCTGGCGGGAAACCCGGGACCGGCACACCCGGGAAAGACCGAAACGCGTCGCCTACCTGTCCCTGGAATTCCTCATGGGCCGGGCTTTGAATAACGCGGTTATGAACCTGGACATGGACCAGCAGCTGCGGGCTGCCTTGCAGGAATACAGTGTTTCACTGGAGGAACTGGCTACCGAAGAGCGGGACGCCGGCCTGGGGAATGGTGGACTGGGAAGACTGGCAGCCTGCTTTCTTGACAGCTGTGCATCGCTGAGCCTGCCGGTTACCGGTTACGGCATTCTGTATGACTATGGCATGTTCCGCCAGCGGATCCGGGACGGCTACCAGGTGGAGCAGCCCGACCAGTGGCTCAAGAACGGCAACCCCTGGCTTTTCGAAGCGCCCCAGGATACCAGGGTGGTGAAATTTTTCGGTCACACCACGGTGGACGTGGATACCCGGGGGAAACGCCATGTACGCTGGGTCGGTACCCACGACGTCCTGGCCATTCCCTTCGACATGCCGGTGCCGGGGTTCAGGAACGACGTGGTCAACACCCTGAGACTGTGGAAGTCTGCTGCCACCGAGGAGTTCGATCTCGATGAGTTCAATGCCGGAAGCTATACCGAGGCGGTGGCCACCAAGAATGCCGCAGAACAGATTTCCATGGTTCTCTATCCCAACGACGCCAGCGAAAACGGCAAGGTGCTGCGCCTGCGTCAGCAGTATTTCCTGACTTCGGCCAGCCTGCAGGATGTCCTGTCCCGCTGGGTGAATGTCAACGGGCTGGATTTCAGCAGCTTTGCCGAGAAAAACTGCTTTCAATTGAACGATACCCATCCGGCCATCGCCATTGCCGAGCTCATGCGCCTGCTGGTGGACGACTACGCACTGGCCTGGAGCCGGTCCTGGGAAATCACCACGGCCACCATGGCATACACCAACCACACGCTGTTGCCGGAAGCGCTTGAAGTATGGTCGGTGGACCTGTTCAGAGACATGCTGCCACGGCTGCTGGAAATCATTCTCGAGATCAATGCCCGGTTCCTGCATGACGTCGCCAACCGCTGGCCCGGCGACGACGGTCGACAGCAGGCCATGTCAATTATCGATGAGCAGGGAAATACCGTGCGCATGGCCCACCTGGCAATTGTTGGCAGTTTTTCGGTAAACGGTGTTGCCGCACTGCATACCGAATTACTGAAGCGAGGCCTGTTCAAACACTTTTATGAACTCTGGCCGGAAAAATTCAACAATAAGACCAATGGGGTAACGCCAAGGCGCTGGCTGGCTTTCTGCAATCCGGGGCTGGCGACACTGATCGAAGAAGCAATCGATGGTTCCTGGCGGCGCGACCTGACGGAACTGGAGCGACTTGCACCGTTTGCCGAAAATGCGGAATTCAGGCAGCGCTGGATGCAGGTCAAGCGGACCAACAAGGAAGCATTGGCCCGGCTGGTGGAGGGCCGTTGCGGCATCAGGTTCGACACCAGCATGATGTTCGATATCCAGGTCAAAAGAATACACGAATACAAGCGTCAACTGCTTAACGTGCTGCATGTTATTCACCTTTATGACCGGATTCTCAAGGGCGACACCGAAGGTTTCACGCCGCGCTGCGTACTCCTTGGCGGCAAGGCCGCACCGGGCTATGAAATGGCCAAGCTGATCATCAAGCTGATAAACAACGTGGCCAGCACCGTCAATGGCGATCCGGCAACGGCAGGACTGCTGCGCATGGCCTTTCTGCCCGACTACAATGTGACCGCCATGGAAGTAATCTGTGCCGCCGCGGACCTCTCCGAACAGATCTCGACAGCGGGCAAGGAAGCATCCGGTACCGGGAACATGAAATTCATGATGAACGGCGCCCTGACTATCGGCACGTTGGATGGTGCCAATATCGAAATCAGGGAAGCCGTGGGTGAAGACAATTTCTTCCTGTTCGGCCTGAACGCCGATGAAGTCGCGGAAAAACGCAAGGACTACCGCCCCAACGAGATCATTACTGCAGACAGCGACCTGTCCACGGTCATGAACATGCTGGAAAAGGGCTTGTTTGATCTCGGTGAATCTGGCATTTTCGAACCAATCTGTCGCGGTATTCGCAGCAATCACGACCAGTGGATGACCGCGGCGGACTTTCGAGCCTTCCTGGACGCTCAGCAGGCAGTATCGCAGTTGTACAACAGGCCCGACGAATGGGCCCGGAAAAGCGTGCTGAACACCGCCGCCAGCGGCCACTTTTCCAGTGACAGGACGATACGGGAATATGCCGGTGAAATCTGGAAGCTCAATCCAAAAGATCTCCAGGGAGCCTGAATCCGTTACCTCCACAATAACTACAAACGGGTAAGACCATCATGTATGTAACAGCGCCACGTTTCGTCAGTAAGTTAACCCGGGACACGTATGCCTTGATCCTGGCCGGAGGTCGGGGCTCCCGGCTGCACGAGCTCACCGACTGGCGGGCCAAGCCGGCGCTGTACTTCGGTGGTAAATTCCGGATTATCGACTTCCCGCTGTCCAACTGCATCAATTCCGGAGTGCGTCGCGTCGGCGTGGTCACGCAATATAAATCCCATTCCCTGGTCAAGCACCTGGTTCGCGGTTGGGGACATTTCAAGAAGGAACTTGGTGAAGGCGTGGAGATTTTACCGGCTTCACAACGCTACTCGGAAAACTGGTACCTGGGCACCGCCGACGCTGTGTACCAGAACCTGGACATTATCCGTGACGAAATTCCACAGTATGTGCTGATCCTGTCCGGCGACCACGTCTATCGTCAGGATTACGGGGACATGCTTGCCTACCATGCCGAAATCAACGCCGATATGACGGTATCCTGCATGGTGGTCCCGCTGGACGAAGCGGCCAATTCCTACGGCGTCATGACGGTGGACGACGCCAACCGCATCGTCGACTTTAATGAAAAACCGTCTACACCGGCGGAACTGCCGAATAAACCGGGGTATTGCCTGGCGAGCATGGGCAACTACGTGTTTAATGCCGATTTTCTGTTCGAGCAGTTGCTGCATGATTCCACCGACCAATCGTCAGAGCACGATTTCGGCAAGAACATTATTCCGTCCATCATCAGCGAACACCGCGTTTATGCCTACGAGTTCAAAGACCCGGATGCCGAGGTTCAGCCATATTGGCGTGACGTCGGCACCCTGGATGCCTACTGGAAAGCCAATATGGAACTGGTACAACCGACCCCGCCGCTGAACCTGTATGACCGGCGCTGGCCCATCTGGACTTTCCAGGAACAATTGCCGCCAGCCAAGTTCGTTTTCGATGACGAAGAACGTCGGGGTCAGGCGCTGGACTCCATGGTTGCCGGGGGGGTTATCATTTCCGGGGCAACGGTTCGCCATTCGGTTATTTTTTCCAGTGTGCGAATCAATTCCTATGCCTATGTTGAAGATTCGGTGATACTACCGGAGGTCAACGTTGGCCGGAACGCTCAGTTAAAAAAAGTGATCATCGACCGGGCTTGCGATATTCCGGAAGGAATATCCATTGGGGTGGATCCGGAAGAGGACCGACGCCAGGGATTCCGCGTTACCGACGCGGGCGTTACGCTGGTAACTCCCAAATCCCTTGGCCAGGAAGTGATCTGACCCCCATTACCGACGACACTGATCAATTCTTGCAGGGAATGCAGCGATGCACGTAGTACAGGTAGCGGCTGAAAATGATGCCTTGCCCAATGGCAAGGTGGGCGGGCTCGGCGATGTAATTCGCGATCTGCCCCTGGGGCTGGCCAGGGCGGGATGCAGTGTCTCGGTTATAACCCCGGGATATGGCAGTTTCGCCACCGGAACCAATGCCCACCAGCTGGCAACCGTCAGCGTCAGGTTTTGTGGTATCAGGGAACAGCTGACCGTGTTTGCGGTCAAGGCACCCTCCGACATCTCCGGCGTCAATCACCTGGTACTGGAACATCCGCTGTTTTCAGCGGCGGGCGCCGGCCGTATCTATATTGATGACGGCGCCGGACCGTTTGCCACCGATGCGCACAAGTTCGCCTTGTTCTGCGTGGCCGTGGCAGAAGTACTGAAGAACGAAATTATCCCGCCATTCGACGTTCTGCATTGTCACGACTGGCATGCCGCGACACTGTTATTGCTTCGCGCCTTCGATCCGGCGTATGCCAGGCTTCGCCAGAAGGACGCCGTGTATACCATACACAACCTTTCATTACAGGGAGTCAGGCCCTTGCGGGGTGTGCAGTCTGCACTGGAAAGCTGGTTTCCCGGGCTCTCGTACAATTACCAGGCCATTGCCGACCCCTTTCATGCCGACTGTATCAACCTTATGCGTACCGGGATAAACCTGGCGGATCGGGTGCACACCGTTTCCCCGACTTACGCCAGGGAGATTCTCAGACCCAGCAACTGGACAGAGGGACGGGTCGGCGGCGAGGGACTGGAGCATGATCTGCAGCGCGCCGACCGCGAAGGAAGGCTGCTGGGTATTCTCAACGGCTGTGAATACGACAGGCCACCGAACAGGACGGCTGCCAGAACGGTGTGGGAGCTGATAGAGGAAAGCCTGGACCGCTGGGTCACCGCGGAAAAGGGTAATCAGCAGGCTCACTATTTCGCTCTGCGCAGACTGAATCAATGGCGCAACCAACAGGGCCCGGAACGACCCAGCCTGGTGTCAATCGGCCGACTTACCTCGCAGAAACTGTATCTTATGGTACAAAACATGGGAGACAGTTCTACCATGGAGCTGTTGCTGAACCGCCTGAACCCCGGCTCGTTCATCATGCTGGGCAGTGGCGATCCTGCCTACTCGCAGTTTTTCACCCGCATCATGCAGCAGCACGATAATTTCCTTTACCTGGACGGTTATGCCGAAGAGCTGTCCGCCGCCCTCTATGGTTTCGGCGACCTGTTTGTCATGCCCAGCATATACGAACCCTGCGGCATCAGTCAGATGCTGGCCATGCGCGCCGGCGTGCCGTGCCTGGTCCACGGCGTCGGTGGTCTCAAAGACACCGTGATTGATGGCAAAAACGGGTTCACTTTTGGTGGTGAATCACTGACCGACAAGCAATATAACCTGCTTATCGCCCTGCAGCGGGCCATGACGCTGTATCGTGGACAGCCGGAAGCGTGGAATGACATAGTGAAAGCCGCGGCTGCGGCCCGCTTTACCTGGGACAAGTCCATTACGCAGTATCTCACCCGACTCTATCGACTGCGCTGAGGCTGGGCCATTGTGGCTTCAACTGTCGATGCAGTCCCTGCTCAGGCGTTCAATATCAATCCAGTTTTCCGCCTCGATCAGCGTCTTGCTCACCATCCAGGAACCGCCTACACAGGTAACATTGGGAAGCGCCAGGTAGTCCCTGAAGTTGTTGGCGTTGATACCCCCGGTGGGACAGAAACTGACTTCAGCCAGGGGTGCGGCCAGGGATTTGAGCAGGGGAATCCCGCCGACGGCACCGGCCGGAAACAACTTGAAGAAATCACGCCCCGCTTCCAGGCCTGACAACACTTCCGAGGCCGTTGCAACACCAGGCAACAGCGGTATATCCAATTCGAAGGCGCAATCGGAAAGTCGCCGGGTAAAACCCGGACTGACGGCAAAGGCAATTTCCAGATTCTTCAGTTCACGCAGGTCATTGACGTTTTTGACCGTTCCCGCCCCCACCAGTAAATCGTTGAACTGCTGTTGCACGGCATCGATAGTCGCCAGCGCCACGGGCGTGCGCAGGGTAATCTCGACGGCCCTGATTCCCCCGGCCCGCAGCGCTGTACAGACTGCCAGACCGTCTTCAACCCGGTGAACGGTGAGCACCGGGATGACCCGCACCGGCGCCAGCAGTTCACGCAGATCTGCCATTGAGCCTGTTGATCCTTCAGCTTTGCCTGCCGTGCTGTTCATTTATCCTGATCCCCCGTGATTGATCACTTGCTGTCGAAATTGAATACGGAAGCTCCTTCGCTGCCTATGCCCACGCTGTCCCGAAAGCAGGAGAACAGGTTGCGGCCCATTGTATCCTGCCCGGTGGGGTCGTGGACCACCGCTTCCCTGGCGGCAAACTCTGTCTGGTCCACCAGTACTTCGAGCCTGCCCTTTTCACCGTCCAGTTCAATCACGTCACCATCCCGCAAACGGGCAATGGGACCTGCCGACAACGCTTCCGGAGACAGGTGGATTGCCGCCGGCACCTTGCCGGACGCGCCCGACATGCGGCCATCGGTAACCAGCGCCACCCGGTAACCGCGGTCCTGTAATACGCCAAGGTAAGGAGTCAGTTGATGGAGTTCCGGCATGCCATTGGCCCGCGGACCCTGGAACCGGACCACGACAACACAGTCGCAGTTCAGCTGCTGATGCTGGAAGGCCTCTTTCATGCTTTGCTGATCGTGAAAAATTCGACAAGGAGCCTTGACCCGGCGATGCTCCGGCTTGACTGCAGACAGCTTGATCACGCTTTCCCCCAGGTTGCCTTTCAGCAGCCGCAGGCCACCTTCCCGGCTGAACGGGCTGGATGCCGGCCGCAACACCTCTTCGTTCCTGCTGGCCCCCTCGTATTCTTTCCACTGCAATCCCTCCACGCCCGCCAGTTCCGGTGCCAGGGTGTAGGCGGACAGGCCCGGTCCCATTATGGTCCGTACCCGGTCGTTCAGGAGACCGGCATTCAGTAATTCCCTGACCAGGAATGCAGTACCACCGGCATGCTGGAAACTGTTTATGTCTTCCACGCCATTGGGATAGACACGCACCATGAGTGGTACCAGTCTGGAAATTCTGTCCAGGTCCTGCCACTGCAGCTGAATGCCCGCTGCCCTGGCAATGGCCACCAGATGTAACGTGTGATTCGTGGAACCTCCGGTTGCCAGCAGGGCAACGCCGGCGTTGATAATCGCCGCTTCCGAAACAATGGCTGAAAGACTGGCGCTGTCCGGTTTGCCGGCAGCCTCGATAATCCGGTCCACCGTGGCCCTGATGGTCGGCTTGCGCAACGGATCGGTGGGGTTGATGAAAGAACAGCCCGGCAGCTGGACGCCCATGATCTCCATCAGCATCTGGTTGGTGTTGGCAGTGCCGTAGAATGTGCAGGTGCCTGGACTGTGATAGGAGGCGGATTCCGCGTCCAGCAACTCCTCCCTGGTGGCCTTGCCCTCGGCATACCGCTCCCTGACCCTGGCTTTTTCCTTGTTGGAAATACCGGAAGGCATGGGACCGGCCGGAATGAAACCGATGGGCAGATGTCCGAACTGCAGGGCGCCAATAAGCAGGCCTGGCACAATCTTGTCACACACACCCAGGCAAACAGCGCCGTCGAACAGGTTGTGGCTGAGACTGATGGCCGTCGCCATGGCAATGGTATCGCGACTGAACAGGCTCAGTTCCATGCCCACCTGACCCTGGGTGACACCGTCACACATGGCGGGAACGCCGCCGGCTACCTGTGCCGTGGAACCCCGGTCATTGGCGAACTGCTTGATCAGACGTGGATAGTCCTCCAGGGGCTGATGGGCCGACAGCATATCGTTGTAGGCCGTGACGATGCCCAGGTTGGCGCTTGCCATGAGGCGAATGGCCTGCTTGTCGCTGGCATTACAGGCGGCATAGCCGTGTGCCAGGTTGCCACAGGAAAGTTTGCGACGCGGCGGATCCTGATCCCGGGCCCGCTTCAGCCGGTCCAGGTAGGCGGCGCGGGAGGACCGGCTGCGCTCCGTAAGTTCCTCGGTCAGCCTGGCCAGGTCGGGGTGATAGTCTGTCATTAATTCTCTCCGCTTTTGGCGTGATAGATCTGCAGGCAGCAGCCCGGTGCATGCAGTACCCGGGCAACAGGAAGTTCACCTTCGATGCCCTCGGTTATCGCCTGCTCCAGCACCTGCTTTTTTTCCTGCCCGACAATGTGCAGGTAGCAATGCCTGGCGGCCAGTATGACAGGCAGGGTAAGTGTCATGCGGGCATGAGGTGCTGCCTCGGGCTCCACGGCGCAGCACAGCTGCACGCCGCGGGGATCCAGCGCCTTGTCGATGCCCCGGGCACCAGCAAAAAACGAGGCAGTGTGGCCGTCCCGGCCCATTCCCAGCACCACCGCATCCAGTGGCAACCCCAGGCCGGACAGACGGTCATGCACATCGGGTTCCGCCGAAAAAGGGTCAGGAAGATCTGTTTTCAGACCAAGGAAGCGTGCGTAAACCGCCCTATTCTGCAATAACTTTTCCCTGACCAGCCTGGCATTGGAGTCCGGGTGATCTTCATCCACCCAACGTTCATCCACCAGGGTAATCAGGACTTTCGCCCAGTCGATATCGATTTCCGAAAGGCGCCGGAACAGGGCCACCGGCGTACTACCTCCGGACACCGCCAGGCTGGCCTGTCCCCTGCCGGCAATGGCTGCCTGGAGAACCCTGCCGATCTCCACGGCCAACTCATCCACCAGCAACGGATCAGTGTCGAAGTAGTGTAATTTCCAGCTCATTCTGTACCTTTAATTTCATAAATCCAGCGCAAATCAGCACTTGACCCCGATAATACCAGCTGGAGCGTTCATGTCTGCAAGGGTTGTCGCCGTGACAGGAGGCCGGCGATATCCGGGCTGTATCAGCCTTCATCCCAGTTACGACCGTCCCGGGCGATCAGGGCGATACTGTCCGAGGGTCCCCAGCTGCCGGCCGTGTAACCCAGGGGGCGCTTGCTGACCTGCTTCCAGCCGGCAATAATGCCGTCCACCCAGGCCCAGGCCGCCTCCAGTTCATCAGAACGCATGAAATGCGTGGAGTTGGCCCGCATCACGTCCAGCAACAGTCGTTCGTAGGCATCGGGCGATCGCCGGTCGGGAAAGCTTTCCGACAGGGACAGGTCCAGTGATACCTGCTCCAGTTCCATTGGATCGTCCAGCCCGGGCACCTTGTTGCGCACCATCAACCTGATACCCTCCTCAGGCTGGAGTCGAATGACCAGCCGGTTGGCATCCTCACGTTCAATTTCGTCGCCGAAAATGGCATGTGGCACCTCCTTGAACTGGATAACGATTTCCGAGTAGCGTTTGACCAGCCGCTTACCGGTACGGAGGTAAAATGGCACTCCCGACCAACGCCAGTTGCTGACTTCGGCCTTGAGGGCAACAAAGGTTTCCGTGATGGAGTCCTGCCGGGCGCCCTCCTCCTCCAGGTAACCCGGAACTGCATGCCCGTTGACCGCGCCCCGCTGATATTGACCGCGCACCGAATTTTCCCGGACGTCGACATGGGTCATCGGCCGCAGCGCCCGCAAGACCTTGAGCTTTTCGTCGTGTACCGACTCGGCCTCGATCCGGGCAGGCGGTTCCATGGCCACCAGGCAGAGCAGCTGCAGCAGGTGGTTCTGCACCATGTCCCGCATGGCACCGGCTTCATCATAAAACTGCCAGCGGCCCTCGATGCCCACGGTTTCCGCCACGGTGATCTGCACATGATCGATGTAATTGTTGTTCCACAGCGGTTCGAACAGGGCATTGGCAAACCGCATGGCCAGCAGGTTCTGCACCGTCTCCTTGCCCAGGTAGTGGTCGATGCGGTAAACCTGTTCTTCGGCAAACAGGGCCGAAAGGCTGGTGTTGATTTCGCGGAAGGATTCCAGATCCTCACCCAGGGGCTTTTCCACCACGATACGGGTAGCCGGTCTCACCAGTCCCACCGCCCAGAGTGACTGGCAGACCGGCGCAAAAATTGTCGGCGGCGTGGCCAGGTAAACGATAAGGTCCCGCTCCGGGTCACTGAAGTACTGCTCACGCAGTTTCAGCAATCCGGATTCCGACGTGGCGTCCACCCGGGCGTAATGCAGTCGGGCATCGAACTTTTTCCAGGTCTCCTCGTCCAGCGATTCGTCCTGGTAACTTTCGAACTTTTCCCGGACCCTGGCCCGGAAAGTCTGCTGATCGTCCTCGGAGCGGGATATGCCGACGATTTTCAGGCAATCCGGCAGACACCCGGCGACCTCCAGCTGGTAGAGGGATGGATAGAGCTTGCGGAAGGCAAGGTCGCCGTCACCGCCGATTATCAAAAAGTCGCATATCATAGTATTGTGCCCCAAAATGGGGAGACTGGGGAGTCCCCGGGCGGATTCTGCATCCCCCGGCCATTACGATGCAAGTTTTCGGCCAGCCAGTTCCCGGACGCTTGTCAGTACCGCCATTCGTTGCCGGGTTGTCGCCGCTCCATGCCATCAGCGGACCGCCGGCTTGTGACCTTAGACAACATTGCATTACTATCCCGGTACCCCCGCATCAACACTTACGGAACCTCGGATTAATTATGGCCGTGAACAATGTCAGGCTGACCCGCCGCCAGTATCTCGCCGCCACGGCGGTAACCGCTCTTACGCCCGTCAACAGGCTCTGGGCCCAGCCGGCCAAGCCCATGCGGGGCGCCCTGATGATCCTCAGCACGCCCTACACGGAAGCCGGCGAGGTGGATTACGACGACCTGGCCAACGAAGTGGCTTTTCTTGACCGCTGTGGGGTTCAGGGACTGGTGTGGCCACAGAATTCCAGTGAGCAGCGCTACCTCAGCCGGGCAGAGCGACTGCGCGGCTTCGAAGTACTGGCTGACGCCAACCGCGGCCGGAACATGGCACTGGTGCTGGGTGTGCAGGCCGGTGATACGGCCGGCATGCTGGAGTATGCGCGCTTTGCGGAAGCACTGGAACCGGACGGAATGATTGCCATACCCCCCACAAGCGCCGGCTCGCTGGAGGAAATATACCGCTATTACCAGGCCCTCAGCCAGGTCACCGCGCGGCCGGTATTCGTACAGACCAGCGGCGGTCCGGACATCGAACTGACTGTCGATTTCCTGGTCAGGCTGGCCACGGATTTTCCCAATTGTGCCTACATAAAGGAAGAGTACGGCAACGTCCAGCAACGCATCATGGAAGAGGTGAAATACCGTCCGGATCCGATCCGCAGTGTCATCACCGCGTCCTTCGGCCGCAGCTGGCTTTATGAAATGCGCCTGGGCGTGGACGGTGTCATGACCGGCGGTGCCATGTACGGCGACGTCTACGCCCGCCTCTGGGAACTTCAGCAGGCTGGCCAGGAAGAGCAGCTCCGCGACTGCTTCAGCAAGCTGTTGCTGATGCTGAACCTGGACAGCACCATTCCCGGCGTCCGACTGTACGTGCTGCAACGCCGGGGAATCTTCAAGACTACCCGGTCACGGCGAGGCAACTACCAGTTTTCACCGAACCAGATGGCGGAGATCGAATACCGGCTGGCGGGATTGTCACCCTACCTGCAAATTCCCCTGTAAGCCGTCTTGTCCGGATAATGGCAATCAGGTGGGGCTGCCGACAGACTGTATTGCCGGCGAACATACCGTAGCCGGCAAAAGCAGGACTGTGGCAGTGACGCCGGTCCGGATCACCGCAACCGGGAAGAACCGACTATTTCTCCGGATTCTTTTTCCAGCGCGGTGATCAGCGAGTCGATCCACTGTTGTTCGGCCACGGACAATTCTTCCGCCGATTGCCTGATGCGCACCAACCGGTGGATGGAGCGTTCAACCTGGTCGAGGTAGCGTCCCAGCGCATAATGATTGGCAGACATCGTGTGATTGCTTTGGTCGAAAGTTGCGAGTTGCACCCGGCGACAGTGACGGGACGAACCTGTCTGTCCATAGCCGGCATTCAGGCATTCAGTTTCGGTGATGTAATCAGGCATGGCGCCGTGGGCGTCATGACGGGAACGCAGGACAGCACGGGCCAGGCCGATATCCGTTCTTGCCTTGCCCATGACCAGTCTCGCCAGCCTGCGGGAGTGGGTTCCACTGCTGTGTTCCACCCTATCGATGACTTCTTCGTAAAACGCGCTCAGCTCCTGGGCCAGCTCAAAACCGCTGGCGTACCCGGCAAACGTGATGTTGCTGTTGATAGCCTGCCACTTCCAGCTGGTGTAGAACTCCGCTGCGAGTACGTAGCGCAGATCGTCCGGCGCGTAGACGTGACTGGCGATGAGGAAACTCAGCTGATGCAGTTCGTGTACCTGCTCCCATTGCTGCTGCGCCACCAGGGCTTCGATCAGCTGGTTCAGATGGACCAGCTGCTCTTCACTGTACAGACCGGTGTTGATCCGACTGACCTGCCAGGCCTGACGAAACAGTGCCGTGGCCTGCTGAAGATTACCTGCTGCCAACTGCCACTTCCCGTAGCCGCGATAGGCCTCGTCCAGTCCGGCTCCGTATATTCCACGCCGGGCGATGAGCTGGTCGACAGCCTGTTGCCACTGCGCCTGCTGACTCTCCAGTGTCACCAGTCGTTCCAGGGATGGCGGAAACAACGCCGTTTCCGCGGAGCCCGCGGTCACCGATGACGACACCGTGGCCTGGCCGGTCAGCTGCGACATCAGGGCATCATCAGCGGGGCCCGGTGTTATCCAATCCTCATTGACCCGCTGTGCAACCGACTGCTGCCACAGAGTGCTGGCCAACAGTAATACCCATAGCGGCGACTTCCTCATCTGCGGTGACTCCTCGGTGAGTTGTTTCAGCGTGACAAGATACTGAAAAACCAGCCAGGAATTTATTCAATTTTGTCGAATGGACGGTTCGATCAAACCTGAGACTGGTCTGGCCGTTTTGCCGTCAGGCGAGCTCGCGGAGACGTCGGGTCAATGCATCCGGATCCTTAGCACTGACCAGCAGCGTATAGTCGTCGCGGGTGGGAATGGCCAGGGCCCTGGACGTTGTGACCGACGCCAGGATGCGACCCTTACCCTGGGAGGAAAACCAGCCGAGGCTGTAGCCGGGGACGCCCAGGCCGTTACGGCGCCATTTCAGCTGATAGGGTGAAGACGCCAGGTTATTGACGGGCCTGGCCTGGCTGCTGTTGATGGATGCCAGGGGAATGCGACGGCCGTATAACGGTACCTGCAGGTGCAATTCCTGTTCATTGAGAACGATGCGACTGCTGCGCTGGGCGACAGCGAACAGGAAAAACAGCGACGAGACACTCAGGATCACCAGCAGACCGATTACCGTGCCGATGGTAAAGACACCACCGGTCACCAGCATGACCACGGCCAGTATGTCCAGGAACACGGCGATACCGAACAGGGTTCCCACGGCCATCCTGCCCGCCGGTTCCAGCAGGAAGACATCATTCCCCCGGCTGTGCGTGGCAACCCGTTTTGAACCTTTCGTTAAATATTTATCGGACACCCGCTATCCTCGCCTAAAGACCTACCTGACGGCGTAGCTGCCGCATGCGTTCCTTACGCTGCTCGCTGGTCAGTTTTTTGCCGTGGCGATTGCCCAGTGCCGGTGGCGGTTTTATGTCGAACTGCTCACCCTGCATGACCCGCTGACAGATCTGCTGGTAGTTATAGCTGAAAATGGGCAGGGCAACCGACTCGGGTTCGGTGGTCAGCACAAACCAGTCACTGGCCCTGCCGGCATAGTAGACCGCCGGGTGACTCCAATTGTACGCCGACCTGGGGGATGTTGCCCGACAGGCTTCCAGGTAGGCATCCCTGGGAGCCGGCAACCCGAACAGGTCGAGTCCGCTTTCACAGGCTTTTACCAGCGCCGCAACGGTAGGCAGGTAGTCTGAACTCTTGACCAGTTTGCGCGCAGCCCGGGTAATCTGCCGTGGTGAAAATTCCGCCAGGCAGCTGAGCCAGTATTCCTTGGCAATATCGATGCTGGCGCGGTCCGGGTAGGCCTTATGAAACTGGTTATGGTAGGCAAAGGCAAATTCGGAGAATACCTGGTTTATGGCATCCACCAGCCCGGGTTCAAACACGCTGTCCGCTTCACCGGTCTGTTGTCCGTTCCCGTACCGGACAGTACCAGGGTCACCAGCGTCGTGCGTTTTCTGCCCAGCTTCGGTCGGTGAGCTGTCGGAGTTTTTCTTCAATGCTTTGCCGGTTTTCTCCAGCAGGGGGTTTATGTTTCGCATGACCCGATTCTACCTCCAGTGGCTCCTCAAGTCGCCTTGCCCAGTCCTGCTTGATAAATTGCAGAAAAACCGTGTTCCATGACGGACGCGATTGCTGGCTGTCACGCCAGTACAGCACGAACTCCGGGATTTTCCGGCGAGCGTATTCGGGATCGATTTCCGCCAGCTGCAGGATCTCGAAGCAGGCCGGACTGGGGCGCCAGTCGGCGGGTATCGGGCGGGGCGTGTCATCCTGGCCAAAGGACGCGTTGTACTTGTTCCACTGACGCCTGATGTGCTCGATAAACTTGGTGTTCCAGGTACTGATCCTGATGCCCCTCTCCCGCCAGTACAGCACGAACTCGGGTATCGCGTCTTCGATGAAATCTGCGGGTATACCGGAATTCACCAGTATGTCCACGGCGTCCTCGCCGGGTCGCCAGTCCTGTTCCATGCTGCTGGCCATCTCATGGGAGCCTTTCAGCGTCTGTTCCTCCCGCCACCGGCGGCGTACGTGATTGAAAAACTTGTTGCCCCAGGAAAACTGTGCCTGACCCCGGTCCCGCCAGTAACTGACGAACTCCGGTACCAGGCCGAGGCTGAAATGATCAGGAATATTGTGTTGCCGGCATTGCACCAGCCATTCCTCACCCGGCATCCAGTCAGGAGCAATGGGCCGACCGCCGGTACCCTGGTGGAATAACGATGTCCCCCCCTGTCCGGCGGGTCCGGCAGGCTCGTCCGGCTGGACCTGGCTGTCGTCATGCTCCATGGCCACCTTTTCGTTCAGCGCATACAGGTAGCTGTCGTTACCCGATGTCACCGGGTTTCTCAGGATCATGCCCAGGTTGTAGAGGCTGACCACCACCCGCCGAATGTCGGCGGACTGCCAGAACGGCAATGCCTGTTGCAGATCCCGGTTCGGAATTTCCACCCAGCGGTGTTGATCGTACAGGCGTCCGGATCGCAGCGTGATGAAGTCCATCAACACCTGCAGCAGGATTGCTTCCTCCAGTCCAATGGTCGCAGCGAGAGTCGGTGAAAATACCAGGGGCCGTTCGGGCACCAGATTGGAAGTCATTGAGTTATCTCGAATTACCGGTGTTTACCTGGTGAAATTTTGCTGCGGCGGGTGAACCGTGCCCGGGCACCGCAGCGTATGCCCTGCCATTATCCCGGCGCAACGATGACGTCGCGAACAGTGTGCCAGTGCCTACTGGCGGAAGAGAATACCATGAATCGATCTGTAATTTTCCTCGTGTCATTGCTGTGCCTGGCCCTCGCATCCTGTACCTCCGTCCAGGTCAGTAGCTACGCCGGTCAGCAACCGCGGTTGATCATGGAGGAATTTTTCAACGGCAGGCTGACCGCGCATGGCGTGTTAAAAAACTGGCGCGGCCGGGTCACCCGATACTTCAATGCCGACATCCTGGCGTACTGGCAGGACGGCACCGGGACCCTGGAAGAGGATTTTGTCTTCAATGACGGACAACGGCAACGACGGGTCTGGACACTCCAGCCAGTCGCCGCCGGCGGCTACCGGGGTACCGCCGGCGACGTGATCGGTACGGCCGATGTGCAGGTTGCCGGTAACAGTGTCTTCCTGGATTACGTCCTGCGAATCCCCCGCGGCGACGGCTACGTCGATATCCGTATCGACGACCGCATGTACCTGGTGGCGCCCGGCGTACTCATCAACGAATCGGCCATGTCCAAGTTCGGCCTGCCGGTGGGCGAAATCCAGCTGGTGATCAGCAAAGCCGATTGATTTCCCGCCAGGCGCGCACCGAAAAACAGCATCATGCGGCGGAACGCACCAATTCGCACCAGGGTGCGCAGCGATTGTCGCCAGGTCACCGGTCCTGCCTACCAATCCTGCCCGGAAGCCGTTAAGCTTCAGACTTTGCCAGCCAGTTGTTACAGACACCACACTACATGCAACCCCCTGATAACGGACTGATAGACGCCTTCCTTGACGAGGAAAGGCTGCCATCGGCATTCCGCGAGACCATCACCCATTGGTACCAACCGCTGGCGGAGCGCCTGCTGGTCGAACTGGACAACGTCCAGCGTCCCCTGATAGTTGGCATAAACGGTGCACAGGGTACCGGTAAATCAACCCTGGCCAGGTACCTGACCCTGATGCTGCGACAACGACAACTTCGAATCGCCAACCTGTCACTGGATGATTTTTACCTGGACAGTGTGTCGAGAAAGGCGATGGCGGACCGGGTCCACCCATTGTTGGTAACCAGGGGAGTGCCTGGCACACACGACCTGAAACTGGCCAACAGGTTGCTGGACCGGCTGGCCGACGGCGCCAGTCGAGGCCAGGAACAGCTGCCCCGGTTTGACAAATCCGTGGATGAACCAAGGCCCCGGTCGGAATGGGAAACCATCGAGCTGCCGGTCCACGTAGTGCTGTTGGAAGGCTGGTTTGTCGGCCTGCTGCCGCAGGCGGACCAGGCGCTGGAGTCACCGGTCAATCCGCTGGAAGCCCGGGAGGATCCCCAGGGTACCTGGCGCCGCTTCGTCAATAAGGAACTGGCCGCTTTCCAGGTCCTGTTCCATCGGCTGGACTTCCTGGTCATGCTCAAGGCGCCATCCTTTGACTGTGTCTATCAGTGGCGCAGCCTGCAGGAACAGAAACTGGCTGCCCGTTCCGACACCGATACCGACAGCAGCAAGATCATGGACGAGGTGGCGCTGCATCGTTTTATCCAGCACTTTGAACGCCTGACCCGCCACTGTCTCGAGGTATTACCGGATCAGGCCGACCTGGTTTTTTTCCTGGATGAGCAGCACCGCATTACGCACTCCCGCCCCGACAGCAGGCAACCCGGGCACTGATGGTATGAACCGCACTGTCACTACAGGAGAACCCGGTTACCAAGCGCCTGCCCTGCTGGTTGTCACCGACCTTGACGGTACCCTGCTGGATCACTTTACCTACAGCTTTGCAGCGGCACGGGAAGCCCTGGCGACGCTGCAGAAACTGGGCATACCACTGATCCCCAACACCAGCAAGACCAGCGCCGAGCTGGGTCCGCTGCGTCGGCAGCTGGGCGTTAACGATCCGTTTATCGTGGAAAACGGATCCGCCATTTTTCTGCCCCGCGACCGGTTTCCGCAACCACCCGGAGGCACCGCCTTCAACAAGGACTACTACCTGGTGGAGCTGGGCCTGGACTACGGTGAGATACTCAACCGCCTGGCACCCCTGCGGAAACGCTATGACTTCAGTGGCTTCCACGACCTGTCCGACGTCGAGCTGGAACAGCTTACCGGCCTGGACCGGGATCAGGTCGCCCTGTCCAGGCGACGCCGCTTCAGTGAACCGATTATCTGGCAGGACAAGGATTCCGCCAGGGCGGAATTTCTTGCCGACCTGGATGCCGTCGGGCTGGGCACCCTGCAGGGCGGTCGTTTCCTCCACGTGCTGGGGAAAACCGATAAGGGCACGGCACTTGACCGATTGCGACACCTGTACCAGCAGACATTCAGCCGACAGTTCACAGTCATCGCCCTGGGCGACAGCGACAACGACATCGCCATGCTGGAAGCAGCGGACTGGCCGGTTGTCATCAGGTCACCGAGTCATGAGCCGCCGCGGCTGCACAGCGACAAACCGGTAACCGTCAGTGAGCTTAATGGACCCGAAGGCTGGAACCGGTGTGTGCTTGCACTTGTTGAAAAATACACTGGTTCCTTAAACCATAAAGGGAGAACAGAACATGGGTGATTTCTACCAGAACGGCGTCATCACGACCCTGCATAACCTGAGCAGGCGTCCCCTTCACGAGATTGAAGCGGAGCTGGTCAGATTTTCCTCGCAACGCCCCATGTGCCTCATCCTGCCCTCGCTGTTTTCCGAGCTGGAAGGTGAGGCATTGCCGGGTATCGTGGAACATCTCTGCGAAGTTCCTTACCTGAATGAAGTCGTCATCGGCCTGGATCGCGCCGATGAAGAGCAGTACCGACATGCGCTGAAATTTTTCTCCCGGCTGCCGCAGCGGCACAGTGTTTTATGGAACGATGGTCCCAGGTTGAGGGAGATCGACGCAACGCTCCAGGAAAAGGGCCTTGCGCCCATGGAACCGGGCAAGGGACGCAATGTCTGGTATTGCCTCGGCTACGTATTGTCAGCCAGCCGCACCGAAGCGGTGGCGCTGCACGACTGCGACATTGTCACCTATGATCGGGAACTGCTGGCCCGACTTATATACCCGGTAGCCAACCCCAATTTCAGCTACGAATTCTGCAAAGGCTATTACGCCCGGGTGGCCGACGGCAGCATCAACGGCCGGGTATGCCGGTTGCTGGTGACACCGCTTATCAGGGCATTGAAAAACATGCTGGGGCCCATGGATTACCTGGACTACATGGACAGTTTTCGCTATCCCCTGGCAGGGGAGTTCTCATTCCGGCGCGATGTCATTTCCGACCTGCGCATTCCGTCTGACTGGGGCCTGGAAATCGGCGTGCTGTCGGAAATGGAGCGCAACTATTCAACCAACAGAATCTGTCAGGTGGATATCGCCGACACCTACGATCACAAGCACCAGGATATCTCATTGGACGACGAGACCTCGGGCCTGTCCCGCATGTCCATCGATATTGCCAAGGCCCTGTTTCGCAAGCTGGCGACCAATGGCGTGGTACTTTCCAGTGCCACCTTCCGTGCTCTGAAGGCCAATTATTTCCGCATCGCCCTGGACTTCGTGGAAACCTATCGCAACGATGCCCAGATGAATGGCCTGGCACTGGATATTCACAAGGAGGAGCAGGCGGTGGAACTGTTTGCCCAGAATATCAAGAAGGCCGGTGAGCGCTTCCTGGACAATCCCATGGAAACACCATTCATCCCCAGCTGGAACCGGGTTCGCAGCGCCGTTCCGGATATTTTCGAACAGATTCACCATGCCGTGAAACAGGACAACAAGGAATTTTCTTCCTGACCGGGCCAGGACCTGAGGCCCCTGCCAGGAAATAACCGCATTATGACAGACGCCGTATTCAAAGCCCTGGAGCACCGTGTGCTCAACCACATCAAGACCATTTATCCCCAGGCTGACCACAGCCTGCTGACCAGTGACTGCATCGAGACCATGCGGCTGCACGAAGAATGCCGGCAGCCACAACGTCAGCTGGATCACTGGGACCAGAGCGATGCATTCGCCATTGTTTACGGCGATACCTTCCTGGAACAGAACCAGCATCCTCTCCACGTACTCCAGCAGTTTCTCAACGACCACCTGCAGCAGAGCATCAATTCGGTGCACATCCTGCCGTTTTTCCCCTACAGCAGTGACGACGGCTTTGCCGTAGTGGACAACAAGCAGGTCCGGCCTCAGCTCGGCGACTGGCAGGATATCCAGGATATTTCCCGCAAGTACCGGGTAATGGCCGACGTGGTCATCAATCACTGCTCGCCGGAAAACCAGTGGTTCAAAAACTTTGTTGACTGCAAGGATCCCGGCAAAGACTACTTCTTCACTGCGTCACCAGACGACGACCTGAGCCTGGTGGTACGTCCGCGAACAAGTGACCTGTTGAAAAAGGTGGCAACAAGCGAGGGCGACAAGTTTGTCTGGTGCACCTTTGGCCACGACCAGGTGGATTTCGATTTTTCCAACCCACAGGTACTTCTGGAATTTATCAGGATCATCCGGCTCTACCTGGACAACGGAATCAACTGCTTCCGCCTGGACGCCGTGGCGTTTATCTGGAAGGAAATCGGTACCGATTGCCTGAACCTGCCCCAGACCCATGAAATCGTTCGCCTGTTGCGGGCCCTGATCGAACACGCCGAACCCGACGCCATCATCATTACCGAGACCAACATTCCCAAGCGGGAAAACCTGACCTATTTCGGTAACGCCAACGAAGCCCACGCCATCTACAATTTTTCGCTGCCACCACTGCTGGTCTATACCCTGCTGGCGGGAGATTGCGGCTACCTGAAGTCCTGGCTGATGACCATGCCACCGGCGCAACTCGGCACTTTCTACTTCAACTTCATCGCCTCCCATGACGGCATCGGCCTGCGTCCGGCCGAGGGGCTGCTTTCAGATGAGGAAATTGAATCATTGCTCAACGCCATGCTGCGGTTTGGCGGCGAAATTTCCTGGCGGGCGCTATCCGGCATAGAAAAGCGGCCCTACGAAATCAACATCAGTCTGTATGACGCCTTGAAAGGCACGCTGCAGGGCGAAGACCAGTTCCAGTTTCAGCGCTTCATCTGCGCCCATACCATTATGCTGGCTCTTGAGGGCATCCCCGCATTCTATGTCCAGAGCCTGCTGGGTACGGAAAACAACCTGGACCGCTACGCGCGCACGGGCCACAAGCGTCACCTCAATCGTTTTCAATGGCGCTACTCCGACCTGGACCGTCTGCTGTCCAATCCGCAAACTCACCACGCCAGGGTACTGCAGGAACTGAAACGCCTCATGGGTATTCGTGCCCGGCAACCGGCCTTTCATCCCAATGCCACCCAGTTTACGCTGCACCTGGGCCGGCAAATTTTTGCGTTCTGGCGCCAGAGCATGCAGCGGGAGCAGAGTATTTTCTGCCTCAACAACATCAGCGACGAACCCCAGGTTCTGGACCTGGCCGAGGTCAATCTGATTGACACGGAGAGCTGGGGAGACTTGATTACCGGCGAGATGCTGGACAGTCATGTCGACCGGATTACGCTGCAGCCCTACCAGACGGTGTGGCTGACCAACCGATTGGCGCAGGGCAGCTGAGTCCCGTCACACAGCGTCTCGGCGCTCAGGCTATGTCGATGCTGGAGTCCAGGTAAACATCCTGGATCGCGTTCAATAACGCCACGCCCTCGGCCATCGGCTTCTGAAAAGCCTTGCGACCGGAAATCAGGCCCATGCCGCCGGCGCGCTTGTTGATCACCGCGGTCCTGACCGCCTGGTGCAGGTCGTCCGAGCCGCTGGCCCCGCCGGAATTGATCAGCCCGGCACGACCCATGTAGCAGTTGGCCAACTGGTAGCGTACCCAGTCGATGGGGTGGTCCGAAGTCAGCTGGTCATACATGCGGGGGTGGGTTTTGCCAAAGCCGATGGCAGTGAAGCCACCGTTGCCGTCCGCCTGCTTCTGCTTGACGATATCCGCATCGATGGTCACCGCCAGGTGATTCGCCTGACCAGTGGTGTCGGCGGCAGTGTGATAATCAACCCCGTCCTTCTTGAATGCGGAATTGCGCAGGTAGGCCCACAACACCGTCGCCATACCCAGCTCGTGGGCCTCGGCGAAGGCGTCGCTGATTTCCATGATCTGTCGTCGACTTTCGGGAGAACCGAAGTAAACAGTGGCACCGACGGCGACAGCACCAAGATCGAAGGCCTGCCTGACACTGGCAAACAGGGTCTGGTCATGCATTGTCGGGTAGGTCAGCAGTTCATTGTGATTAATCTTGACGATGAACGGGATCTTGTGAGCATATTTTCGCGACACCGCGCTCAGCACGCCAAGGGTGGAGGCTACGGCATTGCAACCACCCTCCATGGCCAGGCGGACGATGTTCTCCGGATCAAAATACAGCGGATTTGGTGCGAACGAGGCACCGGCGGTATGTTCGATGCCCTGGTCCACCGGCAGGATGGACAGGTAACCGGTGCCGGCGAGTCGTCCCTGATTCTGCATGCAGGCCAGGGAACGCATTACCGACGGATTACGGTGCTTATGACTGACTACGCGATCAAGAAAGTCCGGGCCGGGAAGGTGCAGCTGATCGCTGGTTATTCCCTGGCAGGTATGACCCAGCAGGCTTTCGGTTTCATCACCAAGAATCTGTTGTATATCCATTATGTCACCACGGTAAATTGCATCGGGCCGGTCAGACCGGCGGCGGAAAACCCGATTTTATCACAGCAGCCCGTGGGCAGGATGACACCTGTGGTGCCGCCGGCATCCTGCTGTGGTAATCTTGGCCTCCAGGACGCCGGGCGGATGGCGCGGCGAACGGCAGGATCACGATGCACGCCCCGCGGGTTCCGATGTGCCGGCTTGCCGACCTGGTACATAAACAACAAGAAGCTGACAACCATGAAACAGTTCGACTCCCGACCCTCTTTTGCCGGCCAGACCAGCGCCGATATAGTCCGCTGGTATTACGAGCGGGCCTGGAACACCATGAACGGCGCCAAGCGGGCCATCGTGGCACGTGCCGTCGACCTTTACATCAATGAAATCGACGAGGAGCACCGTACCGTTCGCTTCAACATCCCGGAAAACCCCGACGATGCGGAACAGTTTCTGGCCTGTAACAAGAAGAACATCAAGATTATCGACGATTTTTTTGCCGACAATTCCGTGCGTAACAAGCACTTTCGTGATTGCCTTGAGATCTATGTCGCCAGGGCTATCGACGAAATCTTCGACAGCGACAGCTGCGAGATTCTGAAGCAGCGGCTTTTTCCGGAAGAAATCGTGCCTCACACCCAGGAAGAGCTCGATACCCTGCTCATGGAAACCAATTCCACCTACACTGACGCCGTGAATGAATGCGTTCGCGTGTTTCGTAATGGTCTTACCGACGACAGTGAAGAGGAACTGGCGGTCCTTGAAAGCAAATTGCTGAAAGCCCGCGAGAAGCTGGACAGGAATGTCGGTGCCATCGAAAACGAACTGCAACGCCGCAAGGTGGAAAAAACCAAACCTCGGGATTGACCCTGCACAATGGGCGGAACCTAACCATGAACGAACCGATTCCCCGCAGTTCAACCGGACCCGCCGACCTTAAGGCGGGATGGCTAGGCCTGCTGACAGCTGTTCTGCTTAGCTGGACAGGCGCCACGCCGGCCCAGGACCGGGGCACCCCGGCCGGTCAGTGGCACTATCAAAGTGGCGACGCCTGGGGGACCCGTTACTCGCCTCTGCAACAGATTAACGGAGAAAATTTTTCCCGGCTTGAAACCGCCTGGCTGTGGCGGGGTGACAATTTCGGACCGTCGGTGGACTACATCAATCGCGCCACGCCGCTATACGTCAATGGCAGGCTGTACACAGTAGCCGGGTCACGACGCACCGTGATCGCCATTGATCCGGCCACCGGTGAAACACTGTGGACATTCAGGGAACCGCACACGACCCGCTGGGATCGGTCCATGCGCGCCAGCTACGGCAAGGGAGTCGCCTATGGACAGATCAACGATCGGGATGTCATCTACTTTACCAGCCCGGCTTTTTTCCTCTGGGCCCTGGATGCGGAAACCGGCCTGCCGGTTGAGAACTGGGGTTCTCCGGTGGCACTGGCAGACTTCCCCGATACCGGCGTCGTGGACCTGCTGCCGGATCTGCTGGCTGACTGGGGACCCTGGCTGAACAGCGGCCTGGATTATGACCCCGATTTCGGTATTCCCCGGGAACTGGGCTACATCACCAGCTCGTCCCCACCTATCGTGGTCAACGACACTATTGTCGTGGGCAATTCGGCCGAACAGGGATACAACCAGACTCGAATTGAAAACGTGCCAGGTGACATACTCGCTTACGACGCAGCGACGGGCGATTACCGCTGGAAATTTCACGTCATTCCGCGACCCGGTGAAACAGGACACGAAACCTGGTTGAACGATGCCTGGACCTACACTGGCGACGTTTCCTCCTGGGCGCCCATGTCGGCGGACCTGGAACGGGGCATCGTGTACATTCCCACCAACACCGTCACCATTGACTACTACAATGGTTTCAGTCCCGGTGACAATCTTTTCTCCACCAGCGTGATTGCCCTGGACGTGGAAGACGGAGAACGACTCTGGCACTACCAGATCGTTCACAGTGACCAGTGGAACTATGACCTGCCCAATGTCCCGCTGCTGGCGGACCTCAACGTAGATGGTCGTGCTATTCCCGCACTGATCCAGAACACCAAGCATGGGTTTATCTTCGCCTTCAATCGGGTCACCGGGGAACCCATCTGGCCCATCGAGGAACGCCCGGTGCCGCAGACCACGGTACCGGGAAACTGGTCGGCACCAACCCAGCCGTTTCCAACGCGACCGGAATACATGGAACCCATCGACCTGACTCCAGACCAGGTGGTGGACTGGACTCCAGAGATCCGGGCCCGCGCCCTGGAGATCCTGGCCAGGTACAATGTCGGCGGGCCGTTCCTGCCCCGCAACCATCCTGGCTTCAATGGCCCTCTCAACATTCGCTGTGAAGGCGGTGTAAACATCTACCACCCGTCCATCATCGATCCCACCACCGGTATCATGTACGCTTCTCACAAACCGCGCTGCAGCGGTGGCCTGCTGCAGCCAGGCGCAGCCATTGACGATCCGGACAGCATCATGACAACCGGCACCACGGTTTCCCGCTGGGTGGCCGGACGGGGAATCAGCCTGCCACTGGTTGATGGATTGCCGGTATTCAAACCTCCCTACAATCGCCTTTCAGCTTACGACATGAACCGTGGTGAACGGATCTGGTGGATTCCCGTGGGCGAGCCCACCGAACGCGTTAAAAATCATCCGGCGCTGCGGGGAGTAGACCTGTCCGACTGGGGAGGAGGCGGTTTTGCCAGCCAGGGCGGTGAAACCATCCACATGGTCATGGGCGATCTGCTGGTATACACCACGGAAGGTCTGCGCGGTATTCCACAGCTGAGCGATAACGGCCTGCCCCTGTTACATGCCGCCGACAAGCTGACCGGTGAACTGCTGGCCACCGTGGAAATTCCGGTCACCCGGCAATACGGCATGATGACCTATCGGCACGACGGTCAGCAGTACCTGGTGATCCAGGTTGCCTCCAGCAGTTTTCCGGGTTCGCTACTGGCACTGAAATTACCGGAAAACTGAGATTACCGACAGGATAAACGTGTTGCCGGGACAGGTCGGCCGGTTGACCCCTGCGTGGAATACTCTAAACTTCAGCAGATGACTGCAAACTACCGGCACCACGCGCCTGATCAGACAGCCGACAACGCCTTGCTGCAGCCGGCTCCCGCCAAACCACTTCTGACAGCCAGCTGTCAGTTAATCTGCAACCTCTCCGGCTGATGCTGCCAGCAGGCAGCCCATGGTAACTTTACAGGTTATGACTGGACTCTTCCCCCGCGCAGGAACGGCCCGCGTTGTCGGACGCCAACCTGTCCTGCTTCTGTTCAGAGCGCTGGCCACGGTTCTGGTTCTGTTCGCCGTCAACCCCGGACTTGCCCAGCAGCCCCGACTGCAGGTCAACGGGGCGCCACCGGACCTGGAACAGAACATCAGGGCACTGGTACAGCTGCCCGGCCAGTCCTGTGACGCCACTCCGCGGTCACTGTCCCGTTTTCTTCCCGACGTTCGCCAACAGGTGAATCGGGCCGGACGGGCACTGGGATACTATTTTCTGACCGAACAGTCGCGTTTCATCGCCGGTGAACGTTGCTGGCAGCTGGACATCTCCGTGGATGCCGGTGAACCGGTTATGATTGCTGCGGTCAACGTCTCGGTGGCCGACCACCGGGACCTGTTCGAGGAAACCCTGGCATCACTTCCAGTTGAGGCCGGAGACCAGCTCAATCACGCCCTGTATGAAAGAACCAAGTCTGAGTTGAGTTCCCGTGCGGTGGAACTCGGGTTTTTCTCTGCCCGTTTTGCCCGTACCGAACTGCGGGTGGATCTGCAGAACAACACCGCCGACGTACAGATCGAGTTTGAACCCGGTGACCGGTTTCGCTTTGGTGAAGTGAACCTGGAGCCGGTAGACGGCCTGTCCGAGGATTTCATCAGGAGATACCTCAATTTCGAGAGCGGCGGCTTTTATTCAGCCAGTTCACTGATAGATCTGAGGAACGTACTGAACGACAGCTTCTATTTCAGCACGGTCAATGTGACGCCGGCCATCGACCAGGCGGTGGATCAGCAGGTTCCAGTACAGGTGGGCCTGCAGCTGCGACCCCGGCGGGTGTATTCCACCGGCGTCGGGGTAACCACCGATATCGGGCCTCGAGTCCGACTGGACTATGAAGATCGCTACCTCAATCGCCGTGGTCACCGCTTCGACGTCCAGTCCAGTGCCTCCCCGATTCAGCAGATGATCGACCTTGATTACTCGATACCCTGGAACGACCCGGCAACGGAAAGACTGATTTTCTCCGGCGGTCTATTGCATGAAGACAATGATACGTTCAGCGTCAGAACGACGAAATACGGGGTGACGTATACCTTCATGAACCGCTGGAACTGGCGGCAGGAATATTTTATCAACGTGCAGCACGATGACTCGACGCTCCTCGACACCAATACCAGGGAAACCAGTGACATGCTGATTCCCGGTGTCAGTCTGACCCGAACGCGGGCCGATGATGCCCTTTACCCGCAGCGGGGCTGGAAACTTTCCGCCAGGCTGTCCGGTGCATCTGATACCCTGCTGTCCACCGAAACCTTTCTGCAGTTTTATCTCAACGGCAAGTTTATCAATCCCCTGGGGCCCGGCCGGGTCATGGTCAAGTTTGAAGCCGGCACCACGGTTACTGATGAAATCAGGAACCTGCCTGCATCCATCCAGTTTTTCACCGGCGGGGATCAGAGTGTCAGGGGCTACAAGTACCAGTCGCTGGCCCCGGTCAACGATTCCGATGAACAGACTGGCGGCAAGCACCTGCTGGTAGCCGGCATCGAGTACGACTTCAATATCCTGCCCAGCTGGAAACTGGCGGTGTTCGCCGATGCCGGCAACGCGTTCCTGTCACCTGATGAACCGGACCTGCGGAAAAGTGTCGGGATCGGCGTCCGCTGGCTTTCACCCCTGGGACCCGTTCGCCTCGACCTGGCGTCGGGACTGGACAACGACAACGCGTTTCGACTGCACCTGACCATGGGACCGGACCTGTGACTGCCGGCGGACAACCCAAGCAAAGGAAGTCGGTCATCCGCCCCTGGCGTGTGGCCAGGCTTGTGGCTGCCGGCCTGCTGGGACTGGTTCTCGTCATCATTCTGACAGTGGCCGGGCTGCTTTCCTCCGAATCAGGCAGTCGCTGGGTTCTGGGCAGGGTTACGGCGCTGGTGAGCAGCCTGCCGGGCCAGCAGCTGACCATCGGGACGAACTCGGGCTCACTATTGGGAGACCTGGCACTGGAAAACCTGGTTTACTCCAGTGATGCAGTGCGGGTAACCGTTTCCCGGGTGGAGCTGGACTGGAATCCCCTGTCCCTGCTGGCCGCCCGCCTGTCGATAAACGAACTGGGCCTGACCGGATCCCGGATAGAGCTGCTGTCCCCGGCCGCCGAGCCCGGACCAGTGCCGACTGCGGACCGCCGGGGCCCCCTGGTCTCCTTCACGCCATTGCCGGTGGAAATAGACGTTCAGCAACTGGCTATCGAACAGCTTGCGCTGCACCAGGAGGAACAGTTGTTCAACGTCAGCAGGCTGCTGCTGGCGGCAAACCTGTCGACGGACCGGCTGACCGTGTCCGAACTGGCAATGGATTCCGACCTGGTTTCCGTCACGGGAGAACTGACACTGAATCTGCGGGATAACCTGCCACTCCAGGCAAGCCTGCAGTGGCAGTACCCACGAGACATCTACCCGGATTCCGGGCCGGTCGCCGGTACACTGAGCGCAGATGGCGACCTGGCAACCCTCGCCATCGAACATCGCCTGCAGCAGCCTTTCCGCCTGGTCTCCAACGGCCGGATCGGGACTGGTCTGAGCGGTGGCGAAGCGGCTGTCGATCTTACCCACTCCGGCGAGCTGCTGACCCTGTCCCTCGAGCAGACCGGTGAAATACGGCTGGAAAACCTGACGGCTGCCACGGCTGGCAGCATGGACCGATTGCAGCTGTCGCTGTCAACCGGACTTGGAGGCCAGCGACTGCCGTCGGCGATTCTGGGTATCGACGGCAGCTGGCAGAATGGCTCACTGACGCTGGACCGATACACCGTGGAAACCGCGACCGGCCAGGTGGCAGGCTCCGCCGGATTAACCTTCGACGGCGGTGTTTCCGGATCCCTGCGCTATCAACTGACAGAGGCGACACCCCTTGCCTACTACTCGGCGTTCGTCAACAACGACCCCAACGACCTGCCTATAGCAGTCACCGACCTGCGCAGCACGGGCAGCGTGGAGTTCAGCAGTGCCGATGCCGCAGTGACGGCGACCCTGGAGCTCACCGAGCTTGTCGGTGAGCTCGGGGAATACCCGTTCACCGGTTCCGGGCAGTTCAGCTACGCCAACGGCACACTGCAGTTCGATACGGTGAGACTTGCCACCTCAGACAACCAGCTGCGGGTGGACGGCACGCTGTCCGGGAATCTGGATTTCACCTGGGCAATCAATGCCCCCCGCCTTGACCAGTTCATGCCCGGCCTGGAAGGCCGGCTTACCGCCTCCGGTGAGCTGGCCGGAACAACCGCGGACCTGCAGGTGGATGCACAGCTGGGTATGAATTCGGTTCGCTATGAAGGGGCCAGCCTGGACCGCCTCAGTCTTGACCTGCAGCTGCAGGATGACAGCCTGCGTGGCCTGCTGACCGTCAACGACGCCAGCTATCAGTCCGGCGAACGCACGGACCGGCTGGACAGTCTCGACCTGCAGGTGACCGGCAGCCAGTCAATGCACCAGATTGCGCTGGTTGCCCGGTCCAGTGCCGGCAACGGCGAGCTGTTGGCGGAAGGCGGCTTTGCCGATCTGGCAACCCTCGCCTGGGAGGGGAGCCTGGTCCGCGGTCAACTGGAAACTCCCCTGGGTGACTGGCGGACCCGGGCTGCATCAGCCATTTCCCTGGAAAATCCTGCCCCGGGCTTACTTATCGATGTCGAGGAGAGCTGCTGGCTGCAGGGTGATGCGTCATTGTGCCTGTCCGTAGCCACGGAAACCACCGCGGGAGACCCTGTCATGATACTCACCGGCGCGTTACGGGATTATCCACTGGCAGTGCTGAACCACCCGGTTAACCGTCCGCCGGAACTTTCGTTCCAATTTGATGCCATTCCGCAACTTCCGGAGGCGATCAACCTGGGGGGATCACTTGAAGGCGACTTTCTCGTTACCGTGGATCCGTCGCGCCTGCCTGCCGTGCAGGCCGAGGTGCTGCCTCGCGACCTGTCGGTCACGGTTAGCAACCGCGGGTCGATTGATCCAGAGGGTGCCGACCCGGATCCGGAACCGGAACCGATACCGCACGAGATTTTCAACCTGATCGACCCGGCTGTCTCGGCCAACCTGGCGGAGGGCCGCTGGGAGCTGCTGGCCAGAACCGGGCTGGGGCGACAAGCCACAGCCGACGGTACCACCGAATCCGGTGGTGCATTGGAGTCCCGGCTGGCGCTGGCAGCCGATGGTGTTCTGGAAGGTGCGGTCAGGCTGGACCTGGAAAATATCGGCTGGCTTGGTTCCCTGGTGCCCGATGCCGGTGCCGCCGCCGGTCGCCTGGCCGGGGATCTCCGCGTCTCCGGCTCCCTGTCTGAACCCGTGGTCGGGATGTCCCTGGCCGTTGACGAGGGGCTGGTGGAAATCCCCCGGCTGGGGATCACCGTTGCCGACATCAGTGCCAGGATCGACAGCCAGCAGAATGGTCCCATGGAAATTGACCTGACGGCGCAGTCAGGCGACGGCTCATTGCAATTGCAGGGCCGGGTAACGGATCCCTTTACCTCCGGCAGGCAGCTGTCCGCCAGCCTGACCGGGCAGAACTTTGAGGTAGCGGGACTGCCGGATCTTGGCATTGCCCTTTCACCGTCACTGCAGGTGAGTACCACCGCCGACCGCATTGCAATCACCGGAGACCTGGTGATACCGCTGCTGAACGTCACGCTGCGGGAACTGCCGGAGCAGGCAGTTGATGTATCCAGGGATGCAATCATTGTCAGCCATCCACCGGATCGACCGGAGCTGGCCCGCTCCATTGCCGCGGAACAGGGCACGCTGTTCAATGTCCCACTGGTGGCCGACGTCAATATCAGCCTGGGTGACAATGTCAGTCTCAATGGCTTCGGCTTCACTTCGCAGGTCGCTGGCAATCTCAACGTGAGGCAACAGGCCAACGGGACCAATCTTACCTACGGGGAACTGGAGATCGTCCGCGGTGACTACCTGATGTACGGGCAGTCGCTGCAGATCAGGGGCGGCAAGCTGTTGTTTTTCGGAGCCTACGACAACCCTGCCCTGGACATCCGGGCAACACGAACCGCCGGTGATACCACGGTTGGCGTGTTGATGAACGGCACCCTGAAGAATATCCGCAGCCAGTTGTTCTCAACGCCGGCCTTACCGGACAGTGATATCATTGCCATCCTGGCCACCGGCAGGCCGTTTTCCGAAATCGGCCAGGGAGAAGGTGACCAGGATGCAATGCTGGGTTCCATTGCCCGACTGGGTCTGAACCGGAGCCAGGGTCTTACCAACCAGGTGCGCGAGCAGCTTGGCCTGGACACCCTGGACATCACCAATAACGGCAGTATCAACAATACAACCCTGACAGTAGGCAAATTTATCACGCCGGATATTTTCCTGCGCTACGGCATCGGTCTGTTCGATCACCAGTCGAAACTGGCCCTGGATTACACCCTGACCGATCGAATAACCCTGCAGGCGGAAACCGGTGAGTACCAGAGTGTTGACGTGATTTACCGGGTGGAGCGCTAGCAGCGTGACACGGCAATGACCCAATGGCGCGGCAATGCGTTACCTGATCTCTGCCAATGGCCAGTTGACCCTGCGCAATGCCCTGTTCCTGCGGGACGCCGTGTTCTTTCTGCTGCTGGGTATCGCCGCGCTGCGTGTCGATCAGAGGTTACCTAGCGGGGCAACTGCCACTCAAAACGGTAAGTGACATTTTCAACGCGCACCGGCCGGTCGGCCACCAGTCGCGGTTCAAATCGCAGTCTGCGGGCTGCTGTCAGGGCTGCTTCGTCAAAGACACCCGGGGGACTGCTCTCGATGACACCGATATCCTGAACCGCACCGCTTTCGGTGACCGTAAATTCCACAATGACATAACCTTCAAGGTCCTGTTCCAGCGCCTCTCCGGGATAGGCCGGAGTGATGTAACGCATGGGAATAAGTTCGCGGTAACGTGGCGGCTCCGGCCGGGGTTCGGCGAGCAGGCCATCTCGCTCGGTCAGTTCATAACGAAACACGTAACGCACGTCATCAATGACCCTATTGCTGGTATTTTCAAAATTCATGCGGCGCACGGCATTGAGGGCAGATGCCCGGAAGTAGCCGGGGGGATCCTCGTCCACGGTTTCCACGCTGCCAGGTATTACTATGCCCTCCTCATCAACCGAAAAGTTGAGCAGCACCCATCCTTCGAGCCCCATGGATCTGGCCCGCCGGGGATAGAGCGGCGTTGGCGAGTTGGTCACTATCAGACCGCGGGTGAAATTGGGAGGCGGCGGCAGTGGACCGCCTGCATCCCCCCCGGTGTTTGTTTCGAAGGCTTCACAGCCGGCCAGTAACAGCAGCAGTGCTACCGCCAGCATCCCCAGGCGGCCGTGCCCGGAACAGGGCAATAGGCAGGACAGGCCCAGCTGTTTCGCCCGCTTCCCGCGACTGCCACCGATGGTAACCATGGTCAGAATGTCGCTCTGATTCGGAAGGATAGCTCCAGGCCGTTACCGGCACAGTAGTCTTCGATTTCCTCGACAATTCCGTCTACCGTGGCTCCGACGAAACGGGTACGCTTGCGACAGAACTCGCTTTCCGTCATGTTGTTGGATTCGAAGCGGAAAGTCATATTGCCAAAGGCCTGTTTTTCCAGATAGGCCGACAGGAAAGGCGCCTCGATACGTTCCTCGATGTCAAAAATATCGATGGCTTCCCGACCTTCTCCGCCGTTGGAATTGTTTGAATAATTGATTCCGTAGGTCAGGGCCTGCTGCACCAGGTCATGACGGAACCCCATGTTGACTGTCCACCGTCCGGTTCCCTGCTGGCGGCGCTTGGTGCCGAGAAACGGATCGACGACTTCGGAATCTCTAAGTCGTACTCCGGTGGTCAGCAGCCCGTTGGAAATACCCAGGGGGTCGAGTTTGGAACTCAGATCCAGGTTGACACCATAGCGCTTGCCGTCGCCGATATTACCCCGCGCCGACTGCAGATTATCCGGACTGGGCGACACGTCGACCCGGCCGATCACATCCTCCAGATCCCGATACCAGAACTGGGAATTCACCACCCCCAGGTCCTGGGGCAGGCGCAGCTCCAGGTTCAGCTCATACCGCCAGGACTGCTCCTGGCGGATATCGGGGTTACCGAACTGGGTGTTCTGATCCTCGTCACTGCCGTCGACTGTGGCACTGAAATCTGAAAAGCTGAGCTGCTCAATGTCCTTCTCAACCTTGGCCCGCAGCTGCAGGCTTGGGGTGATATCAAAGCGATAGTCCAACCGCGGTCTGACGAACTCGAAATCCCGGCTATTGCTCACATCACCGCTCTGGGTGATGGTCGAGGTTTCCACAATCACACCGCTTTCCAGGGACATGCGCGGATTGATCTGCCAGTTGTGCACGGCGAAGGTTTCGTAGCGTAATTCCTCCACCGTCGAATTACTGTTCGGAATCTCTACCGGCACCAGATTGCCGAAATCCGGTGACGGCGTGCCTTCCCGGTTCAACCCCTGTTTCAGGTTCGAGTCACGAATGGTCTGTGCATATTCTATCCCTACTTCGAGACCGTGGCTGCGATTGGGATTGAACGTGTAGGAGGTCCGGCCGATGCGCTCCCGATCCCGTCCCATATTCTTCAGGTAAAGGTTTGGCTCCAGGTCACCATCCACCAGATCAGAACGCAGTCGGGTGAATTGAAAGTCGCGGTCGTTGACAATGAACAGAAACCGGAATCTACCGAGGATACCGAAATCGTACTCGTAGTCTCCACCTACTTCCCAGGCATCCCGTTCACTGACATTGTCATCCAGCTGCTGGCGGGCGGTTTCATTCAATACATCGTAAATCAGCCGGTCGGTGTTCGACGGAGCCCGGCCCCGGGTTTCGAACAGAGCGTTCAGCTGGACAACACTGTTCTCCATGTTGTAACCCAGGTTGGTGCTGGCCTGATACTCGGTTTCATCCCTGACTCTTTCCTCAAGGCGGACTTCCTGCAAGGTACCGTCCGGTTGAAAACTGGATTCCCTGGTCTCGGTCCAGCGATATCGGGGATCGACCTCCACGTTGAACAGATAATTCAGTTCCCCGGATTGCCCGCTGTAGGACAATTGCCCGCCCGGGTCCAGGGTACCGTCCCGCAGCCGGTCCGTCTGCACCTCGAGAGTCGTGCTGGATCGGGATGGCATATCCAGGAGTACGACGTTGACAACCTGGCCACCACCGCGGACATCGAGTTCCTCGGAAGTGCCCCTGATGATGGCGATGTGATCCACCTGGTCGGCGGATATCCGGCTCAGCTGGCTTCGGCCACCGTTATTCTTGCCGGTGACCCGTTGACCGTTGATCAGCACCTCACCCGCGCCGGAGCCCAGGCCCCTTCCGCCACCCCCGCCGCCGCGCAGGGCCAGCCCGATCCCCGGAATCCGGTTGAGCATGTCATTGGCCGAGACGGGATTGAACTCGGCAAAATAGCTGGCGGGATAAACGATGGTGGAGTCGTCGGTAGGGTCTTCAAACTGGTCCACCTGGGCGCCAGCCTGGCCGGACACCACGGTCAGCAGAAACATTACACAGCAGCTGAATTTCAAGCTCGGTCTCATGGGCATGGGTAAAAGTGTTAGTGATTGGACATGGAATGTGACGTTAATGGAAGGTGACGTATAAATGGAATGTGACGACAGTTGACAGACAACTCATGGAAACTGGGCACTGGCAGGGCATTCTAACGCAAATCGGTCCCTGCTGCCCGTCGGATTGGACTCGGCCGTCAATAGCCACTATAGTTTGCCAGCAGTAAACTGGCGGTATTGTGTAATGATTCACTTAGGAAAACTGGCTGGTGCAATTCCCGTCCTGCTGATGAGCCTGTGCGGTGCTGCCGCCGGTCAATCCGTCCCCCTGGACCGCCTGCCGGAAGAGGTACTGCCTGTCCGCGCCCCAGCGGAACGAATCGGCGGTTCGCCGGGCACCATGCAGATACTGGACCGGTCCTGTCCGGTTCTTCCCGCAGCCGGCCTGCGTTCCAGGATCGTCAACACCGCGGTGCAGGAATGGGGCTATTTCGGTTTCACCGTGCTCGATTACACCGTGGCGGAAACCGGCACCAGGCGTTCCTCAAGCCGGCGTCGCTGGTCCCTGCTCGACCCCGAAGATGCCTTGCGTCTTGCCGGCAGCATCGCCGGCTACTGGGCTGCAGCACCGGACAGTGGCTGGATTCTGCAGCGTCAGAACAACCGCTGGAAGGCCAGCGGACTGACCAGCCGATGGCGGGATCCCTGGTCCGCGGCCTTCATTTCCTGGGTGATGTGCGAAAGCGGACTGGGTGAGGAAAACCGTTTTGCCCGGGCCGTGGCGCACCACACCTATATCGATCAGGCCATTCTGGCCCGGGACAACGGGTCCGAAGCAGCTTATGTCGCCTTCGATACCGGCCGGGAGCCAGTGCTGCCCGGCGATATGCTGTGTCGCGGCAGTCGCCCGGCTTACCGGTCGCTGGCGGAGCGACGCGATCACCTGGGCGTGGGCGCCAGGACCCATTGCGACATCGTGGTGAAAGTCGACGTGGCCGGAGAAAGGTTTCATGTGATCGGCGGCAACGTACGTGGCACGGTGGGCATGAAGCTGCTGCCGGCTGCGGTCAACGACGCCGGTTTCCTGATACCGGAGCCCTACGGGCGCCGCTACCTGTTCGCTCACCTCAGGCTTGACGCTCCGCCGGTTCCGCTGGACGCCCTGGACCGCAGCCCCACCATGGTGGCCCTTGACTGCATCAGGCCAGCAGGCGGTCTTCCGGGCATTGTCTACCAATCCGTCTCGTCAGAATCCGGCGGGACTGCCAACACCTGTTAACCTGGACGATGAGCATCGGCAATCTCCTCGTCGCCATTTTCCTGCTGGGCCTGCTTGTGTTCAGGTTTACGCTGGATACCGAGGGCAGGGAAAGAACCCGGCTACTGGCAGTGGCCCTGTTGATCGGGACTTTACGTTTCAACCTGGCGGCGTTTCTTTATCTTGCTCCATCGCAATCATTGATAGATAGTCTGTTGATCGCCAGTGATGTCCTTTACGTACTGTTTTTTTTCCTGCTGGCACTGCACTACACGTCCCGGCACCTGCCGCTGGTGGGGTTCTGGGTTCCGCAGTCCGTGTTGCTGGTGGCAATCCTGGTAGCCGGGTACCTGGTAAGTAACAGCGTGGCGATTGCCAGCGCCGGCTACATGGAACTCGTCCGCACCCTGTTGTTTCTGACCGCCACCCTGGCATTCACCACTATCTGCAGATCGAGAGAAATGCTGGACAATCACCCGGTCTTCTGGATTCCTACCCTGATCATCGCCACCACCTTCGGTATTGCCACCGGCGCCAAGATTATCTCCACCATCGTTCAGTTCAGCGGCAATGGACCAGCGGGACTGCTCATCACCATGTCTTCGTCCCTGGGGGCTGTCGCCACGCTGTTGCTGCTGATTTTTCTGACCGCGAATATTTCCTGGTTTCGCAATAGCCAATGAGCCGAATCGCGTCCCCCCGTCGCTGACGCCCGGCTGCCCGCATACCCTGGACAAACTCAGGGCGCGATGATCAGGGCGGCATGCAGGCGAAGGGCAACCAGCCGGAATTCGTGGCAGAATACCTGCGGTCGATACGCCGCTTCTTCCAGGCTGAACAGGGGTACCCTTTGGCTATTTTTCAGGCAGTAATCGGACTGGTTGTATTCATCGCCCTGGCCGTGGCCTGCAGTGAAAAGCGCCAGGTGCCGCACTGGAAGCTGCTGGTCGCCGGTCTTGGCCTGCAATTCGTTTTTGCCCTGCTGGTATTCCGGCTGCCACCCGTGCAAAGCCTGCTGATCGGTATCAATCAGGCAGTGGCGGCCGTGGTCGAAGCCACGGAGACCGGCACGCTGTTTGTGTTCGGCTACCTGGGTGCAGACCCGGACAATGTGGCCTATCCCTTCACGGTGGAGAATCCCGGGGCGACAATGATACTCGCTTTTCGGGTCCTGCCGCTGATCCTGGTGTTTACCGTGCTATCCGCCATTCTCTGGCATTATCGGATTCTGCCGGCAATCGTCCGGGGTTTCTCCCTGGTTCTGCGCCGCAGCCTGGAGGTCAGCGGCGCCGTGGGCCTGAGTGCCGCGGCAAATGTTTTCGTGGGTATGGTCGAGTCGCCTGCCCTCATTCGACCCTACATCGGCACATTGACCCGCAGCGAACTGTTCGTGGTCATGAGTTGTGGCATGGCCACGATTGCGGGCACCGTCATGGTGTTCTACTCGGTGATACTTCAGGGAGTGATTGACAATCCCCTGGGCCAGTTGATCACCGCCTCGGTCATCAGCGCACCAGCGGCGATCATGCTGGCCCTGATCATGATTCCACCGGACGATGCGGCATCAGCCTCGGAAATTCCGGCGCTGGACAGCGACTATCACAGCCTGATGGATGCCATTACCCGTGCCACCGCCGACGGTCTCAAACTGATGGCCAACGTGGCGGCCATGTTGATCGTACTGCTGGCCCTGGTAGCCCTGGCCAACAGCGCACTGTCCTTACTCCCCGAAGTCGGGGGTGCCCCGGTAACGCTTCAGGGAATTTTCTCGATACTGTTCAGTCCCCTGGTCTGGTTGATGGGTATACCCTGGGACGAAGCGGCCATTGCCGGAAACCTGATGGGCATCAAGACTGTGCTGAACGAACTGCTGGCCTTCCTGGCCATGGCAGACCTGCCGGCGGACAGCCTGTCGGAAAAGTCCCGGGTAATTCTCACCTACGGACTGTGTGGATTTGCCAACTTTGGCAGCCTGGGAATAATGATTGCCGGACTATCCGGCCTGTGTCCCACCCGATCCCGTGAAATTGTCAGCCTGGCACCCCGATCTCTTGTCTCCGGAACCCTGGCAACCTGTATGACTGGAGCAGTCGCCGGCATTCTGCTCTGACGGGACTGCATTAAGGAACCTCGGACTAAATATTGAAGTGCTCTGCGGAGCCTGTCTATCGAAGACATGAAACCGTGTAGATCCAGTGGGCGGTACTGCACTGGCAGGCCAATAGGCATCGACTCTTATAAAAACAAGGAGCGGGCGGCGGCTCCGTTCGAAGCCGCTGTTCAGCGCGGCGTAAAATTTATGACGTTATAGCGCGGCAATAAGAGTCAGGTCTTATTGGTAATAACCTGGCGCAGGAAACGGTTTTTCCGCCCGGTCACAACGTCGGACTCGCGACAGCAGGATCACTCAACCGCAACGGGCTGTTTTCACTGGTCTGCAATTCCATCAGCCAATTCACGAATGGCTGACGGTAGTGGCTGCCGGTATCGAAGCCGTCCGGATCTGCCCCGGCGATTACCTGGAAATTGTCTCCACCGTCATACATGAAACTATTGACCAGTACACGGTATATCCGGTCATCCACCAGGGGCTCACCGGTACGGGACAGAACCCACTGGCCGTCCCGGCGCACCAGGCCGGCAACAACGGGGCGCCCGCCGGACCGCAGTGCCGCCATGACGGTGGCACCGTTCAACTGGGTGGCGACGATTGTGTTTTCAAAGGGCATGACATTGACCAGGTCATTATAGGTAATCTCCCCGGCAGGTAACGATGTGCGGAATCCACCGGCATTGGTAATCGCAATATCGGCGTCCCGGTCCCAGCGCAGCCAGGATTCCACTACGGCCTGCCGGAGTTCATCACTACGGAAATCTATCGCCCCGTCACTCCAGGCCACGACCTGGTCCAACGTCGACTGAAACTGTGATCGCCAGCGTGCCACGATAGCGGCAACTGCCGAGTCTGCTGTCCGCGTTGCCGACGCGGTCTGTCGTCGCGTATCAAACTGGACTTCAAGCAACCGGTCACGTGCCGTGTCGTAACGAAACCTTGCCCGGGCATAGGCAGTGAAATGATAGCCCCCACCCAGCAGAATCGTATCACCTGCCCGTTTTGCCACCAGTTCGTTGCAGTGGCCACCTCCCATCAGGTCTATTTCCAGGTCGGCCACTGCTTGCACCAGGGGTTCAAGAGCGGCCATGCACACGTGGGCAATCACGAATAACAGGTCCGGGTCCCGGGCTTCCAGTTCGTTGACAGCCGCACGTAACGCCACCTCGTAGTCTTCGAACTGCAGGCTGGCAACATGCCGGGGATTGGCCGTGCGGGGCGTGCTGGTGGTGGTTAAACCGACGATGGCCACGCGCAGGCCATTCACCTCCTTCACGGTATAGGGCAGGATGCCCAGTTCCCGGGGGACATTGCCACTGTCACGCCAGCGGGTGTTGGCACTGAGATGCGGATAGCCTGCCTGGTCGATGCGCCGTTGCAACACCTCCAGGCCGAAATCGAATTCATGGTTGCCAATGGCCGTCGCGTCGTAGCCCATGGCGTTCATGACTTCGACCATGCTTTGTCCCTGGACCCAGGTGGAAATGGCCGGTCCGGTCCAGTTGTCGCCGCCACTCAGCAGCAGGAACGGCCCGTCCACGCTGAACCCTTCACGGTCCCGCCACAGGTCCACCAGGCCGGCAGCCCCCTGTCCTTCTTCCATGCCCTCCATCCAGCCATGCTCGTCATTGGTGTAGAGCACCGTCAGTTCCCGGACTGCCGCGGAGTGCTCACCGCAACCGATGAGCACCAGCAGCAGTCCCGCTGCCAGGTTACGACAGCTACGCCAGTCGCCACACATCTGTTCTGTAGACTCCCCGAGAAGGAACTTCTGATCAGGGAAATCATAACATTGCTGTTCCCGGGTTACAGACGCATTAGGCCGCGCTGTCCGGCTCCCTGTGCCTGTGGGCGCTGGTACCCGGCGACCTGCTTGGGACCCTACCGCCGGGAAGCAGTTTCCCCGTGGGCACATATCGGCGGGTTTCTCGCCGGCGTTGTCCTGATCCTGGTGTTTCGTAATCGTCGGTTGCTGGACCGTCATCCCTATCATGGCTGGCAACGACGCTCCCCGGCCG
>Ga0209578_10000451_pt1 | contig 52597 bp, 52 predicted proteins | sample tdAd472_FD_187127 | JGI IMG/M metagenome (GOLD analysis project Ga0209578, IMG submission 187127) | Marine sediment microbial communities from the Atlantic coast under amendment with organic carbon and nitrate - tdAd47.2 (SPAdes)... | ecosystem: Environmental > Aquatic > Marine > Coastal >...
GCCTCGAGGTATTTCGCGGCAGGGCTGTCTTTGGCGATCGCACCGGCCGGCGAGATGTGGTCGGTTGTCACCGAATCGGCGAGCAGGGCAAGAACACGCGCGCCGGTTATTTCGCTGACGTCGCCACCCTCTTTCGACATGCCCTCGAAGTACGGCGGGTTCTTGACGTAGGTCGACGCGTCGTCCCAGGCATAAATCTCGCCGGCAGGCGAGTCGATGCCTTTCCAGTTGGCGTCGCCTTCGAAAACCTTGCCGTAGCTCGACTGGAACATGTCGGAATCAATACTTGCAGCCACGACGTCGTGGATTTCCTGCTGTGTGGGCCAGAGGTCCTTGAGGAAAACGTCATTGCCGTCCTGGTCCTGGCCGATTGGGTCGTTGTAAAGATCGACGTTCATGTTACCGGCAAGCGCGTAGGCGACGACCAGCGGCGGCGAGGCCAGGAAGTTGTGCTGGACAAGGGCGTGAATACGGCCTTCGAAATTACGATTACCTGACAGGACACTGGTCCCGACAACGTTGCCGCTCGTGACAGCAGCCGCGATTTCGGGCTTCAGCGGGCCCGAGTTGCCGATGCAAGTGGTGCAGCCATAGCCCACGTTAAAGAACCCGACGGCCTCGAGATCGTCGATGAGTTCGGCTTTTTCGAGATAGTCAGACACGACCCGCGACCCGGGCGCGAGGCTGGTCTTGACCCAGGATTTGGCTTTGAGGCCTTTCGCAGCGGCGTTGCGCGCAACCAGACCGGCGGCCAGCATAACTGCCGGGTTCGACGTGTTTGTGCAGCTCGTAATCGCCGCAATCAGGATTGCCCCGTCATTGATCGCGACGTCCTCGCCGTCGAGGTTGGCGACGCCCGAACCGCCGGCATCGCGACCTGCGACCGTGTCGGCAAGGATCTTCTCGTAGGATGCCGCTGCAGCGCTCAACGCGATCCTGTCCTGCGGACGCTTGGGCCCGGCAATACTCGGCTCGACGTCGCCGAGATCCAGTTCGAGAACGTCGGTGTAGAGTGCATCGGCTTGCCCGTCTTCACGCCACAGTCCCTGTTCCCTTGCGTAGGCCTCGATCAGGTCGCACTGTGCTTTGTCGCGGCCCGACAGTTTGAGGTAACGAATCGTCTCGCCGTCGATCGGGAAGATGCCGCAGGTCGAGCCGAACTCGGGCGCCATATTGCCCAGCGTCGCGCGATCCGCGAGCGGCATGTGGGCGAGGCCATCGCCGAAGAATTCGACGAATTTGCCGACAACGCCCTTATTGCGAAGCATTTCGGTGCAGGTCAGGACGAGGTCGGTCGCCGTCGTCCCTTCCTTCAGCTTGCCCGTCAGCCTGAAGCCGATGACGTGCGGGATCAGCATCGTAATGGGCTGGCCGAGCATCGCGGCTTCAGCTTCAATACCGCCGACGCCCCAGCCCAGAACGCCGAGGCCGTTGATCATCGTGGTGTGTGAGTCTGTACCTACCACCGTGTCAGGATATGCCTTTCTACCGCCGTCCTTTTCCGCGTCAAAGACTACCCGGCTAAGGTATTCCAGATTGACCTGGTGGACGATGCCCGTGTTGGGCGGCACGACGCGGAAATTGTCGAATGCCGACTGGCCCCATTTCAGAAACGAGTAGCGCTCCTTGTTGCGGTGGAACTCGATCTTCGTGTTGAGATCAAGCGCATCGGCAGCGCCATAGTTGTCGACCTGCACCGAATGATCGATGACGAGTTCGGCCGGAGAAAGAGGATTGATCGTGTCCGCTGAACCACCGAGCTTGACGACCGCGTCGCGCATCGCGGCGAGATCTACGACTGCCGGTACGCCCGTGAAGTCCTGCAGGATTACGCGGCTGGGCGTAAACGATATTTCGGTACTTGGATCGGCTTTCGGGTCCCAGTTGGCGAGCGCGATGATGTCGTCACGCGTCACGTCACGGCCATCTTCATGGCGCAACAGGTTCTCGAGCAAGATCTTCAGCGAGTAGGGCAGTTTGGCGACGTGGCCCTCTTTCACGGCGTCGAGACGAAATATCTCGAAGTCCTTGCCATCGACCGCCAGCGTCGAGCGGGCACCGAAGGTATCGGTCATGTGTCTTTCTCCGGGTTCTTGATTGTGGTTCGGGGCCGCAGGCCGGCTCCGGGGGTGGCGGATTATAGCGAATGCTGCATAGCAGCGCTAAGGTTGTGGGCAGACTGAGGCTTCGATCGGGGCCGCAGCCCGGCATTCGATGACGTCGATCGTCGCGCCGCCAAGGCACTGATCCCCCGCGTAAAAAACGGCGAATTGGCCGGGTGCGACGGCACGCTGTGGTTGCTCGAATCCAACCATTAGACGATCGTCGCACGAGTGCCGGACAGTGCAGGGCTGATCGGCCTGTCGGTAGCGTATTTTGGCATTGCAGCGTAGCCCGTCGGCAAGTCCTGCCGGCGCCGAGCCGATCCAGGCCGGGTGTATTGCGACCAGGCTGTCACTGAGCAGCAACGGGCTGTCCCCCTGGTCGACAATCAGTGAATTGGCAGCAATATCCTTGTCGACCACGTACCAGGGATCTTCGCCCGCGTCACGGCGGCCGCCGATGCCGAGTCCCTGGCGTTGGCCGAGCGTGTAATACATAAGCCCGTGGTGAGTCCCGACCTCGAGTCCGTCCACCGTGTGAATCGGTCCCGGATTTGCGGGCAGGTAGGTGCTTAGAAACTCGCGGAAAGGCCGTTCACCGATAAAGCAAATGCCGGTGCTGTCCTTCTTGTCGTGCACGGTGAGACCGCGTTCCCTGGCCGTCCTGCGAACGTCCGCTTTCTGTAGCTCACCAAGCGGGAATACAGTTTCGGCCAGTGCTTCGGCGCTGACCGCATGCAGGAAGTAACTCTGATCCTTGCTGCGATCGGCACCTTTGAGCAACGCGGTCGTGCCGTCGATGGTCGCAGTGCGCGCGTAGTGGCCAGTTGCCAGCAACTCGCCACCCAGACGCTTCGCGTACTCGCGAAATACACCGAACTTGATCTCGCGGTTGCAGAGTACGTCCGGATTCGGCGTGCGGCCGGCGCGATATTCGTCGAGGAAGTACTCGAAGACTCTGTCGCGGTACTGCTTCGCGAAGTTGACGTGGTGAAGCGGGATATCGAGTTGGTCGCAGACGCGGCGTGCGTCCTGCAGGTCCTCCGCCGCCGTGCAGTAGCCATCGTCGTCCTCCCAGTTGGTCATGTGCAGGGCCTCGACGACGGCACCTGCGTCCTGCAGGAGCAAGGCCGCTACAGCAGAGTCGACCCCTCCCGAGAGACCCAGGATGACTTTCTTGCCTGCGATGTTGGAGAGGTCGTACGCCATACGCGGCGCATCTTATCATCGTGGTGCTGCTTAAAAGGATCTGTGGGAGCCGGCCCCCGCCGGCGATCGCGCGCTGAGGCGCGCTCCACAGCGAACCGCCCTACACGAGGTCAGCCTTCGCGAGTACGGCATCAACATTGTGCTGCAACGGCAGCATGCCCGACAGCAGTGCGTCGGACTGGCGCCGGCCTGTCTCGAAATCGTGGATACATCGGAGCACGATCGGGGAGCGCAGACCCTGCCGGCGGTGCTCGACGTCTTCACGAGTCATCCAGCGGCGAGCGACGATACTCTTGTCGAGGGCACGTGATTTGTCGTATCCCAGGAAGTTGCCGACGTAGACAATCTTGACGAATTGTTGACGGGTCTGCGGATGGATCCAGAGATACATGCCGATCAACTCGCCGCATTCGATGTTGCAGCCCGTTTCTTCGAGGGCTTCGCGAGAGACGGCCGCTTCCGGCGATTCTCCGGCCTCGATGTGTCCGCCCGGCTGGTTCAGGACGACACCGCCCATGGCAAATTCTTCGACGAGCAGGTAACGGCCCTCGTGTTCAATGACGGCCGATACCGTCAAATCCGTTGGATACATGCAGACATCCCTGTTCTGCGCGCTTCGCGAAGCGCTATTGTTGCTGTTCCACAGAGCCCGGCTTAGACGCCGAGCTGACGAAATTCCATTTCGACTTCGCTCGCCAGCCAGATTTCATCAAACATCTTGCCGTAGAGTTGCGCTACAGCCGGTTCGTAAGTATCGGCGATACCTTCCCAGCGGGCCGCCTGCAAGCGGTAAACCAATGCCGTTTCATCGGCGATGCAAAACGACTCGGCATGCGTCCGCAAATCCTCGCGGACGTGCCGGAATTCAATGTATGTGTTCAATCGACGGCCGAGGTGCACGAAGTTGTTGCCGTTCTTGATGGCACGAGTCGGGTCCGCGATAAGAACACGAATCCTCGCATAAGTCTGGGACAGCACCAGCCGCTTGATGACCTCCAGAAACTCGGGATCGTCAAAGATACCGGGCTCGAGATCATGCGTGAAAATGGAAACCTTGCGCGTGGCTTCCCTGGCAACATCAATAGCGGCCTGACGCATTTCCTCGCGCGTCGAGATAACCCACCGTTTGCCTTTTTCCCGTGTCTGTTCCATTCGTTGCGGCTGTTCTACTTCCTTGCTTGCGGCGACGGTAAATACCGGTCGCAGATTTGCCATCTTACCGGTCGTAAAACTTCGACCGTGCCAACTGCGTCACGTTTTGCAGCCTCCGCAGCCAGTTGAGAACGTTTCGCAGTCCACACAGGACGGGCATTTCAGACAATCCGTCGGCTGTTGACGATAGTGCCGTGGACATCACATATGGTCATGGCAGAACGTTGATGGTGAGAAAAATGCTGGACTTCGACGGATTCCACACCGGTGAGTGTGAACCAGCTCTCAGCAGTCTTCCGCCAGTTCGGTCGCCAGTCCGACGTAAGTCTCCGGAGTTAACGCCGACAGCCGCTCTTTCTCTGCCTCGGGGATATCGAGCGTCGCGATGAACTCTTGTAACAACTCCTGTGTCACGGTTTGACCACGAGTCAGGGCCTTGAGCTTCTCATAAGGTTCCGGGACGCCATAGCGGCGCATGACGGTTTGCACCGCCTCGCCAAGCACTTCCCATGCGTTCGCGACGTCCGCCTGTATTGCAGACCTGTCGACCTGTAGTTTGCCGACGCCTTTCAAGGCCGATTGAATTGCGATAACCACGTACGCTGTCGCAACGCCGAAGTTGCGTTGCACGGTTGAGTCCGTGAGGTCTCGTTGCCAGCGCGAGATTGGCAGTTTCTCGGCGAAGTGACTGAGCAGCGCGGTCGCCATCCCGAGATTGCCCTCGGCATTTTCGAAATCGATCGGGTTGACTTTGTGCGGCATCGTTGATGAGCCGACTTCGTCTTGCGAGACTTTTTGCTTGAAGTAGCCCAGGGAAACATAGCCCCAGATATCACGGCAAAAATCGATCAGAACTGTGTTGTACCGCAGCAGCGCGTGGGCATACTCGGCCGTCCAGTCGTGGGGTTCGATCTGCGTCGTGTGTGTGTTCTGCTCCAGTCCGATTGACTCGATGAACCGCCGGCTGATTTCGCGCCAGTCAGCGTCCGGGTAGGCGACGTGGTGCGCGTTGAAGTTGCCGACGGCACCGTTGAACTTGCCGAGTATCGAAACGGCGGCGAACTGCTTTTGAGCCCGATCCAGTCGCTTGACGACATTGGCGACTTCCTTGCCGACGGTCGTCGGGCTCGCGGTCTGGCCGTGAGTTCGCGACAGCATCGCGACGCCGGCATTCTGCCGCGCCATGGCTTGCAGTTTCGCCTTCAGTTCCCGCATCTGCGGCACCAGCACCTCGCTACGGGCCGCCCTCAGCATCAGGGCATAGGCGAGGTTGTTGATGTCCTCGGATGTGCAGCCGAAGTGCAGAAAGTCCTTCAGAGGTTGAGTTTCGGGGCCGTCGCCGAGTTTTTCCCGGATGAAGTACTCGATTGCCTTGACGTCATGATTGGTGGTCGCCTCAATTTTCTTGACGCGCTCGGCGTCGTCGAGTGAAAAGTCGTCGACAATGCTATTGAGAACGTCTTTCATTACCGACGACAGCGGTCCGAGTTCGGCAACGTCTTTCTCATCGGCAAGGGACTGCAACCAGCGCACCTCGACGAGCACCCGGTAGCGAATCAGCCCGTACTCGGAGAAGATTTCGCGCAGGCCACTGACCTTGTCCGCGTAACGACCGTCGGCCGGTGATAGGGCCTTTAGTGTGGAGACTTTCATGAGACAGAAACCAGTGTAGACTTGCGCGCGCAAAGCGCGAATCATACACGATTGCCGTTAAACCTCAGACCAGTTATTTCATGGCTGCTACCAGGATATCAAGCCAATGAGCGACAAAAAATACCGAATCGAACACGACAGCATGGGCGAACTCAAAGTGCCCGAGGACGCGCTCTGGGGCGCACAGACACAACGAGCCGTTGATAATTTTCCGATCAGCGGCCTGGCGATGCCACGCCAGTTCATCGCCGCGCTTGGACTCGTCAAATGGGCGGCCGCAGGCGCAAATGCGGAACTCGGGCTCCTGGCGAGCGATATCGCCGTAGCGGTGCAAAAAGCCGCGCTCGAAGTCGCAGATGGCGCTCACGACGCGCACTTTCCAATAGACGTTTTTCAGACGGGCTCCGGAACGAGTTCGAACATGAATGCCAACGAGGTCATCGCCCACCTGGCAACGGCGATACTCGGTGCCGATGTGCATCCCAATGACCACGTCAACATGAGCCAGAGCAGTAACGATGTCATACCGACTTGTGTGCACGTGAGTGCGGCAGTCACGATTCACTCGCAGTTGCTGCCAGCGCTTGGACACCTCTCGAGTGTCCTGGAGAGCAAGGCAGACTCGGTTCGCGATGTCGTAAAGACGGGACGCACGCACCTGATGGACGCAATGCCGGTAACCCTCGGTCAGGAGCTCGATGGCTGGAGGGCACAGATCGATCATGGGAGCGAGCGCATAGGCGACTCGCTGCGACGCCTGGCGGGTCTGGCGCAAGGCGGCACGGCCGTTGGCACTGGCATCAATGCGCATCCGAAGTTCGGCGAGAAGGTGGCAGTGCTGCTGTCGGAACGCACCGGCATCGACTTCTACCCGGCAACGTCCAGGTTCGAGGGACTCAGCACCCAGGACGCGGCCGTCGAGATGTCGGGTCAGCTACGAGTGCTGGCCGTCAGTCTGACCAAGATATCGAACGATTTGCGCTGGATGAATTCGGGACCGCTGGCGGGAATCGGTGAAATCGCGTTGCCCGCGCTGCAGCCGGGTTCGAGCATCATGCCGGGCAAGGTCAATCCTGTTATCCCGGAGGCCGTCGCCATGGTTGCGGCGCAGGTCATCGGCAATGACGCGGCAATCGCAATCGGCGGCCAGTCCGGCAATTTCCAGCTCAACGTCATGCTGCCCGTCGTTACCCACAACCTCTTGCAGAGCATCGAGCTGCTCGCCAATGGCTCGGTTTGTCTCGCGGACAAGGCGATCGCCGGGTTCACTGTCAACCAGGAGAACATCAATCGCGCGCTGGGCCGCAATCCGATCCTGGTTACGGCGCTCAATCCCGTTATCGGCTATGAACTCGGTGCCGCCGTGGCGAAGAAAGCGTACGCCGATGGGCGGCCCGTCAAGGAGGTTGCCAAAGAGATGACCGATCTGACGGACGAGGAGCTCGACCGCCTGCTCGACCCGGCGGCGCTGACCGAAGGCGGGATCAAACATTAGGGTCGGCATTGTCTGATCTGGCCGATATCACGGTCTCGTTATTGCGGGAGAGACTGGCGGGAACGAACGCGCCTGACAATCCCACAGACGTTGTAATGCCGGCGGGCACCGAACACTGGCCGCGCTTGGTGCGCGAGCAGATCCTGCAGTCACTGCGGCCGGCCGGCGTGCTGATTCCGGTATTGGAACGGCAGGGAGAGCTGTCGGTGCTGCTGACGCAACGTTCGGCCAAACTCAAACATCATGCGGCGCAGGTGAGCTTCCCCGGTGGTCGCATGGAGGATACCGACGAGGACGTGGTGCAAGCCGCGCTGCGTGAGACTCACGAGGAAGTCGGGATACCACCGGATGCAATCACAGTAATCGGCTACCTCGACCCGATGCCAACGGTGACCGGGTATGCTGTGACCCCGGTTGTCGGCATGGTGTCCGGGGACGCGCCGCTACGCCTGGATCGCACCGAGGTGGAGTATGCGTTCGAGGTGCCGCTGACGTTTCTTCTCGACGAACGCAATGAACGCGCATCCGAGCGCGAATACGAGGGCCGGACGATTCCGACTATCGAGTTTCATTACGAGAGCGAGCGCATCTGGGGCGCAACGGCTCACATGGTTATTGAGTTAAGAAAACTAGTGTTTAAATAATAAGTTATGAGTAGTATCGAGAAATTACTTGAGATCATGGCGGCCCTCCGTGAGCCGACCACGGGGTGTCCATGGGATATCGAACAGGACTTCTCGACGATTGCTCCGTACACGATCGAAGAAGCCTACGAAGTTGCCGATGCCATCGAGCGCAAAGACATGCCGGCACTCCGTGACGAATTGGGTGACCTGCTGTTCCAGGTCGTTTTCTACGCCCGCATGGCGCAGGAGGCAGAGGAGTTCGATTTCGAAGATATCGCTGCCGGTATCAGCGGCAAGATGCTGCGGCGCCACCCGCATGTATTCGGGGACGAGGCCGAGCGGGCCGCCGGGCATGTGCAGGGCAGCTGGGAGCGAATCAAGGTCGAGGAACGGGCCGACAGCGAGGACCAGAGCGTTGTTGCGGGCATCGCCAGGGCATTGCCGGCATTGAAACGCGCGCAGAAGCTGGGCAAACGCGCGTCCTCAGTGGGTTTCGACTGGCCCGACCGGCGTGGTGTCCGCGATAAGATTCTCGAGGAACTCGACGAACTGACGGACGCCGTCGGCAAGCGGGAGCCGGCGCCAATCGAAGAGGAATTCGGTGATCTGTTGTTCGCGATCGTCAACCTCGCACGACACCTCGATGTCGACCCGGAACAGGCGCTGACGGTCGCGAATCTGAAGTTCGAGGGCCGTTTTCGCGAGATGGAAAACGCCATCGGCGAGGCCGGGCAGGCCTTCAAGGACCACACTCTGGAGTCCCTCGAGAAGGAATGGCGAGCGGCGAAAAGACGTCTGAAATAAGAACTCTGTGGGAGCGCGCCCCAGCGCGCGATTCCAGGATCGATCGCGCGCTGGGGCGCGCTCCCACGGTCATTTCCTGAATTAGCCACTGGCCATTCATAAACCATTCAGTTTTAAGGCATTTTTTGGGCGTTCGCGTTCAGGCTTTGTTCATTGCCATACCCGTAACCTTGTCCCCAGGCTGGCAAGAGGGCCGGTCGCAAGCAAAAGGTCTAGGACAATGAACAGCAATGCAATGAAACGAGTAACGACGGGTCTGGCCACAGTTGCGCTGCTCTCCGTGGTTTCCGCGCAGGCAGCGGCTGGCCAGTACGATTACGCACGGGTGGTCAGCTCCGAGCCGATCGTTCGCATGGTCACCGTCAATACGCCGGTGCGCGAATGCTGGCAGGACACCGAGTACTACACCGTCGACCGGCCGGTTCCCGGCAGTGGCGCCAGCACGCTGGTCGGCGCAGTTATCGGTGGCGTGATCGGTCACCAGTTCGGTAGCGGTCGCGGCAACGACGCCGCAACGATTGCCGGCTCGATGATCGGCGCGGCCGTCGGTAACGATGCAGCCAAACGCCGCTACGGCGCTTCTTACCGCACGGTCGAGTATTCACGGCCGGTACAACGTTGCGAAACCCGCATGACGTCACATCGTGAAGAACGTATCGACGGCTACCGTGTTGTGTACAAGTACCACGGCCAGAAATACGAGACGCGCATGCCGTACGATCCGGGTCGCGAGATCCGGGTTCGGGTCGACATCCGTCCGGCCGGGTAAGCGTGGCGATCGCACCACTGTGATGCACTTCGTTGCAATCGGCCCGTCGGCAGAGGACACTGTCGGCGGGCTGATATTGGGCTTCTGAATCTCTGGAATGACCGTGACCAATCTTATTCGAATCCTGGCTTTTTCTGCCGTATTGCTGGCGCCGTTTACTGCGCAGGCATTCGATCTCGAGGAGTCGCTCAAGCAGCTCCACGAGCAGTATCGGATGCACGAAGCTGCCGATATTCGAGTGGCGCAGGGCGGCTGCATGTCACTGAACCAGGCGATCGAATCTGTCCGCCGTCGCGGCGATGTGGAGCGCATCGTAAGCGCGGAGACCAAGGTCGAGGGCAAACGCGAAGTGCATTACATTCGCTATATGACCAAGGACAGCAAGGTCAGGACTACCCGCGTCAACGGTTGTTCAAGAGGCTGATTTCGGGGACTCACTATGCGTTTGCTGGTCATCGAAGACGACGACACACTGCGCGAATCGCTCGCGGAACAGCTGGTCGAGGCGGGTTATGCCATCGAGCAGGCGGCGGACGGGCGTGAGGGGCTGTATTTCGCGCTTGAATACCCGGTCGACCTCGCGATTGTCGACCTGGGCCTGCCCGAGATGTCGGGACTCGACATCATTCGCCAGGCGCGGGAACAGGGTAAGACCTATCCGATCCTGATCCTGACGGCCCGCGACCGCTGGGAAGACAAGGTGGACGGGCTCAGCGCGGGTGCCGATGACTACGTCGTCAAACCATTTCATTTCGAAGAAGTCAGCGCCAGGGTCCACGCGTTACTCCGGCGCAGTGGCGGCTGGGCTTCGTCGGTACTGCACGCCGGCCCGGTCGTGCTGGATATGTCGCGGCAGGAGCTCAAAGTCGACGACGCATTAATCGAGCTGACGAGCTTCGAATACAAGATCATCGAATACCTCATGCTCCGGGCGGGCCAGGTAATCTCGAAGACCGAGCTGACTGATCGCCTGTACGATCAGGATTTCGAGCGCGACAGCAACGTCATCGAGGTGTTTATCGGCCGCCTGCGCAAGAAGCTGGATCCGGAAAACTCGCTGAATCCGATCGAGACCCTGCGTGGTCGCGGCTATCGCTTTGCCATCGAGCGCAGCGAGGGATAGCCGGGCCTGGAAATGCTGTGGGAGCGCGCCCCCGCGTGCGATCCCACGCTAGCCGGTTAGTATTCGGATCGACGATGTCTTCACTAAGTGCCCGATTGCTAGTTTCCGTCAGCGTGTTGCTGCTGTTGTTCTTCGGCGCGACCATTTTTGTGCTCGACACGGCGTTTCAATCAGCAGGCGAACAGGCGCGGCGGGACATTCTCGACGGCCACCTTATGCAGTTGCTCGCCGCAGCTAACCCGAATGTTGACGGCGCCCTGAGTTTTCCGCCGGACCTGCATGAGGAGCGATTCAACACCATAGGCTCCGGCCTGTACGGCGAACTTCGCGACGATAATAACGAACTCGTCTGGCGGTCCCGATCGGCACTTGGCCTGGAGATTCCAAGCGTCGAGTTCCCGGAGCTGGGAGATCACGCGTTCAAGCGCGAGTCACTCGCCGATGAGACGCCGTTGCTGACGCTCAGCCTGGCCGTGCAATGGGAGTTCCCGGACGGCGAGCTCAAGCCGTACGTCTTCAAAGTTGCGGAGAGTCTCGATTCGTTCAACGCCCAGGTCGCCGGGTTCAGACGCCAGCTGATCGGTTGGTTCGCGGCTATCGCGTTGATCATGTTGTTGTCGATTTCCGTCCTGATGCGGGGCTTATTGAAACCACTGCGGCAGATCGAGACCGAGATCGGCGAAATCGAGGAGGGCAAGCGCGTTTCATTGTCGGAGAAATTCCCGACGGAGCTCACCGGCGTTGCCCGTAATATGAATCTGTTAATCGACAACGAGCGTGCACGATCTGACCGCTATCGCTACACGCTCGACAACCTCGCCCACAGCCTGAAGACGCCGCTCGCCGCCATGCGCGCGTTGATACGGGACATCGCGGCGGAGAGGCGGCTGCAGGGCCGCTTCAACGAGCAGATCGATCGCATGGACGAGATCGTGCGCTACCAGCTCAGAAAGCCCGCGGCTTCTGTCGCCGACAACCTTGTGCTGACGGCAGTGCCTGTCGGGAAGGAAGTGGAGCGTCTCGTGAGCGGCCTGCGGAAGGTGTACCACGACAAGCAGCCGTTGATCGAAACCGATGTGGCCGCCGGCATGCAGTTTCGCGGAGATACCGGCGACTTTCTCGAAGTTGCCGGCAATTTGCTCGATAACGCCTGCAAATGGTGTGCGGGCAGGGTGAAGATCACGGTGACGCCGTCAACCGGCGCTCGTGCGATCGTGAGCGGCATGATCCTGACCGTGGACGACGATGGCCCCGGTATTCCCGAGGAAGCGGCAGAGGCCCTGCTCGAGCGCGGTACGCGACTCGACGAGGCAACCCCGGGACATGGTATCGGGCTCGCGATCGTCAAGGATATTGCGCGTTCCTACGGCGGCAAGCTGAAAATTGCGCGCTCGGACCTCGGCGGAGCGAAAATTACGGTGTCCATCCCACCCATACCTGGACCAGGCAAGGCCTGACGCGGGTTTCCCTAGCCGATTTCCCTAGCCGATTTCCCTAGCGGCTGTCGAGTTTCTTCGTCACGCTCGCTATCGCGTTGACGAGATCCACCGGGAACACGATCGTGTTGGTCTTCTCGTTCGCGATTTCCTTCAGCGTCTGCAGGTAACGTAGCGTCAGCGCCGACTCTTCCTGTGCCAGCATGTTCGCTGCTTCCGCAAGCATCGTAGCCGCCTGTTTTTCGCCCTCGGCATTGATGACCTTGGCGCGTCTTGCACGCTCGGCCTCAGCCTGCTGGGCAATTGCGCGGATCATGCTCTCGTCGAGGTCGACGTGCTTGATCTCGACGTTCGCCACTTTGATGCCCCAGTTATCCGTGCGCTGGTCCAGCAGCGTCTGGATATCCTCGTTGAGCCGGTCACGCTCGGCGAGCATGTCATCGAGTTCGTGCTGGCCGAGCACCGAGCGCAATGTTGTCTGTGACAGCTGGCTGGTTGCCTCGAACACGTTTGCGACCCGGATGACGGCTCGCTCCGGATCGACGATACGAAAATAAATTACGGCGTTAACGCGTACCGACACGTTGTCGCGCGAGATCACGTCCTGCGTCGGCACGTCCATGACGACGACGCGCAGGTCGACCTTGGTCATCTTTTGCAGCCCGGGGATCAGGATGATCAGGCCCGGACCCTTGACCGTCTGAAAACGGCCGAGGAAAAACACGACGCCTCTTTCATATTCCTTGAGGATCTTGATCGTGTTGTAGAGCAAGACAATGATGAGTGCGGCGATGACGCCGATAGTTGCGAATTCCATCTGAATTCCCTCGCTATGTAATTTTTTTACGAATCGTCAGGTTTGTAACTGTGGGTCGTCACTAGTGGGTGCGGACGCCGGTTCGATTTCCAGTACCAGTCCGTCTATAGCCACAACGATGATGTGCTGGTCCTTTGCGACCGGCACTTTGCTATGCGCCGCCCAGGCCTCTCCTTCGAGCCAGATTTTACCTTCGCCCGAAAAGTCGTGCATGGCCGTGCCGACGCCGCCGACAATCGATCCCTTTCCGCTGACGGCACCGCGCTTGCGCAGTTTGAGCGCAAAACCTACCAGCCAGATGATGGCCAGGGCGGCGATCAAAGCGAGGCCGATGACGAATGCTATGGAGATGCCGAAGCCGGGAATGTCACTGTCGAACATCATAATGGCACCGAATACGAAAGCGGCAATACCGCCGAGCCCGAGCGCACCGAAGCTCGGGGCGAATGCCTCCGCGGTCATGAGTGCCAGACCGACGATAATCAGCGCAAGGCCCGCGTAGTTGACGGGCAATACCTGCAGCGCATACGCGGCAAGTAGCAGGCAGATGACACCGACGACGCCAGGCACGATAGCGCCCGGGTTCCAGCCTTCGTACATGAGCCCGTAAAGACCAATGATGCCGAGCAACAACACGATCTCCGGGTTCGCGATGGCCGAGAGAATCCGGATACGCCAGTTCGGCTCGAAAATTTCGATCGTTGCGTGTTCGGTCGCGAGCACAACCGTTTCCGAATCGACTTCGATTTCGCGACCGTTGACTTGTTCGAGCAGGTCCGAGTGATCATCGGCAATAAACTCGATGACGTTTTGCTCGAGCGCCTCGCTGGCCGTCAGTGTGGCGGCATCCCGCACGGCATCTTCGGCCCAGTCAGCGTTGCGCCCGTGGCGTTCTGCGAGTCCGCGAATGTAGGCGACGGCGTCATTGAGAACTTTGCGCTCCATTGCGGTACCAGGGTCCGTGCGCGACCCGGCCTCAGTGTCGTCGGCTTGTTCGTCTTCATCGTCATTGCCGGCTGTCTCCTCGTCCTCCGTCTCGTCACCCGGTTCCTGCGGGGGATCGGGAGTGACCTGGTCGCCCGTCAGGGAGACCGGTGTCGCTGCGCCGAGGTGGGTCGTCGGCGCCATGACAGCGACGTGACTGGCCAGCAGAATATATGTGCCGGCGCTATCTGCGCGTGCGCCCGCCGGAGTGACGAACGTGGCGACAGGCACCGACGAGTTGAGTATGTCCTGGATGATGTCGCGCATCGGGCCCATCAGCCCTCCGGGCGTGTCCATGTCGATTATCACGAGTTCGGCGCCTTGCTCTGCGGCATGCCGAATGCCGTGTTGCAGGTACTCGGCCGTTGCAACGCCGATGCCACCGTCGATTTCGAGTACGACGACCTTGTTGTCTGCGGCGCTGGCGCCGTGGGTGATGAGAACCAACAGGAGGGCGGTGATTACGCGTCGGATTGTCGATTTCATGGCGTCATGATAGCAGGCTGGTAACTGTTGATGCGGCCATTTTGGTGGCATGCTTGGGCCCATGTTCATCCGATTTATTACGACCGGCGGCACGATCGACAAGATCTATTTTGACGAACTGAGCCAGTTCGAGGTCGGCGAGGCGCAGGTCCAGCACATTCTCCACGAGGGTCTGGTGCAGTTTGACTATGACGTGGTGTCTTTGTTGCACAAAGACAGTCTGGAGATGACCGACGCGAATCGGGCGATGGTGCGCGAGTACATCGCGAAGGATGACGCGAGCCACTATATCCTCACGCACGGCACGGACACGATGCCGGATATGGCTGATGCACTCGTCGGTTTGCCGGACAAAACAATCGTGTTGACGGGCGCACTGACTCCGGCGCGATTCCGTACCACGGATGCGGTATTCAACGTCGGCATGGCCGTCGCCGCCGTGCAGGTTGCCGGACCCGGGGTCTACATCGCAATGAGCGGGCAGGTGTTCGCGGCGGGCAAGGTACGCAAGAATCGCGACGAGAATCGCTTCGAGCAAAAATAGGGTCAGAGTCATATTTCCGGGAAATGTGATTCTGACCCCGTTTTTGGATCTTAGAGATCGAAATTGATGCCCTGTGCGAGCGGCAAGTCCTTGCCCCAGTTGATCGTGTTCGTCTGCCGGCGCATGTAGGTCCGCCACGCGTCGGAGCCGGACTCGCGCCCACCACCGGTCTCTTTCTCACCACCGAAGGCACCGCCGATCTCCGCACCCGAGGTGCCGATATTGACGTTCGCAATGCCGCAGTCCGAACCCCCGTGCGACAGGAAATACTCCGCGTTCTGCAGGCTGTCGGTGAAAATGGCTGACGAGAGACCCTGCATGACGCCGTTCTGAATTTCGATGGCATCGTCGAGCGTCTTGTAGGGGAGCAGGTAGAGGATCGGGCCGAAGGTCTCGGTCTGGACGATATCCCAGTCGTTATTCGCGACGGCAATCGCCGGCGTGATGAAGTTGCCCGGTCCGTCGATTCGTTCGCCGCCACACAGAATTTCGCCGCCGGCATCCCGTACCGTGGCGACCGCCGCCTCGAGCTCGTCGACGGCAGTGGGGTTGATGAGCGGTCCCATCAGCGTATCGGGGTCGAGGGGGTCACCTATGCGCACCTGGCCGTAGGCTTTTACAAGACCGGCCTTGAGTTCCTCGAGACGGGACTCCTGAACGATAATGCGGCGCGTCGTCGTGCAACGCTGGCCGGCGGTGCCGACAGCGCCAAACACGATTGCCGGAATCACGAGATCCATGTTGGCATGCTCGTCGACGATGATGGCGTTATTGCCGCCGAGTTCCAACAGGACCTTGCCGAAGCGCTCTGCAACCCGGGTAGCGACTCCGCGTCCGACCCAGGTCGAGCCCGTAAAGGAAATCAGGTTGATCCGCGGGTCGTCGACAAACTGGTTTGCGAGGTCGTGGCCGCCGCCGACAAACAGGTTGCAGAATGTCGGGAGCCCGAGGTCCGCGACAGCCTCGTTAACGATCTTTTGCACCGCGACGCCACACAGCGGCGTATTCGATGACGGTTTCCAGATATTAATGTTGCCGCAGATGGATGCGAGGGTCGTATTCCACGCCCAGACCGCAACAGGAAAATTGAATGCAGTAATCGTCCCGACGATACCCAGCGGATGCCACTGCTCGTACATGCGGTGGAGCGGGCGCTCCGAGTGCATCGTGTTCCCATAGAGCATTCGCGATTGACCGACCGCGAAATCGCAGATATCGATCATCTCCTGCACCTCACCGTCGCCTTCGGCCTTGATCTTGCCCATCTCGAGCGAGACGAGGCTGCCGAGGGCGTCCTTGTGATCACGCAACGCATTGCCGATCTGCCGCACGGCTTCGCCACGCACGGGCGCGGGTATGGTGCGCCATTCCTTGAAGGATTCCTGCGCCGTGCTGACGATGCGCTCGTATTCGGCTGGCGTCGTGGAGCGTACGCCCGCAATCAATTCACCATTAGCGGGATTAGTCGATTCGACGATTCGCGCAGAGGCGTCTTCGCTGCTTTCGCTGCCCAGCCACGTGCCCGGGTTCACGGCGTCGAGGCCCAGTGAGTCGAGTATTTTCTTGGTCATTTCATTCTCCGGCGCTAACGCGCTGATGTCCTGTTTCGCCTCGTGCAATCATTTCGGCCGATTCGATGTTGTTGCCGCCGTGGGCGTAATAATGGCCAAAGCGATTGTCGAGGATTTTTTTGAGCTGGAATTGTTCCTGCGCGACGAACCCGCTGTACTGAGTGGGGTCCGAGAGCACGATATCAATGACACTGCAGACACCCGCGGCAGTCGTGATCTGGATCGCCGACCACAACCTGCCGGCGACCACCTGCGGGTAGACTTTGTTGACGTAGTTTTCCTCGCGAAACTCGCCGTCCTGCATGCCGTTGACCGCCGCATAGATGATGACGACATCCTGCAGGGTCTGTGGTACCGAGTTCTCGAGAATGCGCTTCAGCGTGTCACGGTCGTGATTCAGCTTCAGGCCGTTCATCAAGAGGCGCATTTGCTCGCAGTGGCCCGGGTAGCGAATCGTCTTGTAATTCATGTTGACGACACTGTCGCCATACGTCTCTCCGAGCGATCCGAGTCCGCCCGACGTGTTGAACGCCTCGTACTTTTTGCCGTCGATCTCGATCGACTCGAGACCCTCGAGCGGGAGCACGTCGACATCCTGACCATCGACTATCGCATTACAGAGATTGCCGTATTCGTTGATGACGCCGTCGGTTGACCAGGTCAGCGAATATTTGAGTACGTTATTCGGGTGTTGCGGGAGTGCACCGACCCTGAGTTTCACCGCCTTGAGTTCGTCGAAATGCTGAATAAGCTCATTGGCAGCGATGCTTATAAAACCCGGTGCCAGCCCACATTGCGGAGCGAATACCTGGTCGGCACCCTCTGCAATCTTGCGGACTTCTTCGGTGACCGCGACGTCCTCGGTCAAATCGAAGTAATGCAGGTTTTCGGCCCGGGCGACTTTTGCGACGACCTCATTGCAAAAGTAAGGCAACCCCGATACGACGGCCGCAGGTTTGTGCGTCTGCACGTGCTTCGTGAGCGCCTTGGCATCGCTTGCATCGAGGTCGAATGCGGTGATTGTCTCGAGTCCATGGGCGCCTGCCACCTCGGCTGCGGTGCCCTTGTGGGCATCAGCGAGTTGCACACGATAACTGCCACTTTCGGCCATAAGACCGGATATCAGCGCACCGATTTTGCCGGCGCCGAGTACGAGGATGTCTTGCATGGGGGCTCCTGAAAAACAAAACCGCCGGTGACAGGCGGATGAGATTGGCGCGCATTGTGCCAATGTCGCCGCAACCTTTCCAGATGAAAGCTTTGCAGTATCGCAATGCAGCATGGCATATTCCGGCTGACTCACAGGGAGCACCAATGACACGACCCGTACCGAAGAGCGACTGGCATCCCGCAAGCTGGCAGGCGCTGCCGGCTGCACAGCAGCCGAGCTATCCCGACAAGGCTGCCCTGGACCGCGTGGTCGCGGATCTGAGCCGTCTGCCGCCGATCGTTACGTCCTGGGAAATTGATTCCCTGGGTGACGAAATTGCGCGGGCGCAGCGCGGCGAAGCGTTCATCCTGCAGGGTGGGGACTGCGCGGAGACCTTCGACGAGTGCACCTCGGAGAGCATCGTCGCGAAACTCAAGATTTTGCTGCAGATGAGCCTGGTCATTCTTTACGGGCTCAAGAAACCCTGTATTCGCGTCGGCCGGATGGCCGGGCAATATGCGAAACCACGCTCCGCCGACACCGAGACGCGCGACGGTGAGTCCCTGCCGAGTTTTCGTGGCGACCTGGTCAATCGCAGCCCGTTCACGGCTGCAGATAGGATCCCGGACCCGCAGCTCATTCTGCGCGGCTATGAACGCGCCGCGCTAACCCTCAACTTCGTGCGCTCGCTGATCGACGGCGGATTCGCCGATCTCCACCATCCGGAGTATTGGGACCTCAATTGGGTCGGCCATTCACACATGGCGGATGAGTACCACTCGATTGTTGCATCGATCTCGGACTCGCTGGATTTCCTGGAGACGGTCTCCGGCCAGCCTGTACACAAGACTCGCCGTGCTGATATCTACGCGGCGCACGAGGGTCTGCACCTGATGTACGAACAGGCGCAGACACGCTATCTGGACCGGCGCGAGCGCTGGTACAACCTCGCGACGCATTTCCCGTGGATCGGGATGCGTACGGCAGATGTGGATGGAGCTCATGTCGAATATTTCCGCGGCATCTCGAATCCTGTCGGTGTCAAGATCGGCCCGGGCATGACGCGTGAGTGGATCCAGGAACTGGTCGCCGTACTGAATCCCACGAACAAGCCAGGACGGCTGACACTGATTCATCGCTTCGGCGCCAAGAACATCGAGGATCATCTTCCGGACCTGATCACGGCGGTCCGAGAGACGGGATCACCCGTGTTGTGGGTCTGTGATCCGATGCATGGCAATACCGAGAGCACGTCCGACGGTGTGAAAACACGGCGATTCGATAACATCATTGCCGAACTCGGGGCGGCGTTCCGCGTACACCAATCGATGGGAACCCATCTTGGTGGCGTGCACCTCGAACTCACCGGCGAGAATGTCACGGAGTGCACTGGCGGTGCGCGTGGCCTGACTGATGGCGATCTGGCGCGAGCCTACAAGTCGACCGTTGATCCACGGCTCAACTACGAGCAGGCCATGGAAGTCGCCATGCTGATCGCGGGCCTGCACAAATAGCGAGACACCACATGATCTTCGATCGAGACTGCCGGGCGTGCCCACGCCTGGCGAATTTTCTGGACGACGTCAACGCGCGTTATCCCGAGTACTATTGCCGGCCCGTGCCACCGTTCGGGGATGCTGCTGCGCGGTTGCTGATCGTCGGGCTCGCGCCCGGCATGCACGGCGCCAATCGCACCGGACGTCCGTTCACGGGCGACCATGCAGGCATTCTGCTGTTCGAGACACTGCACAAGTTTGGCTTCAGTACGCGCGCCGAATCGCTGGCAGCCGATGACGACCTCGCGTTGATCGATTGCCGCATCACCAACGCGGTGAAGTGTCTGCCGCCTGACAACAAGCCGGTGGGCGCCGAGATCAATACCTGTAATGCGTACCTGGCAAACGAACTGTTCGGCCTGGCGCGTGGCTCGGTCGTGCTCGCGCTCGGGGGAATCGCTCACCGCGCAATCGTAAAGGCGCAGGGGCTTCGGCAGGCCGACTACAAGTTCGCGCATGCGGCCGTGCATGATTTCGAGAGTTTTAGTGTCCTCGATTCGTATCACTGCAGCCGCTACAACACGAACACGCGCCGGCTGACGACCGGGATGTTCGAAGCGGTATTTGCAGCGGCGAGGGCGATGCTGGATAAATAGCGTATGAATGACGCTGCCGCATTCGACGCAAAGTCCTTTCTTCGCACGTTGACGCATCGACCCGGTGTCTACCGGATGCTCAACGACAAGCACAAGGTTATCTACGTTGGCAAAGCGCGCGATCTGAGAAAGCGCGTCTCGAGTTATTTTCACCGCACCCAGAGCTCGGTCAAGACCGCGGCGATGATAGAGCTGGTGGCGCGAGTCGAGGTCACGGTGACCAACACCGAGGCGGAAGCACTGCTGCTCGAATACAACCTGATCAAGCAGCACAAACCGAAGTTCAATGTCATTCTCCGTGACGATAAGAGTTATCCCTACATTCACGTCTCGACCGACCACGCGTTTCCGCGGTTACGGTTTCACCGCGGCCCGCGCAAGGGCAAGGGGCGTTACTTCGGGCCGTACCCGAGCACGAGCGCGGTGCGGCAGACACTGAATGAGCTGCAGAAGTTGTTCCTTATTCGCAATTGTCGTGACACGTTTTTCCGCAATCGCACGCGCCCCTGTTTGCAGTACCAGATCCGGCGTTGCACGGGCCCCTGTGTGGGACTGATACCGGAAGATGACTACGCGAAGGACATCGGTGCCGCGATTCAATTTCTCGAAGGCAGGAATCAGAGCGTCATCGATACGTTTGTGGAGCGCATGGACGCCGCGTCGGCGGTGCAGGACTACGAACATGCGGCGCGCTTTCGGGACCAGATTTCGCGCCTGAAGGAGATCGAGGCACGCCAGCTCGTGTCGAGAGGTGCGGGTAAGGACCTCGATATCATTGGTTTTGCGTCGAATGGCGTAATTCATTGCGTAACGGTTTTGTTCATTCGCAACGGTGCCGTCATCGGCAGTCGCGATCATTTCCCGCGCTCGCAGGGCGATGCGGACAAGCAGAAGATACTGAACAGTTTTGTTGCTCAGTATTATCTCGGCCGCGACGCGCCATCCGAAATCATCATCGACACCGAGATCGAGGATCGGGAGCTCCTGGAAACCGAATTGACCGCGCGAGCCACGCGCAAGGTCGAAATAAGGAACCGGGTACGTGGCGACCGCCTGCGCTGGCTGGACATGGCTCGTACCAATGCCGAGCAGGGTCTGAATCTCAAGCTTGCAAGCAACGCGACGATTCGCCGCCAATTCGCGGCGCTGGCCGAGGCATTGGATCTCGAGGACCCGCCCGAGCGTCTCGAGTGCTTCGATGTCAGCCATACGTCGGGCGAGGCGACAGTAGCGTCGTGTGTCGTGTTCAATATGGCCGGCCCGATGAAAAGTGACTACCGGCGTTTCAATCTGAAACCGGCAGCTGCGGGCGACGACTACTCGGCGATGGCGGAGGCGTTGAAGCGCCGCTACGCTCGCGTCAAGAAAGGCGAGGTTCCGATGCCGGACGTGTTATTCGTCGATGGCGGCAAGGGCCAGTTGTCAGAGGCGATGACCGTGCTCGACGAACTCGAACTCGACTGGTTGCAGGTCGTTGCGGTCGCCAAGGGCAGGGCGCGCAAGCCGGGCGCGGAACGCCTGTTCCGGCCGGGAAGCAAGACCGCGCTACAGCTGCCACCGGACTCACCGGCGCTGTTGCTCGTGCAGCAGATTCGTGACGAGGCGCATCGCTTTGCGATCATGGGCCATCGCCAGCGGCGGGCAAAAGCACGCAATACCTCGCGCCTGGAGCAGATCCCCGGTCTTGGGCCCAAGAAGCGCAGGGAGTTATTGCGCCAGTTTGGCGGCTTGCAGGGTGTGCTGGGAGCGGGTATCGACGATCTCGTGAAAGTACGCGGTATCAGTCGTACTCTCGCCGAAACCATATACAATGACCTCCACGTCGACGGCCAACCATAAGAAAGAGCGACTATTGCCGTGAAAATAAACCTGGCCATTCTGCTGACCCTGTTTCGCATTGCGGCGATACCCGCCGTGGTCATCTGTTTTTACAGCCCCATACCGAACGCCCGCCCGATAGCGGCCGTCCTGTTCGGTATCGCGGCGGTAACGGACTTCATCGACGGATGGGTGGCGAGGCGATTCAATCAGACATCGCGGTTCGGCGAGTTCCTCGACCCGGTTGCCGACAAGTTAATGGTTGCGATTGTGCTGGTCATGCTCGTGCAGGCCGATTCTGGCTGGTTCGAAGACATCATCGCGATGATCATCATCGGCCGCGAGATTACGATCTCGGCGCTCAGGGAGTGGATGGCGACGATCGGGGAGCGGGCCCACATCAAAGTATCCATGGCCGGCAAGATCAAGACGACGTTGCAGATGTTCGGCATCGCCTTCATGGTCTACCAGAACGACATGTTTGGTATTCCGATTTACAAGGTCGGCTTCGTCCTGCTGGTGGCGGCTGCGATCATGACGATCTGGTCGATGTTCTTCTACCTGAAAGCCGCCTGGCCCTTTATCATGGCGGATAACGGCGAAGGCGAGACGGGCTGAGGGCCCGGATTTTGCCTTGACAGAAGGGTATTAGCGGCTACAATCTCGGCCCTCAGGACATTGCGGGTGTAGCTCAGCGGTAGAGCATCACGTTGCCAACGTGAGGGTCGTGAGTTCAATCCTCATCACCCGCTCCAAACAAACACGGGCCCCTTGCGGGGCCCGTTTTTTTTGGATCAGACTAGTTGCTCCACGCGTCGATGATGGCGTTGCCCAATATCCGGTGGACAGCCGCTGTCGGGTGAATGTTATCCCAGTAGAGATGTTCGTCCGAGTTCTCGCACCGGAACGGCGCCTGGAACGGCTGGATACAGGGCTGGCTCGTGTTTGTCAGCCCGTAAAAGCCTGGATTTGTGGTGATGTCGTCGAATAACCCTTGCGCATCGAACACAGAAACTTCCGCCCCGAAAAAACCTGTCAGGGCATCAGCAACGGTCGGTACACCCGGTGGCTGTGGTGGGCAGAACGGCCGCGATGGGCCTGTGCCGACCACGGCGCAGTTGAATGCCGTCGTTAATTGCGCACCACCCAGGATGGTAGCCGGGCTGCCGCCAAATGCCGGAATCGAGCCCGGATTCGGTGCGGTCACGATCAGGAAGCGATGTGCGCCTGCCGCCGCCAACTCAAGTGCGTTATTCAGGACCGAACCGACTGCGTTCACGATGACCGGTGTGGGGTCGCCACTATTGAACGCCACGAACAATGCACCGGCGATGTCATTGCCCCCGATGAAGATAATGTGCACGGTGTCCGATGATATGCCACTGACTGCCGCGTCTGCGATGTACAGATCGACCTGTTCACTCAGGTTGCGATTACCGTTTGGCGGCAACGGCGCGGCGTTCGATGCACGCGCTCCCGCATAGGCGTAGTTCGCCGCATTCCCGTCGCTTCTCAATGCAGCCTGCGCCGCACCTCCATGGCCCAATGACCTCACAAAGTGCTGCACCCAGACTTTGCCGTTGGTGTAAGTTGGGCCACCGATGGCATAGGGCAGGCTCGGAATTAGTCCTTGCGACGCCACAAACTCATAGTTCGGCGTGTTCATCTCGCCCGTGTCGAAAAACCGGTTGCCGGTATCCGACAGACTGTCACCAAAGATGACGAAGTCCTCCTTCATCTTCGATCCATCTGCCAAAGTCGCTTGCGGCATACCAACCGCCAGCAGTATGGGTATCGAACAAACATATATCTTTGCAATTAGTGTTTTCATGATCCCCAAAGCTCCCTTCCGGACTCCTGATTGAGTCGTTGCCGGACCGGGTGTCCGGTGAGCTTCACATTGGATCGAATGCAGACGGCATGCCTGATGACGACCTGCTGGCGTCCTGATGAAGGCCTGATGTTGCCGAGCGTCGAGTCAGGGTTTTGCGAGAGGCAGGGACTCTGTCGGCAGGCGGGCGCTACGGATGCGAGACGACTTGTTGCTGGATTCAGTCCAGACGAATACAAGTTCTTCGCCGAATGGAACCATCTGCGGCACCGAACGAGCGGGTACATTCGACACGATTGCGAGAGGTGTACCCATGCTCCCGTCAGGAGTGACGTGACGGGCAAGCAGGTTGCCGAGACCGCCCTTACCCGACTGCAACCAACTTACGACGGCCGAGCCATCGGGAAGCAGGACAGCGTCGACATGGCCCAGGGCGCCATGGGTCGCCAACTGGATTGCCGTGTCGAAGCTTGCGCCACCGTCATTCGAGAATCTGACTTGCACCGTGGGTTCTTGCTCTGCTGCTGAGAACCACGCGGCGGCAACACGAGTGCCTTGAGCGGCGATCGCCGGACCATTGACAGGGCAGCCGGCAATCTGCCAGTTGTCGTGATTCAGTGGGACACCGGTTGTCCACACATTGTCGACGTTGCGAGATACGATTATGTCGCGGACCTCGTCGACCGTGCGGTCACGATAGACGGCCACCGGACCAAATTTCGCAACGGCGACATCCGTCTGGCAGCAGTCGCAAATGAGTTCGTCGATCAATTGTTCATCGTGAAGCTTGCCGCCTGGGTCAATCGTCGCACCTCGTAACGTCATTCCTGATGTTGTTGGATCACCCGATTGCTCGTTACCCGTCTTACGGCCATCGAGCCAGATGGCGGCGACGTTGCCATTTTGTGGAAACAGTGAAACGAACCCGTGTTCCGTCGGCGTGTCATCCGTGTGTGGTTTGATCGGCTCGGACCAGGTAACACCCCCGTCGAACGATTGCGACGTAACGACGTGATAGGAGTAGGTCAACTCGCCCGCCATTTCCAGCCAGTGCGCCGCCCAGTGTTTGTCATTCAACGGCACGACCGAAGGGAGGTCAGCCCAATTGACGAACATGTCCTTCCCGGAGACCACAGATCGCCGCGGTTGCCAGCCGTCGTTGGCCAGTGTCGAGTACCAGAGTGTCGTGCCGGTTTCGTCGGCTTCCATCCAGCTCAGGACAATCGTGCCGTCAGCACCGGCCGACAAACGTGGTCCAGCCGTGTCACCGACACTGGGTACGGGAAGCGCGTCGGCGTTGTCATCAGCGGGCTTGTCCGCCGGGGAACAAGCGGCGAGGAGTAACAGCGGAATGCAGCAGGCATGGCGGCGAATATGAGACACCAAATTGATTCTACCCGGCAGGACTGTATACTGCGACGCCTGCTCAGCGCTGTGATAGCTTTATACCGCTTTGGTATGAGGCCAGTTACCACCGAGGCTAGGTGGCAGAGTGGTTATGCAGCGGCCTGCAAAGCCGTGGACGCCGGTTCGATTCCGACCCTAGCCTCCATTTTCCCCTTTGGGCGTTTGAAGAAAATACCCTGTCACTCGTGACATAATCGGGCATCGCCATCGCTTCAGACACGCAGGAATTCAACGCGCGTCGCGAAGCGGCAAACGAGGGATGATCGTTGAGCAAAACGGCGCTGGTCGTTGACGACTCCAAAACCGCGCGAATCGTGCTGCAGAGAATTCTCGAGACCCACGATCTCGACGTCGCTACCGCGGAATCCGCGGAGGCCGCTATCGCCTACCTTAGTGAGGCTCGGCCCGACATTATATTCATGGATCACCAGATGCCGGGTATGGACGGCTTCGAAGCTGTTTCGGCGATCAAGAACAACCCGGCGACCGCAACCATTCCGATCATGATGTACACCGCACAGAAGGGTGAGTTGTATGTCGGCCAGGCGCGGGCGCTGGGTGCCATGGGTGTACTCCCCAAGCATCTTGAACCGGTCGAAGTGTCCAAGGTGCTCGAGTCGTTGCGCATCATTGAGAAGGACGCCGAGTGGCGTGAGCAGCACGAAATCGTAGACGCGGATGAACGCACTGGCGACTACGCGAGTCTCGAGTACGTGGATCAGGACCTGAGAGTCATGATCCAGGAATTGTTCGATCAGCAGCGCGCAATTTTGCAGCGCGAATTGCAGCACAGCCATGACAAGATCGCGTCCCGCGTTGCCGATGAAATCCGAACCCCGGCGATCGCAGATACTGACGAAGCGTCTCTAGAACCGGAACGTGTCTTGCCTGGTTTTTCGCAAGTCTTCATCGCAGTGCTGATCGTGATCGTCACGGTATTCGCCTGGTTGTACTGGCAACGGGAGCAGAGTTGGACCGATTTGCAGCAGCAAAATGTACAACTGCAACGCGCGCTGAATGAACGCCAGGTCATCGAGACGCAGGATGGTCTCGAGATTCGGCAACAACTGGACGAATATCAAGACTCTCTCGATGTCGCGACCAGCGTTGCCCTGGATGGATTGGAGTGGGCGGCGAATCAGTCGTCACAATATGGCTTTGATGAATTACCGATGGGGGATTTTCGGCTATCCGTGATTCAGGAACTGGTCACCCACTTGTCAGCGCTCGATTTTCGCGGCCTGGTGAGGATTGAGTCACACGTTGGGAACTTCTGCATGACGATTGCCGGGCCGACCGGCTATGCGCTTGCGCCCGCTGACCGGTCGGCAAGCCAATGCGAGCAGATCGGGTTTGAGCCGGGGGAGGCCTATGAACTGGGCTTGCGGCAGTCTCTCGCATTCGCCAATTTCGTCAATCTGACCGGCGAGCGCACGGCTGGCTCAATCCGATTCGAGATTATTTCGCTCGGGAATTCTAATCCTCTCCTGGACTATCCGGCCACGGCGGCAGGCGTAACGGCGTCGGCGTGGAACGACATCGCCGCAAGCAATAACCGCGTGGATATCTCGCTCTATCCCAATCTTCCTTGAGTGAGTCGTATTGTGGTGCTGGAAGCGATCGCCCATAATCTGCTGCGCCAATAAGAGGCCAAGCAGGGCACAACCCTGGCCTCAGAATTCACTGCACATGCCCGGGTGGCGGAATTGGTAGACGCTGCGGACTTAAAATCCGCTGTCCGCAAGGACGTGCCGGTTCGAGTCCGGCCCTGGGCACCAACCAGACCCGCCCTTCGGGTGGACTCAACGTTAGACGTCCCTAAGGCAGCTCTTCGAGCATCTTCGTTGCCGATTCCCGGATCGATTCGTTGCCACCCACTTGAATAGCATTCGTAAGCGCTGTGCGGGCTTGCTCGAAATTGCCGAGCTGACTATTGACGTAACCCAGCGTCAACCAGATTCTCTGATGACCCCCATCCACGGCCACACCTTCATTGAGCCGACGCAGGGCTTCCTCCGATCGGCCGATGTAATGCAAGGTGAGTCCCAGGTTGTTGTAGATTTCTGCGTCGTTCGGGCTGAAACTCAGCAGTTTTTCATACAGGGTCGCCGCTGTGTCATATTGCTTGTTGGTGAAAGCAATGTCAGCCTGGCGCGATATCATAGCCGGATCCTGGCTGGATGACAGACTCAAACCTGGGGAACTCAGCCGTGAGACTTCCGCTTCCGTAATGCCACTCGTCCATCCAGTCGGCGACCTGTCCGCTATTGGCGGGTGGGCGCTGACGGTATTCACGTCAGGCATATAGTATTCGCGAGTGATCGCAAAAATCGCGAGTCCAAAGACGACCTGGAATACCACCAATAAAACCCAAAACCTGGTGTCAAGAATCATAGTTGCTGTCTATTTGTAACCAAGATTTGAGGAATATACACGACCACCGTCAGTCCGGCCGGGGCATGTCGAGCAGGTAGCGGTCCGGATTGCCCCACACCTCCAACTGAATTGCCGCGACGGGTTTTCCATCATGGTGCGCTGGAATGTATTTGCCGTCGATCAGTTTTGTCTTTAGTTTTTCGACGCAGTCCAACGTAGGTTTTTGCGGCGGAAGTGGGGTTACCAATTCCGGGTCACCCGTAACACGGCCACTCGCATCAATCGGAGTTGCGGCGATGCCAACGAAAAAGAGGCAGTCCTTTGGAATTCTGAGGGCGTCGTAGCGTAATGGCGCTTCGTAGTTCTTGCCGTAGGATTCAGTATTGTAGCCCCAGTTCGGATATACGTTGATGCGACGAGGTTCGGCATCGAAGTCCAGGTGAATCCGGAAATAGAACTCGGTTGCCTCGGGATCCCCATTTACGATCGCCGGTGACATCTTGATGCGCCGCATCGACTTGGCGAGCAGTTCTCGTACCTCGCTGGTATTTATTTCCTTATTGTTAAGACAGGTTGTGTGACGAACGCTACCGGTCTGACGCACATCCGTAATGCAGTACAGGAACAGATCATAGCCATCGAGATTGCTTGGGAATGAAATATCATTCACGGTTGCTTCGAAGTTGCCAGGAAGCCTGGCGGGAACAAATGCCGGCTCGCCGGGTTGCTCAGGTTCTCCGCTTGCGGAGGCAGCAAGCAACACTGCCACGCACCCGGTGGCTAACAGTAATCGAGGGAAGAGCTTCATAGGCATCGATAATATCAGTTCGAAATTGCTTCGATAGACTCGGGTCAGATTAGTTCAGTAGCGGGGCGGGTTCGCTACCCGTCAATTTCAGAAATACTGATCCACATCCGAACGGTCTGGTGTCCGGGCGCTCGTATACGGCAGTTTAATGAACTGACGACGCACCTATTCGTCGAACGCTTTGTTCCACAGGCTCTCGAATTCGGCGCGAAAGTCGTGCTGCGCGTCGGCTTGTTCGACAATCGCGCGTTGCTGGTCGACTTTGGCTTTGACCTTGTCGAGCAGCGCCTGAAACTCGGGCGCCTCAATAGTCTCGGCCCACGCCGGGTCATTGATTAGTGTGTAGTAATCCGCCCAACCCAACTCAACGGCGTGCTCGAGAGCTTCGTAGGCGCCGGATTTGTTGCCAAGCAGGGCGCGGTTCAGTGCCCTTGTCTCGTATCCCATCGGATCTTTTGAAAACTTGTCCGGATCCGAATCCACAACGTCGTGGATTTGCTGCAGAAGGCGCTGCGAGTCGGCCACGCGACCAACCTGCGCATAGGCAAACGCCAGATGTCGCATCACGAAGATAACCTCTCCCGTGGGGACGAAACTCAACAATCGGAAGACGTCTGGCTCGCCAACAAGGGTTTCGATCGTCGCAATTCCCTGCTCATAGTTACCCAACCAGATATGGGCAATACCAAGGTTTCTCTGGCCGAGTTGCGTCGTTTGATCAATACGCGGGATCAATTCTTCGAGAGCATCGTTTGCCCCGCGGCGCATATATAGATCCAGTGCCAGGAACGGGCGCGATTCGTCATCGCCGATGCGCTCTTCCCAAATAGCCGCCCAGAAGTCAGCGTCCTGCGTGATGCCCAGACTCTCATAGGAATGGGCGAGGCCGAATACCATGCCCAGTTCTCCGTGCTCGAGATCCATGAGGAGGGCCTGTTTGCTCACAGCCGTGGCTTTCGCGAGTTGCCCCCAGGTGTCGTAGAGTTCGGCCAGCCGCGGATAAGCTATCAGCGGGGGCTCAGGGAGAATTGTCAGTCTGAGCAATAGCTGTTCCGCGCGTTCGAAGTTACCGAGTCGGGATTCCCACGCGCTCACGTTGGCAACCATTGGTGGGTTGTGGGGATCCCTTTCAACACCAGCTTCAAGCACCTTCGCTGCCTCGTCGTGCAACTCCAGGCCCTGCAGAGAGAATTGGAGCCAGTTGTAAGCAATGCCCAGGCTGGGATTCAGATCCAACGCATGTTTCAGTAACGCTGCTCCGTCTTCGAATTCGCCGCCAAAACTTTTCAGTAGCCCGAGTATCGCTTTCCCTTCAGCGAGTTCAGGATCGAGTTCGAGCGATTTCTGCGCATTGTGTATGGCTTCATCGATGTGTGGCCCTTCCGCTTCCTGATTAACGGCAAGCGCCATGGCGAGCCCGGCATAGGGCGGCGCGAAATCTCCGTCGAGTTCGATAGCCTTCCGAAACGCCGCGATAGCTTTGTTACGCCACCCGGCTGTCCGAGCGTCGAACAACGCGCGACCGAGAAGATATTGGTTGTATGCCTCCATGTTCGACGTCGTACGCGACGTTGCAGTGTCGGTGCCCGGAACAATCGTCTCGGTGATGTGCCTGGACACGGCGCCAGCAATCTCTGATTGAATTTCGAAAATTCCATGGAGTTCACGGTCGAAGGAGTCGCTCCAGACCTGGAAGCCGTCCTCATCAACCAGGCTGGCGGTAACACGCACCCTGGCTTCGTCCCGGCGGACGCTGCCAAGCAGCAGGTAGGCGACACCGAGAGCGTCACTGATGCGCTTCGCGCCAAGCTCGCTGTCGCGGAATGCGAACGAAGACTTGCGCCCAAGAACCTTCAGAGCCTTGATCGATGCGAGTTTGTGGAGCAGTTCTTCGCTGACGCCGTTGGAGAAATATGCCGTGTCCGGGTTTGGATCCAGGTTCTCGAACGGCAAGACTGCAAGTGAATTTGGCGCCTTGTCGGGGACGCCAACATCTCCTGCGATCTCCGGTGCTGTTCGCACGATGCGATCGACGCTGCTAACGAGAATCGTCCCGGCGATGAACAACAGTGCCGCGAGAATCGCATAGTCGCTGCGCTTGAGTTTCGCGTCGACAACCTCGGTGTCGCCCGCGGGTTGTGTGCGAACGATGCCATCAGCCGTGATGTCATAAAACCAGGCGAAGACCAGCGCGATCGGGAAACACAACGTTGCCGCAATGATGAGGTAGCGCATCGCGGTCTCGGGCAGGGCCCAGGCTGGCAATACGATGTCGGCGACCTGCACAACGAGCCAGGCGCCGACGACATAGAGCCCGGCGAGGCGAAATACACGACGTCGTCGTAGCTCCTGCCAAAACCTCATTGAATCGTTTCCGCCAAGCTGTCCCTGCCGGGCGTCATGCGCCAATGCACGAGTACCCGATTTTGGCACGTTATCAAATCATGCGCCTGACAACGAACGATCGTCGATCGTCAAGTCGATAGTCAACGATTGTCGTATATAAGCATCGCATCGACGGTTGCGTGGTCCGACGGCCAGAGTCCCGAAGGCGTCTTGTCACCCGGTTTGGTATTTAGCACCTTCGACGCATTCACCTTGTCGGGCGCCGATTTCGAAAAGATGATATCGACGCGGCGCTGATGAATGGAGGTTGCATTCATCAGGTGTCCGTCTTCGCAACAGGTCAAGCCCGGTTCGTCCTTTTGACGCAATAGCCATGTGTCACTGAAAGGCAGAGAGACTGGCGAACCATCGATTGCAAGGCCATTGACAATCTGTCGGTACGGCGTCAGGAACGGAGCTGGTGGTACGTCCCCGGGATCGGAATTGAAATCACCAACGAGAATCACACGGCTTCCCGCAGGTTCCGGGTGTGACGTCAACGCGATGAGAAGTTCTGTAGCCTGCTGGGCCTGAAGACCCATCGAAAGTGGATCGGTCGGGTCGGGGAGACGTACTTCGAGATGCGTGTTTGCGTAGCGGAAATCGTCCCCATTGACGGTCGCATCGACGGCAACGAAGCCACGTTCGATGTTGATGGAAACTCCAGCGACAATTGTGCCCGCAACATTGACAAAGTTACAGCCGTCCATTGATGGTTTGTCGCACAAGAATGGTGTCGGCGTCGCAAGAACATCTGACCGGGCAAGAATTACATCACGGTCAATGACCGTGACAAAAATATCCGGCAACAGGTCGAAGTCGAGAAATACCGGAAGTCCTGGAATTCCGAAAACCGAGGTGGGTCCGGGAAATACGAAGTCGAGACTCAGGTTCTTGACCGTTGCGGCTTCGTAATAGGTTTCTCCGTCGGCGTTCAACGCGTTGAGAGTCTCTGTCAAATGATCGTTGAACGCGGGCCCGAATGTCGCGCAGGGATCAGGGATCGTGAAGCTCGACGGCGTGCACTGAAACGCGAACATTTCCTGCAAGCCAACGAGGTGCGGGCTGCGATCGGCGATCGTGGCAGCGAGTGACTGGACGCGCTCCGGGTAGTTGTTTGCTGCTACATCGGATAAGGCGAGGATGACGGCAGCGTTGAACTCTCCGGGAGTCTCGGCGGCCACGATGGGGGCGAGATCTGCACCGAGATACTGGTTCTGCGTCATCGCTCTGAGCTTGGCTTTGGCGCCGCCGGCGGCACTATCAATTGGTGCAAGAAATGCGCTGACCGCGATTATCAAAAAAAGACCGGAAATTGCGGGACGTTCTTTCATGACATTCTCCGCTTTGATCGTTTCTGTTGGACGTATTCTACTATTATTGGTAGAAACACCCAGATGGTCAATTTTGCGCATCGGCTATGAATTTGATTGTGAGCCAGGAACTGGTACGAGCGGGGACGGTCATCGCGGCCGCGCTCATTATTGGCAGTTGCGCGAGCCAGGAGCCCGACGACGATCTGGTCAAAGAGGAGTTACACACTCTTCCCGGGCGCTTCGCCGAAGAGCCTGTCACGCAGCCGCTCGTCGCAACAGAGGCATTCATCGGCGCTGAGGAATTCTTCGTGGCCTACGAAGGCGAGGACGGGCTCGTTTATTCAGGCGGCAACTGGTCGAACCGAATCGACCTGACCGCGATGAGCCAGGGCCCGGACGGTGACTATGCGGGACCGTTCATACTGCCGCTCGAGTATCACCAGCGAAATCGATGGAGCCAGGTACCAGAGTCGCCAATCATTCCGCGCCGCCTCAGCAGCAAGTACTGGAGCCGCTTTACCGAGGCGCTTTTTGAGACTGTGCTGCCCAAGACCGACATGACTGGCATCGTCATGCACTTTGGTGAGGAAGACTACTTTCTCTATTACAACGACATCAGTAACTTCGAAGCGCGTCAGATCACCGACAAGCCCGATAACTATGTTGTAGCGGAGACCATTGACTTCATGGAGTTCATCCGCCGCGCCCGGCCGGTCATGGAAGAGTTTCTGGTTCAGGAAGGGATCGAGGACCGCCGCCTGGTATTCAGTACGGGCGACGCAGGTGCTTATTCGCTGCCTTTCATCTACATCGATCGTGATATACCGATCGGCATCTTTGTTCGATATGCACCGGCACCGAGGGAGGGGAGCGTTGCGAGCAAGGGGACACAGCTCGCACAGTCAACAGGGCATGTAGCACAGAGTCACCTCGGCGGACTTGTGTCCCGGCCGGTGTCGTCGATCTTTCGTCTGTTATTTGTGGCGAAGGATGTCGCCGTCGAAACCGTGACGCCGAGCTGGCTCGTATCGCTCGAATCGCAACCGATACCGGAGCTAAGTGACTCGCCCGGCATGGACCTCGATGACTGGGAAGCCGAGCTCTCCGAAATTACGGGGCATGAGCCGACGCGGGGCACCATTGACTACCTGGTTGATGGCGAGGAGTTTTTCGTACGCTTTATTGACAGAATCACGACAGCAAAAAAGTCTGTCGATATCCGCACCTATATTTTTGACAACGATGACTTTGCTGCACAGATCGGGAAGCTGCTGCGGCGGCGTTCGGAAGAAGGGCTCGAGATCAGGATTCTGCTGGATGGGCTCGGAACAATTACTGCGACGGGCGCGGACGATGAGAGCCAGCCGGACGACTACGAAGCGCCGGTGTCAGTTCGCGAATTTCTCGAGAATGACTCCGACATCAATGTTCGGCAATCGAAAAACCCCTGGCTAGTTGCCGGTGACCACGTCAAGACGACGATTATTGACGGCGAGATCGCCTACGCAGGCGGTATGAACATCGGCCGCGAATACCGGTATGTCTGGCACGATCTCATGATGGAACTACGAGGACCGGTCGTCGGCGTTCTCAGCGACGAATTCGATCGGGCGTGGGCGCACGCCGGTGTGATGGGCGATGCGGGTTACATGTTCTCGCGACTGATGCCCAACAACGAAACCGCCGATACGAACGGATATCCACTGCGCGTGCTGCACACGCGTCCAGGCGATGCCGAAATTTTTCGGGCGCAACGGGCTGCGATTCGCAATGCGCAGAGTTACATCTTCATTCAGAACGCCTACTTTACTGACGACGCGATGTTGTACGAACTTGCGAAAGCGCGGCGTCGTGGTGTCGACGTGCGCGTAATTTTGCCGCTCGTCGGTAATCACGGGCCTATCAACAAGAGCAATGTGCTCGCGGCGAACGCAATGCTCGAGCACGGCATCCGGGTTTTCGTCTATCCGGGAATGTCACACGTCAAGGCGGCTGTGTACGACGGCTGGGCCTGCCTCGGTTCGGCGAACTGGGACAAACTCAGCTTCAGGACGAACAAGGAGCTGAATATTGCGACGTCGCATCCGGACTACGTTCAGGCTCTGGTCGACCGGGTCTTTGCTCCGGACTTCGAAAAATCGCTCGAACTGACCGAACCTTTTCCGGAGCGATGGTCGGATCGCCTGATGGAGATAGTTGCGGACTACTTGCTCTAGTCGTTCGAGAATACTCGCGCCGATCGGCTCGCGATTCCCTTCAGGCCCTCGACGAACAGCCACAGGAAGACCAGCGGCAGGATTATCGTCTGCAGCACGAAGATCGCGATCAGGCTGACAATGTGTTCGCTCGCCCTCGAGGCGCTTTCCTTGAGTTGTCCGAGACGCTCTCTAACCTGCATCGATTCGAGCGAGCTGTCGATCATCTCTCCCAAACGGTCCATCAGCGATTGATCCGTTGTCGACGCGGCCTGCGGCTCCTCGTTCAACTCCTCGATATCCGCCGTCGTTGTTTCGAGAACCGCAGTAGCCGCCTGCTGTTCCGGAATCAGGAATGCATCCGATATCAGTGTCGTCCCCACGATCAGTAGCGGCACGGCGAAGCGTACAAACAAGCCGATGAGCAATATGCGCAGTGCCGGCACTGCGTAATCAGCGGCGGCGGACTCGGGCGCCCAGATTGTGACCAGGAATGCCGCTGCCGCGGCCACGAGAAACGCGGACACACCCCACCAGCCCGTGATGTTCAGCAAAAGGGCCTGCAGGCCCAGGGAGCTCGCGGCGACGAGCATCACGGCCGAGAATCGTTCGATCAGGTCGTTGATCGGATCGAGGACTTCACCCACTGACAGCACGACGCCAACACCACCCGGTTCCAGTGCCACTTCGGTGCCTTGCGCGGCCGAAATGACGCCATTCAGGGTCCTTGCAACGGCAAAGGTCACGAGCGCGTTCTTCAGTGCATTCTCAGCCTGCGCCTCTGACGCCCGGTCGATGTGGCCTGTGAGGGCGCCGGCTACTGCCAGCACGATCAGCACCGTCCACAGGATTCGTTTCTTCAACATGCCGGGTCAACCATTCGAGGTGGTGGAAGAGGGATTATACGGTCCTGTCGGCCCCTGCGGCACGCGTCACACACAAAACCTCGACTGGTTAACAAATCCGGTAATTAATCGCTCATTCACTGGTTATTAGGCCTCGTGGCTGCGAGAAAGATCCCGTGCATACGTGGAGTCTGCGCATGGCCGCGACCTCAAAAGACAATGTCGATTACCGACTGCTGAACCGGCTCAACAAGCTGGTGATCTGCAGCCGTTGTCTGCGTGCCGGGCGTGTAACGCCAATTCCGCAGCTGTTCTCGTCGAACAAACGGCCGCGCAATGTCTGCGAGAGTTGCCGTACCGAGACCGGCAGGGACACGGCCGCAAGCAAGGGCGGGCATCGACGCAAACTGGCGACGGTTCTGAAACTGCGACGCTAGTCCGCCAACGGGTGCATGCGCTTTCGACCGGTGCCACAATACGGCCACCAGAAGCGCGGCATACCCCGAATGGCAAAACTCTATTTCTATTATTCCTCGATGAACGCCGGCAAATCGACGGCGCTATTGCAATCCAGCTACAACTATCGCGAGCGTGGCATGAACACCCTCGTGATGGCGCCGTTGCTCGACGACAGATACGGCGTCGGCAAGGTCGCGTCGCGAATCGGCCTCGAATCGGAGGCGACGACGTTTACGACGGACGACAATTTGCTCGACATCGTAAATGCGAAGATCGCCAGTGGACCTTTGCATTGCGTTCTGATCGACGAAGCGCAATTCCTGACAAAAGACCAGGTGTTCCAGGTCGGCGAGGTGACCGACGCCCTGAATATTCCGGTACTCGCTTACGGGCTGCGAACCGACTTTCAGGGTGAGCCTTTCGAAGGCAGCAAGTACCTGCTCGCGTGGTCGGACAATCTCCGGGAACTCAAGGCGATCTGCCACTGCGGTACCAAGGCGACAATGGTGATCCGCATGGACGAGAGCGGTGCAGCAGTTCGTGAGGGATCGCAGGTCGAGATCGGTGGCAATGATCGCTACGTCTCGATGTGCCGCAAGCACTTCAAGGAAAATTACTTCGGCGGATAGCCCTACTGATTGCTGTACGTGGGCAGGTCTTCTGTCATCGCCGGCAGGAGTGCCGTATTTTCCTGCGCAAGCAGTTTGCGCATGTCTTCGAGCGTTTTCATGATCGCCGTATCGGCGAATTCCGAACCGTCGAGCGTGCCGCGCGTCGTCGCATGCGGGTCACAGAACTTGATGCTGTGATGTCCGATCGTGATGACGTCATCGTGAATCAGCACGTGGTTGGAGACACGCTTGGAATTGACGAAGGTTCCGTTACTGCTATTCAGGTCCATCATGAAGGTCGAACTGCCATGCCTCACCAGCAACAGGTGGTGTCGGCTGACGAACTTGCTGGGAATGGCGATGTCATTGTGTTCCGAACGGCCAACGAGAATTCGGGGCTGGTCAAACGTCAGCTCCTTCACAGTCTCGCCGTCCTTGGATACGAACAAGGTTGGCGGTTGCGGTACCTCACCAACGGCCTCATCCAGATCGGCGATCGACCCTTCATCCCAGGTGGCTCGCGGCACTGCGGGCCGTTCTACCGAGGATACGGTCACCGGTAACGTCTCCGCTTTGGCCAGGGCAAGCAGCGCGATCCGATCGAGGACCCCCGGCCAGCCGCCTGACGCGTCCCAGAGTTCGACGCAGACGGAATTCGGGAACACGTATTCGGGCACATCGCTGCCCGCGGCACGCAGTTTATTGCGCAGGTACTCCTTGGCATCGTCGCAGGACATCGGCCGCATGTGGATGTCGGCGGATACCCGCCTGGCCACGGCCGTCATGGCGGGTGCATCGACGATGAAGTCAAGCGATCGGTCGCTGACGAGCACCATTTGCAACGCGCTCGTCTGCTTGTACTTGAGAGCCGCCAATTCGCAGAGCGCGCGTAGTGCGCTCGGATTCAGACGGTGCGTGTTTTCGATAATCAGTATTGGCGGTTCAAATGACCTGGTCTGTTGCAGGGCGAACACCCGCAACATCGCGAGCAATTCGTTCGTGGAGTTGAAGTCGACCTCGTAGCCGAACTGGCGCAGGGCGCCTTCCAGCAGTCCGGCGGTATTGAGCCCCGTACCGTCAACGACTGCCAGGGCGCGATCCTCATCGAGATTTTCGACGATATGCCGGACGATTGTGGATTTGCCGGATAATGGCGGCCCCTGTAGCAACGCCAGGCCGCTCGGCGTATCACAGGCTTCGCGCACGGCCTCGTACGCCTCCGAATGCGGGCCGTACGAAACGATCGCCACGGGTTTGCCGTGAGTGCGGAAAGGTTGTTCCTTAAGACCAGCCGCGGCCAAATCCATTCGCTTAAACTCGCTCCGTCTTTATCGCGCTTTACGCGTTTTTTTTCTGGGCTCCGGTCATCTTTTTGTGTACAAATCGGACCGGGTCAGTCAGTCTACGGGCGCGCGGCAGGCCGTGCAATCCGGAATCCCTGATTTCGTTTTGCATCATGTAGACGCAGACAGGATTTTGAAAATAAATTAAGAAGCTATTGTAAAATTTTGATTTAAAATGATGTTTTTCCTTAGAAAAAAAGTGTCTGCGATCGGCGACAGGATATAAGGCTTTGAGTAATCTGTTTTCTGCAAACAGCCTCACGCTGTTCCGCGGCGATCGCTGCCTGTTTCGCGACGTCAGTTTTGCGCTGGAGTCGGGCGAATTGATGGTGCTCGAGGGCGCCAATGGCAGCGGCAAGACCAGTCTGATGAAGGCGATCGTCGGCATGCTCGAACTCGAGAGCGGTGTCCTCGAGTGGAATGGCAAGCCCGTTGGACAGCAGCGGCAGGAGTTTCACGGCTCGCTTGTCTGGCTTGCGCACCGGGTTGGCCTCAAGGCGGATCTGACACTGGTCGAGAACCTGAGTTTCGAGGCGGCGCTGCGGCCGCAAGCGAGCGATGACATAGAGCCGGTGCTCGAACGCCTGGGCATCAGTCGCCTCAAGCCCCTGCCGCTACGATCCTTGTCTGCGGGTCAGCAGCGGCGAGTCGCGCTGGCGCGAATCATGTTGTCCGACGTACCGCTATGGCTGATGGACGAACCGTTCACCAACCTGGATCGCGAGGGACGGGCTCTGGTGCTAAAACTCGTGAAAGAGCACCTTGGAACCGGTGGCATGTGCGTTATGGCGGCGCACCAGGACATCGAAATCGACATGCCGACAAAGAAGGTCCAGTTGTGACGAACGATCGGGACCACAAGATGCCGGGCATGCTGGCGGGACTGGTCGCTGTTGCACGCCGCGACCTGTTGCTGGCCTGGAAGCGACCCGGTGACGTCGTCAATCCACTGTTCTTCTTCGCAATGGTGTGCACGTTGTTTCCGTTGGCCGTCGGACCCAGCGCCGAGCAACTCAAATTCAGCGGCCCGGGCGTTCTTTGGGTCGCCGCTTTGCTGGCCGTATTGATTTCCTTGCACAGCCTGTTTTTGTCGGATTACGATGACGGTAGTCTCGAGCAGTTTCTTGTCAGCCCGCAACCATTGCCGTTGCTCGGCCTCGGCAAGACGATCGCACACTGGCTGACAAGCGGCATGCCGCTGGTACTGGTTTCTCCCATCGTGGCTATCACGTATCGTATGCCCGGAGACGTTGTTTTAGTGTTGATGTTGACGCTGACTCTCGGCACGATCAGCCTGAGTTTGCTTGGCGCGATCGGCGCAGCGTTGACGGTAGGTTTGCATCGCGGCACCGCGCTGCTGAGTTTGCTGATCCTGCCTTTGTCGATGCCGATCCTGATAATTGGTGCAAATACCGTGTCCCTGGCGGCCGGTAACGAGACATATTCAGCCGGAATCTGGGCTCTGGCCGCCTATGCGGTCGGTGCTTTGAGTCTGGCGCCCTATGCGACAGCAGCCGCATTACGAATTAGTAACGAGTAGAATCGCCCCCCATGTGGAAATGGTTTCATCAGCTGGCCTCGCCGCCACACTTCTATCGGATTGCCCCCGTTTTCAGCGTTTGGCTGATGGTACCCGGGCTTGCGCTCATCGCTTATGGCACCTACGCGGGGCTGATTCTCGCGCCAGTTGACTATCAGCAGGGCGACGCATTCCGCATCATCTACGTACATGTGCCGTCGGCCTACCTGTCGATGCTGTCATACATGATCCTGGCGGTCGCCGGGGGCATCGGCCTGATCTGGCGGATCAAGCTCGCGCACGCCGTTGCGGCGTCTGCGGCGCCGCTGGGTGCGTCCTTTACGTTCCTGGCGCTGGTTACCGGCTCTATCTGGGGGCGCCCGATGTGGGGCACCTGGTGGGAGTGGGCGGATCCGCGGATGATGTCCGAGCTGATCCTGCTGTTCTTCTATTTCGGTTATATGGCGCTACGCTCGGCCATCGACGACACGGGCAAGGCCGACAAGGCAAGTGCGGTGCTGGCGCTGGTCGGCGTGATCAACGTCATCATTGTTCACTACTCCGTGGTGTGGTGGAGCTCGTTGCACCAGGGCCAGACGCTCATGGCCGAAGGTGGGCCGGCCATGGATCCCGGCATGCTGTATCCATTGCTCGCGATGATTTTCGGCTTCAACCTGCTGTTCGGCTCGTTATTGTTGCGACGGACACGCACGGAAGTGCTGTTTCGGGAACGCCGTACGCGGTGGGTGAGGGAAATGATTCTGTCCCGGGAGGGTCAAAGCTGATGGAAGCGCTGGCAATGGGCAATTACGGGGCTTACGTCTGGACCGCATATGGCCTGACTCTCGTCGTCGTATTGATCAACGAATGGCGCGTTCGCGCGCGACAGTCGACGGTCTACCGGGACATCGAAGTGCGTATTAAGGCGTTGGAGGAAAACGAATGAAACCGAGACAACAGCGCATGCTGGCCCTGGGCCTGGTCGCGCTCGGGCTTGCGGTGGCAGCAACGCTGACGCTGCGGGCATTCAAGGACAACATGATGTTCTTCATCGAGATATCCGACGTGATCGCCGGAGACTATCCGAAAGAACGCAATTTCCGGATTGGTGGACTCGTGGTCGAAGGCAGTGTCCAGCGTGAAGAGGACTCGCTCGACATGGAATTCATGGTGACTGACACGCGCTGCGAATTGCCCGTGGCATACAGCGGCGTTGTTCCGGACCTGTTTCGTGACGGCCAGGGCGTGGTGGCGCACGGCCGCATGGATGGCAGCGGCACGTTCGTTGCGGACAAAATCATGGCGAAACATGACGAAAATTATATGGCCCCTGAAGTGGCAGAGTCTCTCGCCAAGCACGTCACGGACCAGACGGCAGGCTTGCAAGAAGGTCCGGCGGAGTGTGGCTCACCATGATCCCTGAGATTGGAAATTTCGCGCTGATCCTGGCGCTGTCCCTGGCAGTGTGCCAGGGCATCATTCCGTTAGTCGGAGCGCACCGCAATGACGCCGCCATGATGACGGTCGGGCGTACAGCCGCATACGGTCAGTTTTTCTTCGTGGCGTTCGCTTTCGGTTGCCTCGTCTGGGCATTTCTCCAGGACGACTTCTCGGTGTTGTATGTCGCCAATCACTCGCAATTGTCGCTGCCGACGCCGTACAAGGTATCGGCAGTGTGGGGCGCCCATGAGGGCTCCCTCCTGATGTGGGTGCTGATCCTGGCGATGTGGACGGTGGCAGTCGGCCATTTCAGCCATAGTCTGCCTGACGCTTTCTCGGCGCGGGTGCTCGGCGTCCTCGGCCTGTTGTCGACGGGTTTCCTGTTGTTCGCGCTGCTGACCTCGAATCCGTTCGAGCGGCTGGTGCCGGCGCCGATGGACGGCGGCGACCTGAATCCCCTGTTACAGGACCCGGGACTCGCGATTCATCCGCCCATCCTGTACGCGGGCTATGTCGGTTTTTCTGTTGCATTTGCGTTCGCCATTGCGGCAATGATCAGCGGCAACCTGGACAGGACATGGGCGAAGTGGACGCGGCCGTGGACGACAGTTGCGTGGCTGTTTCTCACTGTCGGCATTGCGCTTGGCAGCTGGTGGGCTTACTACGAGCTGGGCTGGGGCGGCTGGTGGTTCTGGGATCCGGTCGAGAACGCTTCGTTCATGCCGTGGCTCGTAGGTACGGCACTGATCCACTCGCTGGCGGTCACGGAGCGCCGTGGGCTGTTCAAGAGCTGGACGCTATTGCTCGCAATCGCCGCGTTTTCCCTGAGCTTGCTCGGTACTTTCCTCGTGCGTTCCGGCATCCTGGTGTCGGTTCACGCGTTCGCAACCGACCCGACACGCGGTTTCTTCATCCTCGCGTTTTTGGGTATCGTTATTCTAAGCGCGCTTGCGTTGTATGCCTGGCGCGCACCGGGTTTGGATTCGGACGCAGGCTTCATGCCGCTGTCCCGCGAGACATTCCTGTTACTCAATAACGTCCTGTTCGTTATTGCTGCAACGCTGGTCCTGCTTGGCACGCTCGCGCCGCTTGTCGTCGAGGTTCTCAATGCCGGCAAGATTTCGGTAGGTGCGCCCTGGTTCGAAGTCGCGTTCGCCATTCCCATGCTGCCACTCGTGTTCCTGATGGGGCTCGGTATGCACACGGCATGGCGCTCGCAAGCGACGCAGCCCTGGCTACGCGTGCTGCGCGTACCAGTGATCATTGCCGTCGTCGTCGGTGGCATTATCCCGGCGTTGTTTTACGGGCGCTTCGGATTGCTCGTGACTATTGGCAGCATTGCCGCGATCTGGGTTGTGGCGACTTCGCTGATTCAGCCGCTGCGCGCCTGGCGCAGTGGCGTACGGCTGACGCCTGCGGTGCTCGGCATGTCCGTTGCGCATCTTGGCGTAGGCCTTTTCGTACTCGGTGTCACCACGGTGTCTGCGTTCAGTATCGAAACCGATCGTGCACTGCAGCCCGGAGAGTCCATCGACATCGGTAATTATCAGTACGAGATGCGCGAGCTTCGTGACGTCCAGGGACCGAATTACTTTGCCCGCGAGGCTGTCATCGAGATTAGCCGTAACGGCGAATTCGTGGGCGAGGTGCGGCCGCAGAAACGCCAGTACCTCGTGCAGAAAAGCCCGATGACTGAAGCCGGAATCGACGCCGGCTGGAATCGCGACCTGTTCGTTGCGCTGGGCGACCAGATCGGCAACGACGTGTGGAGCGTACGCGTACAGTACAAGCCGATGATCCGTTTCATCTGGCTCGGGTGCCTGGTCATGGCGCTTGGCGGACTCATTGCCGTCAGCGACCGTCGTTACCGTTTGGGTGCTCGTGAAAAAGCTCGTGTTGGGGACGCGGCGGCGGAGGCAGCGTAATGTATCGTTTTATCTTGCCGTTCGTTGCGGTCGTATTACTCATCGTCGTGTTCTCGTTCGGTTTGTTCAACGATCCACGCAAGTTGCCGTCTCCGTTCCTCGGCGAGCAGGCACCGACGTTTCAGTTGCCATCGTTGACGGAACCGGAGCGTATGGTTGGCTCTGCCGACTACGCGGGCAAGTTTGCTCTTGTGAATGTCTGGGCAACCTGGTGCGTGGGATGCAGACAGGAGCACCAGTTCCTCATCGACCTCGCAAAGACCGGAGCGATTCCAATTTATGGCCTCAACTGGCGTGACAATCGTCAGGAAGCACTGGGCTGGTTGCGGCAACTCGGCGACCCGTACCAGTTTTCGGCTTTTGACGAAGACGGCCGTGTGGGCATTGACTGGGGCGTCTACGGTGCACCCGAGACATTCCTGATCAACGCCGATGGCATCGTGCTGCACAAACACCTCGGGCCATTGACGGCTGCGGCGTGGCAGAAAGACTTCGTGCCTCTGATGCAAGCCGGGGGACCGACGTCATGAAGAGAGCTATTCTGGGCCTGGTGTTGATTCTCGGTGCGTCGATGGCTTTCGGCATCGATGTCGAAAAAGCGTTCGAAGATCCGGTGTTGCAGGAGCGCTACGAGAAAATTATCGACGAAGTCCGGTGCCTGAAGTGCCAGAACCAGACGATCAAGGATTCAAACGCCTTCCTTGCTGCGGACCTGCGGCGTGAGATTCGACGCATGCTGGAAGAGGGCAAGACCGACGACGAGATCTTCGATTTCCTGGTCGCGCGTTACGGCGAATTTGCGCTGTATCGCCCACGGATGTCGGGCAAGACCCTGGTGTTGTGGTTAGCGCCTGGCCTGTTGTTGCTCGGCGGCGGCTTCGTTCTTTTGAATATACTGCGTCGCCGTATGGCGATGCCGATTGACGGCGAAAAGGCCGGCAAGGAGTAACGGGAAGATGCTCTGGATCGCCCTTGGCGTCATGTGTTTTGCGGCTGTGGTCTTCGTGATCTGGCCGTTCCTGCGTGATCAATCGAAACACGTCACCCTGATGTTGGTGGCGACCCTGTTTGTTGTTGGCTCCTCTGCGTGGTTGTACTCCTCGATAGGCAGTCCTGGCATCGAGGATGGCGCCGGCGCTCAGGCTGGTGAGATGTCTGCTGTCATCGAGTCACTCGCGGCACGGCTGGCTAGCAATCCCGACGATGTCGAAGGCTGGCGCATGCTGGGGCGTTCCTACATGACGCTGGGTGATTACGGGCGGGCCGTGCAGGCGTATGAGAGAGTTGTGCAACTCGACTCGGGTCAAAACGCTCAGTCACTCGTCGAGCTCGGTGAAGCGATGCTTGCAAACAGCGGACAGAGCCTGAGCCCGCAAATTGTAGCGTTGTTCGAGAATGCGCTGGTACTCGAGCCGAGTAATCCGGCGGCGCTGTTCTGGGGCGGAATTGGCGCAGTCAATCGCGGCGACCGCGCCCTGGCGGCGGATCGCTGGGAGCGTTTACTCGGCACGAACCCGCCGGAAAATATTCGGGACGTCCTGGTAACGAGGATTGCAGAATGGCGCGGAGAAGCAGTCCCCGCACAAGAAGCGGCGATGCCTTCGGCCTCATCGCCGCCGGCATCGTCGGCGACACAGGCAGCGCCGGAACCCGAGCCTTCGGCACCAGAACCGGCGCCGGACACGATCGTTGCTGCAAGTGTTGGCTTGTCCGACGCTGCGGTGCAATCGCTTCCTGCCGAAGGTGCTGTCTTTATCATCGCACGCGATCCCGGGCAGCCGTCACCGCCGATTGCCGTCACGCGACAGCGCCTGTCAACACTGCCGGCTGTGTTTCAACTCAACGACAGCAACTCGATGGTAGCGGGCAGGGAGTTGTCAGGCTTCGCCGAATTCGAGCTGGAAGCCCGCGTGTCGTTGACCGGGCAACCGGGCAAGCAGCCCGGCGACTGGTTCGGCACGGTGATGGTAAAGCCCGCCGAGAACAGTGCCGTAACGATATCGATCGATACCCAGGCCCAATAGCATCATCGCTATGTCCAGCGACGTTTCCAATAATATGGAAGCTGCGACGATGTGCTTTGCCTGTGGCAAAGACAATCCCATTGGCCTGCGGATCGAGTTTCATTACGACGGCGACGTCTGTCGCGCCGAATTCACGCCCAATGAGAATCATGTCGGTTGGGATGACACAGTGCACGGCGGCATCATCTATTCGGCACTTGATGACGTGACGGCCAATGTGCTTTACAGGCAAGGTCGCAAGGCACACACAGCGCGCTGCGAGGTTCGTTACCGTGAGCCACTCCGGGTCGGTGAGACGATTCGTCTGAAAGGGTGGATCGAGAAAGAAAGAGGCCGCCTGATCGTGTTGAGGGGTAGCGCCGTACGAATCGCAGACAGTGCGGTTGTCGCAGACTGCGAAGCAAGTTTCATGTTGGAGCGCGGCTGACGGGGCGCCAGCAAACGATCTACTTCCTGGGCGGTGCCTTGATTCGAACAGTCTCGCCGAGACCGTCCGAATCCGAGCGTCTGGCGATCTCACTCTGGACATCGTCTGTCGCGTGGACAAGCGCCGCGTACAGCCGCCTCAGCTGCACGTACGACAGCGACCTCGCATTGACCATCGCCAACGCGTGTATCACGCCCAGCGACAGGTCGTGAATATCAGTTTCGAGAGTCTCGTTCGCCATCAAACCAGTGTAGCAATCACCCTGTAGCCACAATGTGACAGCCATCACGTGGCGTGTGATAGCATGCGGGCGCTTTTTTGCCCGTCAGGGAGTTACGGATGGCCTTACCACAGCTACTCGCCAGCAAGCTGCGCGTACCGTTGATTGGTGCGCCGATGTTCATTGTATCGGTGCCCGACCTGGTCGTTGCCCAGTGTACGGCCGGTATCGTAGGGGCTTTCCCCGCCCTGAACGCGCGGCCACAGGAACAACTGGACGCCTGGATCAGCGAAATCAGGGAACGGCTCGCCGCGTACGCCGAGGAACATCCGGACGCACCGGTTGCACCGTTCGCCGTTAATCAAATTGTCCACGCCAGCAACGATCGCCTGCAAGCGGATCTCGAGACCTGTGTGCGCCACGAGGTGCCGATCATCATCACGAGTTTGCGACCGCCGTCGGCGGTCGTCGACGCCGTCCACAGTTACGGTGGGCTCGTGTTTCACGACGTCATCAATCTTCGGCACGCACACAAGGCGATCGAGCAAGGCGTTGATGGCATTATTGCTGTCTGTGCCGGCGCCGGGGGACATGCCGGGACATTGAGTCCGTTCGCTCTCGTGAAGGAAATACGCCGGGACTTCGACGGCGTCGTCATCCTGTCAGGTGCGATGTCGACCGGTGCGGACGTGCTCGCCGCCCGTGCCATTGGGGCTGACCTTGCCTATATCGGCACGCGCTTCATCGCGACTCGCGAGGCGTATGCGCCCAATGCCTACAAGGAGATGATTGTCTCGAGCAAGGCAGCCGACATCGTGTACACGCCATTGTTTACGGGTGTACACGGGAGTTACCTGAAAGGCAGTATCGTCAATGCGGGTCTCGACCCCGACAACCTGCCCGAAGCGGCGGCAAATCCGATGGATTTCGGCTCGGGTGGCGACTCCGGCGCGAAAGCATGGCGCGACATCTGGGGCGCCGGCCAGGGCGTCGGAAGCGTTGACGACATCCCGGGAGCACACGATCTCGTGCTGCGCATCGCTGCCGAGTATGAAGACACACGTACCCGACTGGCAGAGGGTTAGAGAGAACTTATGAAAACGGTCTTGCTTTCCTACCTGTTCGTCGCCGTCGGTGGAGCTTTGGGCGCAATGGCACGATTCGGGCTAAACGTCGTGCTACAACGAGACACGCCGTTTCCGTGGGGTACATTGAGCGCAAATCTGCTCGGTTGCCTGGTGATGGGCGTCATCGCCTATTTTGTGGCCGCTTCCACCTGGTTCAACGAAGCCGGCATCGTCCCGGATCAGTACAGGCTCCTGTTCGCGATCGGTTTCTGTGGCAGCTTCACCACGTTGTCGGCCCTCGTCATGGAAATCCACACGATGTTGCAGCGTGGTGAGTTGTTTCATTCCTTCACTTACATGACGACAACGATGGTTGGCGGATTCGCGTTCTTCTACGCCGGTTTCGTCCTGACGCGCGCCATCATGCCGCTGTCGAACGGCTAGCCGCGCGTTCCAGGATAGCCAATATCGGCTCCAGCCAGTCGCGGTGTTCGGGCTTCATGAGCACCGATCGCAGACAGGTGACCATTTCAGAGTTCATGTTCATGTCGGGCGCGAAGTGACTGACGAGTTCGGCCGGCAATTCGATCAATGCAAGGTGCAGGTTGTCGTTGGCCGCAATATCGAAGACGGTTCTGGCGCGCGTCGTTGCGGTAGTGGCATCCGGTGCCTGTACTGCGTAGACGACAATGTCCAGCTCCGGTGGCATCAGCGGTACGAAGGACGTACTGGCAGAAAGCCGGGCATGGAACTCCCGGGCGGCCATCAGGCAGTTGTCGAGCCCCCGCGCGAAGTCTCCATCCTTGACGGGTGGCAACAGCCGATGGGTTGCCCACAGGGCAACGGCGGATGCCCCCGGTCGTGAACACTCGAGACTGATTTCCCCGAGATGCAGGTCGCCCGAGCTGAAATACGTATACGGCGACTCGTGCTTGTAGAAACGTCCGTCGGCGGGATCGCGAAACAGCACGCAACCGCAGCCATAGGGCTGCAGGCCATGCTTGTGCGGGTCGATGACGATCGAATCCGCCTCGCCAAGGCGATCGTAGGCTAGTCGGGCTTCCTGGCCGAGATTGTCTGCAAGACCGAAGTAGCCGCCGTATGCGGCGTCCGCGTGTATCCGGACATCGTGCCGATCGCGAAGATCCAGTATCGCCGGCAGCGGGTCGACATTGCCGAGGCCGGTATTACCAATCGTGGCGACAATGGTGCCGACATCGCCGTCGCTCAGCAGCTCCTGCAGGTGGGCCAAATCCAGCCGGCCATCCTGAGTGCTTCTGACCGCCGTGAACGGAATTCCGAGCACCTCACAGATTCGACTGTGGGTGTAATGCGCCTGGTCCGAGGCGATGACCCGCTGACCCGGGCGCAATTGCCCGGCAATCCACAGCGCCTCGAGGTTCGCCATCGTGCCGCCGCCGGTCAGGTGTCCCAGCGGTTGTGTCCAGCCGAACATTTCGCCGAGTTCGACGATGCATTCCTTCTCCATCGCGGAGCTCGCACGCCCGCCGTCGAGTGCATGATTATTCGGGTTGATCCACAGCGCCAATGCATAGGCGAGCCGCGCGACCGGATGCGGTGGCTTCAGCATCTGGCCCGCGTATTGGGGGTGAAAGTAGGGGTAGTTGTCCTGCATGCGAGTTGCGACCTGCAGCAGCACGTTTGCCGTCGCGTCGACATCGAATTCGGTATTGAAGTCGGGCAGCGTCTCGAAACCTCCGGATAGTCTGGCCAGCGCGTTCTGCAGTATCTCGAGTTCTGCGGGGTTGATCATCCCTGGCATCCGGTAGCTTCGTCGCCGCGAGCTTACCGTAAAAAGCGGCGCGTAAGCAGGCCGGATCACGATACTATTCCGGCATGGACCTGATTGCCCTCGCGGTGCCGTTCTTCCTGCTGGCCCTGCTACTGGAACTCATAGTCGATCGCGTGCGCGGCAGCGGCTTATACAGGGTTAACGACGCCGTCAATAGCCTCAGCGCTGGAATGTTGATGCAGACAACCGGCTACTTCACGAGATTTCTCGAGTTAGTCATCTGGGGATACGTTCTCGAAAATTTCGCCATGATCGACATGCCGCTCGAATGGTTCGACACATCACCTCGAGGCATCGCCCTGTGGGTCACGGCAGTTCTGGCCTGGGATTTTTGCTATTACTGGGCGCACCGATTCGGCCATGAGATTTCCATCCTGTGGGCCGCTCATGCCGTGCATCACCAGAGCGAGGACTACAACCTGTCCACCGCATTACGGCAGACGAGCACGGGTTTCCTGCTCGGCTGGATTTTCTACCTGCCGCTGTTCGTAATCGGCTTCCCGCTCGAAATCCTGATTACCGCGAACGCAGTCAGCCTGATTTATCAATTCTGGGTGCACACACAGGTCGTGAGACGCCTGGGCGCGCTGGACAGGATTCTGGTGACGCCGTCGAATCACCGCGTTCATCATGGCCAAAACCAGCGCTACATCGACAAGAATTACGGCGGTATATTTATTCTCTGGGATCGCCTGTTTGGCACTTTCGAGCCCGAGCGTGACGATGAGCCCGTCATTTTCGGCGTGCGCAAACCGCTGGCGAACTGGAACCCGTACAGGGCAAATCTTCAGGTGTACAAGTACCTGCTATTCGACGCGAAAAATACGCGGAGCTGGAAGGACAAGCTGTCAATCTGGTTTCAGCGAACAGGGTGGCGACCGGCAGACGTTGCAGCACGTTTTCCGAAGAAGAACGTGGATCTGTCAAGGTTCGAGAAGTTCGATCCGGAGGTACCAGCGCCGGTTGCGCGCTATGTGCTGGCCCAGTTCGTGATCGTCGCTGCCGCAATACTCGGCATTGGGGCGTTGTTTGCTACCGCGGGCGCAGGTGCTGTGCTGGTTCCATGTCTGATGCTGTGGGCGCAGCTTTACACCCTGGGCCTGCTGAACGAGGGCAGGGCGTACGCCACGAGATTCGAATTGCTGCGTCTGCTCGTCGTCGTGCCTGTCGGCGCGTTCGTACTTTCCCTCGACGAGCGAATTGCACTGCCCCGGGACGTGATCGCGATTGCAGGTGGTGGCTACGTGTTGGTGTCGCTGGTAGCTTTGTTTGTAGTAAGTAGAACCGTAAATACTAATTTAAATCAAAGAGATAACAGTTATTTTTAATGTAAAATATAAGATAGTTCCGTGCCTGTAGACCCGAAAAGAACGAACATTCGCTCCGGCGCACGCTGGGAGCCGATCGTCGGCTATTCACGCGCTGTGCGTGTCGGCCAGTTTGTTGCCGTGTCCGGATCGGCGGCCGTTGACGCCGACGGCGCGCTGGTCGGTAAGGGTGATGCGTACTTGCAGGCGAAGCAGTGCATCGAGGTTATCGCGGACGCGCTGGAAAAAGCAGGAGCGGGACTTAATGATGTCATGCGCACGCGCACCTTCGTGACGGATATCGAATTGTGGCCAGAGATTGCCAGGGCGCACCAGGAAGCATTTGGCGATGTAATGCCCGCGACTTCCATGGTCGAGGTGTCACGCCTGATCGATCCGGCAATGCTCGTCGAGATCGAGGCGGACGCGATTGTTCCCGGCGACTAGTCTTTCTTGCGAGCCCAGGTTTCCGTGCGGCCGAGCAGCGATATGCCGATGTAACCCCGCACCTTGAGCGTGTCACTGTCGACAACCGTCACGATGCAACGATAGGTCTTACCGCTGTTCGGATCGTAGATCGTTCCGTCTTTCCAGCGTCTGTCACCATCGTATTCGAAGTCCGCAAACAGGTTCAGCCCGATCAATGGTCGGTCGCGCAGCGCAGGGTCCGGGTTTTTCTCGTCCGTATCCGGGCGGTCTTCCGATGCATTAGGTGAGCCCGTTATCACGCCGCTGAGGCCCGTCGCGCTTGCACGGACCTCGATCCAGCCGTCGCCGTCACCACTCAGCCAGATGCCATCGATGTCTGGCACTCCATCCGCATGGACCAGTGGAGGTCCCGCAAGCAGCAGTGCTGCGACTAGCCTTCCGGTCCTTGCTGGATTCATTGCTGCTCCCCGGTATGATGCCCAGTTTTCAGGAGTCTAGCGCAGAGGCTGGGGGTTGTGAGGAAGCGCACCGGGCTAAATGCGGCGGAAGCACGCCGTATCGCGATGGCGGCACAGGGCATGCACCTTGCGAGGCCTGCCTGCGCACCGGACGCGAGGCATTTTCGACGTGTCATGCAGACACTGGGTGTCCTGCAACTGGACTACGTCAACGTGCTGGTGCCGGCTCATTACCTGGTGGTGTGGTCGAGACTGGGCGCCTACGATCGCAATCGCTTCAACCGGCACGTGTATGGCAACGGTGACTATACGGAGCAGTGGGCCCACGAGGCATCGATCGTGCCGACGAGCGCCTGGCCACTACTTGCGCACCGGCGCGCCGCCTTCGAGCCGTCGCAATACAACCCGATTCGCAAGCTTCGCAACCGCAGCGCTTACCTCGCCGCCGTTCTCGATCAGGTTCGCCGCGACGGCCCGGTGACGGCGGCTGATCTGCCACCCGTGCCGGGTCCGAAACGCAAACCCGGTGACTGGCATCGATCGATTCCCCGCTGGGCACTGGAGTATCACTTCGCTCGCGGCGACCTCGCGGTTACGGATCGGTTGCCGAATTTTCAGCGCGTTTATGAACTGCCGGAGCGAGTGATTCCCCGGGAGCACCTGTCGGCCACGCCCGGCAAGAAAGAGGCAGACAGGGAGTTGTTGCGTCGTGCTGCCAATGCGATGGGCATTGCAACTTGTCGCGACCTGGCCGATTACTTTCGCATGTCGCCCCGGGATGTCCCGCCGCGAATCGCCGAGCTCGTCGAGGAGGGTCACCTGGTGGCGGTCGACGTCGAGGGCTGGCAGGAACCCGGCTATCTGTCATCGCGGGCCAGACTGCCGCGGTCGGTCGGTGGCGCCTCGCTGCTGTCGCCGTTCGATCCTGTCGTGTGGTACCGCCCGCGCGCCGAACGCCTGTTCGACTTTCACTATCGCATCGAGATTTATGTGCCGGAAGCCAAGCGGAAATGGGGCTATTACGTGCTGCCTTTCAGAGTGGATGACCGGATCGTGGCGCGGGTGGATTTGAAAGCTGATCGCAAGAATGCCCGGCTGCTGGTACTGGCGGTACACGAGGAACCGGGGATCTCGAGGCGGCAGAGTGCGGAACAACTGGCCATCGAATTGACTTCGTTGAGCCGGTGGTTAACGCTCGAAAGTATTCACGTTTCACCACATAGCGACTTCGCACGATTACTTGCTGCGGCGTTGCCAGGCCAGTTGCGGGGCTGATATGACAGACAAGAGCGGCATCGACATACTCATAACACCGGCGATCAGGGATCTTGGCGAATTCACGGTTCGCCGCACGCTTCCCGACAAACGGCGCCAGCGAGTGGGTCCGTTCATCTTCTTCGATCATATGGGACCAGCAGATTTCGCCCCAGGTACGGGCGTCAACGTGCGCGCGCATCCGCATATCGGACTCGCGACGGTAACGTACCTGTTCGAGGGTGAAATCCTGCACAGAGACAACCTCGGCTACGTGCAGAGGATTCAGCCCGGCGCGGTCAACTGGATGACGGCGGGTCGCGGTATCGTGCATTCGGAGAAGGTTACGGACGAGATCAAGGCCAGTGGTCAGCGCCTGCACGGCCTGCAGATCTGGGTCGCGTTGCCACTGGAGGCCGAAGAGGCAGAGCCCGATTTCCGGCATTACGCCGCGAGCGAGATTCCTTCGGTCGACGTCGATGGCGTGGATGTCCGGGTGGTCATTGGCTCAGCGTTCGGCGTGACGTCTCCCGTAAAGACACACAGCGAAACGCTGTATGTGGAGGTGAACCTGGAGCCCGGTCAGCAGGTGCAAATACCGGCAGCACAGGAACTTGGTCTGTATGTCGTGGAAGGCTCTGTTGCTGTCTTCGATCGGTTCGTCGAGGGGGGTGCCTTTGCTGTGTTTGCGAGCGATGCCACTGGATGCGTTACGGCTGAGTCGAAGTCGAAGATCATGTTCGTCGGCGGCGACACCCTGGAAGGGGAACGCACGATCTGGTGGAATTTCGTGAGTAGTTCGAAGGATCGCCTGAACCAGGCCAAAAGGGACTGGCGTGAGCGCCGCTACGACGAGGTGCCGGGCGAGCCGGACTTCATTCCGTTGCCCGATCGTTGATGCAAGCAAAAACGGCGGCCATCGGCCGCCGTTCTTGCGTTGTCGGGGAGGCTATTCGCCGCCTCTTCCGCCGCCAGGATGCCTGCCGCTGTCCCGGTGGGCATGACGGCGCTCGCGAACAGCGGCGCGTTCCTCGTCAGACATGCTTTCCCAGCGAGAGCGCCTGGCTTCACGCATCGCCTGGCGTTGTTCATCCGACATGGAATCCCGGTGGACGTGCATCCGCTCCCGTTTTACTTGCCGTTCTTCCTCGGACATGGCGCCCCAGCGGCCGCGCATTTCCTCGCGTGCTGCCCGTCGTTCTTCGTCGGACATGGAGTCGCGGCGTGCTCTCATCTTTTCGCGCATA
>Ga0209578_10000454_pt1 | contig 52138 bp, 53 predicted proteins | sample tdAd472_FD_187127 | JGI IMG/M metagenome (GOLD analysis project Ga0209578, IMG submission 187127) | Marine sediment microbial communities from the Atlantic coast under amendment with organic carbon and nitrate - tdAd47.2 (SPAdes)... | ecosystem: Environmental > Aquatic > Marine > Coastal >...
ACAAGGGGAAAGGCCGCGGTGCCGCCTTAGGGCCGGACCGGCGAAGACGGGGCAAAATCCCCGGTTTCGGCATCGCGGATCAACAGGCTGCCGGTGGCAACATCGAAATAGGCGCCGTGAAGATGCAGGCTTGCGGCTTCGACCCGGCGGCGGACGCCCGCGAAAGTCCGGAGATTTTCCAGGCTTTGCGCGATCGCCGCATGTTCGAGCTTTGCGCAATAGGCATCGTCCGGCTTGCCCTTTGGCGCGCCCAGCTTCGCGGCGGCCGGCGCCAGGACCGACGTCCACTTGCCGATGAAATCCCCGTCCGAAAGCGGCGCGGATTTTTCGGCAAAGGCGCGAATGCCGCCGCAGCGCGCATGGCCAAGCACGACAATATGCTTCACGCCCAACCCTTCGACTGCGAATTCAAGCGCCGCGCTGGTGCCGTGGAATTGCCCGTTGATTTCAAAAGGCGGCACGAGATTGGCGACGTTGCGCACCACGAATATTTCGCCCGGCTCTGCGTCGAAAATCACTTCCGGCGCCACGCGGGAATCGCAACAGCCGATCAGCAGGATTTCCGGACGCTGCCCGCGTTCCGCCAACGCCTCGTAATGCTCGCGCTCATGGGCGAAGCGGCCGTCCAGAAAATTCGCATAGCCGTCGATTAGCCGGCTGGGAAACATGCAACACTCCCTCTTGCTACAGATCCGCCGAGTGCGCCGGCAGGAAAATGGTGGAGCCGAGGGGAGTCGAACCCCTGACCTTCGCATTGCGAACGCGACGCTCTCCCAACTGAGCTACGGCCCCAAAGTGGCGGGAGTGTGTTCCCTGCTCCCGCCCGCTGTCAAGACTTGCGAACCAGCCTTGCTGGCTGGGGACGCTAGCCCGAAATCCTTGCAAAACCCCTTAAAAAATTAAGGCCCGCGGCCGCACATGCCCTGCCGGCACAGCTTGCGCCGGAAGCCCCCTAGAGGGTAGGGTTTGCCAGGCTTCTCTTTCCAAGGTTGTTCGTGCACGCGATGTATTCCGTTCTTCTTCTCCTCGATTCCGTCATCACCATCTATATCTGGCTTCTGATCGCCTCGGTGATCTTGAGCTGGCTGGTTGCCTTCAACATCGTCAACAGCAGCAACCGCATCGTATACGTGATTGGCGATTTTCTTTACCGCATCACCGAACCGGCGCTGCGCCCCCTTCGGCGATTTCTGCCGTCCCTGGGCGGCATCGACGTTTCGCCGGTGGTTGTGATCCTGGCCTTGGTTTTCCTTCGGAATCTGCTGTTCGAATATCTTGGCTGACGCAAAGATCATCGACGGAAAGGCCTTTGCAGCAACGCTGCGCGCCGAGATCGGACGCAAGGTCGGGGCGCTGAAGAAAAGCGGCGGGCCGACGCCGGGCCTTGCCGTCGTGCTCGTCGGCGAAGACCCCGCCAGCCAGATCTATACCCGCAACAAGGCAAAGCAAACCCTCGAAGCGGGCATGCAGTCCTTCAAGCATAACCTGCGCGCCGAAACCAGCCAGGCCGAGGTGCTGGCGCTGGTGGACCGGCTCAACCACGACCCGGCCGTTCACGGCATCCTCGTGCAATTGCCACTGCCGCCCCAAATCGATTCAAACGCCGTCATCGACGCCATCGATCCGGCGAAGGACGTGGACGGCTTCAACGCCGTCAACGTCGGCCGGCTGGTCACCGGCGGGGTCGGCATGGTTCCCTGCACGCCCCTTGGCTGCCTCATGCTGTTGAAGGACGCCCTTGGCGATCTAAAGGGAAAACGCGCGGTGGTGCTGGGACGTTCGAACATCGTCGGCAAGCCGATGGCGTTTCTTTTGCTGCGCGAACATTGCACGGTGACCCTGGCCCATTCCCGCACGGCCGATCTGGCGGACGAATGCCGCCGCGCGGATATCCTGGTCGCCGCCACCGGCCAGCCGCAGATGGTCCGTGGCGATTGGATCCGGAAGGGCGCCACCGTCATCGACGTCGGCATCAACCGCGTTCCGGGCGAAAACGGGAAAATGAAACTGGTTGGCGACGTGGCGTTCGACGAAGCCCGCACGGTGGCGGGCGCCATCACGCCGGTGCCGGGCGGCGTCGGACCGATGACCATCGCCTGCCTGCTGCAGAACGCCTTTACCGCCGCCTGCCGCCAGACCGGCCACGACCCGGCAAGCTTTTAGAAACCCGGCGCGATCCCGCGCCTAATCCCGCTTCTTCGCCGCCAGCCGCAACCGCAACGCGTTCAATTTGATGAAGCCTTCCGCGTCGCGCTGGTCGAACACCGCGTCCGCCTCGAAGGTTGCAATCTCGGAATCGTACAACCCCAAAGCCGACCGCCTGCCAACGACGCTTGCCGAACCTTTGTAAAGTTTCAGCCGCACTTCGCCGGTGACGTTCTTCTGGCTTTCGTCAACCAGCGCCTGCAGCATCTCGCGCTCGGGCGCAAACCAAAAGCCGTTATAGACAAGCTCGGCATAGCGCGGCATCAGCTCGTCCTTCAAATGCGCGGCTTCCCTGTCGAGGGTCAGGCTTTCCATCGCCCGATGCGCGACATAGAGCAGCGTGCCGCCCGGCGTTTCATAAACGCCCCGCGACTTCATACCGACGAAGCGGTTCTCGACAATGTCGGCCCGCCCGATCCCATGGGCGCCGGCAAGGGCGTTCAGCCGTTCAAACAATTTTGCCGGGCTTAGCGCGTCGCCATCGATGGCGACCGGGTCGCCGGCCGAGAACGCAATCTCGACATAAGCGGGTTTGTCCGGCGCCGCCTCCGGCGCGACGGTGCGCGTAAACATGCTCTCGTCCGGCTCGGCCCAGGGATCCTCCAGCATCTTGCCCTCATAGGAAATGTGCAGAAGATTCGCGTCCATCGAATAGGGCGGCTCGCCCTTCTTGTCCTTTTGCACGGCAATGCCGCTGCTTTCCGCATATTCGACAAGCTTCGTCCGCGAATCCAAATCCCATTCCCGCCAAGGCGCGACGACATGGATGTCCGGGTTGAGCGCGTAATAGGCAAGCTCGAAGCGCACCTGATCGTTGCCCTTGCCCGTCGCCCCATGGACGACGGCATCGGCGCCGGTTTTGGCGGCAATTTCGATTTGGCGCTTGGCGATCAACGGCCGTGCGATCGACGTGCCGAGCAGATAGACGCCTTCGTAAAGGGCGTTCGCCCGGAACATCGGGAAAACGTAGTCGCGGACGAATTCTTCCCGAAGATCTTCGATGAAGATCTCCTTGACGCCCATTGCCTCGGCCTTCGTCTTCGCGTCCGCAAGCTCTTCTCCCTGGCCGAGATCGGCCGTGAACGTCACAACCTCGCAGCCGTAATTGTCCTTTAGCCAGCGCAGGATGACCGAAGTATCCAGCCCGCCGGAATAGGCCAGAACCGCCTTGTTTACCTTCCTAGGCATCGCCCGAATTCCTTTCCCGAACGGCGGCCGGCGTTTTGGGCAAACGCTGGCTCTCCGATTTTAACTGGCCGCAGGCCGCCAGAATATCCTGCCCCCGGGCCACGCGCACCGGCGAAGCATACCCCGCCCGGTTCACAACGTCTGCAAAGGCCTGGATCGCCTCCCGGCTTGCGCATGCGTATGGCGCCCCCGGCCAGGGGTTGAAGGGGATCAGATTGACCTTGGCCGGAATTCCTTCGATCAGTTTTACCAAACGGCGCGCATCGGCAAGCGAATCGTTCACCCCCTTCAACATGACATATTCGAAGGTAATGCGCCGCGAATTTGCCGCACGCGGATACGCCCGGCACGCCGCCAGCAATTCCGCGATCGGGTATTTCCGGTTGAGCGGCACGATCTCGTCGCGCACATCGTCCGTCGTGGCGTGCAACGAAATCGCCAGATTCACATCCAATTCATGGCCGGCGCGCGCGATCATCGGCACGACGCCCGCCGTGGAAAGCGTGACCCGCCGTTTCGACAGCGCAATGCCGTCCCCGTCCGTCAAGATGCGAATGGCGGCGGCGACGTTTTCGTAATTGTAAAGCGGCTCGCCCATGCCCATGAAGACGACATTGGAAATACGGCGCGCTTCCTTCGGGCTTGGCCATTCCGAAAAATGGTCGCGGGCAACCAGCATCTGACCGACGATTTCCGCAGGGGTCAGATTGCGAACCAGCCTTTGGGTGCCCGTGTGGCAAAACCGGCAGTTGAGCGTGCAGCCGATTTGCGACGAGATGCAAAGCGTGCCGCGGTCCTTCTCCGGGATGTGGACGGTTTCCGCTTCGCCGCCATCGGCGAAGCCAAGCAGCCATTTCTGCGTCCCGTCCGCCGAGACCTGAAGCTGGTGAACGGCCGGCCGGCTCACCCGGCAGCTTTCCGCAAGCTTCTCTCGAAGCGCCTTGTTGAACGTCGTCATTGCCGGGAAGCGCGTCGCGCCCTGATAATAGATCCAGTGCCAAAGCTGCTTCACCCGATAGGGCGTTTCCCCAAGGTCCGCGAAAAACGCCGCCAGCGCCTCGCGGTCCAGACCGACGAGATCAAGCGGTGCCGTCGCCGCGTACATGGGCGGCGCGGCCTCCGGGAGGTCCATTCCACTTTCCATAATGGTTCGTGTGATAGCGGCGGAAGCGCCGGAAACGCAACGCTTTTCCTTCGTCGGTGCCTTTATTCGATGCCGCAGGCGAGGTTAATGGCCCGCCGAGACGCCGTGAAACCCGCCAGCGAGTAGGTGTCCTTCGTTTTTGTGCCGCGTTTTGACAGGCCGAGGACGACCATGCGGGACCCCTTCTGCATGGCGGCAACGAAGGCCTGATCCATCTTCGCATCCTGGGCCCAGGCCGTGTCGCCTTCGGTGAAAAGCTTGAACCTGGTCTCGCCGTCAATAGTGGCGGTGACCTCGGCATCGGCCTTGAAAGCATAGCCCGCCTGAAAGCTCACGACGTCGCGGGTCTTTGTCGCAGGCCGATGGGTGATCAGGACAAAAACCTCGCCGCGGCGGGTGTAATCGCCTTCCTCCTTGATGGGAGAAGAGGCGATGTAGCAGACCTTCGCGCCGGCTTCCGTATAGTAATAGGCGTCCCAACGCTTGAACGCGCCAAGAGATTTGATCTCGCTTGCCAGGGCGGCCCCGGAAAACAACAGCCCCGCCGCCAGAAAAAGGCACGCCCACAGGAAAGGCCGCATGGACGGGCCGGGGATTTTTTTCCCCCGGATCGCGTGAAAATCTCTCATTGCCTTTCTTCGCCTCGCCGCTTCCGCTATGAAGACTTCCCGGCATCGGCGCCGGGGAACCGTTAGTGTCATACGGGATCGGATCGGGAAAACCAAGATGCAAGCCATCCTTTGTCGCGAATGGGGCACGCCGGAAACGCTTCGCCTCGAAGAAGTCGCCGCCCCGGCGCTGACGGCCAACGGCGTGCGCATCCGCGTGGCCGCGGCCGCGATCAATTTCGCCGATTTGCTGATGGTCGCCGGGAAATATCAGGAAAAACCCGCCTTCCCCTTCACACCAGGCCTCGAAATTGCGGGCACCGTGGTGGAATGGGGCGACGCGGTGCAAGGCTTTGCCAAGGGCCAGCGGGTCATGGCCGTCGTCGGACATGGGGGCTATGCCGAAGAAGCCGTCGCCGCCGCCGCCGCCGTCTTCCCGATCCCCGATCGCCTTGATTTTGCTGCCGCGGCCGGGTTTCCCGTCGCCTATGGCACGTCCCACGGCGCCCTTGCCTGGCGGGCGGCGCTGCAGCCGGGCGAAACGCTGCTGGTCCATGGGGCCGCGGGCGGCGTCGGACTAACGGCGGTCGAGATCGGCAAGGCGATGGGGGCGCGCGTCATCGCCACCGCTTCCACGGCGGAAAAGCTGCAACTGGCGGCGGCCCATGGCGCCGATCACGGGATCTGCTCGCGCGACGGGGACGTGCGCGCCCGCGTCAAGGAACTCACCGATGGGGCGGGCGCCGACGTCGTTTACGACCCCGTCGGCGGCGCGCTGTTCGAGGCCTCCTTGCGGGCGACCGCCTGGGGCGGGCGCATCCTTATCATCGGCTTTGCCAGCGGCGACGTGCCCCAAATCCCTGCGAATTTGCTGCTCGTCAAAAACGTCGCCGCCCATGGCTATGCCTGGGGAAGCTACATCAAACAGGAGCCGGCGCGCGTCCGGGACTCCTTCGCCACGCTGCTTCGCTGGTGGGAGGAAGGCAAGCTGAAGCCCCATATTTCCGAGACCCTGCCCCTGAAAGCGGCGGCAGAAGCCATGAATTTGCTGAAAACGCGGCGCGCCACCGGCAAGGTCGTGCTGACCATGGAAAGCACGTAGAGTCCGGCGGCGGCGGCGTTGACAGGGCTTTCGGCCCGGCCTATCAAAACCTAAGAACGTCGGCAAACGGCGAACACCGCTTGAAGGAAGGGGAGGCAATGTCCAAGGTCTATTCGGACGCGCAAGCGGCCCTCGAAGGGCTTCTCTTCGACGACATGACGATCCTGGCCGGCGGCTTTGGTCTCTGCGGCATCCCCGAACATTTGATTCTCGCAATCCGGGATTCGGGCGTGAAGGGACTTACCATCGTCAGCAACAATTGCGGCGTCGACGGGTTTGGCCTCGGCATCCTTTTGGAGACCCGCCAGATCCGCAAAATGGTTTCCTCCTATGTCGGCGAAAACAAGCTGTTCGAGCAGCTGTATCTGAACGGCGAACTGGAACTGGAATTCAACCCCCAGGGCACCCTTGCCGAGCGCATCCGCGCCGGCGGCGCCGGCATTCCGGCCTTTTTCACAAAAACCGGCTACGGCACGGTCATCGCCGACGGCAAGGAAACGCGCGAATTCGACGGCGAAAATTACATCATGGAACGCGGCATCGTCGGCGATTTGGCCATCGTCAAAGCCTGGAAGGGGGACACGGAAGGCAACCTCCTCTACCGCAAGACGGCGCGGAATTTTAATCCGATGGTGGCAACGGCGGGCAAAACATGCGTCGTCGAGGTCGAACACCTCGTCGCGCCGAGCGAGATCGACCCGGACCAGGTCCATACCCCCAGCATCTTCGTTCAGCGAATCATCAAGGGCGACCATTTCGAAAAACGGATCGAACGGCGAACGACCCAGCCGCGTCCGGAACCGGCGGCGTAAGGGAGAAGAAAGATGCCTTGGTCACGCGATGAAATGGCCCAACGCGCCGCGAAAGAATTGCAAGACGGTTATTACGTCAATCTTGGAATTGGCATGCCGACCCTGGTTGCAAATTTCATTCCCGACGGCGTAACGGTCACCCTGCAAAGCGAGAACGGCATGCTTGGCATGGGCCCCTTCCCTTACGAGGGCGAAGAAGACGCCGATCTCATCAATGCCGGCAAGCAGACGATTACGGAACTGGAAAGCAGCAGCTATTTCGACAGCGCGACTTCCTTCGGCATGATCCGCGGCGGCCATATCGACCTTTCCATCCTTGGCGCCATGCAGGTCGCGGAAAACGGCGATCTCGCCAATTGGATGATCCCCGGAAAGATGGTGAAGGGCATGGGCGGCGCGATGGACCTTGTCGCCGGCGTGAAAAAAGTCGTCGTCATGATGGATCACAACGCAAAGGACGGCGCGCCAAAACTTTTGAAGCGCTGCATCTTGCCGTTAACGGGCGCTGGCGTCGTCGACATGGTAATTTCGGATCTTGGCGTTTTTGAAATCGGTAAGGACGGCGTGACGCTTACCGAGCTTGCGCCGGGAATCAGCGTCGCAGACGCCCGCGAGCGGACGGAAGCGCATTTCGCCGTCGCCGCAGGCCTCTAACTCAGAGGCGCCACCCGAAAAGGGTGCACTTCGATTTCCTGCCAGACGTTCCCGGTCACATATGGGTCCCGGCTAAGCCAGGCATCCAGCTCTTCGCGCGACGGGAACTCGACCATGCAACAGGAACCGATCATCTTGCCGTCCTCGTCGAGAAGGGCGCCGCCATTGATCATCTCGCCGCAGGCGTGCATTTTCTTGGCCCCTTCGAGATGGGCTTCGCGCACTTTCATGCGCCGATCGAGCGCATCTGCATCCGTTCCGTCGCGGGCAATGACTAGAAACTGCATCGGCCTTTCCTCCAATTCACGCACCGGCCCGTAAGCCTTTCCCAAAGTATGGCATTTCCGGCTTTTTTTAGCGAGGGCACGGCCATTGCCGCAAGGCGCCGCCAATCGTAAATTGGCGCCATGCAAAAGCCCTTTGACCGGATAAAGGCCCCGCCAACGCTTTCTTCCGCCAGGCAGGGCGCCCTTTGGATGACGGCGGCGGCCTTCACCTTCGCCATTCTGATCGGCCTGATTCGCTTCATCGCCTCGGAATACGCTTACCATCCCTTCGAGATTGCGTTCTTTCGCAATTTCTTCGGGCTTTTGTTCATGCTGCCCTGGCTTTTCCGGGCCGGGCTCCAGGTGCTGCGCACCCAGCACATAGGCCTGCACGTCACGCGGAGCCTGGTTGGGCTGGTCGCCATGCTGACCTGGTTTACGGCCATCACCTGGATGCCCCTTGCCGAAGCCGTCGCCCTAAGCTTCACGGTGCCCCTTTTCGCCACCGCCGCCGCGCCCTTTTTTCTTGGCGAACGCGTCGGCTGGCGGCGATGGAGCGCGACCTCCGTCGGTTTTCTCGGCGCCATGCTGTTGCTACGGCCCGGCAGCGAGGCGATTGCGCCCGCCGCCCTGCTGGTTCTTTTTTCGGCGGCGATGATGGCCGTTTCCGTCATCTTGATTAAGACCCTGTCCCGGAGCGAATCGGCGAATGTCACCGTCACCTACATGCTGATTTTTCTGACGCCGCTTTCGCTGATCCCGGCCTTGTTCGTTTGGAAAATGCCGGTGCTGGCGGAATTGCCGGCGCTGATCGCGCTTGGCGTCACCGCCACCCTTGCCCATCTGGCAATGACGCGGGCTTTTTCCGTGACCGACGTTACCGCCATCCTGCCTTTCGATTATTTGCGCCTTCCCTTCGTTGCGACGATCGGGTTCTTCGCCTTTGGGGAAATGCCGGATGTCTGGACGTGGATCGGCGGCGGCATCATCGCCCTTGCCGCCATCTACATCGCGGAACGCGAATCCCGCCTGCAGCGAACGCCGATCACACCGGCCTCGGCCGCGGCGGTCGAAGGGGCGGGACCAACCGCCATGCGGGAAAGGCCGAACGGGCCTGAGGAAAACGCGAAACCGGATTAAGACGGCGTCCGCGAATTATTTCTCGCGCGGCGGCGCCACCTCGTCGATGGCGCGGGCAAGGTCGATGTCTTTTTGCGTAAGGCCGCCCGCGTCATGGGTGCTTAGGATAATTTCGACCCGATTGTAGACGTTGAACCATTCCGGGTGGTGGCCGTGTTTCTCTGCGAAAAAAGCGACCCGCACCATAAAGGCAAAGGCCTCGGAAAAATCCGCAAAGTGATAGGTTTTTCGGATCGCGTCCCGTTCTTCATGCTCGATCCAGCCGTGAATTTCGTGAAGGGCCGTCGTGCGGTCCATGCCAACCAGTTTTTCAGACATTGCTTCCCCCTTTTTTTCCGATCCCATCGCGTCCACCTTGAAAGATGATCCCGGCGAAGCGGAAGATCAAGCGTTCGCGGTTTAAAGACAGGCATGAACGGCCGCGCGGACCGCCGGTACAACCTCTTCTTCAAACCAGGGGTTCTTCCGTAGCCACAGCCGGTTGCGCGGGCTTGGATGCGGCAGGGGATAAAAACGCGGCGCAAATTCGCGCCAGGCGCGGACGGTTTCGGTCAAGGTCGGGCGTAGGCGCGCTTCCAAATAATGGGCCTGGGCATAGCGGCCAAGCAGGAGAATGGTTTCCACCTTCGGCATCTGGCGAAGCAAGGCCGCGTGCCATTTCGGCGCGCATTCCGGCCTTGGCGGCAAATCGCCACTGCGGCCCTTGCCGGGATAGCAAAACCCGGCCGGCACGATGGCGATCCGGCTTTCATCGTAAAAGGTGGCGTCGTCGAGATCGAGCCAGGCGCGTAAATTTTTACCCGACGCGTCGTTCCAGGGAATGCCGGTTTCCTGAACGCGCATGCCCGGCGCCTGGCCGATGAGGACGATGCGTGCCGTCGCGCTTGCCCGCAACACCGGCTTTGGCGGAAAGGGAAGCGCCGCTTCGCAAAGGCGGCACGCGCGCACCTCGCGCAGCAAGCTTGAAAACGCCGCCGTCATGGCGACGCCTTTTGAAGAAAGGCCTGCACATAGGCGGGCACGATTTGCGTTGCCGAGAAACTTTCCACATCTCCCATGACCGGGCCATACTAGCGGCAATTCTGGCAATGGAGGTAGACGTGATCCGCGTTCTTTTCGTCTGCATGGGAAACATCTGCCGGTCGCCAACGGCGGAAGGCATCTTCCGCGCGATGGTGGAAGGCGCCGGCCTTCAAGAAAAGGTCGCCATCGATTCGGCCGGAACCCACGGCTATCACGTGGGCGACCCCCCGGACCCGCGCGCCCGGGAAGCGGCCGAAGCCCGCGGCTTCGCGATCGGCCATTTGCGCGCCCGCAAGGTCCGTCCACGCGATTTCAACGATTTCGACTACGTCCTGGCCATGGACCGGCAGAACCACGCCCTCTTGGCAGAGCTGTGCCCGCCGGAGCGGCGCGGACGGCTGCATCTGTTCCTAAGCTTTGCCGAAGCGGCGGAAGCCAAAGCGGCGGGGGACGTGCCCGACCCCTATTACGGCGGCCGCGACCGTTTCGATTACGCGCTCGGCCTCATCGAAGCGGGCGCGGCGGGATTGCTGGTGGAAGTCAAAGCCGCCCTCGAAACGGCGAAGGCGTGACGGCGGCGGCGCTTAGACCGCTTTGGCGTCTAGGGGTACCGCCAACGGATATTCCGCTTCCGCCCGGTAAAAGGCGCCGCTGCTGGAGCGTACGCTCGAATAAAGCGTGAAGCCCGCGACCGGGAACGCCTCAATGCAAAAGGGCTCATGGGCCGAAAGAAAATCCTGCAGGCGGGAAGTTTGCAAATCGCGCAGGCGCGCAAGCGTCACATGGGGGACGAATTTGCGCCCTTCGGGCGGAAAGCCCGTCCGTACGATGGCCGATTCGATTTTTTCCTGCAAATGCAGCAATTCCGGCATGCGTTCCGCCCCCACCCAGATCTGGCGTGCCCGGCGGCGGCTGCCGAAAAAACCAAGGCCCTGAAGGCGCATCGAAAAACCGTCCGCATGAATTTCCTGCAACGCATCGTCGATGTCTTGCGCGCTGTCCCCGTCCACATTGCCAATGAAACGAAGCGTGAGATGCAAATTTTCGGGCTGCACCCATCGCGCGTTCGGCAAGCCCGCGCAAAGCCCGCCCAGCCGCGCCCGTACCGCTTTCGGTAATGCAAGCCCTGCGAAAAGACGCAGCATCGCCAACCTGCTTCGTTACGGACTCGGATTCGGGTTCTGACCGTGTATGGCCTCGATCCCCTCGAGCAGCTCCGCGGAAAGAGAAAGAGAAGCGCTTTCCAGGTCGCTTTGCAATTGCGCCGTCGTCGTCGCTCCGACAATCGCGCTGGTGACGAAGGGCCGGCCAACGCAATAGGCAAGCGCCATCTGCGCCGGGTCCAGCCCATGCCCCTTGGCCAGCCCCACATAGGCCTCCGTTGCCGCGCGCGCGCGCAGATTCGTATAGCGGTCAAATCCCGGGAAAAGCGTCAGCCGGGCGCCTTTTGGCTGCTTGCCGTCCAAATATTTTCCGGAAAGCACCCCGAACGCCATCGGCGAATAGGGCAGCAAACCGCACTCCTCGCGGATCGCAATTTCCGAAAGCCCCACCTCGAACGTCCGGTTCAAAAGATTGTAGGGGTTTTGAATGCTGGCCATGCGCGGCAGGCCCTTCGCTTCGGCGAGCTGCAAATAGCGCATGACCCCCCACGGCGTTTCGTTGGAAACGCCGACGGCGCGCAGCTTGCCGGCGCGCACGAGATCGTCCAGCACCGCCAGGGTTTCTTCAAGGGGCACGCAATCTTCCTCGACATGGGTGTAGCCAAGCTTGCCGAAGATGTTCGTGCTGCGATCCGGCCAGTGCAGTTGGTAAAGGTCGATGCAATCCGTCGAGAGCCGGCGCAGGCTTGCTTCCACCGCCGCTTCGATGTTTTGGCGATCCAGGCAATGGGTGCCGCCGCGCACATAGGAAAACCGCGCCTGGCCGACAACTTTTGTCGCCAATACGACCCGGTCCCGGTTTTTCCGCGCCTTCAGCCAATTGCCGATATAGGTTTCCGTCCGGCCATAGGTTTCGGCCCGTGGCGGCACCGGATACATCTCCGCCGTGTCGATGAAATTGACGCCCCGGTCCAAAGCCAGATCAAGCTGCGCGTGGGCTTCTTTTTCCGAATTTTGCTCGCCCCATGTCATCGTGCCGAGGCAAAGGCAGCTTACTTGGATTCCGGAACGGCCAAGTTTGCGTTTTTCCACGCTGGCGATCCTTTCCCGGCCTAAAGAATGTCGAGGACGTTTTCCGGCGGACGGCCAAGGGCGGCGCGATTGTTGGCAACGACGATGGGCCGCTCGATCAATTTCGGGTGCTTCACCATGGCGGCAATCAGGCCGTCCGCATCCAGTTCCAGTTCCGCAATTGCCTTGTATTCGGCCTCTTTCTTCCGGATCAGCGCCTCTGGCCGAAGCCCCAAAAGCTGCAACAGCCGGCGAAGCTCTGCCGCCGTAGGCGGCGTCTTCAGATAGTCGATGACGATGGGCTGGATCCCGCGTTCGCGCAAAAGTGCGAGGGTTGCACGGGATTTACTACATCGGGGATTGTGGTAGATTGTGACGGACATGCGTACTCCTTTGATCTCCCGTGTTTATAGCGCGATCCACGGCATCGGGCGACGGTTTCCCTGCAGGGCAGCCGTTTTCTTGCTGTTTGCCCTATGGCTCGCAAGCCCCGGTGCCATCGCCGCGGAAACCGGCACCGCAAGCCCGGCGGTCACGCCGGAAGCGGCGGAGAACCTGCTGCAGACCCTGGAAGACAAGGTGGCGCGCGAGCGCCTTTTGGAACAATTGCGCACCCTTGTCGCCGCTTCGAAAGAAGAGGCCGCGGAAACGCCGCAGGAAGGCCTCGGCACACGGGTCACGGCGCTTTTGGTTGCGCAAATTCAGACCGTCGGCGCCGACCTTCAGAAAACCATGACCGTTCTCGCAGACGCGCCCAAGCTGGTGGATTGGGCGCGGGCACAAATCGCCGACGACGCGGCGCGGCAACGCTGGCTTGGCGTCTTGTTGTGGCTGGCGCCGGTGTTGGGCGCCGGCCTTGCCGCCGAATGGCTGACCCGCGTTCTGCTTTCCCGCCCGCGCGCCACGGTCGAAGACCGCGTCACGGAAAGCGGCGTCCTTCGTGTCGTCTTGCTGTTGGTGCGAACCCTGCTCGATCTTCTGCCGATTGCCGCCTTCGCGGCGGGGGCCTATGGCGTGCTGCCCTTGACCGGCGCCGAAGGCGAGGTCCGCCTCGTCGTGCTGATCCTGATCAACGCGAACCTGCTGGCCCGCGCCATCCTTGCCGCCGCGCACATGCTGCTCGTGCCCTATGTCCGCTCGCTTCGTCTGCTGCCGCTCACGGATGCGACGGCGCGCTATATTTACGTATGGGTCCGGCGCTTCACCCACGTTGCCGTCTATGGCTTCTTTCTCTTGGCGGCCGCCCTGGAACTTGGCCTCCAGCCGGCGGGCCATGCCGGCCTTTCCAAGGCCGTCGGCCTGGTCCTGGCAACGATGGCCATTATTCTGGTGCTCCAGAACCGCCGGGACGTTGCCGATTGGCTGCAGCATAGCGGCCAGACCTTCGCCGAAAAAGACAAGTCCTTCAAGGGCTTACGAAACCATTTCGCCAATCTCTGGCAGGTGCCCGCGATTCTTTACGTCCTCGTCGCGTTCGGCATCTGGGCCCTCGAAATCGAAAACGGTTTCATGTTCATCCTGCGGGCGAGCCTGTTTTCGATCGGCATCTTGCTGGCCGCCTGGGGGTTGCTTGCGGTGCTGCACCGCCTGATCGACCGCACCTTCCTGGTAAGCGAGCGTTTGAAAGCCGACGTGCCCGGCCTTGAAGAGCGCGCCAACCGCTATTTCGCCGTGCTGCATTACGTCGCCCGTTACGCCGTCCTGATCCTTGCGACGCTGGCCTTGCTCGAAGCTTGGGGGCTCAACATTTCTTCCTGGATCGCCACCGGTATGGGCAAGCGCGCCATCGCCTCTTTGCTGACAATCGGCCTGGTTGTCTTTGGCGCCATCTTGTTGTCGGAAATCGTTACCTCTTTTGTCGAACGCCAATTGGGAAAATCCGAAGACAAGGACGCAGCGGCGAAGGCCCGTACGCTGACGCTGCTGCCGCTTTTTCGGATGACCATCCTCATCGTCATCACGATCGTTGCGACGATGGTTGTGCTTTCCGAGCTTGGGCTCGACATCGCGCCGCTGATCGCCGGCGCCGGCGTTGTCGGCCTCGCCATCGGTTTTGGCGCCCAAACCCTGGTCAAGGACATCATCACCGGGATGTTCATCTTGCTGGAAGATCAAATCGCTGTCGGCGACGTGGTCCAGGTCGGCTCCCATGCCGGCCTTGTCGAGCGACTTTCCATTCGAAGCCTGCGGCTTCGCGACCTTGGCGGCAACGTCCACACGATTCCCTTCAGTTCCGTCGAAACCGTCCTCAACATGACGAAAGAGTTTTCCTACGCGCTCTTTGAAATCGGCATCGCTTATCGGGAGGATGTGGACGCCGTCATTCCGGTGCTGGAAGAGATCGGCAGCGAGATCCAGGCGGACCCCGATTTCGCCGACCGGATTCTCGCGCCGCTTGAGGTGTTGGGACTGGACAGCTTTGACGATTCCGCCGTTGTCATCAAAGCCCGCATGATGACGCAGCCCCTGCAGCAATGGGGCGTAAAACGCGAATTCAACCGCCGCATGAAGCGCCGCTTCGACGAGCTTGGGATCGAAATTCCCTTCCCCCATCGCACCGTTTATCAGGGCGACGCGACGGCCGCCTTCAAAGGGCTTGCGGATAAGCCCAAGGCCTCTACGGCAAAACCGCAAACGGGCAACCGCGGGGGCGGCCGCGGCGGCAAGTCCGACGACGCGGACAGCGACTATTAAGCGGCCCTTACCCGTCCGCCTCCAACAATGCCTCCAACGCCGCCGGGCTTTCCGCCTGCAGCACGTCTCGGGCAATGTCATAGGGAAACCCGGCGCGGCCAAGGGCGGCCAGGTCGCGCTGGAAGCGTTCCACCCGCGCGTCCGGCGCCCGAAAGGGCCCCAATCGGCGGCGGCGCACATAGGCGACCGCGGCGGCCAGATCCGGGCGTTCCGCCCCTTCGCGCAGGCTTTCCAGCGCGCCTTCGATCACGTCCGCGGCCACGCCCTTTTCCCGAAGCTTGCCCTGGATTTGGCGAATGGCAGCGCCGCGGCGGTGCAGCTGCGTTACCTTCGTATCGGCATAACGGCGATCGTCCAGCAGGCCTGAGCGCTGATAGCGGACGATCAGATCTTCGACCCATTGCGCGCCCTCTTCCACATCGGTGCCGTGAAAGAGAGCCGAACGGTGCACCTTGCGCATCAGCACGCGGCGGAAATTGGCCGCCGACGTCGCGTAACGCTCAAGGTAGAAAAGGCCGGCATTCTCTAGATAGCCGGGCGTAATGCGGCGCGGGCTGCGCCTGCCCTTCTTCGCCTTTGCGGCTGGGTTTTCCTTTTGCGGATCTCGCACCATTGCCGCCAAGCATGCCACGCGACCCCGCCAAGCCGCCAGCCCGTCCTTTCCATCAGCCTTTCCTTGCGGCACGGCCCGTCCCTTCTTAAGCTTGGGCCTCGAAATTTTTAAGAAAGCCGATCCATGCCCTTTGAAACGCGCCTTTCCGGACCCGTGAATTGGCTTGGCCTGCAGACGCTTTGCGCCCGCGAGACCCAGCGTTTCTTGAAAGTCTATGCGCAAACGATTGTGGCGCCCGTCGTCACGGCGCTGATTTTCTTTGCCATCTTCACCCTGGCGCTCGGCCGGGAGAACGAGGTGGCGAGCGGGATGCCCTTCGCCCTCTTTCTCACCCCCGGCCTTGTCATGATGTCGATGATCCAAAACGCGTTCGCGAACACGTCGTCGTCCCTGATGATTGCGAAAATCCAGGGCAACATCGTCGACATTCTCATGCCGCCTTTAAGCCCCGCGGAGCTGACCATCGGCTATGCCCTTGGCGGCATGGCGCGGGGCATGCTGGTCGGCGTCGCCACGACCTTGGCCCTCGCCCCCTTCGTCGGGTTTCACATGCACGCCCCCCTCTTCATCCTCTTTCATGGCATCGCGGCGTCGCTTTTGCTTGCGCTGCTCGGCACGATTTTCGGCATCTGGGCGGAAAAATTCGATCACATCGCGGCGGTCACGAATTTTGTCATCATGCCGCTGGCCTTTCTTTCCGGCACGTTCTATTCGATCGACCGCCTGCCCGGCGCCTGGCAATGGCTGGCCAACGCCAATCCTTTTTTCTATGCCATTGACGGGTTTCGTTACGGCATGACCGGCCACGCCGATGGGCCGCTTGGCATCGGCCTGGCCGTGTTGACATTGATCAATCTGGGGCTTCTTTTTCTCTGCTATTGGATGTTCAAGACGGGCTATAAGCTCAAGCCCTGAGGCCGCGGAAATGGCCGGAAACGCCTTTTTTCTCCAAGGCTTGCGTTGACAGCAGGCGGGCAAGGCAAGATACTCCCGCCCTTCGTAAACTTGGAAAACGGAAAGGCCCCAGGCAAGGTGCTTCCTGGGGAAGGAAATGTGATTCCTGCTGTCCTGCCAACTTATGCGCCGGCCGATCTTGCCTTTGAACGCGGCGAAGGGGTTTACCTTTTCGATGCGGACGGGCGGCAATATCTGGATTTTGCCTCCGGCATCGGGGTCGATGCCCTGGGCCATGCCCACCCCCGGCTGGTGGGCGTCCTGCAGGAGCAGGCGGCGAAGCTTTGGCATTGCGCGAACCTTTACCGTATCCCCGATCAAGAACGGATGGCCGAGCGGCTCGTCGCGGCGAGCTTTGCCGACAGCGTCTTTTTCTGCAATTCCGGCGCGGAAGCCGTCGAATGCGGCCTGAAGATGGCGCGGCGCTACCACCACGCCAATGGCGCGCCGGAACGCTATCGCATCCTCGGCTTCGAGGGCGCCTTTCACGGCCGCACCCTGGCGACGATTGCCGCCGGCGGCCAGGCGAAGCATCTGGAAGGTTTCGGGCCGCCCATGGACGGCTTCGACCACGTGCCTTTTCAAAACATAAACGCGCTTCGGGCCGCGATCGGGCCGGAAACGGCTGCCATCCTGGTCGAACCGGTTCAGGGCGAAAGCGGCATCCGGGCAATCGACGCGGAAAATTTGCAACGCCTGCGCCAGACCGCCGATGAGTTCGGGCTGCTGCTTTTCTTCGACGAAGTTCAATGCGGCATGGGCCGGACCGGCAAGCTGTTCGCCCATGAATGGGCCGGCGTCACCCCGGACATCCTCGCCACGGCAAAAGGCCTTGGCGGCGGATTCCCCGTTGGCGCCTGCCTCGCGAACGAACGCGCCGCCGCCGCCATGACGCCAGGCAGCCATGGCAGCACCTTCGGCGGCAATCCGCTGGCAATGGCCGTGGCCAACGCGGTTCTCGACGTGCTGCTTGAAGAAGGCTTCCTCGCCCATGTGCAGGCCATGGGAAACGCCTTAAAGGCGCGCCTTGAAGAAATCGTCGCGGCGGCGCCGAACGTCTTTACGGAAGTCCGGAGCGCCGGGCTGATGCTCGGTCTCAAAGCCGTGCCGCCGTGCCGCGATCTGGTGGAGCGTCTCCGCCGCGAAGGGTTGCTGACCGTTGCCGCCGGTGACAACGTCGTGCGCATGTTGCCGCCGCTTATCATCGAAGAAGCCCATGTCGAGGAGGCGGCGGGCCTGCTTGCGCGCGTCGCTGCGGAGGTTGCATGAGCACGCTTCGCCATTTCCTGGACTTCCAGCAGCTCGAAAGCGCGGCCCTTCGCGACATTCTCGATCGGGCAACGGCCTACAAGAACGGCGCGAAAGCGCCTTCTCTTGCGGGCAAGACCTTGGCGCTTGTGTTCGAGAAGCCTTCCACGCGCACGCGCATTTCTTTCGAGGTCGGCATGCAGGCCATGGGCGGCAAAACCGTAAACCTTACCCAGGGGGATTCGCAGCTTGGCCGCGGCGAAACGATCGCCGACACCGCCCGGGTGCTGTCACGCTATGTGGATGCCATCATGCTGCGCACGTCGGAGGAGAAAAACCTTCTCGAAATGGCGGAGCATGCCACGGTGCCCGTCATCAACGGCCTGACCGATGCAAGCCATCCCTGCCAATTGATGGCGGACGTCATGACCTTCGAGGAACATCGCGGGCCCATCGGCAAAAAACGGATTGCCTGGTGCGGAGACGGCAACAACGTCGCCAGCACCTGGATACAGGCCAGCGCCCGGTTTGGCTTTGAACTTCGCCTCGCCTGCCCGCCCTCGCGGCAACCGGCGCAAGCCCTGCTGGATTGGGCGGCAAAAGCGGGCGGACAAATTTCCGCCTTCGACGACCCGCTCGCCGCGGTTGCGGATGCGGATTGCGTCGTAACGGACACCTGGTTTTCGATGGGCCAGGCAAATGGCGATGGGACACGGCAATTGCTGAGCCCCTATCAGGTGAACGACGCCGTGATGCACGCGGCGAAGAAGGATGCCATTTTCATGCACTGCCTGCCGGCGCACCGCGGCGAGGAGGTCGCGGCTTCCGTCATCGACGGGCCGCAATCCGTCGTTTGGGACGAGGCGGAGAACCGCCTGCACGCCCAAAAGGGCATTCTTGCCTGGTGCCTGACATAAGGAAGGTTCGGACAATGCGAAGCATCTACCGCTTTTTCTGCCTTGGCCTTTTTTTCGCGACCGCCTGCACCACCCCGCCGCCGGCCACCACCCACGCACAGCTTACTTTCGGCCACCAAACCCCGATCCGCCTTGCCGTGGAAAAGGTTGAAATTGTCCGCGCCTACGCCCCGCCCATGCGCGCGCCCAATGTCGAACACCGCTTCCCCACCTCGCCCATGAAGGCGGCGGAACGCTGGGCTGCGGACCGGCTGCAAGCAACGGGCGGCACCGCCATCGCCCGCTTCGTGATTTTGGATGCCAAGGTGATCGAGGAAAAACTTCCCACGACCGGCGGCCTTGGCGGCTATTTCACCATTGATCAGAGCGCGCGCTACACCGCCGCCCTCAGCGTGCGCCTCGAAATTATCGGCGAAAAAGGCAAACGGCTTGCCTTTGCCGAGGCAAAGGCTTTTCGCGACCAAAGCGTTCCCGAGAACGCCAGCGTCAATATGCGTGAAGATTATTGGTTCCGGCTGACGGAAGCCCTGATAAAGGATTTTGACCGCGAGATGGAAACCGCCATTCAGGCCCATCTCGCCGGCTTCCGCAGCGCGCCTTAATCGCGCCAGAAACCCGGCGCAAACAGCACCAAAACCGTAAAGAGCTCCAGCCGGCCCAGCAGCATGCCGGCGGCCAGCAGCCATTTTGCCGCGTCTGGAAGGAAGGTGAAGCTGCCATCCGGCCCAATCATGTTGCCAAGGCCCGGCCCGACATTCGTGATGGCCGTCGCCGCGCCCGATACGGCCGTCAGAAAATCGAGGCCGAGCAGACCAAGCCCCGCCGCCAACGCCACGAAGCACATCATGAAAAGAAAGATAAAGCTTAAGACCGAAAAGATGACGGCTTCCGAAATCGGGCGGCGGTTGTAGTAAGGCACGAACACGCCATGGGGATGCAGCAGACGTTTGGTCTGCGCCTTCATGGCGGAATACAGCACCTGATAACGAAAAATTTTGATGCTGCAGCTCGTCGAACCGGCGCAGCCGCCCACAAACATAAGAAGAAAGAAAATGATCAGCGCGAAGCTTCCCCAAAGATCGAAGCTTGCCGTGGAATACCCGGTCCCCGTCATGATGGAAATGACGTTGAACGCGGAAAGGCGAAGGGATTCGCCGAACGAATAGTGATAGCTGTCCCAAAGCCAGCCCGCCATGACCACCACATAGATCAGAACGGCGCCCAAAAACCAGCGCACCTGGCCATCCCGCATCAGCGCCAACATATTGCCGCGAACGGCCTGCAGGTAAAGGACGAAGGGCAGGCTGGCCAGCACCATGAACAGGGTGATCGTCCAATCGATCGCCGCGCTGTCGAAATGGCCGATGGAGCCATCCGATGTCGAGAAGCCGCCGGTCGCAATCGTCGTCATGGCATGGGCGATGGCCTCGAAGCCGGTCATGCCCAACGTCCAAAGCAACAACGCACAAAGCGCCGTCAGGCCAATATAGATCACCGAAATGCCGGTGATGATCTGGGCGATCCGGGGCAGCACCTTTTCGGACGTGTCCGAAGATTCCGTCTGGAAAAGCTGCATGCCGCCGACTTTCAGAACCGGCAACACCGCCACGGCCATGACAATGATGCCAACGCCACCAAGCCATTGCAGCAAGGCCCGCCAAAGCAAAATTCCTGGCGGCGCATCGTCCAGGCCGACGATCACCGTCGAGCCCGTTGTCGTCAGGCCGGACATCGCCTCGAAAAAAGCGTCCGTGTAGGAAAGGCCCAAATCGGAAAAGGCAATCGGCAAAGCCGCAAAAACCGCAATCGCCAGCCAGCTAAGCGTGGTCAGCAAAAACGCCTGACGAATGGTAAGCCGCATCTCGGCCGTCCGCCCCGCCAGCACCAGCGAGACGCCGATGAAAAGGGTAAAGCCCGACGAGACCGCAAAGACCTGCCAATCCATATGCCCGGCCAGCGCGTCGACGATGGCCGGCACGCTCATGGCCGCCGCAAGGGTCGTCAGCAACAAGCCAATCACGAACAGAATGGGTCGGAAATCGAGCAAGATACGCCTCGCCTCCGTGTCAGCGGAACTGGAAGCGACCCCCTAGGCCGGGCGCGGAATGCCGGTCAGGAGCCGTCCGGTCTCGCAAATTAGGGGCCGATGGGCGCGGAAACCCGCGTCTGACCGATCATCGACAGAAATTCGCGGCGGGTTGTCGGGTTGTCCCGGAAAGCCCCGATCATATGGCTGGTAAGCATCGCCACGCCGGGCTTGTGAATGCCGCGCGTTGTCATGCAATGGTGCTGCGCCTCGATCACGGCGGCGACGCCTTTGGGCTCCAGCACTTCGTGGATGGCGGTTGCGATTTGCACCGTCATCTTTTCCTGAATCTGCATCCGCCTGGCATAGACCTCAATGATCCGGGCAAGCTTGCTGATGCCGATAACCCGGCGATTCGGAAGATAGGCAACGTGCGCGATGCCGATGATCGGCGCGAGATGGTGTTCGCAATGCGATTCAAACCGGATGTCGCGCAGAACAACCATTTCGTCATAGCCGTCCGTCTCCTCGAACGTACGCTGAAGAAGCTCGACCGGGTCCTCTTCGTAACCGGCAAAATATTCCTGATAGGCGCGAACCACGCGATCCGGCGTGTCCAAAAGGCCCTCCCGGTCCGGATCGTCGCCGGCCCAGCGAATCAGCGTGCGGACAGCGGCTTCGGCCTCGTCCTTCGATGGCCGTGGATTTGCAACCGCGAAAGGATGGCAGGGGGTGGGCGGCTTCACATTCATAACGGCTTCTTTCCTATCGTTCTTTGAAATTGGCGGAACGGATCCCGTTCACACCTTAATGCAGCAAGGCATTTTCATGGGGCGAATCCAACGAGAAGGGTGGAATGGTGATGTCGAAAGATTCCCCGTTTTCCGATTCCATTTCGTAAGACCCCATCATAAACCCATTGGAGGTACGAAGCGGCGTGCCGCTTGTATATTCAAACGCCTCCCCCGGCCGCAGAACGGGCTGCTCGCCAACGACGCCGGCGCCGCGCACTTCCTGAACCCGGCCGCCCGCATCGGTAATGCGCCAATAGCGGTTTACCAATTGGACGGTCTCCTCGCTCTGATTCTCGATACGAACCCGGTACGCCCAGACGAAATGGCTTTCGTCGGGCGCCGATTGGTCTTCCAAATAGACAGGCTCTACCGTGACTTCGATCGAGCGGGTAATTTCCGTATACATTTGCGATCCTTGCACGTTCGTACCGGCCCTCGGCACCGCTATTCTACGGAGCCGGCCCCTGATGTCCAGCATGGGAAAAAAGGCGGATTTTCCCCAGCGCAGGCGGATTTTCTTAAATTATTTCAAAGGCTTGAGAAAGATCTTCCTTCAAATCCTGGACGTCCTCGAGGCCGACGGAAATCCGGATCAGGCTGTCCCCGATCCCCATGCGCCGGCGCTCCGCTTCCTCGACGCTTTGATGGGTCGTCGTTGCCGGATGGGTAATCAGGCTTTTCGTATCGCCAAGATTGTTGGAAATATCGATCAGCTTGAGCGCATTCAGAAAGCGGAACGCTTCTTTTTTGCCGCCCTCGACTTCGAAGGCGATGACGCTGCCAAAATCCTTCATCTGCGCCTTGGCAAGGGCATGCTGCGGATGGCTGGCCAGGCCGGGGTAATAAATTTTCGGCACGGCCTTTTGTTTTTCCAGGAAGGCCGCCAGCGTGCGCGCATTTTCGCAATGCTTTTGAACGCGAAGCGCCAGCGTCTCCAGCCCCTTCAACAGGACCCAGGCGTTGAACGGGCTTAGCGCCGGACCTGTGTTGCGCAAAAACCGCACATAGTTTGCTTCGGAAAATTCCGCATCGCACAGGATGGCGCCGCCAAGACAGCGCCCCTGGCCATCGATATGCTTCGTGGCGGAATAGACAACGATGTCGGCGCCAAGCGCGAACGGCGATTGCAGGATCGGCGTCGCAAACACGTTGTCGACGACAAGCTTCGCGCCCGCCTTGTGGGCAAGCTCGGCCACGGCCGGAATATCGATGATCTCAAGCGTCGGATTGGACGGCGATTCCAAGAACACCATCTTCGTCTCGTGACGAAGCGCCTCCTTCCATTGCGCCAAATCCGCGCCGTCGACGACGACGACTTCAACGCCATAACGCGGCATCACCTCGCACGCCACGTAACGGCAGGAGCCAAAAAGCGCCCGCGAAACGACCAGCCGGTCGCCGGCGCAGAGAACCCCGCTTAACGCGCCGAAAACGGCCGACATGCCCGTCGCCGTCCCATGACAGATTTCGGCGTCCTCCAGAAGGGCCATCCGTTCTTCGAACATGGAAACGGTCGGATTTTTGAAACGCGAATAGACGTAGCGGTCGAGATCGCCCTTGAAGGCAAGCTCCGCCTGTTCGGCTTCGTCGTAAACGTAGCCGGAGGTAAGAAATAGCGCTTCGCTGGTTTCCTGAAACTGCGTGCGCATCTGCCCGCCGCGAACCAATTTCGTAGCAGGCCGCCAGTTTTCCTGATTCAATTTACGCTCCGCCATTACGCTCTCCTTGAACCTTGCGGCACAGAACCTCGCAGCATACAGACCTTTGCGGCACATGGAGCGGCGGGAGCTGGACAAAAACCCGGACGGTTTCGTCAGGGGCGTTCCCACGCGGACCTTTTAGCGGTTTCTTTTCCGTGGCCGCAAGCCGGTCGAACAAATCACCACAGGGGGTGAACCATAAAAACCCGCCGCCCTTTCGTCAAGCGGCCTTGCCTGGAAAAGCCCCGTTCAGGCGGTGCGGCTGCACGAGGCGCCGCCAAGAACGCAGAAACGCGCGCAATAGGGATGGTTTAGCTTCACCGGCGAAGCGGCCTCTTCAAGGGTGCGCCCCTTCTCGAAGGCCGCGTCATAGGCAACCAGGGTACAGGCCAGCACCGCCGGGTGGGCCGCCCCTTTGCGCTTGGCAACCATGCGCGTCCTGGCGCACATAACGTCCGAAGGCGCGATGCCAAGGCGCTCCCAGCAGGCCGTCGTAATTTCGGGCACGTCCTCCGCGCCGTCCATTTCCGGGAAGAGAACCAGCGCCGCCTCGCTTGCCGCATCGATGCGGATGCCGTGGGCCCGAAAGAGGCGGTCATAGCCTTTGCGCAAATCCGGGATCGCTTCGCCCCAGCAGGTGCGCCCGGCAACGTGCACCGTAAAACCTGCATCGCTAAGCCATCGCAGGCCGTCGAGGGTTTTTTCCCAACTGCCTGCGCCGCGTTCCGTATCGTGCAGGGCCTTGCCGTAATGGTCCATCGAAACGCGAAGAACGAGCTTCGATCCAAACGCATCCTTTAAGGCGCGCAAGGCGTTCTCGTGGCGGCGCATCGGGCGCATGGCGTTCGTCAGCACCAGCACGCAAAACCCGCGCCCGAGCGAATCTTCCAGCATGGCTAGAAAATCGGGATTCATGAAAGGCTCGCCGCCGGTAAAACCGATTTCCTGGGTTGGCATCTGCTTTGCCGCAATCTCGTCAAGATAGACGGCGACTTCCGCAGCCGTCAGATACACCAACCGGTCGTTCGTCGGACTCGATTCGATATAGCAATGGGTGCAGGTCAAATTGCAAAGGGTGCCGGTGTTGATCCAAAGCGTCTCCAGGCCGGAAAACGGCACCACCGCCCGCGCCGCGCCGTCGGCGGTGCGATCGGGGTCGCGGAATTTCTTCGGATCGAGGCCGGCGGCCTCGGGAGCGGGATCGGTCATCGCCGGCAATTGTAGCCGCAAGCCTTCCCCAGCGCCATGTCAGCCGATCCCTTCCGGCGCCCATTGCCCAAGCACCTCGCCGGCAAGGTAAAGGGAGCCGGCAATCAAAATTCGGGCCGGGGCGCCTTGGATCCGGCCCAGCGCGGCGGCAGGGCTTTCGGCCGCCTGGGCCGTTTCGATGCCGGCCTCCTTTGCCGCCGCGACCAACGCGGCGGGCGAAAGCGCGGCCTTCTGGCCGGCAATCGGCACCCCGTAAAAAACGTCCACGAACGGCGCCAAGGGTTTCAAAAATTCGGCCGGGTCCTTCGTTTCCAGCATGCCAAGCACCAGCGCCAGCGGCCGCGGCCCCGCTGCCGCCCATTGGCCAAGGGCGGCGGCGGCGGCGGCGTTGTGCCCGCCATCCAGCCAAAGCGCACACCCATCGGGAAGCGGCGGCATGGCGGACGTCTGGGAAAGGCGCTGCAAGCGGCCCGGCCACACGGCGTTTCGCAGCCCTTCCGCCAAGGCGGTGTCCGAAATGGCAAAATTCGCACCCGGCGACGCGGCGTGGCGTGCCGCGGCCACGGCGATGCCGGCGTTGCCGATCTGGTGCGCCCCGGCCAGCGCCGGCATGGGCAGCGGGATTTCCAGATCCCCTTCCCGGTAGCGCAACCCCCCCGCGACCGGCGCGATCGCCCATTCCTGCCCCGCCCGAAAAAGCGGCGCCCCCACCGCCTGCGCGTGCGCCGCGATCACGTCCGCCGCCGCCGCCGGCTGCGGGCCGACGATGGCGCCCACGCCCGGCTTCAAGATCGCCGCCTTTTCGGCGGCGATGGCCGCAAGGGAGGTGCCCAGAAATTGCGTATGGTCGATTCCGATCGGCGTCAGCACGGAAAGCAGCGGCCGGGCAATCTGGTTCGTCGCGTCGAGCCGGCCGCCCAGGCCCGTTTCCAGCAGCAGCACGTCGCCTTCCGCCCGCGCTTCGGCAAAGGCCAGAAAGGCCGCCGCCGTGGTGATCTCGAAAAAGGTGATCGCTTCGTTCCCGTTCGCCGCCTCGCAACGCTCGAGCAGACAAGCGAGACGCGCCGCGTCAATCGGCTGGCCGTTCAAACGGATGCGTTCGTTGAAACGAACGAGATGGGGCGAGGTGTAGGTCTGAACCCGGTACCCGGCCGCGCTGAAGATCGCCTGAAGAAAGGCAATGACGGAACCTTTGCCGTTCGTACCGGCCACGTGCAGAACGGGGGGAAGCGCCGCTTCGGGATGATCAAGGGCCGCCAACAGTCGCGCAATCCGCGCCAGCGAAAGGTCGATCGCCTTCGGGTGCAGCCTTGCCAGCCGTTCGAGGATCGGATCCACCGTCCGCGTCACGGGCGTCTCCGAAGCCGCATGCAATTAATCCGGGCGCGGCGGCGTGATTTCCGTCCGCGCAATGGGAATAACGTCGCCGGCAGGCCCCCGGTTGCGCAAGAGGCCGAGAACCCGGGCCAGGGTGTCGCGAAGCTCCGACCGCGGCACGACCATGTCGATCATGCCGTGCTGAAGCAAATATTCCGAGCGCTGAAACTCCTCCGGCAAGGATTCGCGAATCGTCGTTTCGATCACGCGCGCACCGGCAAAGCCGATAATGGCGCCGGGCTCGGCGATGGCCAGATCGCCAAGCATGGCAAAGGATGCCGTGACGCCCCCGGTTGTCGGGTTCGTCAGCAGAACGATATAGGGAAGCCCCGCCTCTTTTACTTCTTCGATGGCGACCGTTGTCCGGGCCATCTGCATCAAGGAGAGCACGCCCTCCTGCATGCGCGCGCCGCCCGAAGCCGGGATCACGACAAAGGGCGATTCCTGAAGCAGCGCCAGCCTTGCCGCCGCCACGATGCCCTCGCCGACGGCCATTCCCATCGACCCGCCCAGAAAGGCAAAATTGAAGGCGGCAATGACGGTGTTGATACCGCCGATTTTCCCATGGGCGACGACGATCGCATCGTTTTCGCCCGTCTTGCTGCGCGCATCCTTCAACCGGTCCGCATAGCGCCGTTTGTCGCGAAAGCGAAGCGGGTCCGACGGCACTTCGGGAAGTTCGATGCGGTGATACTCCCCCCCATCGAACAGCAGCGCGAGCCGCGCCTCCGGCGTAAGCCGCATGTGAAAACCGCATTCCGTGCAAACGCGCAAATTCGCTTCCAGCTCGCGGTGAAAGATCATCTGCCCGCAATCCGAACAGGTCTCCCAAAGATTTTCCGGCACCTCGCGCTTGCGCACGATGGCACGTATCTTTGGCCGAACGAAATTGCGTAACCAATTCATGCGACGTCCTCTCTAGAAGCGCGCGGTTTCGATGTGCGGCTGGCCTTGCCGACACCGGCCGCAAGTTCCCCAACAAATTGAAGAACGGCATCGACCAGATCCGCTCGCGTGCTTCCCGAAGCAACCCCTTCTTCAATTTTCTGCACCACCGCCGAACCGACGACGACGGCATCGGCGATGCCCGCCATCTTTTCCGCCTGTTCCGGCGAACGAATACCGAAACCGACGGCGATCGGCAAATCCGTGTGCCGGCGAAGCCGCGCCACGGCCTCGGCCACGGCGGCGTTGGATGCCGCCTGAGTGCCGGTGATGCCGGTGATGGAAACGTAATAAAGAAAACCTTGGGCGTTTTCGAGCACCTTCGGCAAGCGCCGGTCGTCCGTCGTCGGCGTCGCCAGCCGGATAAAGGGCAGGCCCGCGTCAATCGCGGGCAAGCAAAGCTCGCGGTCCTCTTCCGGCGGCAGATCGACCACGATCAAGCCGTCGACCCCGGCCGCCAGCGCGTCGCGCAAAAACGCCGCCACTCCGTATACGTAGATCGGGTTGTAATAGCCCATCAGCACCAGGGGCGTTTCCGCGTCTTCCTTGCGAAAGGCGCGCACCATCTCAAGGGTATGGCGAAGGGTCTCGCCGGCTTTAAGGGCCCGCAACGCGCTCGCCTGAATGGTCGGGCCGTCCGCCATCGGGTCCGAGAACGGCATGCCCAGCTCGATCGCATCCGCGCCCGCGCCCGCCAGCCCTTTAAGGATGGCAAGGGACGTCGCCGCGTCCGGATCGCCCGCCGTAATAAAGGGAATGAAGCCCGCCCGGCCCGCTTTCGCCAGGGCGTCAAAGCGCCGCGCCAGGCGCCCCGCGCTCAAAGCGTAACTCCCAAGGCTTCGGCAACCGTGAAGATGTCCTTGTCGCCACGACCGCAAAGATTCATGACCAGCAAATGCTCCGCCGGCAAATCCGGGGCAAGCTTCGCCACATGGGCCAGCGCGTGGGATGGCTCCAACGCCGGCACGATGCCTTCGATGCGCGAACAAAGCTGGAAAGCCTCCAGCGCCTCCACGTCCGTAACGGCGACATATTCCACCCGGTCCATCTCGTGGAGCCAGGCATGCTCGGGTCCGATGCCGGGATAATCGAGGCCAGCGGAAATCGAATGGGCGTTTTGGATTTGTCCGTCCGCGTCCTGCAGCAGATAGGTGCGGTTGCCATGCAGAACGCCGGGCGATCCGGCCGAAAGCGAAGCGGCGTGCTCGCCGGTTTCGATGCCCTTGCCGGCGGCTTCGACGCCGATCAGGCGAATGTCGCGGTCGTCGAGAAAGGGATGAAACAGGCCGATCGCGTTCGAGCCGCCGCCGATGCACGCCACCAGGCTGTCCGGCAGGCGGCCCTCGGCTTTCATGATCTGTTTGCGGACCTCGCCGCCGATCACGGATTGAAAATCGCGCACCATCTCCGGATAAGGGTGCGGGCCGGCGGCCGTGCCGATCAGGTAATAGGTGTCTTCAACGTTCGTCACCCAATCGCGCAGCGCCTCGTTCATCGCATCTTTCAACGTCGCCGAACCGGACGTTACCGGCACGACTTCCGCGCCCAGCAACTTCATCCGAAAGACGTTTGGCGATTGCCGCTTCATGTCGACCTCGCCCATATAGATGCGGCAATCCAGGCCGAACAAGGCGCAAACCGTCGCCGTCGCAACGCCATGCTGGCCGGCGCCGGTCTCGGCAATGATGCGCGTTTTTTTCATCTTGCGGGCAAGCAGCACTTGGCCGATGCAATTGTTGATCTTGTGCGCGCCCGTATGGTTGAGCTCGTCCCGCTTGAAATAAACCTTCGCGCCGCCGAAATGCCGGGTCAGCCCTTCGGCAAAGTAAAGCGGGCTTGGCCGGCCGGCATAATGTTCGAGGTAATAAGCAAGCTCGCGGACAAAGGCGTTGTCTTGCTTCGCCGCCTCATAGGCCTTCTCCACCTCGAGGACGAGCGGCATCAGCGTTTCGGCGACGAAACGCCCACCAAAAATTCCGAAATGCCCCTCCCGATCGGGGCCATCGCGATAGGTGTTGACCTTTTGTTTGGCCGGGTCCGTCATGCCGTTCCTTCTTTGGCCTATAAATTCAAAGTGCGGCAAGCGCCGAAAGAAATTCGGCGATCCGCTTTGGGTCCTTATGGCCCGGTTTGCCCTCGACGCCAGAGGAAACGTCGACCGCCCGGGCACCGCTTTGCCGGACAGCCATCGCCACATTAGAGGCGTTGAGCCCCCCGGACAACATCCAGGGCAACGGCCCATCATGTCCTAAAAGCCATTTCCATTCAAAGGCTTGGCCCCTTCCCCCGGGCAAGCTTCCTGCCGGCCCGCGCGCATCGAACAACAGCCGGTCGGCAACGTCCGAATAGGCCGCCGCCTTCGCAACGTCTTCGGCCGCGCCAAGGCGGATGGCCTTCATAACGGGCAGGCCGAATTGCGCGCGAACGGCCGCCACCCGCGCGGGCGTCTCCTCGCCATGCAATTGCAAGAGATCGAGCGGCACGGCCTCGCAGACGGCGGCCATTTCCGCATCCGTCGCATCGACGAAAAGACCGACCTTTTGCACCCCCGCAGCCGTGGCAAGGGCCAGGTCCCGCGCCGCCGCCACCGCAAGGTGCCGTGGCGAAGGCGGGTAGAAGACGAAGCCGACGAATTGAGCGCCGCCCTCGACCGCCGTCGCCAGCGCCTCCGGCGTCGCGACGCCGCAAATTTTTGCTTCCACCGTCATGAAGCGCCGTCGATTTCCTCGACGATCCGGTGCAACGCGGCGAGGGGATCGTCCGCCTCGGTGATCGGCCGGCCGATGACGAGAAAATCGGCGCCGGCGGCCAGCGCTTCGGCGGGCGTCGTCACGCGTTTTTGATCGGCGATTTGTGCGAAGGAGGGCCTGATCCCCGGCACGACGAGTTTAAAATCGGGGCCCAATCGTTTGCGGATGGCCGGCGCTTCCTGGGCCGACGCCACGACCCCATCGAGCCCGGCCTCGGCCGCAAGCGCCGCCAGGCGCAACGCGCGTTCGCCGATCGGGCCGCGAAGACCGACCGCTTCCAGATCCTGGGCGTCCAGGCTTGTCAGCACCGTCACGCCCAGCAAAAGCGGGCGGGCGCATCCGGCGGTCTTTGCCGCCATTGCCGCCGCCTCCGCCGCGGCCCGCAACATCGCCGCGCCGCCCGCTATGTGCACCGTGAGAAAACGGGGCCCCAAGCCCACCGCGGCGTGAACGGCGCCGGCCACCGTGTTCGGAATGTCATGATATTTAAGGTCGAGGAAAAGCGGCGCCGCATCGCCAAGGGCGCGCACGCCTTCCGGCCCAAGGGCGGTGAAAAATTCCAGGCCAAGCTTGATGCCGCCGACGCGCGCGCCAAGCGCGCGGGCAAGCGTGCGCGCCGTGGCAAGATCGTTCGTATCAACCGCGCAAAAAATTCGCTTGGCGGGATCGCCTGGGGTCATTGGCTTCGGTGCTCGCGTCACGTGGCGTTCCGGAAAAAGCCCTCATCGTCCGGGGGCCGGCGCCTATATAGCAGATTTCCAAAAACCCTGCCCGCCTTGCCCCGGCCCGTTCAGGGGCCTTTTCGGCCGGGCAGGAAACGCAGAAACAGGGACCGCTTTGGCGGCGGCGCATCGGGATCGCGAAGACGCGCCGTCTCCTCCTCAAGGGCCGCGATCTCCTTGGCTTCGCGCCGGGCCAGCCGCCGCGAACGGTGCAGCGACGGCCACACGGCCAGGGCCCCGGCAAGAAAACCAAAAACGGCCGCGCCCAGGATCGCCGCATAAACCGGCAGCGTCACCACATAGGGCAACGGCCAGAGTTCGACCGTCAGATCGCCAGGATTGGCGGCGGCGAAAAGAATGGCAAAAAGGGCAAAAACAAAGGCGAAAAGGCGGGCAAAAAACCGCATGGCCTTGAAATCTCGTTCCGGCCTGGAAACTGCGAGGCCTGCAGCGGCGTTAGTCCTTGCCGTTCAGCCGTTCCCGGAGTTCCTTACCGGTCTTGAAGAAAGGAATGAATTTCTCGGCCACGCGAACCGTTTCGCCGGTCCGCGGGTTGCGCCCAACCCGGGCGTCGCGGCGCTTCACCGAGAACGCGCCAAAGCCACGCAGCTCGACCCGTTCGCCATGGGCGAGGGCGGCGGCAATTTCATCGAAAATGGTCGCCACGACGCGTTCGATGTCCCGCTGATAAAGATGCGGATTCTGCTCTGCGAGATATTGAATTAATTCGGATTTTGTCATGGTCGGCCTTGCCCCTCGCCACGTGTTTCGCTGCACTCCCAATCGGCGCGAATGGCGGATTAAGGCCGTTCAGGGTGCCAGAGCGAAACCAAGCCGTCAAGGGTAAGCCTTTCAGAAAAAACCGCTTTTCCGAAAATCGCCGTGCCCGCCCGGCGCCACAGCAGGTCCTCGGGATGGACCACCACGTCCCGGACCGGCAGCTCCGGATCGACCCCACGGACGGTCTCCAGCCATTGCCGGGCCTCCCCTTCGCCCCCCAGCGCATCCACCAGCTTCTTGGCCTTTGCCTGACGGCCCGTATAGACCCGGCCATCGGCGAGGGTGCGGACCGTCCCCCGGTCCAGGCCACGGCGGTCCGCCACCATGTCGATGAACAGCTCGAACATGTCATCGACGAGGATTTGGGTGGCCTTGCGCGCCTGCGGCGTCAGTTTTTCGAGCGGCGAGGGCGACGCTTTCAGCGGCGCACTTTTGATGGCCGTTGTTTCAACGCCGAGCTTTTTCAGCAGCGAGGTGATTTCCGCCGTTTGAAAGATGACGCCGATCGAGCCGGTGATCGTCCCTTCGCGGGCCACGATGTAATCGGCGGCAATCGCCGTCATGTAGCCGCCGGAAGCGGCGACCGTGCCAAGCACCGCAACAACGGGCTTCTTTTCGGCAATGGCGCGCAAACCCTTATAAAGGGTCTCCCCGCCCACCATCGTGCCGCCGGGGCTGTCGATATAGACCAGCACGGCCCGAACCTGGTCGTTTGCCGCGATTTCCTGCAGAACCGTGTCGCGCTCGCGGTCCTCGACGATGACCCCGGTCACGTCGATGCGGGCGATATAGGGACCGCGCAGCGGGTCCAGGCCCCAGCCGCCGGCGACCAGAAGCACGGCCAACAAGGCAAGCACGGCCAGCACCCGCCAGAAGGCGAGCTTACGCTTTAGACTTTGACGATCGATTCGAATGTCGGCGTCCAGGGACATGTCGGCAATCTAAGCCTCGAAATGGGGACGCCAGGGACAGGTTCGAATGCCGGGCGCCCTTAGGCGCCCTCTTCCTTGGCATCGCCGTCTGCGTCTTCGACGCTATCGGTCGGTGCCTTCTTTTTTTCTTCCTCGGCGCTCTCGGCGGATTTTTTGTTAATGGCCGCGCCCAAGATGTCGCCCAGGCTCGCCCCGCTGTCGGAGGAACCATATTGCGCCATCGCCTTCTTTTCCTCCTGCACCTCGAGGGTCTTGATCGAGAGGGAAAGCTTGCGGCTCTTCGGATCGAAGGCCGTCACCAACGCATCGATTTTGTCGCCGGGGGCAAAACGGTCGGGCCGCTGTTCGCTGCGGTCGCGCGACAGATCGCCCTTGCGCAGGAAAGCCGTCACTTCACCAACCTGCACATCGACGCCCTTGTCCGAAACGGACGTCACCGTACAGGTGACACGGCTGCCCTTTTTCAATTCGCTGGCGCTGCCGCGATAGGGGTCTTCCGTAAGCTGCTTGATGCCGAGGCTGACGCGCTCTTTCTCGATATCGACTTCCAGCACCTTCGCCTTGACCTGGTCCCCCTTGTTAAACTCTGCCAGGACTTCTTCGCCGGGACGGGTCCAATCAAGATCGGAAAGATGCACCATGCCGTCGATGTCGTCGCTCAAACCGACAAACATGCCAAACTCGGTAATGTTCTTGATTTCCCCTTCGACGACGGTGCCTGCCGTATAGGTCTCGCGGAACTCTTCCCAGGGGTTCTGGGTGCATTGCTTGAGGCCGAGACTGATGCGCCGGCGCTCGTAATCGACATCCAGCACTTTGACTTCGACTTCCTGGCTGGTCGAAATGATCTTGCCCGGATGAACGTTCTTTTTCGTCCAGCTCATTTCCGAGACGTGGACCAAGCCTTCTACGCCGGGTTCCAGCTCGACGAAGGCGCCATAGTCGGTGATGTTTGTGACGCGTCCGGTAAAGACGCTGCCAACCTGGTATTTGGCTTGGACGCCTTCCCACGGATCCGCCTCGAGCTGCTTCATGCCAAGGCTGATGCGCTGGGTCTCCGGGTTGAAGCGAATAACCTTTACCTTCACCGTCTCGCCGATGTTCAGCACTTCGGTAGGATGGTTGATCCGCCGCCAGGCGATGTCCGTTACGTGCAACAGGCCATCCACGCCACCCAAATCGACGAAAGCGCCATAGTCGGTGATGTTCTTCACCACGCCTTCGCGAACCTGCCCTTCTTGCAGGTCGGCAATGAGTTCGGTGCGCGCCGAGGCACGGGATTCTTCGAGGACGGCACGGCGCGAAACCACGATGTTGCTGCGCCGGCGGTCCATCTTGAGAATTTGGAAGGTTTGCGGCGAGCCCATGAGATGGTTGACGTCGCGAATGGGACGAAGGTCCACCTGGCTGCCTGGCAGGAACGCCACCGCGCCCGAAAGGTCCACCGTAAAGCCGCCCTTCACGCGGCCGAAGATAATGCCCGACACATGGCGGCCTTCGTTGAAGGATTCTTCAAGAAGGTTCCACGCCTCTTCGCGGCGGGCCTTTTCACGGCTGAGAATTGCCTCGCCGTTCTTGTTTTCCATGCGGACGAGGTAGACATCCACCACGTCCCCCGTCTTGATCTCCGGCGGCAAACCCGCTTCGGAAAATTCTTTCAGTGCGACATAGCCTTCCGCCTTCAGACCGACATCGATCAACACCAGATCGTTATCGATTCCCAAGACCGTGCCTTTGATGACACTGCCCTCGAGGCTCTTCTCCACCCCCAACGACTCTTCCAAAAGGGCGGCAAAGCTTTCTCCCATTACGGGAGGCGCATCTTCAACTGTCGATTGTTCCGGCACTTACTCTTCTCTCCCAACTCGCAACGGCAAATTTCGACCAGGCGCCTTCCATTCGGGTCAGCCCTTGTCGAGAAACGGCCGCTGCGATCGAATGATGTTCATCGCTGCTTCGAAGGCGGCGTCTGCGTCCAGCTCGGTCGTATCGATGGTCACCGCACCTTCCGCAGGACGAAGCGGCGCGACGGCCCGATTTTGATCCCGTGCGTCGCGCTCACGCATCTCCTTCAAAATCCGGCTGCTACGTATACTCTCCACACCCCGTTCCCGCAACTCCTTAAGGCGGCGTTCCGCCCGCACTTCCAAGCTGGCCGTAAGGAAAAGCTTGCAGGGGGCGTCGGGCAGAACGACGGTCCCGATGTCCCGGCCCTCGATGACGGCCCCTTTTTTGCCCCCGGGCGGCCGGGCGGCGAAATCGCGCTGAAAACGGAGCAATTGGTCGCGGACCGCCGGAAAAACGGCCAGTTTTGTGGCCGCAGCCGCTACATGATCCTGCCGGAGCTCCGGATCCCCTAGATCTAGGGTTTTCAGCCTTTCCGCGGCGGCAACGGCGGCGGCCTCTTCGGCCGGGTCCGCGCCCGCCCGCAGCAGGGCAAGCCCGATTGCCCGATAGAGAAGGCCGGTGTCGAGATGGGCATAATCGAGCGCCTCGGCCAGGCGCCGCGCCAATGTGCCCTTGCCCGCGGCCGCCGGCCCATCGACGGCGATGACGCAGCCCTTTCCCGTCACGCGCCGGGCCCTGTGATCCGCGCGCCGATCCCGTTCATCAGATCGACAAAGCCTGGAAAACTGGTGTCGATCATGGCGCCATCGTCGATTTGCACGGGCCGCTCGGCGGCCATGCCGAAGGTCAAAAACGCCATGGCGATGCGATGATCCATTTGGGTGTGCACCTTTCCGCCGCCGACCAGCCTGCCGCCCTGCCCATGAATGGCGAGACGGTCCTCGCCCTCTTCCACTTCGACGCCGCAGGCCCGAAGGCCCGCGGCAATCGCCGCCAGCCGGTCGCTTTCCTTCACGCGAAGCTCGGCCAGGCCGTTCAGGACCGTCGTGCCTTCCGCCGCCGCCGCCACGACGGCAAGAACCGGGTATTCGTCGATCATCGAAGGCGCCCTGGCCGCCGGCACGTCGACCGCCTTCAAGGAAGAGGCCTGCACATGAAGGTCGGCGACCGGTTCGCCGCCCTCTTCCCGGGGCGCCTGCCAATCAAGCGACGCCCCCATTTCCGCAAGGGTCGCATAAAAGCCGGTGCGAAGCGGATTGGCCCCCAGGCGGCGAAGCGTGATCTCCGAACCGGGCACAAGCAGGGCCGCCGCCGCGAGAAAGGCCCCCGAAGACGGGTCCGAGGGCACGGCCAAGTTGCGTGCATGAATTTCCGGCTGCCCCTCCAGTTCCACGATGCGGCGGCCATCCGGGCCGGTGTCGGTCCGAAGCGGCACACCGAAATGGCGCAGGAGCCGTTCCGTGTGATCGCGCGTCGGTACCGGCTCGATCACGCGGGTCCGGCCAGGCGCGTTCAGCCCCGCCAGCAGAACCGCCGATTTCACCTGGGCGGAGGCCACAGGCAGGGTGTAGGAAATCGGCATCGGCTCGCTCGTTCCGAGAACGCTCAGCGGCAGGCGCGATCCCGAACGGCCGACGAAGCGCGCGCCCATCTCGGCCAGGGGCTGGACAATCCTGGCCATCGGGCGGCGGCGCAAGGACGCGTCGCCGGTGAGAAAACTTGTGAAGGGGTGGGTGGCAAGCAGGCCCGCGGTGAGCCGCGCGCCGGTACCGGAATTGCCAAAATCGAGAACGTCGTCGGGCTCGGCCAGGCCGCCGACGCCGACGCCGTGCAGGCGCCAGACGCCGCCGCCCTCGATAATTTCAACCCCAAGCCCGCGCAAGGCGGCGGCCGTCCGCCGCACGTCGTCCGCCGCCAACAGGCCCTCGATCTCGGTTTCGCCGATGGCCATGGCCGCCAGCAAAAGCGCCCGGTGCGAGATCGATTTGTCTCCCGGAACGGAAACCGTGCCGCAAAGCGGGCCGGCGGCGGCGGATTGAAGCGGATGCATAACGGGCCTCGGGTGAGCTGGGCTTTCGGCAATCTTTACCACATGCGGCGGCCCCGGCGCCACGCAGGGCAAAGAAATGCGCGTCGCCCGCAAATTCGTTTTGACAGACGGAAACGATCGTGGCAAAGGGCTTAGGCGGTTTCACCCGGCTTTAAGGATTGGCAAAAGTGGAAAGACCGGATTGGGGCAAGAAGCACCTCTGCGCTAGCTGCGGCGCCCGTTATTACGACATGGGGGCCGCGCTTCCCACCTGCCCGAAATGCGGCACGGTCGAGGTCAGCGAGCCGGCACCAAAAGCCAAGCGCGACCGCAAGGCGAAGGACGCCGAAATCAGCGCGCCGCCGAAATCAGCGCCCACCGCCATCAAGGGCAACGCCGATGCAGAGGACGACGATCTCGACGCCGAGATCGATAAAATTGCGGTCGACGATGCGGAAGACGACGAAGACTTGATCGCGGGCAGCGCCGATCTGGACGACGATGCGGAAGACGTGACGCAGGCGCTCGATCCGCCCATTCGGCTTGGGAAAAGCTAACCGCGTTTTTCGCTTGCCCTCACCGGCCGAAGCCCCCACCCTTGCGGCCCCTCTCCGGGCTGGGTCCGGCGGGCAAGGCGAACCCCAGCCGCAAGAAACATTCGGGGCCATAGCTCAGTTGGGAGAGCGCTACAATGGCATTGTAGAGGTCGTCGGTTCGATTCCGACTGGCTCCACCACCCCCCCCGAAACGCAAGCCCGCGCCAAAGGCCCTTAAAAAAAGGCCCTTAATCTGGGCCTCCCCCCCTTGATTTTTCCGCCCCACCCCCCAAATAGCAACGTGGCGGTGCCGAACGGGCCGCCACAACCGGGCGCCGGACAAGCCGGACACAACCGGGCGCCGGACAAGCCGGACCCATTTGCATTTTGCTCATTTTCGAGGAGATGGCACATGACACGCTTTTCGCTTTTTGACAGCCCCTTTCTGCTTGGCTTCGATCAATTCGAGCGCACCTTGGATCGCGCCACAAAGGCCGCGAACGAAGGGTACCCGCCCTACAACATCGAGCAATTGGAAGACGGCGGGCTTCGCATCACCCTGGCCGTTGCCGGTTTTGACGCCTCCCATTTGAACGTTGCCATCGAGGGCAACGAACTGGTCATCGAAGGCGGCCAGAAGGAAGAGGAAGAAAACCGCAAATTTCATTACCGCGGAATCGCAACCCGCAAGTTCCAGCGGCGCTTCGTGCTTGCCGAAGGCATCGAGGTAACGGACGCCTCCTACGACAACGGCCTTCTGCATATCGACCTGGTCCGGCCAAGCGTCGACGAGCCGGTCCGCAAGATAACCATCCGCGAGAATCGCACGCCGCCGACGATCGACGTGCAGTCGGAAAAGGTAAACGCCTAACGGAGCGGCATTGATGATCAACGAAAACAAACAATTGCGGCGGCTCTCCGGCGACGACTTTGCCTCCCTGGGCTTGCAGCACGTCGCCTATGTACGCCCGATCACCATCCACGCGGATGGCGAACAGGGCTACGCCGTTCATGCCGCCGACGGCACGCAGCTCGCCGTGCTGGGTGAGCTGCTCCTTGCCCATGCAGCGATCCTGGAAAACGACATGCGTCCCGTCAGCCTGCACTGACGCGGGCTGCAAAAAACTTCATAAACGAGGTTTGTAAAAAAACTGCGGGCGGGAGCGAAAGCTCCCGCCTTTTTCTTTGGCCTTAACCGCCGCCGGCTTCGTCCGCGCCGATAAGCAGCGCGTAAATCGCTTCGACCGTGTCGCAGCCGCGCAGCTTCGAGCAGATCGTTTCATCCCGAAGGAGCCGCGAGATTCGCGCCAGGGCCTTCAAATGGTCGGCCCCGGCCGATTCGGGCGCCAGCAGCATGAAGATTAAATCGACGGGGCGCTCGTCAATCGCTTCAAAATCGATCGGTTTCTCCAGCTTTGCGAAAACGCCGCAAAGCGTTTCCACCGCATCCAGCTTGCCATGGGGAATGGCCACGCCGGCGCCGACGCCGGTCGTGCCCAGCTTCTCGCGTTCGAGCAAAACGTCGAAGATGGCCCGCTCATGCAGGCCGGTGATCTTGGCCGCTCTCTGGGCAAGCTCCTGGAGAGCCTGTTTCTTGCTGGTTGCCCGCAAGTTTAGAATCACGCTTTCCGGCGTGATCAGATCCGTAACTTCCATAACTGGTTTCGGGTGCCTTGCAGCACCAACCCCTGGCCGTGATTTGTATCGAATGGTTTGATCGCTATGCGATTGCAATGTGGCGCATTTGAGCGCGGCGGGACGATAGTGCCGGCCACCCCCCAAGTCAATAGGGCGGCTACAGCACCGATGCCTTCTGGCGGCGGCGCTGAACGGAAGACGGAATCCCTAGAGCCTCGCGATATTTTGCAACGGTTCGCCGGGCAATTTCGATGTCATCGGCCCGCAGAATTTCGACGATTTTATCATCGGAAAAAACCGCGTCCGGCTTCTCGGCGTCGATCAATGTCTTGATCCGCTGGCGGACGGCCTCGGCGGAATGGGTTTCGCCTTCGCCGGTTCCGGCGATCGACGCCGTGAAGAAATATTTCAATTCGTAAACGCCACGCGGCGTAAGAAGAAATTTGTTCGCGGTAACCCGGCTTACCGTACTTTCGTGCATGTCGATGACGGTTGCGATGTCGCGCAGCACGAGAGGGCGAAGATGCTGAACCCCGTGACGGAAAAAAGCGTCCTGCTGACGGACGATCTCGCTTGCGACGCGCAAGATCGTTGTCGCCCGCTGGTGCAGGGATTTCACCAGCCAGCTTGCCGATTGAAATTGTTCGGAAATGTATTCCTTTTCTTCTTTCTTCTGTGCCTCGCCGCTGACACGCTGATAATAAGCGTTGTTGACGAGGACCCTTGGAAGGGATTCGGCGTTCAATTCGACAAGCCAGCCGCCGCCCTGCTGGGGACGCATGAGAACGTCGGGAATGATGGCCTGGGCCACCGCCGCATCGAACACCAGCCCCGGCTTTGGGTCCAGCGAACGGATCTCCGCGATCATGTCGGCCAAATCTTCCTTGTCCACCTGGCAAAGCTTCATCAGCCGCGCCGTCTCGTGGCGCGCCAGAAGATCGAGATTTTCAAGCATGCACGCCATCGCCGGATCGAGCCGGTCGCGCTCGCGCAATTGAATGGCGAGGCATTCGCGCAGATCGCGCGCAAAAACGCCGGGCGGGTCGAAATTCTGCAAAACGCCTAACGTGGCTTCCACCCGCGCCACGTCGCAGCCAAGCTGCTCCGCGATGCCGGAAACCGTGCCGGTGAGGTAGCCCGATTCGTCAAGAAGGTTGATGAGGTGGCGGCCGATCACCCGGTCAATGGGGTCGTTGAGGTCGACGTTCAACTGTCCAAGAAGATGTTCGCGAAGGCTGATCTCGCCGGAAAGCGTCTGTTCGAGGCTCGGCGCTTCGCCGCTAAAATTTCCGCCCTGGCCGCTTCCCCAAGAACCGCCCAGACCGGCATCGCCCTCATAGCCGGCGCCTTCGCTTTCCCACTTTTCTGCAAAATCGCCATCCAGCGGCGCTGTCTCGGTCGGCGCGGGTCCCTCTTCCGGCGCCGTCTCCGGCGTATCCCCGCCGCCTTCATCGAATTCCAGCAGCGGATTGCGTTCCACCTCCGTTTCAAGGAACGTGGCGAGTTCGAAATTCGACAATTGCAGCAGCTTGATCGCCTGCTGCAATTGCGGCGTCATGACAAGGGATTGCGATTGCCGAAGATCGAGGCGTTGGGTCAGAGCCATGGCGCCTGCCAACCGTTAAAGACTAAATCGTTCCCCGAGATAAACGCGCCGCACATCCTCATGGGCGACGATCTCGGAAGGGGAGCCTTCCATCAACACCATGCCATCGTGAAGAATGTAGGCACGGTCCACGATCTCGAGGGTTTCGCGGACGTTATGATCCGTAATCAGAACGCCGATGCCGCGGTCCTTCAAATGGGAAACGAGATCGCGAATGTCGCCGACGGCAATCGGGTCGATCCCGGCCAGCGGCTCGTCCAGTAAAATGAAATGCGGCTGCGAGGCCAAGGCGCGGGCAATTTCGACGCGCCGTCTTTCACCGCCGGAAAGGGCAAGGGCCGGCGTGCGGCGCAAATGGGTGATCGAAAATTCGGCCAATAGATCTTCGAGGACCGTCTCGCGCGCCTCGCGTTCCGGCTCCACCCCTTCAAGCACGGCGCGAATGTTGTCTTCGACGGAAAGCCCGCGAAAGATCGACATCTCCTGCGGCAAATACCCAACGCCCAGGCGCGCGCGGCGGTACATGGGAAGCTCGCCGACGCTTTCGCCGTCCAGAAAAATGCGCCCGTAATCGGGCGTGATCAGCCCGGTGATAATGTGAAAACAGGTGGTCTTGCCGGCGCCGTTTGGCCCCAAAAGCCCGACCGCCTCGCTTCGCTGGACGCTGAGGCTAACCTCGCGCAGCACCGGCCGCTTCTTGAAACGCTTGCCCAGCTTCACCGCCCGGAGCCCGGCATTGTCCGAAACAAGCCGCGGGCTGTCCGAGGCCTTTTCTTCTTTCTTCATGGCTTTGGTTTGCGCCATTTGCCTTAAAATCTTCCTAACGTTTGGGCGGCGTTTGGCCCGTTTCCTTGCTTTTCGACGGCCGAACCAGGGCTTTTACCCGGCCCGTGCTGCCCTTGGGACCGCTGAGAAGGCGGCTTACCCCGGTGTTCATGTCCACCTCGGCATATTCGCCGTTCATCTGGTCGTTGCCGCGCGTAATCTTAACCGATCCGACAATCGTCGCGATACCGCTTTTGACATCGTAGACGCCGCGGTCGCCGCGAACGATCTCGGTGGGCGTCGAGACGTGAACGTTCGTATAGGCCTCGATGCGCCGCAGCTTGCGCTTGCCTTGAGAATCGGGCGCGTGGAAATGGGCGACCAGCACTTCGCCGCGCAAGCGCCGGTCGGCGCGAATGGCGAGGGCGTCGCCACGGGCAACGGCCATGTTTTTGTTTGCCCAATATTCCAGGCTGTCTTTCGCCGTCACTTTTTCCTCGGGCGTGTCCAGCCGCACGTTGCCGGTAAGGACGAAGATGCCCTTGTCGACGTCATAGACGCCCTTGTCGCCATAGGCCTGTTCGGTCGGCGAGACAATGCGCACATTGCCAAGCGCGTCCAAGCGCCAAATCTCTCGGCTGCCGGCCGTATCCGTTCGGTAATGGGCCGTAAGCTCGTCGCCGAAAAGATCCACCTCGCCACGATTGGCCTTTGCATTGCCGCGCGCGATGTAAAGCTGTTTCGGCTGCCACCATTCGATGCCATCATCGGCCGTAATCTCGATGGGGCCATCGTCCTTGCCGCCGCCCAGATGCAATCCCTGGCCCGCCGCCGGTGAAACAAGCGGCGCCAGAAAGAAAAAAACAATCAGACCGATTTTTTTAAAAAATGGATGGCGCGTCATTCCGCTGCGGCCCCCTCTTCGTCGTAAAGCACCAGGCGGGCGCGGCCGGTGAAATGGACGCGTTCGCCGCCATCGAAAATACGAAACCCCTCCGAGCGAATATGGCCAAGCGGCCCTTGGCCCACCGTCGGCGTATCGCCGGCCGCCGTTCCCTCTTGAAGATCGACGCTGGCCTGCTCGGTATGAAATTCATAGCCGGCATCGTGGTAGAGATTGACGCCGCCGGCCAAATCCAGCAGCTGCTGCGCCTTGTGATAAATGCCGGTGTTTGCCGAAAGCACGACCCAGGATCCATCTTCAAGCGCCATGTCCCCTTTCGGGTTTTCAAGGTTGATACGCCCGTCATCCAACTGCGTCGCCCGGCCAGCCGTAATCGTATAATGGCGATCGGTATCGTCGACGCCAAGAAAACGCGGATTGATCATGCGTACCGTCTCCGCATCTTGCGAACCAATGGGCTCAAAGCGCAGCCGGAATTCGCCGGTGCGATCTCGAAGCTGTGGCCAAAACGCCACCAACGCAATCAGCACGGCGGCCATGGCCGGCAACAGCAGTTTCAGGACGCCGACATACCGGCTTCGCCGCGCATGGGGCCGGGCGCTGGTTGCTTTCCGCGGACGACGAAGACGGGGCAGCCATTTCAGGCTCAAACGCTTCAAACCCGGAGGCTTCAGGCCCAGGCGGGCGGCCAGAAACGGCCACACGCCTTTGGCCGGGGGCGGCTTCTTGCGTTTAGGCAATGCCGGCGCGCAAGCAATCGTGAATATGGAGAATGCCCACCGGCCGGGAATCCTCGACCACAAAAAGGCTGGTGATCTTGCTCGCGTTCATATAGCCAAGCGCCTCTGCCGCCAGCGCGTTCGGCCGGATCGTCTTTGGGCGCGGCGTCATCACATCTTCCGCCGTCTTTTCAAGCAGGCCGTCCATGTGCCGGCGCAAATCCCCGTCGGTAATGACGCCGATTAACTCGTTGTCGTTTTGCAATACCCCGATGCAACCAAAGCTGCGCGTCGTCATGACCAGCAAGGCATCCGACATCGGCGCCTTCCGGTCGACCAGTGGAATCTTGTCGTCGCGATGCATGACATCGGAAACCCGAAGCAAATTACGCCCCAATTGCCCGCCGGGATGCAGCACCTGAAAGGCATCGGCGGTGAAACCTTTCCGCTCGAGCAGGGCAACCGCCAGGGCATCGCCCAATGCCAGCATTACCGTCGTCGACGTCGTCGGCGCCAGCCCCAATGGGCAGGCCTCTGCCGCCGCCGGCAGGTTAAGCGTCACGTCCGCCATTTCGGCCAACGAGCTTTTTGGTTGCGCCGTCACGGCAAGAAGCGGGATGGAAAAACGCCGCGTATAGGCAAGCAGATCGGCAAGCTCGTGGGTTTCGCCGGAATTGGAAAGGGCCAGCACGGCATCCTTTGGCGTAATCATGCCAAGGTCGCCATGGCTGGCCTCGGCCGGATGCACAAAAAAGGCCGGCGTACCCGTTGACGCCAGGGTCGCCGCAATCTTACGGGCGATATGGCCGCTTTTGCCGATGCCGGTCACGATGACGCGTCCCGTCACGGCGGCCAGATGGTCCAGGGCGTCGGTAAATTCGCGCCCAAGCGCAGCGGCATAGCCGGTCAGGCCTTCCGCCTCCATCGTGAAGACGCGGCGCGCGGCGGCGAGGTCGTCCGGGAGGCTCTCCGGCTTCGTCCTGGCGGTCATGACGTTCCTCTGGTGTCTAGAAATTCGGGCGAGTATGGGCCTGAACGCGTGAAAAATCAATGCTATGCGGGCATAGCTGGGGCGGGATTAGTGGCGGAAGATGTCCTCATCCGCCCAGCCGATCAGGTCCAGCGACGCCCGATGGGGGAGAAACTCGAAACAGGCCTCGGCAACCTGCAGCCGGCCTTCCCGGGTAAGCATCTCGGCGAGCTTTTCACGGAGCTGGTGCAGATAGAGCACGTCGGACGCCGCGTATTCCCGCTGCGCCTGGGTCAACTCTTTCGCGCCCCAATCGGAAGATTGCTGCTGCTTCGACAAATCGACGCTTAGAAGCTCGCGGCAAATGTCTTTCAGGCCGTGCCGGTCCGTATAGGTGCGCGCGAGACGGGAGGCGATCTTCGTGCAAAAAACCGGTTCGGTCCGCACGCCGAGGTAACGAAAAAGCATGGCGATATCGAATCGCCCGAAGTGAAAAATCTTCGTTACGTTTTTATCGGCAAGGATTCGCTTTAAGTTTGGCGCATCGAAATGATTTTTTTCGAATTGCACGAGATGCGCATTGCCATCCCCGGCGGAAAGCTGCACGAGGCAAAGCCGGTCCCGGTTCGGATTGAGCCCAAGGGTTTCCGTATCAATGGCGATGCAATCGCCAAGGTCGAGGCCGTCGGGCAAATCGCCCTTGTGCAGTTCGATGCTCATTTCAGCGCTTCCTGGCCGTCCTTTCCTGGCTTCTTTTCCCGACCGCGGCACGCGGCGGGAAGACACGGGGGGCACGGGATCCGGCGTTCCGTTTGAAAAATGGTGCCCAGGAGAAGACTCGAACTTCCACGACCTTGCGGCCACTAGCACCTGAAGCTAGCGCGTCTACCAATTCCGCCACCTGGGCAGCGCTGGCACTTGCTGCCGTTGCCTCGGGTGTTCATATATACTAGGTACGTAGCCGAAAAGAAACGCCTAGGCAAGAACCGCCCAACGCGGTTTTCGCAAACAGCAAGACACCTTATGACAGATCGCGTGATTACGGTATTCGGAGGATCCGGCTTTCTCGGCCGGTACGTCGTCAAACGGCTGGCGGCAAGCGGCGCGCGGGTGCGCGTTGCCGTTCGCGACCCGGAGGCCGCCGCGTTTTTGACGCCCCTCGGCGATGTCGGCCAAATCGTCGCCGTGCAGGCGAATGTGCGCGATTCCGCGTCGGTGGCCCGCGCCGTCGAAGGCGCCGACGCCGTCGTCAATCTCGTCGGCATCCTGTTCGAACGCGGGCGGCAGACCTTTCACGCCATCCATGTCGAAGCGGCCGAACGGATCGCCGCGGCGGCCAAGGACGCGAAGGTTCCGACCCTCATCCACGTTTCTTCCCTCGCCGCCGATCCAAAGGCGGCGGCCCGCTATGCCCAGACGAAGGCGGAGGGCGAAGCGGCCGTGCGTGCCGTCTTTGCGGACGCCGTGCTTTTGCGGCCGGGCGTCGTTTTCGGACCGGAGGACCAGTTTTTTAATCGCTTCGCGGCCCTTGCGCCCGTTGTCCCTTTTCTTCCGCTGATCGGCGGCGGCAAGACGCGGCTGCAACCGGTCTATGTCTGCGACGTCGCCGAGGCGGTGTTGCGCACCCTCGATGGCCATAGGGGCGAGACGTTCGACCTTGGCGGACCCGAGATCTATACGTTCCGCACGCTGATGGAGCGGATGCTGGAAGCCATCGGGCGGAAACGCCTGTTGCTGCCGGTTCCTTTCTGGGCCGCGCGGGCGAACGCGTTTTTTCTCGAATTTCTGCCGCGGCCGCCCCTTACGCGCGATCAAGTCCGCTTGCTGGAACGCGACAACGTCGTTAGCGGAAAGACAAAAGGATTTGCGGAGCTTGGCATTGCGCCAACGCCGCTTGAAGTTGTGCTGCCGAATTACCTGGCCCGTTTCCGCCGCGGCGGCCGCAAGCCGATGTCCGCCTGAGGCAAACGCCTAAGACAACGCGCTCGGCAAAATCCCCCAATAGACGAAGGCCAGCAGGCCCGCCCCCAACACGACCCGGTAAAGAACGAAGGGCGTAAAGCTCGCACGCCTTAGCCACTTCATCATCAAAGCGATGGCGGCCAGGGCCGAAAGAAAGGCGAAGCCGGCGGCAAGGGCCGCATCCTGGGTGAGCTGCACGTTTTCCATTTCATAGAGGCGCACGCTTTCCAACGTGCCGGCGGCAAGGATCGCCGGAATGGAAAGCAGCAGCGAAAAGCGCGCCGCGTCTTCCCGTTCAAAGCCAAGCATGCGCGCCGCCGTCATCGTCACGCCGGAACGGCTGGTGCCCGGCACGAGCGCGAAGATCTGGGCAAGGCCGATCCACAAGGCGCTGGAAAAATTCATATGTTCGACCCGGCGAACCCGAAGCCCAAAACGGTCGCCGGCGTAAAGCAGCACACCGAAAAGCAGCGTCGCCCAGCCGATGACCAGCGGATCGCGGAAATGGCCCACCCAATCGATCAGAAAAAAGCCCGCCGCCAGCAACGGCAGCGTCGCCAGAATCACCTGCAGGCCGAGGCGGGCGCCGGTGTCCACATTGCCGCCAAGCGCCCGGCCCAGCCCGCGCCCCATGCGCCAGACGTCCCGCCAGAAATACAGCAGCACAGCAGCCAGGGTGCCGACATGCAGGGCAACGTCGATCAAAACCCCCTGATCCTGCCAGCCCAAGCCCTTGGACGTCAGGATCAGATGGGCCTGGGAGCTGATGGGAAGGAATTCCGTGATCCCCTGAACCAGTGCCAATAGGATCAAATGAAACAAAATCAAGGCGGCAATCTCCTCTGCGGCGCCATTCCATGGCGATGCCATGGCCATTTCATCATGGGCCAGCCCGCTATTCCAGAATACGCGAAAATATCTCTTTCGGCATTTTTTCCATTATTTCCATGGGATAGGGAAAATAGTACCATTTCGGAACTAAATGCTCGGATAGGCTGTGCAATTCGCAGTTATTTTATGTATTATTCGGGGAATTTTCTTGCAGTAGGTAAATGATGTTGACATAATCCGCGCCCTTCGTTCCAAACGCCTGGCCCTCGGGCCAACGGCCAATCCATAAGGAACAAAGCTCACCGCGGGTAGGAGACGGCGCCGGATGGCGAAACGCATGCTAAAATTTATCGAAACGGCCCAGCGCACGCCAGCCAAGCGGGGCGCCGAGGGCCGCCGTCAGGATTTCGATGAAATTTACGGCGCTTACGCGCCGGACATGGCCGCCGAACAGGCGGGGCGCTGTTCCCAATGCGGCATCCCGTTCTGCCAGATCCATTGCCCGGTTTCGAACAACATTCCCGATTGGCTGAAGCTGACCGCCGAGGGCCGCCTCGAAGAGGCCTATGCGCTTTCCTCGGCGACCAACAATTTGCCGGAAATCTGCGGCCGCATCTGCCCACAAGACCGCCTGTGCGAGGGCAATTGCGTCATCGAGAAGGGGTTCGACTCCGTCACCATCGGCTCGGTCGAAAAATACATCACCGACACGGCCTTCGAGATGGGCCTCGTCAAACCACCGGCGCCAAGGCGGGAACGCGACCAGTCCGTCGGCATCATCGGCGGCGGGCCGGCGGGCATGGCCGCTGCCGAACAATTGCGCCGCAAGGGCTATCAGGTGCACGTCTATGACCGCTACGACCGTATCGGCGGCCTGCTCGTCTATGGCATTCCGAATTTCAAACTGGACAAATGGATCGTCGCCCGGCGCGTCGATTTGCTCGCCGAAGGAAAGATCACCTTCCATTGCAATTTCGAAGTCGGCCGCGATGCAAGCCTGCCCGATCTGCAAAAACGCCATGACGCGATCTTCATCGCGACCGGCGTCTATAAAGCGCGCGACATCTCGCTCCCCGGCGCCGGCCTCGACGGCGTCCATCAGGCCCTCGACTATTTGATCGCCAGCAACCGCAAGGGGCTCGGCGACGACGTGCCGCTTTTCGACGACGGCACCCTAAACGCGAAGGACAAAAACGTCGTCGTCGTCGGCGGCGGGGATACGGCGATGGACTGCGTGCGCACAGCCGTTCGCCAGGGCGCGAAATCCGTTAAGTGCCTCTATCGCCGCGACCACAAGAACATGCCCGGATCCGAGCGTGAAGTGCGCCACGCCGAAGAAGAGGGCGTCGAATTCATCTGGCTTTCGGCACCCGAAGCCTTCCTCGGCGACGACACCGTTTCCAGCGTCCGCGCCATTCGCATGCATCTTGGCGATGCGGACGCGACCGGGCGGCAAACGCCGCAGCCCATTTCCGATTCAAATTTTTCCATGGACGCGGACCTCGTGATCAAAGCCCTCGGGTTTGACCCGGAAGAAATCCCCACTCTTTTCGATACGCCGGAATTGGAAGTCAGCCGCTGGGGGACGATCAAAATCGATTTCCGCACGATGATGACCAACCTTGATGGCGTTTTTGCCGGTGGCGACATCGCACGCGGCGCATCGCTTGTCGTTTGGGGCATTCGCGACGGGCGCGACGGCGCCGAAAACATCGACGCCTATCTCCGGGCAAAGGAAGCCGGGGAAAACTGGCCAGACAGGAAGCTGGCCGCAGCCTCGTAACGGATAGGGAAACGCGCGTGAAACGGGAGAAGGGCTTGAACGCTAGAATAGCGAATCCGGGGGAACGCTTCGTCGATGCGTGGCGGACCAACGCGGCCCGGCTCGAAGCCGATGGCCTCTATCGTGCGGATCAAGAGCACGCCGCCTGCGGCGTCGGCCTGGTTGCCGCCATCGATGGCCGGCCGCGGCGCAGCGTCGTCGAGGCGGGAATCAACGCGCTGAAGGCGGTGTGGCACCGCGGCGCCGTCGACGCCGATGGCAAGACGGGGGACGGCGCCGGAATCCATGTCGAAATCTCCCAGGAATTTTTCAAGGAACACATCGCGCGCACCGGCCACCGGCCGGAAAAAGGACGCCTCGCCGTCGGCATGGTCTTCCTGCCCAAGACCAGCCTAAGCGCGCAGGAAGTCTGCCGGGCCGTCGTCGAGAGCGAAATTCTGGCCTTCGGCTACCGCATCTATGGCTGGCGGCAGGTGCCGATCGACGCCTCCGTCATCGGCGAGAAGGCGAACGCAACGCGCCCCGAGATCGAGCAGATCATGATCGCCAATTCCCGCGGCGTCGATGACGATCAGTTCGAGCTCGACCTCTATATCATTCGCCGCAAGATCGAGAAGCGCGTGCTGGAAGAAGAGCATATCAACGATTTCTATTTCTGCTCGCTTTCCTGCCGTTCGATTATTTACAAGGGCATGTTCCTTGCCGAGCAGCTGACGAATTTCTACCCGGACTTGCTGGACGAACGTTTTGTTTCGCGCTTTGCGATTTACCATCAGCGCTATTCGACGAACACGTTCCCCACCTGGCCGCTGGCACAGCCCTTTCGCATGCTCGCCCACAATGGCGAAATCAATACGCTGCGTGGAAACGTCAACTGGATGCGCAGCCACGAAGCGCGCATGGAATCGGAACGTTTCGGAAAATACATCGAAGACGTAAAGCCCGTGATCCCGCCGGGAAGCTCGGATTCAGCGGCGCTGGATGCCACTTTCGAATTGTTGGCGCGGGCCGGACGCCCGGCGCCGCTTGCAAAGGCGATCATGATTCCGGACTCCTGGTCGAACAAAACGATCATGCCGAAAAAACATCAGGAGCTTTTCCATTACTGCAATTGCGTCTGCGAACCATGGGACGGGCCCGCGGCCGTTACCGCGACGGATGGGCGGTGGGTCATCGCCGGCATGGACCGAAACGGGCTGCGACCGCTGCGCTACACCCTTACCGGCGACGGCCTGCTGATTGTCGGGTCCGAGGCGGGCATGGTTTGGACGGACGAATCCGAAATTGTGGAAAAAGGGCGCGTCGGCCCTGGCCAGACCATCGGCATCAATCTGGACGAGGGGCGCTTCTACCACGACCAGGAACTTCGCGACATGCTGGCGGCGGAGCACCCTTACGGCAAATGGCTCAAAAGCGTTACCCGACTGGAAGGCCCAAGCAAAGGGCCGCGCAAGGAAAAAAGCGTCTATTCCCCCGAGGCGTTGCGCACACGGCAGCGCGCCTTCGGCTTCACCCTGGAGGAAATCGAGCTTTTGCTCCACCCCATGGCCGAGGACGCGAAGGAAGCCACCGGCTCGATGGGCGACGACACGCCGCTGGCGGTGCTTTCCGAGAAATATCGGGGCCTGCATCACTATTTCCGGCAGCGCTTCAGCCAGGTCACCAACCCGCCGATCGACAGCCTGCGCGAACGCCGCGTCATGGGCCTGAAGACGCGGCTCGGCAATCTCGGCAATTTGCTCGACACATCGGAAGAACAGACCCGGCATCTGGAACTTCTGTCGCCGGTGCTTTCCAACGCCGAGTTCGAGGCGATGCGCAGCCACATGGGAAAAGAGGCCGCCGAAATCGATTGCACCTTTCCGGTCGATGGCGGTGAAAACGCGCTGCAGGATGCCCTTGCCCGCATCCGCCTGGAAACGGAAGACGCCGTGCGTGGCGGCATCGTGCATGTGATCCTAACCGACAAACATATGGGGCCGGAGCGCGCCGCCCTCCCGATGATTCTTGCAACCGGCGCCGTGCACACCCATCTCGTCGATCAACAGCTCCGCTCCTTTACCTCGTTGAACGTGCAATCCGGCGAATGCCTGGACGTGCATTATTTTGCCGTTCTGATCGGCGTCGGCGCGACCACGGTAAACGCCTATCTTGCCCTGGAAACCCTTGCCGACCGTCACCGCCGCGGCCTGTTTCCGAACGTTACGCTGGATGAATGCGCCCAGCGCTACACGAAGGCCGTCGGCGACGGCCTGCTGAAGGTCATGTCGAAGATGGGCATTTCCGTCATCGCGTCATACCGTGGCGGATACAATTTCGAGACGGTTGGATTGTCGCGCGCCCTGGTCGCGGAATTTTTTCCGGGCATGACGTCGCGCATTTCCGGCATTGGCCTTTCCGGCATCCAATCGAAAGCGCTGTCCCTGCATGCCGCGGCCTTTGAAGAAGAAACCGCCACCCTTCCCATCGGCGGCTTTTACAGCGTGCGCAAGAGCGGCGAAGTGCATGCCGTCGATGGCAATCTCATTCACGTACTGCAAACGGCCGTCGCCACGGATTCCTACAGCACCTATAAGAAGTACAGCGAAGGCCTGCGCCATCAGCCGCCCATTCAATTACGCGACCTTCTGGACTTCAAGCCCACCAGCCAGCCGATCCCCGTCGAAGAAGTCGAATCGATCACGGACATCCGCAAGCGTTTCGGCACCGGCAGCATGTCCCATGGCGCCCTTTCCCGGGAAGCCCACGAAACCCTGGCCATCGCCATGAACCGCATCGGCGGGGCGTCCTGCAGCGGCGAGGGCGGCGAAGACCTTGCTCGCGCCCGTCCCCTGCCGAACGGCGACAACGCGAACTCCGTCATCAAACAGATCGCCTCCGCCCGCTTCGGCGTCACCGCGGAATATCTGAACAATTGCGACGAGATCGAAATCAAAATCGCCCAGGGCGCAAAGCCGGGCGAGGGGGGGCAACTTCCCGGCTTCAAGGTGACGGAAGAGATCGCGCTGCTCCGCCATTCAACGCCGGGCGTGACATTGATCTCGCCGCCGCCCCATCACGACATTTACTCGATCGAGGACTTGGCCCAGCTCATCTACGACCTGAAACAGATCAACCCCCATGCGCGGGTTTGCGTGAAATTGGTGGCGGAAGACGGGCTCGGCACGATCGCGGCGGGGGTCGCCAAGGCAAAGGCCGACGTGATTTTGATTTCCGGCCATTCCGGCGGCACCGGCGCCAGCCCGCAATCCAGCATCAAATATGCCGGCGTTCCCTGGGAGATGGGCCTAAGCGAGGTCAACCAGGTGCTGACGCTCAACCGGCTGCGCCACCGCGTGCGCCTGCGCGCCGATGGCGGCATCCGCACCGGTCGCGACGTCGTCATTGCCGCCATGATGGGCGCGGAAGAGTTCGGCGTCGGCACGACATCGCTCGTTGCGATGGGCTGCATCATGGTCCGCCAATGCCACAGCAACACCTGCCCGGTCGGCATCTGCACCCAGGACGAACGCTTGCGCAACAAATTCGAAGGCACGCCCGAAAAAGTCGTGAACCTTTTCAGCTTCATCGCCGAAGAAGTGCGCGAGATTCTGGCCTCTCTGGGCATGCGTTCCCTTGAGGAAGTGGTTGGGCGCACGGATTTGCTGGCCCAGGTCAGCCGCGGCAGCGCCCATCTCGACGATTTGGATCTCAACCCCCTGCTCACCCAGCCGGACGCGGGCGAATTTCCGCGCCATTGCGCGCAGGAAGGCCGAAACGAGGTGCCGGACACGTTGGACGCCCGCATGGTCAAGGACGCGCATGCGGCGCTGGAAAAATCGGGAAAGGTGCAGCTTGCCTACAACATACGCAACACCCAGCGCGCCATCGGCACAAGGCTTTCGTCGATGATCACGCGGCGCTACGGCATGGCCGGCCTGGCCGAAAACCACATCACCGTGCGGCTGCGCGGCACGGCGGGCCAATCCCTTGGCGCCTTCGCCGTAAAGGGGCTGAAGCTCGAAGTGTTCGGCGATGCGAACGACTATGTCGGCAAAGGCCTTTCCGGCGGCACCCTGGTGGTGCGCCCGCTTACCGCTTCGCCCCTGGTCACCAACGAAAACACCATCATCGGCAACACGGTTCTTTACGGTGCCACCGCCGGCCAGCTCTTCGCCGCCGGCCAGGCGGGCGAGCGTTTCGCCGTCCGCAATTCCGGCGCCGAGGCAGTCATCGAAGGCTGCGGGTCGAACGGCTGCGAATACATGACCGGCGGCACCGTCGTCATTCTCGGACCCGTCGGCGACAATTTCGCCGCCGGCATGACCGGCGGCATGGCCTTCGTCTTCGACGAAGCGGCGACCCTGCCCCACTACATCAACGACGAGATGGTCGTTTACCAACGCGTCCAGACCACCCATTGGGAAGGCGTCTTGAAGCGCCTGATTGCCGAGCATCTGCAGCAGACCCAATCCCGTTTTGCCTACCGCCTGCTGAACGATTGGGAGCAGATCGTGCCCCATTTCTGGCAGATCGTGCCGAAGGAAATGCTGAGCCGGCTTGCCCACCCCCTTACCCTCGAAGAAAAAAA
>Ga0209578_10000456_pt1 | contig 52116 bp, 47 predicted proteins | sample tdAd472_FD_187127 | JGI IMG/M metagenome (GOLD analysis project Ga0209578, IMG submission 187127) | Marine sediment microbial communities from the Atlantic coast under amendment with organic carbon and nitrate - tdAd47.2 (SPAdes)... | ecosystem: Environmental > Aquatic > Marine > Coastal >...
TAGTTTGCGTGAATAAATCACTTGCCAGTCACGGCCAGATTATCTGGGCGTTATTTGTCACCCGCACCAAAGAGTTTTACCGTGACCGTGGTGCGCTGCTGTGGTCAATGCTACTGCCCATCTGCATTGTCGCCGCCATCGCGATTGCATTCTCCGGCAAGGGGCAGGAGCTGTTCCGGGTGGGGGTGTATCAAAGTGGTACGGCGCTAATAAGTGAAAAACTGTTGGAACAACCCTTCGTGGAAACAGTTAACTATGACAACTTTGAGAAGGCGCTGGTACGTGTTCGCCATCACCAGTTGGATCTGTTACTGGCAGCGGATCAACCGGGTAAATATTGGATTAATGAGACGTCGGTAAAGGGAATTGCCGCTGAAAAACTGCTATTGGCCCAGCTTGATCCTATTCGTAAGGGCGGTGCTGATACCGAGTGGTCACGGCAGTTGGTGTCTGGTCAGCAAATCCGTTACGTGGATTGGGTCATTCCTGGGGTGCTGGGCATGAACGTCATGTTTGGGGCTCTATTTGGTATTGGGTTTGTGATTGTGCGTTACCGTAAAAATGGCGTGCTGAAACGCTTGCAGGTGACGCCCGTGACGCCCCTGGAGTTTTTGACGGCGCAGGTGTTATCGCGCCTGCTGGTGATGATGATCACAGCGGCGGTAGTTTATATTGGCTGTGATCTGTTTTTAAATTTTGTCATGCTGGGAAACTATCTGTTGCTGGCTCTGGTGGCGGTATTAGGGATTTTTGCCATGATCACTCTGGCACTGATTATTGCCAGTCGAACCGCCAGTGAAGAGCTGGCCAATGGTCTGCTTAATTTCGCCGCTTTCCCGATGTTGCTCTTGTCTGAGGTCTGGTTTTCGCTGGATAATGCGCCCGCTTGGCTGCAGGCTGTGTCTCAGTGCTTCCCGTTAACCCATATGGTGCAGGCAGCACGCGACATTATGATGAGTGGTGCAGGTTTTGTGGAGGTGTCTCACCACCTGTTGGTGATGACGCTGATGAGCGGTGTATTCCTGGCGGTTGCAGCTTATCTGTTTCGCTGGAATGAGCGGTAAAAACCATGGATTCCTGCTTGCAAGATGAGTTGCGAAGCAAGAGAGGGTAGCTTGGGCTACGCAGGAATGACGCAGAGGATAATAGTGGTTGCGTCATGCCGGATTAAATCCGGCATCCAGTCAGCGAAAGGCGTTAGTCTTGCTAGTAATCTAACTATTATTGAGAAAACTATATGGAAGCTGATTTTTGGCATAGCCGTTGGCAAGAGGGTCGCATTGGCTTTCATCAAAATGACGTAAACGGCTTTTTACAAAACCATTGGGCAACCTTGAAGTTGCCGGAAAAATCGACCGTTTTTGTACCGCTGTGTGGCAAGTCACGGGATATGTTGTGGCTGGCTTCTCTGGGGCATCGGGTGGTTGGCGTTGAGTTAAGTGAAATCGCCGCGCAGCAATTCTTTGCCGAGCAGAGCGTACAGCCCGATGTTGTGAAAGGCGACCGCTTTACCAGCTACAGCGCCAACAATGTAACGATTTTATGCGGTGATTTTTTTGATCTTATTGCCACGGATCTCGACGGCGTGGTGGCGGTATTTGATCGTGCTGCTTTAATCGCGCTGCCGAAAGACATGCGTAAGCGTTATGCGGAGCATTTGAGGCAATTGCTGTCCAGTGGTTGTCAGTTGTTATTGGTGGCCATGGAATACGATGAGTCGGCTCTGTCAGGCCCACCGTTCAATGTGCCCTGGGCGGAGGTGTCTACGCTGTTTGATCACCAAGGCGAGTTAAGCATTGTTACGGAACAAAAAGCCGATGCGCGCGGTACGCCCTGTCTTGAACGACTTTACCGTCTGGTTTACGGCTAACCGGTTTGTATAAGCACTACTGGAATTTCTACTGGCCGTTGGCGCTGACCACCTGCCTGATGCTGCTGGGCATGCAGGTGTTCAACGGTATTCTGGCGCGCTATCCCAATGCTGAATATGAACTGGCGGTGATGGCCTACGCGCTGAGTACGGTGCTGTTTCTGGAAATCGCTACGGTGTTTATGCCGCAAATGGTGACCGTGTATGCGCGCTCCAAACCGGCGCGACGCAAGGTGCTGATTTTTTGTGTGAGTCTGGGGATGCTGTTCAGCATTCCTATTCTGTTACTGGCGATAACTGCTGGCGGCAATCAGTTTTTAAGCAGTGTTTTCCAAATTAAAGGCGACATGCTGGCCTACGTGGCGAGTTACCTTTTATACCTGACGCCGCTGATTATTATTCGTAGCTTTTACCAATTTTGTGTGGGTTTACTGACACAGGTGAACCGAACCAAGTGGGTGTCGGTCAGCGCCTTTGTTGGCGTGGTGATTGGCGTTGCTGCTGCACTGACTGGTTTTAACAGTGGTTGGACGGCACAACAGAGCATGGTGGCCGCGCAACTGGGGTCGACCTTTTGTTCGGCTGTTTTTGCGTTAATGGTGTGTAAATTTTTGTACCAGCCGCAGTCTGTTGAAGGCTTTGAAGAACCGGGCTATCGAACGCTGATCAAGTTCTTCTGGCCCGTGAGCCTGTCGGGCATGAGTTTCGGTATCAGCCGTCCGCTGCTGTATGCCTTTATTAGTCGTACTCCTGATGCCATTGTGACCATTGCGGCGTTGCGCGTAGCCTTCGATTTTTTCATGATGGTGCAATTAGCGGTGAATCAGTTCAGGAGCTTTTTCCCGGGGCTGGGGCTGGATGATATGGATAAAAAGCGGCGCTTTATCGCTGCGGTGACGGGCAGTTTGATGCTGGTGATGGCGCTATGTATTTTGACCCCGTTGGACTATGTTATTTTCCACCAACTGTTGGGGCTGGAGGGTGAACTGTTTGATATTGCCACCCAGGCGGCGATGGTGATGTTAGGCACACCACTGATTCTGGCGATCCGTAACTATTATCACAGCCTGTTGCTGGCCTTTAAACGCACCAATTCCATGGCCGTAGGCAGTGCTTCTCGGGTGGGGTTGATTATTGTCTGCTCCTGGCTGTTTCTGGAACTGGGCTGGTTGAACCACTGGACAGCACCGTTGGTGATGATCATTTCCTTTAGCTCCGAGCTGTTGGTGTCCTGGTTGGCGGTACGACGTATCCGGGCTGAGGTTTAGTTGTGGTAAAGTGTTTGTTGTTTCTCCTAGTGCGTAGCGGCTAAATCACAGTATTTTTAAAAAGTCACCTCAGAGGTTTCAGTTGATCCAAACAGACGTATTTTCCTACCAGCAGGGCAGCAGCCCGGTTATCGTGAGCTTCCCCCATGATGGTGTTTTATTACCGTCAGAAATAAAAGATGACTTTAACGCGCTTGGCCAGCAGGTGCCCGATACCGACTGGTTTGTAAATCAGCTGTACAACTTTCTGCCTGAGCTGGATATTTCTTTTTTTATTCCTGAATTCTCCCGTTACGTGGTGGATTTGAACCGCTCTTCACAGGGTGGCTCGTTATATCCCGGGCAATATGAAACCAGTGTCTGCCCGGTGGCGACCTTTGATAACGAACGGATTTATCGTGAGGGCAGAGAGCCGGATGCCAAGGAAGTGCAACGCCGAATAGCAACTTACTGGCAGCCCTATCACGATCATATTGAAAGTGAAATTGCGCGCATTAAAGCCTTGCACGGCTACGCCATACTATGGGACGCCCACTCCATTCGTGGCGTGGTGCCGCAGCTGTTTGACGGCGTGTTACCGGATTTGAATTTTGGTACGGCCGCTGGGGCGTCCTGCGCGCCGGACATTCTGAAACGAGTGACCGACATTGCCTATGCGCAGAATCGTTACAGTGTGGTGGAGAACGCTCGCTTCAAGGGCGGCTTTATCACCCGTAACTACGGTCAGCCCGATGAAAACGTGCATACCATTCAGCTGGAGATAAATCAGAGTATTTATATGATCGAGAGTGCTGCGGAATTGGACGTAGCTAAATGCGAGCAGCTAAGGCCGTTGTTAGAGCAGTTTTTTTCTAAGTTAGTACAATCCTAAGCGCGTGTTTAAGCTTTCAAAAAGAGGTGAGGCTGTTTTAGACGCGCTACCCAGCTACATCACCGTTTCCCCTCGCAAGGTGAAATGGGCGCGAATCCAGGTGCGCCCAACTGGCGAGGTGCTGATGGTTGTTCCGCAACGATTAAGCGCTGCCAAGGTGGTGGCCTTTTATCAGGATAAGCAGCACTGGATTGAGGATAAGCGCGGGCAAGCCTTGGCGCGTCAGCAGGCTTCGTCTTTGAGCGTTGGTGATGATGAGCTGTTGCTGTTTGGTGAGGCTTTTTGCTTTATTCTGGACAGCAAGCAAAAACGTAATGCGCGGATTGATCACCAACAGCAAAACATTTATTACGCAAAAAATCTGCTACAGAATGAGCCGCAACGGGGTTGGTATCGTGAATTTGCAAAGCAATACCTGTCGTTGAGAATTGTGCAGCTGGCTGAGCAACATGACTTTGAATTTAATCGCCTGTTTATTCGTGAGCAGAAAACCCGCTGGGGTTCCTGTAGCTCACGAGGCAATATTTCACTGAACTGGAAGCTGATAAAAGCACCGGTTTCGGTGAGTGATTATGTGATTCTGCACGAGCTGGTGCATACGGAAATCATGAATCACAGTACCGCCTTCTGGCAGCGGGTAGAACAGTTTGTGCCGGATTATAAAGAAGCCAAGTTGTGGCTGCGCACACACGGATGGCAGTTGTAGTCCGGAGCATTTTGCTTGTAGGAGCGAGCATTCTGCCGCTCATGATGTTCAGCACTTTTACGGAAATATTCTAGACTGTTAACACCCGTCATCATTTTCCGGATACGCTTCATTTAAACCTATGTTCAAACTTATTCGCTTTCTTTTTCTGTTGATTATCATCGCCGGTGTGTCACTAACGGCGGCGCTTTTTTCGGTACCCGCTGAAGAGCGACCCGCCATGATCGCTGCCGTTAAGGCATATATGTGGCAGCATTTTGGCGGCACGATTACCGAAGTACAGCAACAGATAGAGCAGGTCGCTCCGCCACAAGTCGTTACGAGTCTGAAATCGATTGATGCGGGTGAGACCTTTCAGCAGGTTGCGTCCTGCGGCAAAACCCAGACCACGGCATTGGAAAAAAGCACACGCTCGAATATTTATCGCTGGACCGATGAGGACGGCAACGTGCATTTTTCCGATGCGAAACCGGGCGATACCCGTAACAGCGAAGTGATGTCGGTTTCCTACCCGGATCGTAAGCAGTATTTCAAACTGAAACTGATTGAAGATACCGATAATCTGCCGGCTTTCACTCGCGACAAGGTCAATGCTGAGGTGCGGCAGGTGTATCGAATTTTGTCGCGTGATCTGGACCTGGAACACCTGCGACAGGTATTTCTGAATGTGCGGATTATTGGTACGCAGGATGATTTTCAGCGGTATCGCCAACAGCGTGCGCCGTTCTTGCGAACCAACTCTGGATTTTACACCAGCGATAATAATGAAGCCGTGGTCTTTCAGGGCAATAATCCGCAACAGATGCGAGCGGTGATTCGTCATGAGGCAACGCATGTGATGATGGCAGGCTTATATGGTGCGACACCAAGCTGGTTTAATGAGGGCCTGGCAGAATATTTTGAACAGCTGGAATTGAGCGGGCAGGCGCGGCAAATTAGTGCGGTGAGTTACCATTGGAATTATTTGCAGCAACGACATAGTCTTGGTCAGCTGTTGCCGTTGCGCGAGTATATTAATTTGCCCCCGCAGAAGTGGTACGCGGGCAATCTGCGCGATCATTATGGGTTGGCCTGGTCATTAATTTATTACTTGATGAGCGAACCAGAGGGCAAAGTTTTTCTCAAAACCATGATGAACGATATGGCTGAAAATTATTGCTGGTCAGTGCCCGGTGACGAGTATTTTGATCATCACTATCCTGGTGGCTTTGACACGTTTGAGGCGGGTTGGCAGAACTGGCTGGCGCAGCCGTTGCCGGCTACGCATCGTTATTAAGCGATTAGCAGTTGATTAACGTTGGCGGTTTTAGGGGTTGGCGGGTTTAAAGCGAAGTGCCAAGCCGTTATTACACCAGCGTAAACCGGTGGGTTTGGGCCCGTCATCAAAGACGTGGCCTTGATGTCCGCCACAGCGGGCGCAGTGATATTCGGTGCGGGTGTAAAACAGGCTTTTGTCGGGCTTGGTTTCAATGTGACCGGTGATGGCGGTGTGAAAACTTGGCCAGCCGGTGCCGCTGTCGTATTTATTTTCGGACTTGAACAGGGCCAGATCACAGCCTGCACAATGGTAGACTCCCTGGCGTTTTTCGTTATTGAGTGAGCTGCTGAAGGGGCGCTCAGTACCTTCGTCGCGTAGAATTTTGAATTGCGAGCGCGTTAGGCGTTGACGCCATTCTTCTCGGCTATAGGTCACGGGGACGATTTGGCTGTGATGAGCTTGAAGTCCAAAGGAGATTGGACCAAGGGTGGCGAAAAGTGCGCCAAAGCGCAGGAATTGTCGGCGTTGCATGGGTGGCTCTTTGTTGAAAGCAGTAGCAACTAAGACGTATTGAGTCTGGCTAAGTTCCGCTAGTGCTTATCTGGAAAAGCGATGGCTATTGCTTCAGCAAATGAGGACGCGAACAGTTTTGAGACACAGCAGGAACCTTGCTCTGATAAATGCGCTTTTACGAGTTCAGTGACCTCCTTTAGGGAAGCCTTTAGATCGCTTTGCTGTGGTGTGATGACATTATTTCGGCGTTGATTTAGTTGATAAATGCTGCCCTGGCAATCAATCAGTCGATCGTTTTCTTCATAGTTGCCAACGTGCAGGTCAGCATCTTCATCCCACTCTGATTGGTTGGCGATGTAAGTCAGTTCGTTTTCGCCGTGATAGTGCAGAATGGCCGGCCACGAAATTTTATCGCTATTCATTGCGGCTTGTTCGCCAGCATGACGACGCGCTTGGGGGCCGGATAGCCTTCGATGGTGAGGTTGTGATCGTCGGGATCAAGGTATTGCTCTAGTGAGTGGAAATTCATCCATTCGGTCTGGCGCTGTTCTTCAATGGTGGTTTGAGCGACATTGATGACTCTTACATCCACAAATCCAATTCGCTCCAACCAGGCCTTGAGGGTGTCGCAGCTAGGCAGGAACCAGACGTTACGCATCTGCGCGTAGCGGTCTTCAGGGACTAACACTTCACCTAAACCACCATCGATAATTAAGGTTTCCAGTACCAGTTCACCGCCGGGCCGCAGCGCATTTTTCAGCTCTTCGAGGTGATCGAAGGGCGAGCGGCGGTGATAGAACACGCCCATTGATAAGACGGTATCGAAGACTTGCATGCGGGGCGGTAAATCTTCACTGCGAAGAGGCAGGTAATAAAGCGGTGCCTCGGGGACAAAACGTTTGAAGATTTCGAACTGCATAAGAAATTTATGCGATGGGTCAACGCCAACGATCAATTCGGGTTGTTGTGCCAGCATGCGCCAGCAGTAATATAAATTACCGCAGCCAACATCCAGCACACGACGGCCCTTGAGTGGCGTAATATGCGGCTCGACACGATCCCATTTGAGGTTAGAGCGCCACTCGGTGTCGACGTCTATGCCAAACAGTTCGAAGGGGCCTTTGCGCCACGGCATCAGCATTTTAAGTGCATCGATCAGTTGTTGGCGCTGCTCGCCATCAATTTGTTCTGCCTTGCCGATGGTGACGGCGGGGCGGTCATAATGAATCTCGGAAGGCGTAATGTTTGGTAGCGCCTTGAGTACCTGTTCCCAGCGGTCTAAATCACCGTGCTGACGGTTGTAAAGGCGTTCGGCAATGGCGGCTTTGAATGACTCGGCAAACAGCTCGAGCTCGGTGTCGTCAATGCGTTGGAAAAAGTCGTCGAAGGTGATCATGGTGTATTTGGGGATTATTTATGGGCGAGCAGGGACATAAAGTTAAAACATTGGAACCAGGGCGTAACGTGGCTAAACCCGGCTTGGTGCAAACGGGTGCGGTGGGTGCCGAGGGTGTCGGGAATCAGCACGTTATCCAGCGCTTCGCGCTTCTGAGCGATTTCCAGATCACTATAGCCCTGCTGCCGTTTAAAGGCGTAGTAATAGTCGGTCAGGGTGTCCTGCTCATGCTCGTTAGGCAGGTTGGTTTTCTCGGACAGCACCAGTACACCGCCAGGATTAAGGCCTTGGTATATATGCTCTAACAGCGGTTCTCTGAGCGCTGGTTCGATAAATTGCAGTGTCAGGTTCATGACGACCAGAGAGGCATTTTTTATCTCGGTATCCATAATGTCCTGACAGCGGATTTCCACCGGCGAGGTGGCGTCGTCCCGATCAATTATCTGCTGGCAGCGGGAGGTCATGGCCTCAGAGTTATCAATACCGATAATGCGACAGCTATCATCCGGTAAATTATGGCGTATGCTGAGAATGCCGGCGCCCAATGAACAGCCAAGGTCGTAGCAGTTGCTACCCGGTGTTACGACTTCACGGGTGATGACGCCAATCATATCCAGCATCATGCCGTAGCCGGGCACGGAACGGCTGATCATGTCGCCAAAGACGGAGGCGACGCGATCATCGAATTTGAATTTTTCTATTTGCTCGCGTGGCGAGGCGAACACCTTATCCTGGCTCATAGTTCTGCTTACCTGTTGGGCGCATCACGCCCCTGATGTTGAGGCGCGAGTTTAGCAGAATTCAATAAAGCAGGTCAGGTTTTAGCTCTATAGGTTGTTTTGTCATCTTGAACTAACAGGGGGCTATTCTCCCCAGAGTTGCTCAAGGCGCTTATCGCGGCCGCAGCTATAGCGGTAGTATTTATAGCGAATGGGATTTTTCTGGTAATAATCCTGATGGTAAGTCTCTGCCGCATAGAAGGTTTTTGCCGCGCTGATGGGGGTGACGATATCGCCCTTAAAGGGCTTGTTGGCCAACAGGTCGGTTTTGGATTGCAGGGCTAAGTCACGCTGTTTGTCGTTATGGTAAAAAATTTCGCTGCGGTACTGTGTGCCCTTATCGCAGAACTGACCACGGGCATCGGTCGGGTCGATATTTTTCCAGTAGGTCTCGAGTAGTTTGTTATAGCTAATGACGGCTGGATCGAAGATGATCTGTACCACTTCAGCATGCCCCGTGCCACCGCGTGAAACCTGTTGGTAGGTTGGCTTGTCTACATGACCACCCATATAACCACTGGTGGTACTGATAACGCCCTCGAGCTTGTCGTAGGGCGGCTCCATGCACCAGAAGCAGCCACCGGCAAAGGTTGCTGTGGCATAGCTGTTGGGTGGGTTGTCAACGTCTGTATTGGCGGTGGCGTTGACGCTAAGAAGAACAGCCAATACGAACAACAGTTGTTTCATGGTGTTTATTCCTGATCAAAGTATGATAATGCCTCTTGTGACTACCCGCCTGGCTAATGGTTCGTTATGAGTGGCTGATGTCATTGCAAAGCGGGTTAAAAAAACTGATCATCAAGACGGTGATTAATAGGGTTGTTTTTTATGTTTAAGTCGTTGAGTTTATTTTCTTTAAAGGCCAGTTTGATCGCATTGCTGTTGGTTGTGGCTGGTTGTGCCACCTTTTCGTCGCCGTTAGAAAAACCGGAAGTAAAACTGGTGGCGGTAAAGTTGCTACCTTCGGAGGGCATGGCGCAGCGACTGGCGATTAAACTGCGTATATTGAATTCCAACTCGGTGACTCTGCCATTGAAGGGCATGAAATATAGCCTTGATTTGCAGGGTTACGAGTTAATTAGCGGTGTTAGTAATGACATTGCACCGATTGCCGCCTACTCGGAAGCTGAGGTGGAACTGTTGGCAACGGTGGATTGGATTAATGGTCTGCGTTTGTTGCAGTCGGTGCTGGCACGCCCTGAGTCAGCGGTCAGCTACAAGCTTGAAGCCAAACTTTCGCCAGGGGCTCTCTTACCCGCTTTTCGTGTTGTAGAGCGGGGCGTTATTGATATCAATCAGCCGCAGTGATTGGCGGTTCAACCGCACTGTTTTGAATTTCATGGATGAATCATGAACGCCCCCCTGCGCTTTATTATTACACTGGGCCTGCTGAGCGGCCTGGTGGCAGCTGCCGTGGATATGTATCTGCCAGCCATGCCGGCATTAGCACAGGCGTTGGGCAGCGATATTGGTGCGGTGCAACAAACCCTGTCGATGTTTCTGTTGGGTGCGGCGGTCAGCCAGGCTATTTTTGGACCGTTGGCTGACCGTTTTGGTCGGCGTCCCATTTTGCTGGTTGGCATGACTCTGTTTGCGCTGTCGAGCTTGCTTTGCACACACGTGGTGAATGTTGAGCAATTGATTGTGTTGCGTTTAGCGCAGGCACTGGGAGCCGCTGCGGGCAATGTAGTGGTGCAGGCGTTAATTCGTGATTTGTACGAGCGCGAAGAGGCTGCGCGCATGATGTCCTTTGTCATGGCCGTCATGACCATTATTCCGCTATTAGCCCCAGCCGTGGGTGGCTATTTACTGGTATGGGCAGGCTGGCAGTCAATCTTCTGGTGTTTGTCGTTGTTTGGACTGCTGGCGGTGTTGTTGGTGTTTTTTTCGGTGCCAGAGACATTACCGACGGAAAAACGCCAGCCGCTGCACCCGGCCAGCTTAGCTCGTGCTTACTGGAGTATTATCAAACACCGTAATGCGATGGCTTACAACCTGTGCGGCGCCTTTGTTTTTGCAACGATGTTTGCGTTTATCACCGGCTCGCCGTTTGTGTATATCGAGTATTTTGGTGTCGAGCCACATTATTTTGGTTATTTGTTTGCTGCCAATATTGTCTTGATGATGTGCTGTAATTATTTCAATGCGCGCTGGATTGAACGGTTGGGCAGTGGCCGACTATTACGCATTGGCATTGCTATTCATGTGATTGCAGCTGGGTTTTTATTGCTTAATAGCTGGACCGGTATGGCGGGACTGGTGGGGGTGGTTGTGCCCTGTGTTATTTCAGTTGGGGTGTTGGGGTTGGTTGCGTCTAACTCAACCAGTGCTGCGTTAGCCTGTTTTGACAGTCACGGTGGTAAAGCATCGGGAATATTAGGGATGACACGCATGGGGCTGGGGGCGTTATCCGGTGCGATAGTCGGGGTATTGCATAACGGCAGTATTCTGGTGATGGCTGCCGTTATGCTGGTTTGTGCGGTACTTGCCTGGTTGGCGCTACAAGGGGTTAAGCAACCGGTTCCAAGTGAATGATCAAGACTGTTTGGCGGCACTGAGCGCCGCCTTCAGCTGTTCAATTTTTTGTTGCAGGCGGCGTGTGTTTTCGGGCCCCATGCGAATGAGCTGCTTGTGTAGTGCGGGTGCATTCTCCAGTGCTGGATAAGCGAATTTATACAACACCGATGGCCTGACCAGTTCAATGTCTTCCTCAATAACCGGCGCAGTTAGGATCAGGTCAAAGGAGCTCATCAGCGTATCGTGGAAACGTTGGTCCGGGTAGCCCAGCTCGGCAAAGGCCTGCTCCATTAAAGGTAAGTAGCGTTGATAGAGCGCAACAGCCATTTCGTTGTCTACGCCTTCAAATAGGCTGACGTAGGGGGTGTAGCGCTCGTAGCCAGCCGGATCAAGATAGACTTTCACGCCGTCAGAGTGCTTAACAAATTTCTGTTCTGGTTTGGGAATGGGGAGATATTTACGCGCGATTTTCCCCTGCGCCATGTTATCCACCACCACGACAAATTTACGAATAGCTTCCTCAGTGGTAATCCAGTCTGCCCATTTTAGCGCAGGAGTGAGTTTACGGGCGGCCTGCTGAATTTCTTCATCACTATTATTCAGGTTCGGTAATGGCGGTGGTGGCGGTTGATTAATGGCCGGTTGTGCGTCTTCTTCCGCTGTCGACGCTTGCTCACTTGATGGCTTGGGGGGATCCAGAGGCGTTGCTGCAGGCTGGCCTGAAACGATCTGTTCAAGTTCATCAATAACCGGCACTTCGATGGTGTCTTTAAACAAACTGTAGAGCAGCCAACTACAAACAATAACGGCAACCAGTGAAATCACTACGCCCAGTGAGCGTATCAGCGTGGTTTTAGAGGAGTGCCCACCGGCGTGAGTGTCGGATCTTGTTGAGTCGGGCTCGGCGTGCAGACCGCTGTCCTGTTCCTGTGTCATTTTGTAACCTGCTTATTGAATTGCGAAACGTACCTGAACCTGGCGGCTGAGTGACATTTCACCGGTGGGGTAGCTGGCTTCGGCTTTCATGTCTGACATCATCGCCATCCGCATTTGTGGCTCGGGGCGATAGCTCATAGAGCTGTGGATCCACAGTGTTTCGCCCAGCTTATTACCACTGGCTTCAGCAAGCAATTCTGCCTGTTGACGAGCGTCATGAAAGGCTGCTTGCAGGGCTTTGTTTTCCAGTTCCTTGCGGTTACTGAAATCCAGCTTTAATTCACCCGTATGTGTGACGCCGATATCGACGGCCCCTTCCAGTAATTTAGGGTAGTTAAGCAGATTACTTAGTCTTACCTGTACGTCACGGCTGACGCGATAACCAATCAATTGACGATTATTTTTGTGATCGTATTCAGGATAAATATTTAAACGTGCCGCTTGGATATCTTTTTTAGCGATGCCCAGCTGCTCGCTCAGTGCCAGTAAGTCATTGACCTGACTATCAACAGTGCTTTTTGCGCGGCGAGCCTGCTGGTCTCGTTGTGAAAAGGTCAGTGTGAGTAGGGCTATATCGGGGGTCTCGTTGATCAGGCCATGGCCATTGACATCAATATGACGTGTCTGTTGATTGGTGTCTGCGTGGGCGGGCAGAGAAAGGGTTGTCATTACCAGTGATAGGGCGATCCATCGTATAACCTGCTTCATGTTTACTCCTGCGGATTTGATTGGTGATATTAGAAGACGCTGTAGTCCGATAGTTCCTTATTGATGTGTTATTTGAACGACTGAAATGTTTGTTTCCGTGTGGAAATAAAGACAAACGCGACTATGCTCAGATAAACAAATCAATTGGTCTTATGCGTTGCAAATGCCACATTATTTTAAATTCAAAACAACTGTTTTTTCGGTGTGCTGTTTAATGACATTACATGCCAGCGGCACAGAAAAACAGATTATCAGAGTGTTAGATGCTGCGCAGCAACCTGTACCTAACACTGTCGTCATTTTACCTGGCGTTCAAAAGGTAGCTGGTCAAACTCAACAAGCTGTGATTGATCAGGTCAATGAGCAGTTTTCACCACAGCTATTAATTGTAAACACTGGTTCTGAGGTGTCTTTCCCCAATAGTGATAAAACTAGGCACCATGTTTATTCTTTCTCGCCTGCCAAGGTTTTTGAGTTGCCACTTTATGCCAGTTCAGAGGTGGAAAGAGTCACCTTTGATACGCCAGGGTTAGTGCATTTAGGGTGCAATATTCATGATCACATGAGTGCCACCCTGATTGTCTCTGATCAACAGATTTTTGCTATTTCAGATGGCAAGGGTGAAGTGCACTTTTCCGGTATAGACATTAGTCGGTTCACCGAGGCACTTGTTTGGCATAAACAAATTGGGCAGGACAAGCTGCTTACTTATCCCTTGCGCATTGCGGATGATTCTCAGCAGGACATCATTGAAATTGAGTTGGCTTTTTCCTATGTCGCTGAGCAGGAAAAACCCAGAAAGCTGACCCTCAAAGAAAAACTCGAAAAGTATAAAAATAAATGAGCTTGAGTTTCCGTAATCGATTATTACTGACCTTCACAGGACTGATTTTTTTGGCGCTGATGATCAGTAGTTTGGCTGTTTTTCAGGCTACTAATGTCAATATAAAGAAGACCGCTCTTGAAAACTTAGAGGTTGACCGGCGTGTTTTTGAACGGTTGTTAGAAAGTGAGCAGGAAAATCTCACCGCCAGAGCATCGGTGTTGGCGAATGACTTTGGTTTTAAACGCGCGATAGCAACTAATGAGCAAAATACCATTATTAGTGTACTGGAAAACCATGGTAGTCGTATTAATGCTGATTTGCTGTTATTGCTGTCCCCGGCCGGTGATATTCGTGTCAGCACCCATGATATTGGTGGCTCGCAGGCACGGTTAGCGGAGCGGTTTAACCTCTCCAGTGCCGTATTTAATACACTGGTTTTGGCTGAAAATCAGGCCTATCAGGTGGTTTTTGTCCCTATCAAAGCGCCTAATCTAATCGCTTGGGCTGGTTTGGGGTTTGTGATAGATGAGCAAACCGCAGAATCTTTCAAGGCGATCACAAAAGCAGATGTCACACTATTACTGCGAGATGATACGAATCAACAGAGCAACCTGTTGAGCACATTGCCTGCAGAGCTGATCGGAAAGATACCCTTTGATACTGAGGCCGTCACTGCCGACGCATTACAACATCAGCTTAATCAACTTGATTGGGCCACCACGGAAATATCTTTACTGGATAATAAACAGCAGCTGACGGTAGTGATGGCGACATCATTGCAACAGGCTTACCTGGCTTACCGGCCCTTACAGTTAACCATGGCGTTGATTGCATTGGCTGCGTTAATCGTTTGTGTCTTTTTGGTGATACCCATCGCGCGGAGAATTACGCGTCCGGTGGCGAAGTTAACCGAAGCGGCTCAACATTTTGCCAGCGGAGACTACCGGCAGAATATTGAAGTGGAGGGCGACAAAGAATTCAATGAACTTGCCAATACCTTTAACCAGATGAGTGAGGCGATTTTTGAACGTGAAGAACGCATTAAGTACCAAGCGAATCATGACCTATTGACGGATCTGCCCAACTCCAGCCACATGGCTAAAATTATCGTACACAGACTGGAGGTGAATCTTCCACACCACTGCTTTGCGCTGGTATTGATTAAATTAAATAACTTGAGTCGCCTGACTGACAGTTATGGTATTGACTGGAGTAATAATCTTATACGTATGATTGCGGAACGCTTGCAGCAGACTTTGCGGCGTGGTGACGTGGTCGCCAAGCAATCTAATTCACAATTTTTATTATTTTGTGATGAGTTGGGGCAGGAAGGTATTGAGGCGATGGCTAGCAAAATTATCTATGCCATGGAAGCGCCATTTCATTGCGGTAATTTTGAAGTCCATGTGGAAATATCGATGGGGTTTGTGGTGGCGCCTGACCATGGTGATGTGCGCGACGACCTGTTGCGGCGTGCACATATTGCGCTGGCTCACTGTAAAAGTGAAAAGGGACATTTTTCGGTTTATCAGCAGGGGCAGGATGAGAACCATTTACGCCAGATACATTTAACCTACAAATTGCAGCAGGCGATAGCCAGTGATGCTTTTGAGCTATTTTATCAGCCTAAATTCAGCCTGGTTGCGGATACAACAACCGAGGTTGAAGCTCTGCTGCGTTGGCGAGATGAAGAGTTAGGCCTTATTTTCCCTGATGAATTTATACCTATCGCCGAAAAATCCGGCTTTATTTTAAAGCTCACGCACTGGGTTATTAATACCGCTATTAAGCAACTTGAGGTTTGGCAGGCACAGGGCAGTGAGTTACGCATCAGCGTTAATATTTCTGCCTATGATTTGCTCGAAGATGAGTTTGCTGAAAGTGTCATCAGCAAAGTGCGGGAGCGAGGCATTAACCCTGCCAGTCTGGTGCTGGAAATCACCGAAAGTGCGATGGTTGCCGATTACGATAAAGCGATTCGCTACCTGAAATTGCTTAAAGCGGAAGGAGTTGGTTTGTCGATGGATGATTATGGCACTGGCTTTTCATCGTTATGGCAGCTCAAATCTATACCAGTGCATGAGCTTAAAATTGATAAATCCTTTGTACTTGAGCTGGATTCTAATCTGGATGACCAGAAAATTGTTAAGTCCACCATTGATTTGGGTCACAACCTGGGTATGACGGTGATTGCCGAAGGCGTTGAAAACCTAGCATCCATTCAGGTGCTGGAGGCAATGGGTTGTGACTCGGTGCAGGGCTACTTCTTGAGCAAACCGATTCCAGTGGCTGAGCTCGACCTTTGGCTGCAAGGTCAGCCTCAGTTCAGAAACGAAACGAAACGAGCATGAGGGTGAATTATTTAATGGTCAGATCGTTATCGCGTTATTTAGCTTTGCTGCTGTGTTTGAGCGCCAGTGTCAGTCAAGCCGATAGTAAAATACTGGCAACATCGGGCCTGTTACAGGTCGAAGGCTCTGCGGGCGGCGGTATTGTGCCCTGGTCGGTGATTGCGGGTTATGGCAGTGCTGATGAATGGGGCGGGGCACTTGCCGCGACACAGCTTCGAGTCGATGACTTTGAGCTTGATGCATATGCTGTCGCGTTAGGCATTGATAATCGCTGGGAGTTTAGCGCTGCACAACAGCGTTTGAGTGTTAAACCGCTTAATCTCGAAATAGATCAAGATATTGTGGGCGCTAAAGTACGTTTGTTCGGCGATGTTATTTATAACAAGTGGCCGCAGGTATCGCTGGGTTTACAGTATAAAAAGAATCGCGATAATGCGGTGCCCTTTGCATTGGGGGCAGACAAGGATGAAGGTCTTGATTACTACCTGTCGGCGACTAAATTACTGGTGGGCGGCTTCTGGGGACATAACCTCTTGTTGAATGCCAACCTGCGTGCCACCCAGGCAAATCAAGCAGGTCTGCTAGGCTTTGGTGATAACGGAGACTCAAGCTATGACCTGGTAAGTGAATTGAGTGCGGCAGTTTTTATTAACCGCCATTGGGCGCTGGGTGCTGAATATCGGCAGAAGCCTGACCGCTTATCAGCGGTTAAAGAGGATGACTGGAAAGATGTTTTTATCGGCTACTTTCCCAATAAGCGACTTGCTTTAGTGGTAGCTTACAGTGACCTTGGTGACATCGCTGGACTTAAGGATCAGCGTGGCTGGTATTTTTCTCTGCAACTGAGCCACTAACAGCGTAGCGAGTGATGATATGACTACTTCGACTTTTAAAATTTTGTTGATTGGTTCGCTGCTGCAACTGGCGGGCTGTGCTCATTATTATGTAGCCGAGAATGATTTTTATCATGAGCTTGGCGGGGCAGAGGGAATTGAAAATATTGTTGATCATTTTCTGTTTGAAATTGCCGACGATAAAAAAATTGAGCACCATTTTGAAGACACCAATATCGATCGGTTTCGTGAAAAACTGATGGAACAGTTCTGTTATTTGAGTGGTGGTCCCTCTGAATATACCGGTGATTCAATGGCGGTATCGCATGAAAAAATGGACATTACCGAAGGTGAGTTTAACAGTCTGGTTGAAGATTTGATTCGAGCGATGGAGTCGTTGGAGGTTCCTGTGGCAGCACAAAATCGTCTGTTGGCCAAACTGGTGCCTATGTACGATGAGGTTATGGGCAACAGCGAAGTCACTCAATAGCGCTAAATCATGTCCATTAAGTTGCGTAACCCGGCAATGGCATTGTTGCCGCGTTTGCGTTTGGCTTCCGGGTTGGCGTTGTCGTTGCCTTCCCACTCCAGATCCTCTTCGGGGAGTTCGTCAAGAAAGCGGCTGGCTGTGGTGTCGAATACTTCGCCGAACTGCTTACGCTTTTTGGCCATGGTCAGCGATAATGTTTTTTGAGCTCGGGTAATGCCGACATAAAACAGGCGCCGCTCCTCTTCGATATTGTCGGTTTCAATGCTGTTACGGTGCGGTAGTAGCTCCTCCTCCAGTCCCATGATAAAGACATGCGGGAACTCCAGACCTTTGGCGGCGTGCATGGTCATCAACTGCACCTGATTGGTATCGGCTTCATCCTGTTGGCGCTCGAGCATGTCACGTAACATGAGGCGAGACAGGGAGTCTGCGAGATCAGCCACTGGATCCTGCAAGCTATCCTCTGGCAGGCTGTTTTTAATGCTATCCATCAGATACCAGATATTCGCCATACGGCGGTCAGCAACGCCGCGGCTGCTGCTGTTCTGTTCCAGCCAGCTGTCGTAGTCGAGCTCGTCAATCATTTCCTTGACCACGTCATCGAATTCGAGCTGGTGCCAGCGCTGGGTAACTGAATCGAGCCAGTGACGAAAGCGGCGAAGTTTGTCGAGGTGCTGGGGTTTCAGGTGCTGCTCCAACCCCAGTTCATCACAGGCATTGTAAAGGCTGGTTTCACGCTCCGTGGCGTACTGACCCAACACTTCCAGTGTGCTGGAGCCGATCTGACGACGGGGCACGTTGATGACACGTAAAAATGCCGTGTCGTCCTCCGGATTTACGATTAAACGCAGGTAGGCCAGCATATCTTTCACTTCGGCCTTGTCGAAAAAGGAGGTGCCACCGCTGATGTGGTAGGGCACCTGAAACTGTTGCAATTTGAGTTCCAGGATACGGGACTGGTAATTGCCACGATACAACACGGCAAAATCTTCAAATTTGCTGCGTTTTTGCAGGCGCTGACTGACAATTTCAGTGGCGATGCGCTCGGCTTCAGCCTCTTCATCGGCGCATTGCAGAATGCGAATTGAGTCGCCAAAACCGATATCACACCAGAGTTTCTTTTCAAAAACGTGTTCGTTATTGGCAATAACCTTGTTAGCCGCTTTAAGAATACAGCCACAGGAGCGGTAATTCTGTTCCAGTTTTATGACTTCCAGACGAGGGAAGTCTGTTTGCAGTCGCACCAGATTTTCCGGAACCGCACCGCGCCAGGCATAAATGGATTGGTCATCATCGCCCACGACGGTAAAGGCCTGGCGAACGCCAACCAGCTGTTTAACCAGTAAATACTGGCTTTCGTTAGTGTCCTGGTACTCGTCGACCAGCAGGTAACGAATTTTATTCTGCCAACGGTCAAGCACCTCTGGTTGCTCAATAAACAGGCGTGTGGGAAGTAGAATCAGGTCATCAAAATCTACGGCATTGTAGGCGCGTAACATACGGTTATAGAGGCCGTAGATTTTGGCGATGGTCATGTCGTTGCCAGTTTTGGCTTGCTCCAGTGCCTGCTCGGGTTCCACCATGGCGTTTTTCCAGTTAGAAATCTGGTGTTGCGCCTGACTGGCAAGTTCACGAGTCTGATCGCCCTCGGTTGGAAGCAACTCTTTAATTAATGTCAGCGCATCGTGAGCGTCAAACAGTGAAAAGCCGGGTTTTATATCCAGGTGTTTATATTCTTTGCGGATAATAGTCAGGCCAAGGTTATGGAAAGTACTGACGCTAATGGCTTTGGCGGTGTCGCCTTTGAGTTGTTTGGCGACACGTTCTTTCATTTCTCGAGCGGCTTTATTGGTAAAGGTCACCGCATAGATATGGCGTGCTTCGATGCCGGCTTTATTCACCAAGTGTGCAATCTTGTGCGTGATAACCGTGGTTTTACCGCTACCGGCCCCCGCCAAAACAAGCAGTGGTTTGTCGTTGGTGATGATCGCGAGTTGTTGCTGTTTGTTGAGTTTTGACAAAAAAGAAAGCCCATAGATGAAGAAACGACGGGCAATTCTAACAATGCTGGAACAGTGCGAATAGCTTTGTTTGCGGTTAATCCGTGGCGTTTATTTGATCTTATTTTTGGCTTATCAAACTGGACGCCTTATCTGAGGGTACCGGCGTACATCTCATGACAGCTAATGTCTATCCAGGTCACATATTAGATGACGGACTCCAATTGGCAAGCTCCTGAGGGCGGTGAGATTGGATCTAATATGCCAACCAACGTCATTACGTTGTCATCATTTAATTAGCGTATGAATATTGCTCATAACTTAATGAAATAAAATCAATTTTATTAATGTGTGTGTCCGGATATAAAACAGCCTGCTCTTAACTTTAAACAATAATCCGACTGATTGTTAATTAGGCATTACGCACAAATTGAAAATTGTGAAGGCCTACCGGTTGAAAAAAATCAGAAGAGAAAACTGAAAAGTTCAGAAAAGAGCAAGGAATAAACTCAGGTTTAAATTTAGGGTGTTGGATACCAGACCACTATGAATAAAGATTTCACATTTACCATTAATAGCACTTATCTCGACGAGAACTATCATCCGTCAGACAATACGCGCATCACCACCAATTTTGCTAATTTGGCGCGCGGCGATAACCGTCAGGAGAACCTGCGCAATGCCTTAAAGATGATTGATAACAGCTTTAATGCCTTGGCGCATTGGGATAACCCCAATGGCGATCGCTACTCTGTCGAACTTGAAATCATATCCGTTGATATGGACATCGAAGGCAGTGGCCAGGCCTTTCCATCGATTGAAGTATTAAAAACGTATGTTGTTGATCACAAAACTGGCAGGCGTACTGAAGGTATTGTAGGGAATAATTTTTCCTCCTATGTGCGCGATTACGACTTTAGCGTACGGTTGCTGGACCATAACAAGGATCAGCCGACATTCAGTATTCCAGATGATTTTGGCGATCTGCATGGCAAGCTGTTTAAGTATTTTGTGACCTCCGATGTTTACAAACAGAACTTTAATAAGCCGCCTGTCATATGCCTCAGCGTTTCGGATAACAAGGTTTATCGTCGTACTGAAAATCAGCATCCGGTATTAGGCGTTGAATACCAGCCAAATGAGTCCTCTCTGACCGAGCAGTATTTCAAGAAAATGGGCTTGCAGGTGCGCTACTTTATGCCGCCAAACAGTGTGGCTCCTTTGGCTTTTTATTTCTTTGGCGACTTGCTGATCGATTACACCAACCTTGAGCTGATTAGCACCATCAGCACGATGGAAACCTTCCAGAAAATCTATCGCCCTGAGATTTACAACGCCAATGCGGTTGCTGGACAGCGCTATCAGCCAAGTCTGAAGAATCAGGATCATTCGTTAACCCAGGTTGTTTATGATCGTGAAGAACGTAGCCGATTGGCAATTAAACAGGGGAAGTTTGCCGAGGAACACTTCATCAAACCATACCAAACTGTTCTTGAGCAGTGGTCAGCTAATTACGCCTTCTAATTAACCAGGATATACGCAGTATTTATTATGAAAACATTACTACCTACTTCAACGGCTGGCAGTTTGCCTAAACCTTCCTGGCTTGCGCAACCCGAGGTGCTTTGGTCGCCATGGAAATTGCAGGATGAAGAATTAATCAGCGGTCAGCAGGATGCGCTACGGGTGTCATTGCAGGAACAGCAACAAGCCGGTATCGATATTGTCAGTGATGGCGAGCAAACGCGGCAGCATTTTGTGACAACTTTTATCGAGCACCTCAGTGGCGTTGATTTTGAGAATCGACAGACCGTTAAAATCCGTGATCGCTATGAGGCCAGTGTGCCGACGGTTGTGGGCCCGGTGAGCCGAACTAGGCCGGTGTTTGTTGAGGATGCCAGATTTCTACGCCAGCAAACCGGACAGAAGATTAAATGGGCGCTGCCTGGCCCCATGACGATGGTCGACACCCTTTATGATGACCATTATAAAAGCCGTGAAAAGCTGGCCTGGGAATTTGCCGGAATACTGAATCAAGAGGCTAAGGAGCTAGAGGCTGTCGGTGTGGATATTATCCAGTTTGATGAGCCCGCCTTTAATGTGTTTTTTGATGAGGTGAATGCCTGGGGTATCAAATGTCTGGAAAGAGCGATCGAAGGGCTGAAATGTGAAACAGCGGTGCATATTTGCTATGGCTATGGCATCAAAGCCAATACCGACTGGAAAAAGACTCTGGGCTCGGAGTGGCGACAATACGAAGAGGTGTTTCCCAAGCTGCAGCAGTCGAATATCGATATGATCTCTCTCGAATGTCACAACTCCCGTGTGCCTATTGAGCTGCTTGAACTGATTCGAGGCAAAAAAGTGATGGTTGGTGCGATTGATGTTGCAACCGATACCATCGAAACGCCTGAGGAAGTGGCTGATACCCTGCGAAAAGCACTGCAGTTTGTGGATGCGGACAAGCTTTACCCATGCACCAACTGCGGCATGGCGCCGCTGTCCCGTGAAGTTGCAAGGGGCAAACTTAATGCCCTGAGTGCGGGCGCAGACATTGTTCGACGGGAGCTCTCTGCTTAACCTTGGTCAGTGCTGGTTTGTCATGACATCATGCAAACCAGCATTCTTTTTTGCCTACAGAAACAGTTGCGCCAGCATACGCAAGCCAGTGATGAGTAATACGATGGCAAAGACTTTTTTCAGCCTTGTCGCATCCAGTTTTGCCGCCAGCGACGCCCCGACAGGCGCGAATAAGACGGTTAAGGGAACGATGCAGATGAAAGCAATGAAATTGACCAGGCCAACGGTTCCTGCTGGTGCATCGGCTGGTGTGGTGCCCATGACTAACATGGTCAGCGCGCCCGGCAATGAAATGATTAACCCGATAGCGGCCGCCGTACCAACCGCCTTGTGGGCGGGATAGTTATATAACGTGAGTAAGGGAACAGAGAGCGTACCGCCGCCGATGCCGACCATGGAACTGAAAAAGCCAATGGATGATCCCATAAGTGTTTGGCCCGGTGTGCCAGGCAGCTGCTGGAACATGGCTGATTTTCCCGTTCTGAACAGCATGTTAAGGGCAGACAGGGTAGCGATTATGCCAAACAGGATGGTCAGCCAGGTGCCGTCAACGCGCGTGACTAACCAGCTGCCAGCCAGGACACCCACAAGAATAAAGAGAGCCCAGCGTTTTAGCAGATCAAAATCAACATTACCCTTTTGGTGATGCGAACGAATAGAACTGATGGAAGTGGGGACAATGGTGGCCAGCGAGGTTGCTGTTGCAACCACCATGGCGGTTTCCGGTGAAATGCCAAAGCTCTGGAACAGAAAAAACAGCACCGGTACGATGACGATACCGCCGCCTACGCCTAGCAGGCCAGCCAGGATGCCGGCAAAGATGCCGGTGGCGATCAGCGCCAAAATGGTGGAGATATTATGGGCTAAAAACTCAAAGATATTCATTAACGACGACTTCTATTTTTAGTGTTGATAATCAGAAAACCCGGCAAGGCTTTTGGGGCGAAGGGTATGGTTTTCGCTGGGCCGAAATTTAAAAGTTTATAGAGCATAAAATATGCGAAGGCATTGTAAGGAAATTAGAGTGTTGAATAACAGCGATATAAATTCATTGCTTAATGAATATGGTTCATCACTTAAGTTAAGAATTGGAGTTAAGGGATGTTAGAGCGGATCCATTTAGAAATACTAACGGCGATAAAAGAACATGGAACCTTAACTAAAGCGGCGGACTCGTTGCATTTATCCCAGTCTGCGTTAAGTCACAGCATCAAAAAATTGGAAGGCCAGATTGATACGCCGATCTGGGAAAAGGATGGTCGAAACCTGCGCCTGACTACCGCGGGTGAACGTATTCAGGCATTTGCCGTTCGGGTTTTGCCGCAATTTTTACACACGGAATTGTTATTGGGCCAAATTGCCAGAGGTGAAGCAGGGGCACTGCGCATAGGGATGGAGTGCCATCCCTGTTATCAATGGCTGCTTCGAGTCATCCAGCCTTATCTGGAGCAATGGCCGGGCATTGATATTGATGTAAAACAGGAGTTTCAGTTTGGCGGTATCGGCGCACTGCTTAGCTATGAAATTGATGTGCTGATTACGCCAGACCCACTGTTTAAGCCCAAAATAGAATACATCCCGGTCTTTGACTATGAGCACCGGCTGGTCGTATCGAACACTCACGCACTGGCAGCACAGGATTGTGTGCTGCCTGAGCAGCTAAGCGAAGAGGTGTTGTTTAGCTATCCCGTCGAAGAACAGCGGCTTGATATCTTTAGTCAATTTCTCAGTCCCGTAAAATGCTCGGTAAAGCAGCACAAAATCATTGAAACAACCGAGATCATGCTACAGATGGTTGCCGTTGGGCGAGGTGTCTGTGCGTTGCCTGGCTGGCTGGTCGATGAATACGCCAAATCAATGCCCATCAAGAGTCTGCGTTTTGGAGAGCAGGGCATAAGGAAGCAGATTTTTGTTGGTATTCGCAAGGATGAACGGCAAGTTGATCATTTAAACGAATTCATCGAACAGGCTAAAAAAATTACATGATCAGGAGGATCAATCGTTGAAGAAACTTCGCCATTTTTCGACGCGACACTCGCGTTTTTTTGAAAGCTTATACAAAGTGTTTGAGAGGGCTTTGCTGTTTTGTCATCCAGTTTTTAAGCGCATTGGCTACGACCGATTGGAAAAGCCCGTTGCCGTCATAGAGAAAGCTACTAAAGGGCTGCTGTTCGACAGTCAGATGTGTGGAATGTGTACCTTAAGTTCAACCGGCATGTCCTGCCCCATGAACTGCCCGAAGAAAATTCGTAATGGCCCCTGTGGCGGGGTGCGTGCAAACGGCAATTGCGAGGTGGAGCCTGACATGCCCTGCGTTTGGGTGGAAGCCTGGAACGGCAGTCAACGGATGAAAAATGCGGATGCCATACGCACAATTCAAGAACCGGTAGACCACCGCCTGATTGGCTCGTCCTCATGGCTGCGCGAAGTTCGTCATAAAACCAGTGCCACCTCAGAGGAGCAATAGATAATGATTGAACATGGTGATGTTGCGGTTGATGCCGCTCACCTTCCCAAAGGGCACTCCTCGGCAGGGAGCCTGGAAAGACACCTTCGACAGGGTGACTTTGTCGTAACCACTGAAATTTCTCCGCCCGATTCAAGCGACCCTGAGAAGGTTTATCGTCGGGCTCGAGTGTTTGATGGCTATGTCGATGCGATGAATGCTACCGATGGCTCAGGTGCCAATTGCCATATGTCCAGTGTTGCTGTTTGTGCACTGCTTTCCCGACTTGAATATTCAATGGTCATGCAGGTCTCCTGCCGGGACCGCAACCGGATAGCCATACAGGGGGATGTGTTAGGCGGTGCCGCGATGGGGGTATCCAATATCCTTTGCCTGACGGGTGACGGTGTGCAGGCAGGTGATCATCCTCAGGCTAAACCGGTCTTTGATCTGGATTCCATGACGGCGCTTGAAATCGTGCGAGGCATGCGTGACGACAGCCGCTTTCAAAGTGGTCGAAAAATTACCGAACCCCCGCATGTGTTTTTAGGCGCGGCGGCTAACCCTTTTGCTCCGCCGCTTGATTTCCGGCCATTTCGGCTGGCAAAAAAGATCGAAGCTGGCGCGCAGTTCGTTCAAACACAGTACTGCTACGACATTTACCGATTACAGAGCTATATGAAGCAGGTTCGAGAGATGGGCTTGCATGAAAAAGCATTCATTATTATCGGGGTTGGCCCCTTGGCTTCTGCAAGGGCAGCGGAGTGGATACGATCAAATGTGCCTGGTGTGCATATCCCCGATGGCGTTATCAAGCGTCTGGCTGGCGCCAAAGACCAGAAGCAGGAAGGCAAACAGCTGTGCATTGATTTGATACAGCAAATCCGGGAAATTGAAGGCGTCGCCGGTGTTCATGTGATGGCTTATCGACAGGAGGAGGCCGTTGCGGAGATTATCGATAAATCAAAAGTATTAGGCGGCCGTACCTGCTGGTATCCGGGAATTGATAGAGAAAACACCGTTTAACTTAATGGCAATCGACAAGTCCTATGCCTGTTAAGAGCATTTTTGTGCAGGCTGTGCGATTTCGAATTTTTTATCTGGTTTTAATAATCGGTTGTCACCAACAACAGTTGAAAACCTATATAATGCGCGCGCTGGGGCCCTGAGAACTGGCAGTGGATTAATAAAGTTTTTCGATGCTGTTAAACACATACCTCGACTCCAGGGGTATGGGCAGAGAAATTTGTTAAAAGTAATTGTGTTAATGAGAGCGTGTGATGAGAACGATACTTAAAAAAACATTATATGTAGTGACTTTTATGCTGACAGGTTTGCTTGGCAATACTGCGGGCGCTAACCCGGCAGACATTAACTATTATGAACAACAAAATAAGCTCAAAAAAGCGCAAGGGATTGAGCGCATATCCCATATCAACATACCTTACGGCCACTATTATGAACTGGATGGTAAGCAGTGGCTCTGTTACCGGGAGGGTGAGCCGCTACTGGTGGCCATGGATAGCCACTGTGTCATTGAGCAAGTTAAGGACGATAGCATTTTTTCCTTACGGCGATTCAGCGAAGAAGTGATTCACAAAGGTCCGGGGTTATCACCACAGCAGTACCTGGACGAGCGTTTTGGTGCAGGCAACACTCGGCTAATTAAAACGGTACATGCTCGATCTGGCATGCTCCGTATTCTGGGCGTCTACTTTGAACAGCTGTGACCGGATGCAGCTGCAAATGGCACTTGGTTAAAAGATATTCGATTTATTCGTCTCTCAAAGGCGATTGAATGAAGGCCTTGGAGCAAAAATCTAAACATGCGCTATTGATCTGCACTTAATGCTCGGGATAGGTGTGGGAGTGTAAAAATTCTCTAAGAGGCATTGCTCCCACTCTGTTTATCCGTTTTTAAGGTTAGCAAATTGCGGGCGTTAGCGTATCCAGCGGGATAGGTTTTTCAATATGGTAACCCTGCAGGTAGTCGATGCCAATTTCCACCAGCTTTTCTTGAATGGCGGCGCTTTCAACATATTCGGCGATGGTTTCTTTGCCCATGAGGTGGGCCATTTCATTGATTGATTTTACCATTGCAAAATCGTCATCGGATTCAGCAATGCCTTTGACAAAGGCACCATCAATTTTCAGGTAATCCACCGGCATTTTTTTCAGATAGGTATAAGACGATAGCCCGGTACCAAAATCATCTAATGCAAACTTGAAGCCCAGCTCCTTCAGCTCGGTAATGACCTCAATGGCGTCTGTCAGATTGGTGACGGCGGTGGTTTCGGTAACCTCAAAACAGATTTTATTCCGTGGGATATTGGTGGCTAATAATTCATCGAGGATGAAATCCATGAATGTCTCATCGTTTAATGAATGTCCAGACAGGTTTATCGTCAGACAGTCGACTTTATCCAGCTGATCGCTATTTGCCATTGCCCAGCTAAAGACGTTATGAATTACCCAGCGATCTACCGCCTGCATGCGGTTATAACGTTCAGCGGCTTGAATAAACTCGCCAGGCGCTAAGTGAATACCGAGCTCGTCTTCAACGGATAGCAGAATTTCGTAATGGGGTTTTTCTATATCAGTGGAGGTGGCACTGATTTTTTGGCAGCGTAGTTTTAAGCGCTCTTCATCCAGCGCTTTGTTCAGGCGAGCGATGTTATCCATGATCTCTGCTCGTACCGCTTGCTCTTTGTCGTTAGGCTGATAAATATGTACCTTGTTTCGACCAGCCTCTTTGGCCGATAGGCGTGCTGAGTCAGCGGCATTAATGACGCTGGCGGTGTTTTCGGTCGCCTCATCAACGGCAACGATGCCGATGCTGGCACCAACGGTATAGGTTTTGTTGTCCCAGCTAAAACGGTGCGCCTGTACACTTTCCTTGATTTCCACGGCAAAGTTACGGGCGCTTTGGAGGTCGTAATCCTTGAGAATAAACAAAAATTCATCACCGGCAATACGGGCAACGACATTTGGCGGCTGAATGTAAGTAGATAGCAGATTGCTGATTTCGATCAGTAGCTGGTCACCGGCATCAAGCCCGCAGGCGTTGTTGATAACCTTGAATTGGTCGAGATCCAGATGGCAGACAGCATGTCGGCTTTGATTTCGTTTAGACTGGGCTAGCGTGCGGTTTAGTTCGCGCTCAAATTGTTTACGATTGATCAGCCCCGTCAGCTCGTCATGACTGGTCTGATAACTCATCTGGTTGTAAATATCCTGCACCATGGCATCAAGGTTTTGATCCACAAAGGGCTCGTCGGGTGCGTCGATTAATCTGGCGTGGCCGCTTTGCAGGTGTTCGGCCATTTCCCTAAGGCTAAGTTCGACAACCTTCATGCCCTGATGATTTACAAACACAAACTTGTGATGATCCTGGCCAATCCAGGCAAGGTGCATTTGAGTGGTATCACTGTTTTGACCATATTCCACCCAGTTGCCGACTTGCAGGTTTCGAGCACGGCGTACCCAGCGCGACAAGGCCTGGCTTTGTACGGCTTCATCGTCAATGTAGCAGAATGCATCATCAGGCGTAGCGAGGTGCTGGTCGGCGTCAATAAAGGTTGTTTTGTCGGCGCCATCTTGCGGATTTAGTACCTCCTCTAGTGCTGGCAGTAGGCGTTGCATGGCGGCTTGGCCACCGGGTGATTCTTTGATGCCAATATTGATGATTTTTAACAGGCCGGTGCTCATTTGCCGCAGTTTATTCTCATCACTGTCGGGCGTGATTTGTGAGAGGGATTTGACAACATTCGCGTAACTTTTCCAGATCGCACTTTGTTGTCCGTCACGTAGCAGGGTAAAGACCAGCAGTTCGCGCCATCCCTGATTAATTAAATCCACCAGTACTTTAGGCACCTGTTTGCCACTTAGCTGTTGCTCAATAAACCGACGGATGGTGTATTTGCCGCGTTCAATCGTTTCCAGACCATCACAGGATTTAACCAAGCGCTCGGTATTGCGTTGGGTAATCGCTTCCTGCTTAATAATCAGCTCATCGAGCTCGTTGGCTGCGCTGTTAAATATGTCGGTATCTTGATCAAAGTTTTGACATATTTGCTCAACCGCCTGGTTCACCTTTTGTTGATTCTTAGGGTTGAGTTGGCCGCCTTTGTAGCCGAGCCTGGCCAGTCTGTTTAATACCTGACGAGCGGGGTGGTTGGCGTCTTCAAAGAAACTTTCGTCCTGCAGGAATATTTTCAGCAGGGGGATTTCGAGCTGCTTAAAAACCGGTTTGATGGTGTCAGACAGATGCTGATTCTGATTCATGGACTGGAAGAATTTATCCGTGACATCAACGGCAGAGCTATCCTCTTTGCTGAGCTGCTGTTCGTTGCCTAAGTAGCCTGCCAGGCGAGCACGTAACGATTCGCTTAATGCGTCGTCATGCTCGGCCGTGGCGTCTGGTACTGGTTGGTGCTGTATTTGTGTGAGTTGGGATAGCAGCTGGTCGGTTGCCAGCGTAGGGCCATTTTCTTGATGGCTGGCATCCGTACTGTTATTGGTCGTTTGCAACGACAACAGGTTTTGTACGGTTGATAAGGTTTGTGCGGAGCTGATTTGTGAACTTGCTTTAGCGTCTGCGCTAATGGCTGGTGCCATAATGGGTTTACTGGCTGGAACCCCGTCAGGTTCCTGGTTATGCGGCTCGTGCTTTTGGTCGGCGGTGTTCGTTGATTTTTCTGCCGGGCTTTCGCAGGAGTCTGACGTTATGGCGCGGTAGATAATAACGGGTAGTACGTCATGCTTGATCAGCAGGTCATTCATAGTGGCGTACAGCCGTTTCAAGCCTGTCACAATGATGGTGGCTTCGAAGGCGTGCAAGACGGCTTTCATCATTTCACGAGGCAAGGCCAGCGGCGTCATAGCGCGGTAAAAGGCATGGCTGACATAGGTTGGGTTGATGGGGTTGTTTTTATGATTAACGTCCTGGCCCGTTAATTCAGTCATGCGTTGTTGCAGGTCATAGAGAGTGTCTTTGTAGTGCTGGTCTGCACGATTGACGATGACCTTTACCAATAGCCAGTCTTCAAAGTCATCTTTGCCAACCAATGACAACGCATCAGGCTTTTCGTTGGGCATGGCTTCGGGCAGTGAAACTGGCTGACCGGACAGCCAGTTATCGACCTCTTGAATTAATGATTTTTTGAAGTTGCTGGCAATGCGGTTCTGATATTTTTTGACGCGGCTTGCGGTATCAATAAAAGCTGATGCCTGCTGATTGTCTTTGGCGTGGTCAGCCCTGTTGAGAAGTTCTTCGTGGATTGCCTTATAAAGAACCTTATCGCTGTTCTCGGCGAAAGCATTAACTAGCTCACGGCATTTATCCTTAACGAGCTGAAAATCTTTAGAGCTTGCGGGTTTGCTTTTAACCGCGGGTTCTTTGGCTAATTTATAAAGTGCATGAATGGCTTCGGGATTATTATGGGTGATTTGTACACCGATAGCCCCGTCCATCACACGGGCTACCCGGACATGCAAACGATAATTGAGTTGTAGAATACCGCTGCTTTTAAAATCAATAAAGAGTGTGTCATTAACGGCCAGCGGTTGGAGCTGTTCAGGGTGGTTGTCCTGAAAGGCGATAAACAGGCCTGTTTTGCAAAAGTCTTTAATAATGCAGGGTAATGCGGTTTGTTGTGGGCTGGAAAGCTGTCCCGGGTGGTGTAGTGGTTGTCGGGTGAAGGCTCTTTTTTCCACGGTAGCTCTTCCTTAAAACGCAATAAATAATGATGCCGAAGCGGTCTTAACAGAGTTCAAAGCCTGTCTATGCTTCGATTATGCCTGATCGTTAATACCGGGGTAATGGTATTTAACACCGACTACCAAAAAGTATGGCAGGCGGCTTGGCTTTTACAAGCATAGCCAAAACAAAGCGATAGCGCCTGAAACCGAGCGGATCAGGCGTTGTTATCGTGACTAACCTAGCGACGTGAGTTCTGTGGTGGGCGTTTACCAGAACCAGTGCGAGATGATGACTTTTTAGTCATTTTGGGCGCATCTAGCAGCAATTCTTCCGGAGGTTGTTGGCAAGGTACGCTGTTGCCCAGTAACTCCTGAATAGGAATCAGGTTAAATGAATCATCTTCACAGGCAAAACTGATCGAGGTTCCGGATTTTCCGGCGCGGCCGGTACGGCCAATACGGTGAATATAGTCCTCGGGTTCTTCGGGCAGGGTGAAATTGATAACGTGGCTAATGCCGTCGATATGAATGCCTCGGCCAGCCACATCGGTAGCGACTAATACATTTAAATCACCTTTTTTGAAGGCGTTGAGAGTCGATACGCGTTTGTTTTGTGCGATTTCTCCGGATAACAGGCCAACTTTGAAACCGTGTGATTGCAGGCTTTCCTGCAGGTGACGACACTGATCACGGCGATTAGCAAAGACAATGGCGCTTTCTACATCCTCCTGCTTGAGGATATTGTAGAGCAGGGCATATTTATCCTGCGCTTCGGTGAGGTAAATGAATTGATCGACGGTATCGGTTGCTGCGCTTTCCGGTTCTATTTCAATGGTGACCGGGTCTTGAGTCCATTGCTCCATCAATGTCATTACCTGGGGTGTAAAGGTGGCGCTGAATAGTAATGTTTGGCGGAAGGCTTTTTTAGGGGTTTGGTTAATAATACGGCGCACCTGTGGAATAAATCCCATGTCGAGCATGCGGTCGGCTTCGTCGATAACCATGACTTCTACCAGGTCGAGATGCACATCTTCATTGCCGCAGAAATCCAATAAGCGGCCGGGCGTTGCCACCAGAATGTCGTTTAGCTCATTATGTAAGCGGGTTTGCTGCTTGCTGTAATCCATGCCGCCGACCAGTGTGTGTACGTTCAGGTCGGTATATTTGCACAGTGCGGTGGCATCATCGGCAATCTGAATCGCCAGCTCACGCGTCGGGGCAATAATCAGTGCGCGGGTTTCGCCGGCAAAACGCTCTTCATCGATGGGGTTGCGTAATAAGTCTTCAATAATTGTAATGAGGAAGGCTGCTGTTTTACCGGTTCCTGTCTGTGCTTTACCGACCATATCGCGGCGCTGCAGTGTATAAGGTAGAGATTGAGCCTGAATGGGGGAGCAGTATTCGAAACCGACATCGGCAATGCCGCGCATGAGAGGTAAAGATAAGTCGAAGTCGTGGAAGCGGGTTTTGCCTTCAATCTCAGGAACCTGGAATTGAGATAAGTCCCACGCCTTATTACTTTTATTTTTACGGGCGGTTTTTTTTGCGGGCTTCGACTGTTGGCTGTTCTCGGAGGACTGGTCTTTGTGACTGCTATCTTCTTTTAAAGGCTTCATTAAGTACTTGTCTTGGTTAGTTTTTTGTCTGGCGCCGAGTATAGCATAAGCCGAGAGCGATTAATCTGGCAAAAACAGGCCTTAAATGCTGACCTTTGATCGAGGTTGCGTGTGTTTTTGCTGATAAAAACGTCCGTTACAATGTATTGGGTGAAAATGTCTTTGAATTGACTAGTATTGGCAGATATTGAGCTATGCTTGCATTAGCTCTCATTTATATACACCTATTAACCTGTTGAAAATAAAAATATTAATGGATATTAACGATCAGGATCACGATCCGTTGCTGGAATGCCTTTTGGTGTTATCCAGTTACCATGGTAGGCCAACCACCAAAGAGGCTCTGTTATCAGGGTTGCCCGTTGAGGCACAGTTAACTCCTGGCCTGTTTGCTCGTGCTTCGGGGCGCGTCGGGCTGATTAGCAAGATCGTTAATAAATCGCTGGATAAGTTAAATCCCGCTCTGCTACCTGCGGTCTTACTGCTCAATAATAACGAAGTTTGCCTATTAATGGGCTGGGGGCCTGATCGCCGTCAGGCAAAGGTTGTTTATCCTGAACTCAGTGAAGCGGTGGTTGACGAACCAGTTGATCAGCTGTTGGCACGTTATAGCGGTTCGGCAATTTTGGTACGGCCCCGTTTTCGTTTCGATGCCCGTGCACCCGAAGTAAAGGGTAGCCGTGAAGCGCACTGGTTCTGGGGCGCCATCCGCGAAAATATTCCAACTTATCGGGACGTATTAATCGCGGCTTTTTTGATCAATATGTTCGCCCTTGCGTTGCCGCTCTTTACCATGAATGTTTATGACCGGGTTGTGCCGAATCATGCTATTGAAACCTTGTGGATGCTAGCGGTCGGTGTGTCATTGGTGATGGTGGTGGATCTTATTTTACGCACCATGCGCGGTTATTTTTTGGATCTTGCCAGTAAGCGGATTGATATCAAGCTCTCTGCGTTGATTATGGAAAAAGTGCTGGGATTGAGAATGGAAGTACGGCCATTGTCGGCGGGCTCATTTGCCTCTAATTTACGTGCCTTTGAAACAGTCCGTGATTTCATTGCCTCGGCCTCTGTCACGGCGCTGATTGACTTACCGTTTGTGCTAATTTTTGTCGCTGTTATTTTCTGGATTGGCCCATTGATTCTGGTGCCAATATTGGTCGGTATTCTTATTGTGTTGTTATACGCCTGGTTAACACAAAGCCGCTTGCAGGAGCTAACAGAGGCGACTTTTCGCGCTAGCGCAATGCGTAACGCGACATTAATCGAAAGCCTGGTGGGGCTGGAAACGATAAAAGGCATGGGGGCTGAGGGCTTGATGCAGCGGCGCTGGGAAAAAACGGCTGCTTTTTTGGCGGCTACTGGCGTTAAATTACGACTGTTATCGAGCACCAACGTTAATGTCACTCAATGGGTTCAGCAGTTGGTTAGTGTCGCTGTGATTATTGTAGGTGTTTATCTGATTGCTAATGGACAGCTGACCATGGGCGGATTGATTGCGTCCACCATGCTGAGTGGGCGCATTATGGCACCGCTCGCTCAAATTGCGGGCTTGATGACCCAGTATCACAATGCAGCCACAGCGTTAACCTCTCTGGAAGAGGTGATGGCACGCCCCGTGGAGCGCCCTGGCGATGCTAATTTTCTGTCGCGGCCAAAATTCAGAGGAGATATTGAATTTCGTAATGTGAGTTTTGCATACCCTGATGCGGGCGTTGGCGCGTTACAGAATGTGTCTTTTAAAATTAAGGCAGGAGAGCATGTGGCGGTGATGGGGCGTATTGGCTCCGGTAAAAGCACCTTGCAAAAATTAGCGATAGGCTTTTATCAGCCGATTGAAGGATCGGTGTTGATTGATGGTGTTGACCTGAGGCAGCTTGATCCGGCTGAACTGCGGCAGCAGGTTGGTTTTGTGCCTCAGGAGGCGACACTTTTCTACGGTACGCTTCGAGAAAATTTAGTTCTGGGGCACCCGCAAGCCGATGATGAAGCGGTGTTACAGGCGGCAGAGTTTGCCAACCTTAATGAATTTGTGAATCAGCATCCACAAGGGTTTGACATGATGGTGGGTGAGCGTGGCGAATCGCTGTCTGGCGGCCAACGCAAGTCTATTGCCTTGGCGCGTGCAGTGATTCATAACCCACCCATTATGCTTCTTGATGAACCAACAGGCTCCATGGATCACTCTACGGAGGTGTGGGTTAAACGTAAACTGGCTGAGTTTGCTAAGGGTAAAACGATGTTAATGGTGACGCATCGCACATCCTTATTGGATATGGCTGACCGTATTATTGTTGTCGATGGCGGCAAAATTGTTGCCGACGGCCCGCGCGAACAGGTGATTGAAGCACTGCGCTCAGGGCGTGTCGGGAGAGCGTCATGATCCAAAAACCAGATCAGGGCGCTAACTCTATCGAAACGTCACAGAATACGGAAAAAGTATCTGAGCAGGTTATGGCGGATAAACCTAAGCAACCCTCTGGTCTGCAGGCGCTTTACAATAAGTTTTTTGCGCGCTGGGCAAGTGACGAGGAAGAGGAAACACTGGATTGGCAGGTAGAAGCTAATTCGGCATTAGTGCATCAGGAGCCAATCCGTGCCCGGGCATTATTATACGTGGTCGCTATTGCATTGCTGTTATTGATTGTTTGGGCCGCTTTTGCCGAAATTGATGAAGTGACACGTGGTGAAGCCAAGGTGATTCCTACGCGGCAGGTGCAGATTGTTCAATCGCTTGATGGTGGTGTGGTGACCAGTATTGAGGTCAAAGAAGGCGATGTTGTTGAACAGGGACAACTGCTAGTGCGTCTGGATGCAACGCGATTTACTTCTTCGCTGCGAGAAAATGAAGTCGAGTACCTGGTTTTGAAAGTGAAGGCGGCTCGCCTAAAAGCGGTTGCCGAAGGGGCTGACTTTGTTCCCGAAGAGGGCTGGGTACAAAAAGTACCGGATGTTGTCGCCCAGCAGCAAATTCTTTATGACGCCAGTCAGCAGCAGCTTCGGTCGGTAAAAAATATCGCCGAGCAGCAGCTAGAGCAACGTTTACAGGAGTTAGCTGAGGCGAAAGCTAAACGCACCCAATCGTCCCGCTCCTATCAACTGTCAGCCGAAGAGCTGAAAAAGACCAAGCCGCTAGTCAAGTCAGGAGCGGTGTCTGAGGTGGAAATTCTTCGTCTGGAGCGTGATGTGGCACGTTTCCGTGGCGAGCGTGATCAAGCGACGGCTTCTACGAAACGAATTGAGGCCGCGATTGCTGAAGCGAAAGGTAAGCTTAATGAAGTTGAGCTGGACTTTAAGAATAACATCCGTGAAGAGTTGACCGAGGTGACTACGCGTATCAAAGGTTTGTATGAATCCAGTGTTGGTTTGTCAGACCGAGTGGCGCAAACGGCTGTTCGATCTCCTGTGCATGGCACAGTTAAACGCCTGTTCTTTAATACTATCGGCGGTGTGGTTGTGCCAGGCAAGGAAGTAGTGGAAATTGTACCGTCTGACGATGCTTTGCTGCTTGAGGCGCGTATAAAACCCAAAGATATTGCATTTTTAACACTCGGTCAGCCGGCTGTGGTGAAGTTTACCGCTTATGATTTTGCTATTTATGGTGGTTTGGAAGCCTCTGTGGCACATATTGGCGCAGATACTGTGATGGATGAAGAGGGCAACCCTTTCTACACTGTCAGAGTAAGAACGCTTAAATCGAGTTTAGGTGACAATAAACCCATTATTCCTGGCATGGTCGCACAGGTTGATATTTTGACCGGTAAAAAGAGCATTCTGTCCTACCTGTTGAAACCGGTGTTACGCGCCAAAGAGTACGCTTTAACCGAAAGATGACAGCACAAATTTTTATTACGACACGCGCTTGTTTGAACCCTCGTTGGCAGGAAGCCTTTGAGACAGCACTCTATTGTAATTTAGATAGCTTCTCTGAGGACCAGCTGCATGTCGACAAAGCTATTTATTGGTTCGATATTAGCCAGTTATCCGTTGATCAGCGGTTGTTGGAGTTGCAGAGAATTGTCAAGCAGGCAGAAAAAGTGGTGGTGATGACCGATGAGCAGACAGACCAGGAGGCCATGTTAGTTATGCAAAGTGGTGCTGTGGGTTATTGTCATTACTTGGCGGTACCAGAGCAGCTGCGAGAAATTGCGTCAGTCGTTACGCAGGGTGGTTTATGGATTGGTGCCCGGTTAATGCAGACATTATTGGCAGCCGCTAACCGCGTTGAACCGCAGCGCGAAAGCTCTGAGAGTGACATTGAATTGCAACAGTGCCTGGAACAGCTTACGCCGCGAGAGCGTATGGTCGCAGTTGAGGTTGGAAAAGGTGCGACTAATAGAGAGATCGCCGAGCGACTGGATATTACTGAGCGCACAGTAAAAGCACATATTTCGGTTATTTTTGACAAACTTGATGTACGTGATCGCGTTAAATTAGCGTTGCTTATCAATAACCTATCAAAAAATAACGACCTATTGTCCTTTAGTACAATGGCGCAGCCTTGATACTGCGCTAATCTTTATCCATTGCTGTAATAACCGCTTTTGAAACAAGGATAGAGATAATGACTGACCAAACTCCCATCGCTCGAGTTGTTGCCGTTACCGGTGACGTGTATGTGCGTAATGAAAATGGTGAAATGCGCTTATTGGAGCCCGATAGCGTCATTTATCCAGGCGATCGAATTGTCGCGGATCCTGGTGAGTTTGTTGAGTTGGCAATGGCCAATGGCCAATCAATGTTGGTTGACTCGCAAACGCCCGTTACCTTCAGTGATGATATGTTACCTGAAACAGCTGAAAATTCGGCAGATGCAGCGCTTGCGGATGGCAGTATTGATGAATTACTGAAAGCACTGGAAAACGGCGAAGAAGTTGATGCGCTACTGGAAGCACCGGCAGCGGGTGCTGGTGGTGATGATGGACATAGTTTTGTTGTTCTGGAACGTATTGTTGAAACGCTTGCTCAACAGGCGGGGCAAGGCGAACAGCCTGAATTTATATCTGCCGCGATTGATGTTTTGGATGCCGCTGGCGGACAAAATAATGAAGCAGTAACAACTCCCCAATCTGCTGGGCCATCTAATAGCAACCCGGTGGCTGGCGATGACACGATTACAGTCGGTGAAGATAGTGTCTTTTCTTCCAGCGTTAATCTAACAGCTAACGATTTTGATGCCGACGGAGATAGCTTGACCGTCGTTCCTGGCACCTTCAATACTTCGCAGGGCGGCAGCATCGTGATTGCTGCCGACGGTAGTTACACTTACACACCGCCTGCCAACTACAGCGGCTCAGATAGCGTGACTTATACAGTAACAGATGGGGCGTTATCTGATACTGGCACGCTGAATATCACCGTGGCGCCAGCCACCGACCTGACCGCCGGTGATGACAGCCTGAACGTCACCGAAGACAGTGGTCTGACCACCGGCAGTGTCACCGCGAACGACAGCACCACCAGTGGCGGCAGCCTCAGCTACGCGGTGGCCAGTGGCGTCAGTAACGGCACCCTGGCGTTCCGCCCGGATGGCAGCTACGACTACACCCCGAATGCCAACTTCAACGGCAGTGACAGCTTCACCTACACGGTGACGGATGCGGCCTCCGGCGAAAGTAGCACGCAGACGGTGAACATCACCGTGGCCCCGGTAAACGATGCTCCTACTGCCATAAATGATTCAATCACTGTAGATGAGGACTCTGTTTTTGCGTCAACGATTGATTTAGATGCGAATGATACTGACCCTGATGGGGACGCGTTGAGTGTGGTTGCTGGAACCTTCACGACTGCACAGGGGGGGAGCATTGTTATTGCCGCAGATGGCAGCTACACCTATACACCTAAGGTCAACTTCTCAGGCAGTGATAGCGTTGATTATACTGTCACGGATGGAGTGTTAACGGATACGGGCACTTTAAATATCACGGTGGCTCCTGTTGCTGATGCGCCTGTTATTTCTCAACCTACAGCAACGCCGCCCACTTCTACTGGGCTTAAGTTTAGTTTTTATGATGAGCTAAATAACAGTGATCGAAATGCGTCTTCTCAAGAGGGGGCAACAAACGGTGCATCGCCAACCACTGAAACTCGCCAAATGATGGGCTTTGGTACCGATAAAAAGGTTGTTAATACGAGTGTTATTCAAACGGATGGCTCTACAATAGAAATTGAGCAGGGTGATACTTATGCCGTGATGGGACTGATTTACCTGCAAGCAGGCAGTACCTACCAGTTTTCAGGGTATCAGGATGACTCGATTAGAATCGAATTGGGCGGACAAACCTTGATTAGTTCTACCGGTGATTCGTACGGTAATTATGGCCAGGGAACGTCGAAATTTAACGATTCTGATAATGTATTTACTGCTCCCGAAGATGGTTATTACACGCTTGAGGTTTATGTAAATAATGTAACGGGGCCTGGTCAGTTCTCGTTAAACGTTAATGTTGATGGTGGGCCAGCAAAGGCGTTAAACGCTACTAATTTCAGTATTTATTCCGATGCTACTGACCTCGCTGCCGTGGGTGGCCAGTTCTCTAATTTTGTCGAGAGTGGAAGTAATACTGGTGGCGGCTATTTCCCTGCATCACTGAATACAGGGCTTGCTGATTCGATGATCAGCATTGATAACCTGAATGTTGCTCTTACCGATACCGATGGCTCTGAGGTTATACAAAGCATTGTGATCAAAGGCATTCCTGTTGGCGCTACGTTGGTAAGTGGTGCGAATAGCTTTATCGCAACGGCAGGAAATACGCAGGTGGATGTCACCAGTTGGACATTAAGCGAGCTGTATATATCGCCGCCTAGTGGCTTTGTTGGAACCTTTGACTTGGGTGTTACCGCTGTCAGCCTTGAAACAGCGAATAGTGATACGGCAGTCAGCAATCAACTGATTACCGTTAATGTCATTGACTTTAATACAGCAACAGCTGGTCTTGATGCTGATTTACTGGGTGATGGCAATATTATTCAAGGCTCATCCGGAGATGATGATTTATCAACCACAGCGGCGAACCGAATTATTGATGGTGACGCGGGTAATGACATCATTTCCGGCCGATCAGGGTCTGATGTCCTCGTTGGTGGGCTTGGTGATGATGATATTAAGGGGAAAGGTGGCGATGATTTTCTGTACGGTGAAGCGGGTCAGGATGATCTGGACGGTGGCGCCGGCAAAGATTTCCTTGCTGGAGGGGTTGGTGACGATAATCTTAGCGGTGGTAGCGGCGACGATATGTTGCTTGGTGGCGAAGGAAATGATTTCTTAGTCGGCGGTGCAGGTGTTGATACTTTTGCTTGGGAATTGGGTGATCAGGGGGTAGCCGGTGCGCCAGCGATGGATACGATTGCCGATTTCAATAATGGCTCTGATCACGATGTTTTGGATTTGCGAGACCTTCTCGTAGATGAAGAAAATCATGACCTGACCGATTACTTGCATGTACGAGAATCAGGTGGAGACACTTTCATTGACGTTAGTAGTGATGGCCAATTTGCGAGTGGTTTTGATGCCTCCAAGGTTGATCAGACGATTGAGTTGACTGGTGTAGACTTCGGTTCAATAGCAGACCAAAGTGCTTTGCTTCAGAGCCTTGTTGATAGTGGTAAGTTGGTTACCGATTAATATTGGTTTGAGTGGGCGGCATCGGCCGCCTGCTCAGGCTGCAGACATAATATAGGAGTGGTAATGCCTTATATTAAGCGTGATCAACAGGGAACCATCGTCGCGATTAGTCAGCTAGCAGGGGATAGCTTTGACGAACTAATTGACGATGAGGCGGATGAGTTAGTGGCTTTTTTAGCCCAATGGCAAACCAGTGGGGCTGAACTGGATGAAACCGATTTGGGTTTTATTCGCGTTTTGGAAGACTTGATTGATTTGTTGATTAGTAAAAATGTTATTCGTTTCACAGACTTACCTGAAGCGGCGCGTGGAAAAATGCAAAAACGCCAGCATCTTCGTGAGAGCCTTAATCCTCGTCTTGACTTGTTGTTTGACGAAGATTCAAATGATTTTTAGTTATTATTAACTTGAGTATAGCCAAGCATGTTGGCAGCGAGACGCTTGGCTATTCAATGCTGCTGTTAGGAGGCTGTTTTGAAATAAGCCCCTGTTGCACCATCCACTCCTAACTTATGGACAGCATTTAACTCTTCACACCGAGTCACACCATCGGCGTAAACTTGTAAACCGATTGAATGGGCTATGGTGCACAGGCCGCGCAGAAAAATCTGTCGTGTATTATTGCCATCGATGTCATGCACAATCGCTTCATCAAGGGTGACATAATCAATTCCCAAATCCGCGAGCTTGCCGATATTGGCAATTTCTGGGCCGACCTCTTCGATACCTACGTTGACACCCAGATTTTTCAGTTGAGTGGAAAAATACTTCAAGTTATCAAGGTGCTGGTAAGCGCCGTATTCAGGAAAGCTGAGGCGAAGTTGGCGGGCTTTTTCTGGCTGCCGACTGAGAATGCTTAAAAATGTTTGGGTATCTGCTTTGCTTTGCAGCAGTTGGCTAGACAGGCTTAAGGTTAGTGATGGGTGCTTTGCGGTTAGTGCTAATGCCTGCTCAAGACACCACAGATCAATGCTGGGTGTGAGGTCAAGGCGGGATAACCAGGGAGCCAGCTCTTCGTAGGGTATTACTGTGCCGTCCTGGTGATTAATTTCGGGTAACAGCTGGAGACTCTTTAGCTCGCCACTGGCCATTCTAATGGCGCTTTCTGAAAGTGCTATTTGCTGTTTAGATAGCGCGTCATTAATAAGGTCTTTCCAGTCATCCCGACAGAATGAGTTTGCTTGATGACTATCTGCAGGTGCTATTTTTAAGCGGCTGCGCTGCTCTGCCTCTGCAGCTGCTAGTGCTGCATCAACACGGGACAGTAGTGTTTGAGAGGTGTCTTCGGGTGTATATTCACCAGCGGCGGCGGTGATAACGGGAAACTCTGAAAGCTGCATTTGCGATGCGACTCGAAGAATATCTTTGTGTACCTGCTGCGCGGTATCTTCGATTTTGCCACAGGCTGGTAATAGTAAAACAAAGTCGGAGCCGTTGAGGCGACCCGCTAAGCTGCCTTCACATTGATCGGCCAAATTACGTAATGATATACCAGCATTTTTTAGCAACGTATCCATCACATCCCGTCCTTCACTGCGGTTAAGCTCTGCCAAATGCTCAATGCGTAACAGGATAATGCAGCCCTGGCGTAGGTCGTCGTTTTTTCGAAGTAACGAGGATAGGTAGTGTAAAAAGGGCGTGCGGTTTAGTAGTCCGGTAAGGCAATCCCTTTCAGCTTCAAGGTGCAGGTCATGCAGCTTTTCCCCTTCACGGCTAAGCATTTCCTTGACGCGTTTTGATAGCCGATTCATGGCATTAACCAATAGACGGTATTCGCGAGTTTTGGGTTCTTCAATGCTAATAAAACGGCGGTTTCCGATCGCCTGAGCTTGATCGACAACGTCGCCAAGCGGTTTAAGAATCTGTTTCAAAATACGGTTGCCGATTAAACCACTAAATAGCGCGCCAGCTAGAAAATATAGGAACATTAATTGTGTTGATACCCACATTTCACCGTAAGCGAAACGCGAATCACTTTTTAAACTAAGGGTGCCGACTTGTTGCCAGCCGTTACTTATTTGAGCCATGCCCGCTTCAGCAGTGATGGGGAAAAGCGCAATAAACCAGGCCGGAGCCAATGGCTCTTTGTTGCTGTTATGTTCTACCAAAAATGTTCCCGACGGGCCTATGAGCTTAATGAACTCATAATGGCCATTATCGAATTGTGCGGAGATTAGCAGTTCACGTAAAACTGCATCGGGTTGTTGCGACAAAGAGAGCGCCAATGAGGTTGCGTTATCGAAGTTCTTAAGTTGCAATTGCTCACTGAGGTAGTTTTGAGCCGACTTTGTAGTAAGCAAAAAACTGCCGCTAAAGGCAATTGTCATTAATAAAATGACGGCTAACCACAGCTGTTTGTAAAGGGACATCAGTTACTCCTGGCCTATAGCCCTTCGGCTTGCATTCGAGTTAATAGGTTACGCCAGCGAGACAGGCGCTTTTCGGCACTCCCAACTGACTTATTTTGCCCGCGAATCCACAGCCCTGCGCTGTTAAAACTGAATACCGGCAGTAAATCACGACGCTGGGAAGCAGGCAATATGTGTGGATTAAGGTTATCCAAAATCAGTGGGTCTGCGTTACTGCTTGGATAATAGGCAACCACCATATGTGCTTGGGTTAAATTCTTTTCAGGTGCACCAATGCGGGCTTTAACGTAGACCATTCTTAATTGTTCAGCGGGAATGCCTGTTAACAGGAGCGATACATATTTGGCGATACTGAAATCTTCGCAGTCACCCTGTCGACGGCCCATCGTTTCTAAGGGGGTTGCCCAGTAATCTGCCTGTTGCCAGATACGTTGGTCATCATTAAATTGTATACGCTGATTGAAAAAGCGATTGACGTTATTCAGGGTATTTAGTGTTTGGTTGTTTTGGTTGTCAGCGACTAATTGACGCCATGCCTTAATTGTTTGAACGGCATCATCGCCGTAGCGTTGCTGAGCCAGCTGTTGCATCAAATTCATGTTTGGCGTAGCGAGGCACCACCAAGTTGCTAATATTGACAAGAGCGCGATAAAAACTTGTCCGAACGTTTTATTTCGGACGCTGTAAATGGGGCGGCTGAGCAAGTGACTAGAACTCCATCAGACTCTGGTAAAAGCGCTGTCGAAATCGATCACTTTTCATATTTGAAATTATTACCTTTTTTTATAAAGGGCCATTTAAAATGGGGGCGATTATTTTAGATATGTGAGCAAAATGATCTATTTTTTAATGAGCAACAACTAGCATGCTATCTAGCTATGCCAAGACATGTTAGTACATTGTAACAAGTGCATTTGTAAGAGTGCCCACCTACAGTGTAGTTAAATCCCAGTAAATGAGCTTACCCATATTAACAATGAATTGTGAAAAAAGTGCTTTTTCGTTGGCACAAGGAATTTCGAGGACATTATGACGTTGGTAAAAAAAATAATAATCGTAGGTCTGGTTTTTTGCACTCCGGTGTTGAGTGTTTTTGCTGAGCCCTTTAAAACCCTGCCAGAGGTGGTTAGCTATACGGTTTTAAACAACCCGGAGGTGAGTGAGGGTTGGTTTAATTTTAAGGCCGCTCTGGCCGAAAAGCGTGCAGCTCAGGGTGGCTATTTGCCATCGGTCGATTTGGTTGCGCAGGTTGGGCGTGAAAGAAGTGACACGCCTACGACGTCGCAGCGTAGTTACTCCGCTGACAGTACACGGCTGACGCTCACACAAATGCTATTTGATGGCTTTGAGGTACGGAATAATGTTAAGCGCCTTGATGCAGCCTCATTGGCAAGGTTTTATGAGCTACGACTGGTTTCTGAGGAAAAAGCCCGTGAAGCTGCGCAGGCGTATATTGATGTTATGCGTTATCAGGACCTAGTTGAGCTGGCAAAGGATAATTATATACAGCACAAGTTGCTGTTTGACGATATCAAAGAGCGCACCGATGCAGGTATCAGTCGCCGAGTTGACCTTGACCAGGCGAGAGGTCGCCTTGCCTTGTCGGAAACTAATTTGTTGACTGAGGTGGATAATCTGCATGATGTAACCGCCCGTTATCAGCGCATTGTTGGATTGCTTCCGCCTGAGAATCCACAGTGGCCAACACTCCCTGATGATATTTTACCCACTGAAAAACAACAGGCGCTACGGGTCGCCTATGCGCTGAGCCCGGCAATTAACTCTGCAATTGAAAACCTGAACTCAGCCAAAGCTGAGGCTAAAACCAAAAATGCTCCAATGCTGCCACGCTTTGATCTACGCCTGCGCCAAGAGCTCGAGCATGATCGTGATGGCGTTGATGGACAATATGACGAGCAAGCCGTTGAGCTGGTTATGAGTTATAACCTCTACAGGGGCGGCAGCGACAGTGCTGAAAAACGTCAATTCCACGAGCGTGCAAATGCGGCTCGTGAGCAGCGTGTGAAGGCTTGCCAGGAGGTTCGCCAAACGGTTGCCATTGCATATAACAATACCAACAGCTTGCAAGAGCAGTTAGCGTATCAGCGTATCAACCGTGAAGCGACGGGGAAAGCGAGGGATGCTTATCGTGAGCAGTTTGATATTGGTCAGCGCTCATTGCTTGATTTGCTTGACCAAGAGAATGAATATTTTCAGATTAGCCGATCGGTGGTGAACGCCGAAGCGGATTTTATTGCTGCGCAGGTTGCAACGCTTGCCGGTATGGGACAGTTATTAAAAGCATTGGATGTTGTTGGCTATGAAGGTGTGGCCAGAGAAGGACTTAATTTGAATCGCGAGGTGGATGAAGCGCTTTATGGCCGCTGCCCGGCTGAGGTGCCGAATCAAATGAGAGTTGATAAAGACGCGTTGTTGAAAGCAGTGATGGAGGGGCAGAATATTTCTGCTTTAAGCTCTATTTTTTCCGCTCAGCCTCAGCAAGCCGTTGAGGTGAAGGATTACGCCAGTGGTCGTTCCATTGCGACGGTTAAGTTTGATTTTGGCTCCGTATTTGTCAAACCGGATGAGCGGCAGGCGCTTAACTGAGTGGCTACTGTCATGAAGCGGACCCCACAAAGCAAAGTTTTGGTTGAAGGGCATACCGATCACGAGGTTTGCGAGCCTTAAGAGGTTGGTGCCCCCGGCTGGAATCGAACCAGCAACTAAGACTTAGGAGGTCCCTATTATATCCATTTAACTACGGGGGCAGCTGGCGCATTCTAACCATTCGTTCGGTTCTGTGCCAGCTTGCTTGCGGCGTAGTCATGAACGGCGTTATTAAATGCGTTAAATAGCGCCTGTGAAACGGGGTCGGTATCTATATACCATTCCGGGTGCCACTGAGTGGCGATAAAAAAGTGGCTATTATCAGACAAAGAAAAGGCTTCCGGCGTGCCATCATCGGCGCTGCCTTCAAGAGAGAGTGAATCTGCAAGACGGTCAACACCCTGGTAGTGTAACGAGTTAATACTGATACGGCTTTTCCCAAGTAAATGATGAAAATAACCGTTGCTGGTTAGATTGATCTCGTGACTGTCCTGGTACTGTTGATGCAGTGCGTAGTCTAAATATTTAGCGTGATCAAGGCGACCATCAAGATCGGTTAAGTTCTGATGCAGTGTGCCACCAAGGGCAACATTGATTTCCTGAAAACCGCGGCAGATACCGAATACCGGCAATTTAAATTTTAACGCTGCCTGGATAAGTGCCAGGGCGGTGTGATCGCGTTTTTCGTCGTGTAGCGTGTCAGCTTTACTGGATTCACCACCATAATAGATAGGATGTACGTTGGTACGACTGCCGGTTAACAAAATACCATCCAGCGTTTGGCAGAGTGTGTCAGCCTCGGCCACATCATTGGTTAATACGGGGATGAGCAGTGGTTGGCAGTCTGTGCCGTCGCGGATAGCGCGGATATATTCTTCGGCTACACCATGGAATAGACGATCAGCTTTGCCATCGCGACTAAAAGCATCGCAGATGATACCGATAACAGGCTTGTGTTTATGGCTCATTATGTTCTCCAGTGCAGGGCAGGCTGAATGAATTGAGGGTGCCATTGTCCATAGCTACAGTAGAGCATTAATATGCTCATATAATAGAGTCTTTGCATGAAATAAATAGTGAATAAAAAAGGTCGAAGCTTCCCTGTTTTCTTTCGCCGCTATTTCATTTTTAGATTCATGATAATTTCAAATAACCGGATTCGCTATGCTTGATACCTTGCCGCTGTTGGAACGTACTGATTTTCCGCAGATTCGTCGTTCCAATTTAGAGAAATTACAGGTTAATCTGGGCTATTTGTGTAATCTCAGCTGTGTGCACTGTCATGTCAACGCTGGCCCTCGGCGTACCGAACTGATGGATCGTGACACCATTGACTTAGTGCTGGCTTTTTTAAAAAAACAAGGCATTCGCGAGTTGGATTTGACCGGTGGTGCGCCAGAAATGAATCCGCATTTCAAATACCTGGTAAGCCAGGCGCGTGCGTTGGGTGTGAATGTGATGGATCGATGCAACCTGACCATTTTATTGGAGCCAGGGTATGAAGATATGGCCGCATTTTTCGCTGACCAGGGCGTAGAAATTACCGCTTCTTTACCCTGTTATGCCGAGCAGAATGTTGATAAGCAACGGGGAAAAGGTGTTTATCACGACAGCATCGAGGCGTTAAAAATATTAAATCAGATGGGGTATGGTAAAGCCGGTTCCGGTTTAAAGCTTAATCTGGTTTATAACCCCACCGGTACCAATCTGCCTCCGGCTCAGGATGCGTTAAAGGCTGATTATCAGCGAGAACTTAAGCAGCGGCACGGTATTGAATTTAATGACCTGTTTGTGATCACGAATATGCCGATTAGCCGCTTTGGCAGTATGCTTTTGTCGAAAGGGTTGTTCGATGATTATATGGCGTTGCTAAAGGATAACTATGCCGAACATAACCTGGCAACACTGATGTGCCGTTCGCTCATCAGTGTTGATTGGCAAGGTTATGTTTATGATTGTGACTTTAATCAAATGCTACATTTGCCGATGATTGCGACCGACAAACACAACCCCCACCTCCGTGATCTGATGACAGGCGATATCGCTGGACAGGATGTACGTATTGGTGACCACTGTTATGGTTGTGCCGCTGGCCAGGGTAGCAGTTGTGGCGGGGCGTTGGATTAGCGGTGCTCCATTAATCATGCGTCTTTCAATTGTGATACCGGTTTTAAATGAAGCTGACCACCTGGCGACATTTCTTCAGCATTTACAGCCATTAAGATCTGCGGGACATGAGGTTATTCTGGTCGATGGTGGCAGCCAGGATGAAAGCCCGGCAATTGCGGCGCCGCTCTGTGACCTGGTCCTGTCGTCAGTGCCGGGTAGGGGCGGGCAAATGAATGCTGGCGCAACGCAGGCAACCGGAGATTGGTTGTTTTTCTGCATGCTGACACACAGCTGCCGCAGCCATTTTTTGAGTGGGTTGAAATGATCGCATACAGTTCAAAAAACTGGGGGCGATTTAATGTGCGCCTAAGTGGTCAGCGACCAATATTTCGTGTCATTGAAACCTTTATTAATTGGCGCTCAAGAGTAACCGGTATTGCTACAGGGGATCAGGCAATGTTTGTGCGGCGCGAGTTGTTTCAAGCTCTGGATGGTTTTGCCGATCAACCTCTAATGGAGGATATTGAGCTGTGCCGTCGTTTGCGAAAACAAGGATCACCGCTTTGCTTAAAGCAGCCGGCTAAAACCTCCAGTCGACGCTGGGAGACTGGCGGAGTTTGGCGCACTGTTGTGCTGATGTGGGAATTACGACTACGTTATTTTCTAGGTGCAAGCCCCACTGAGTTGGCTGAACGTTATTACCCCTCTCGATAAATGATCTAACCATGAAATATCCTCAAACCTGTATTTTACAGTTCGCCAAGGCGCCGCGTGCTGGACACGTGAAGACTCGACTGGAACCGGCGCTGGGAGAACAGGGCGCGCTTGAACTGCATAAAAAACTGGTCAGGCATACATGGCAAACACTTCATCGTGCGGATGTTGCAACCGTGCAACTTTGGGTCGATAGTGTTGCTGAGAGTGATTTTTTTTCGACGCTGACGCCGATGGTTGAAACGCTACACCAACAACAGGGTGCTGATTTAGGGCAGCGCATGATGCAGGCCATTGGGCAAACGCTCGCTCAATTTGAGCAGGTCATTCTGGTCGGTAGTGATTGTCCGGCATTGGATGAAGGTTATTTGAGCCAAGCCGTTAACGCTTTAGAGAGTGCGGACGTTGTGCTCGGTCCAGCCAGTGATGGTGGCTATGTGCTGATTGGTATGCGACAACTGCGTGCGGAAGTCTTCAGGCATATCAATTGGGGCAGCGATCAGGTTTTAATGCAAACTCGAGCCCGTTTAGAACAAAGCGGTTGCCAATGGCATGAATTACCTGAACGCTGGGATGTGGATCGTCCTGAAGACCTGTCTAAGCTGGACGGTGTTATCTTGATAGAGGGCTAATTATTTAGTTTCCAGACGTCGTGCTTCGCGTTGTAGAAAATAGACAAATCGATCAACGATACGCTGACCCGCTTTATCAATATCGATAAATTCAAAACCGCAGGTAGTTTCCTTTATCTCTCGACTGTAAGTGGCGTGCTTGAGTTTTAAGGGGTAGTTGATGGTGTTGCCGTCGGCTAGTTTGATGGCTACCTGCTCAAAGACTTCGCTGCGCACTAATGGTGGCTCGATTTCACCGTTGAAATTAATCCGGCAGCCACTAATGGAAATATCGTACAAGCGGCCTGACAAGGTTGTTTGCCGTTCTTCAGAATAGATGGTTGCTTCGGTATTGAGGGCTCTGGGCACTAACGCTCGGAATGATCCTCGGCGCTGCTGATAAATCATTTCCTGTGGTAGTGGTATGCTGTAAAAAGCGATGCCGTTTTCAATACCTGAGCCGCTGATGGTATTGGGGCGGAAAAATAAGCTGACGCCATTGTGGCTGCCACGAATCGAAAAGGGCAGGTTTTTCAGTGCTAGCTCATGACCTTGTTCGGGAGCAATTTCGTCGATAATCAGGCGATCTTTTTCAAGGTCTGTACGCAGAATGATGCTGGTGAAATACTTTTCTATATTTTCGAATTTAATGGTGATGGGTGTGCGAGATTTTTGCACTGACGACAGAATACTGAATATTTGCTGTTTGTTGGTTAGGCTCTGAACACCCAAAATGCCCTGCGCATTTGTAGCCACTTTATTTGTTTCCAGTGCCATATGTTCTCGTTAATTACCCGTTGTTACATTAATTAGCATTGAGTGTAGGTGGCGGGTGTGGATATGCAACCCGCCCGGGTATTAAACCGGTGCCTGTGGGGCTACTTTAAGCTTTTGCCAGAGAGTGACCACCACCGACGGCGCTGGATTTTCCGGCATCGTCATATATTTTTTGTTGTCCGGATTGGCCGCGCAAAATATTCAGTAGTGTTTCTATCTGGCTTTTTGAACGGTGTACGATGGCACCGTTTATCTGGTTAGCCTCTTTGCAGGTTTGCAGCTGATCCTTTAACAGTTGCCATTGCTGGTTAAGCGATGCCGCGTTGGCGGGCAGTGATGCAAGGTAATTATTCATGCCAGTTTCATCACCGTCAAAACCGTTGCTAACTAGCAATTGGCTACGGGCTGTAGCGTTTTCTTCGAGTTGTTTTAGCAGGGAGGTCTTTTGCTCAAGCACGGTTTGAATGTTAGCCGTATCGCGCTCTTTTAAGGCAGTGCGCTCAGCAATTAACAGCGTGTTAAGTGACTCTAGCAGTTCAATGGCTTGACCCATTGACGAGGAAAGGGCGGTAGTTGTCGCCATAGTGTATCTCCAGCTTATTTAGGCGCGGCAACTGCCGCGGCGGCTACTTATAGCTCAAAATCAATGATGCGTTGAGCCAAGCTGGAGCTGTCGATCTCATAAGTACCCTGACTGATTTGGTCGCGCAGAGTATCTACACGATTTTGATCAATTTCCGGTAAATTTTTGATTTGCGCTTCGAGCTTGCTCAGCAACTGAGCTTGAGAACTGATCTCAATTGTTTCCGTGGCAGCGGTATTTTTAGGGGCTGCTTGCTGTTGATTCTCGGCGCTAACAGTCTCTACACGCTCTGACTTTTTGCCAGCGGTGCTGAGGGAGCTATGTATTGAGCTGTTTATTTCGTTAACCATGTCACTATGACCTGTTGTGTGTAACCTGTTTGTCGGCACTATCGATCGTAACTTTAAGATTTTTTGTAAATAATTTTACTTATCTTGATCTGTTAGCTACTGTGCGTAAACATGGCTACATTATCTGCGCTGAGAACCTTTTTTTCAAACGCTTGTGTTTATTACATAACGACCTCGACTAGCCTGCTGCTGACAACACGGGCGGTAATAACGCGTTTTGAGGATTTGTTTTTGACCTGTATTTGTTGGCCAACGCGACCATTATTGATGGCAATACCAGGACTTTTTACCGACAAGGTGCCAACTTTTGCCATGATCATCACTTCGTCGCCGCGATTGATGACCATTGCTTCAACGACCATATTAGGTTGGATTACGCCATTAAGCGGTACAGGTCGTTTGAGTGATTTACCAAGTACCTCATTGACGCTGCTGTAGTAGCCTTGAGTTAGGCGAGAAACTTCCTTTTCAGTTAATGCAATCACACTCGCATCAAGTCGTTGTTCTCGAGTTAATGGGGCCGCGGCGGTCACCACCTTCTGGTAAGCCTTTACAGAGACCGGGACGTAAATTTGCCAGGGTTTGCTGCCTTCACAGCGAACACGAATACTGATGCGTCCGAGTAAACGTGATTCATTTTTTTTCAGGCTTAGCTTTCTAGAACAACTTGGCATCCGCAGATTGGGGTCAATATTGGCCACTTCAAAATCAATACGCTGTTGGTGGTTTTGGCTGACGCCATGCTCAGCCAGCAGTTTCTGCATATGCTGGTGAACGGCCGACTGGATAGTTTGTGGCGAGGTAATTGCCTGACTCCAGCTGCTTGCCAGCAAGCTGCCTGTTAAGAGCGCCAGTGAACAAATAGTTGTTCGTTTCATGGTTTTGCCTGTTTGCCTTCGCAATTTCTAGCGTTTAGTTCTTTTCACGCAACAATCTCGTGTGTCGTAAATTTGGCGGACGTGCGTCTTCTTAAAGTTAACAGCAAATATTGAGCCAGTTTTTTAATTTTTCTGTTGCCCGTATATGGCGTCATAGGGCAGGGGGTGAAGGCGGCGGGGAATAGCTTTGCCTCTGTCATAGAAAATATGGAGGAAAAGGCTTGCCGCTATTCTCGTGATTATTGCTTTTTTGTTTCTAGTCTATTGAAAATAAAGCATTTTATTTTTTGGCATGCATTCTGCATTGGTGAGGGTGTAATTGATTTTTGGAGGCGACTATGGCCCTTAATTTTGAAGCAGCGCTGGGAATACATGATAAGGCTTTGGCAATAAGAGGTCAGCGTGCGGAAGTGCTGGCAAACAATATTGCCAATGCTGATACCCCCGGATATCAGTCGCGCGATATGGATTTTAAAGCGCTATTGATGCAAGCCAAAAGTGATCAAGGCGTCAATTTAAAGCGCACCAATAGCCGTCATTTTTCTACGGCAAATGCGATGGAAACTGGTGCGGGTTTACAGTACCGCACACCGATGCAGCCCTCTGTTGATGGTAATACGGTGGACTTGCAGATGGAGCAGGCTGAGTACGCAGAGAATGCGCTGGCGTTTCAAACCAGCTTCACGTTTTTAAACCGTAAATTCACCGGCTTGATGAAAGCATTAAAAGGAGAGTAGAGCGATGTCACTTAATAATATCTTTGATGTGGCTGGAACCGGTATGTCGGCGCAAACCATTCGCCTGAATACCGTTGCCAGTAATATCGCTAACGCGGAAAGCGTCAGCAGTAGTACGGGCGAAACCTATCGTGCACGTCATCCGGTTTTTTCCGTGATCCGCGAACAAGTGAATCAGGATATGTTGGGTGGCGGTTTCAATAATAATTTTAACGGCATGTCTGCCGGTTACGGTGTCAAGGTTGAGGGCATCGTTGAGAGTCAGGCGGACCTACGTCAGAAGTATCAGCCTGACCATCCGTCGGCGGATGAAAATGGTTATGTCTATTACCCCAACGTTGATGTTGTTACCGAAATGGCGGACATGATTTCAGCCTCACGCGCCTATCAAACTAACGTCGAAATTATGAATACCGCCAAGCAGATGATGCAGCGGGTTTTGACACTCGGCCAGTAATGCTAGAAAGAGGAAGCACAGATGAGTGAAGTAGGTAGCGTTAATGCGCAGGATATTCTCGATCGTATTAATGCAAAAACACAGACAAAGAAGGAAGACGACAATAAAACCGATTTCCTGACTTTGCTGGTAGCTCAGCTTGAAAACCAGGATCCCTTGAATCCTCAGGATGGTACTGAGTTCATGTCGCAGTTGGCGCAGTTGGAAACCGTACAGGGCATTCAGGATTTGAATCAATCATTTGGAAGCTTCTCTGAAAATATGCTTTCAAATCAGGCACTGCAAGCGACCACCTTGGTGGGGCGTGATGTGATGGTTCAGTCTAAAACCGGGCAGCTGGAACAGGGTAAGGCCATGACGGGTGTTATTGGTCTGGCTGAGGCCGCCGGTGCCGTGAAGTTGAATATATACAACAGTGCTGGTGCGTTGGTGCGACAGTTGCCGCTGGGTGACCACAAGGCTGGCCCGCTGGCCTTTAGTTGGGATGGACTGAGTGGTGAAGGGCAGCCGGCCCCTTCTGGAACCTATACGCTCGCAGCTCAGGGCGATGTGAATGGTGAAACCGCTGAATTCGGCACGGCTGTTAACTTTAATGTTAACAGCGTCACTCTGGATCAAAGCAAAGGCACG
>Ga0209578_10000467_pt1 | contig 51042 bp, 44 predicted proteins | sample tdAd472_FD_187127 | JGI IMG/M metagenome (GOLD analysis project Ga0209578, IMG submission 187127) | Marine sediment microbial communities from the Atlantic coast under amendment with organic carbon and nitrate - tdAd47.2 (SPAdes)... | ecosystem: Environmental > Aquatic > Marine > Coastal >...
CCATCGGCCTGGGCAACGATCAGCTGGTCGGCCTTACGCATGCTGAACAGGCCATTAGTGACCACCCCGGGAATATTATTGATCTGTTGTTCGAGTTCACCCGGGCGGGTGATATCCAGATTATGTGCGTCGAGAATAATGTTGCCGTTGTCCGTAATGAAATCCATACGGTAGGCAGGGTTGCCACCCAGGGCGACCAGTCGCCGGGCAACATAACTGCGAGCCATAGGCAGCACTTCCACCGGCAACGGAAACTCGCCGAGAGTATCGACTAACTTGGACTGATCGACGATACAGACAAACCGTTCAGAGGCGGCTGCGATGATTTTTTCCTGCGTAAGCGCACCGCCGCCACCTTTAATCAGGTCGCGATGAACAGTGGCCTCATCGGCCCCGTCAATATAGATCGGTAAGTTGCCCGTTGCGTTAAGCTCAAGCACCGGGATGCCGGCTGCCTCGAGAAGATCGCGTGAAGCCCGGGAACTGGACACCGCACCTTCAATACGGTGTTTGATGGTTGCCAGCGCCTCGATAAAAAAATTAACGGTAGAGCCAGTGCCAACTCCGACGATCATGTCGTCTGATATTTCTGCCAGCGCCGCTTCGGCAGCCTGTCGTTTGAGGTGATCAATATTCATCGGTTCAGTAGGTCAGGGCTCTTCAGAAGGGTTATGGGTGGCTTTGGAAGCGCCAATACGGCTTTCCCGGCCGGCGATAAGGTTGCGAATATTCTGGTGGTGGCGTGCCAGTGTCAGTGCTGAGATCAACGAGACGCCCGCCGTGAAGATGGGCTCGGACAACCACCCCTGGGTCATGAAGGGTGCGGCGCAAGCAGTAATAATGGCTGCTAGTGAAGAGAGCCGGGTAACGGCCGCAATCAATAGCCAGCTGGCGACCGCTGAAAGTCCAACGGGCAGGGCCAGACCGAATAGACAGCCAGCCGCCGTGGCGACGCCTTTGCCGCCCTGGAAACCAAAAAAAAGTGGCCATAGATGACCCGCAAAGGCAGCAATCATGGTTGCTGCAATCGCGACGGGATGGCGACTCAAATAGACCGCCAGCAATACCGGTAGCAGCCCCTTCATAAAATCGCCGGCTAGCGTGATTAACGCCGCTTTCTTGCCGCCAATACGGAGTACGTTGGTTGTGCCAGGGTTGCCCGATCCTTCTTTACGAGGATCGGGCAGGCCGAGCAGGCGACAGGTAATTATGGCGCTCGATAACGAGCCCAGCAGGTAGGCACCGATAACGAGGAGGCTATCAATCATCATCCAGTCGAGAGGTCCCAGGGGAGTTATTGATAATCACCGTAGTAGGCCTTACCAGCAGTTGGTTAAACTGTTTTATTTGGCGGCTCGGGTTGCGGTGGGGATGTAGCCGGGATTCTACCGTGAATTGCGATATTTAACCGACACTTAACCGGATTGGCGCACTGATGCATAACGAAATTTCTTTGACGGTGACGGAAGCCGCCCGGTCTGCAGCTCTGCTGACCGAGATTAAGGAGGAAATTCACCGGGCCGACGGCCAGTTAGGTTTTGATCAATTTATGGAGCTTTCGCTGTACCTTCCAGAGCTGGGTTATTACGCATCAACTGCTGAAAAATTCGGTCGTGAGGGTGATTTTATTACTGCGCCGCTGTTGACCCCGGTGTTCGGGGTTTCCATTGCGGCCCAGGTGGCGGAGTTGCTGGCGCAGCAGCCGGACATGCGGGTGCTTGAATACGGAGCCGGTACCGGGCAGCTAGCGGTTGTGGTTTTAACGGAGCTTGAGCGCCTGGATTGCTTGCCGGTAGGCTACGATATTGTCGAGCGCAGTGCTGGGCTACGTCTGCGCCAGCAACAGATTATTCGTGAGCAGATTCCGGCACTGGCCGAGCGGGTCAACTGGCTTGACGAGAGTCCTCGTGGGTACCGTGGGGTGGTGATCGCCAACGAGCTGCTTGACGCAATGCCCGTAAAGCGTTTAGTTAATTCTTCAACGGGTTTCCGCGAGCAGGTGGTCGGGTTGAATGGCGACGAGCTGATGATGGCGGATCGGCCGTTAGGCTCCCCGGAGGTGGAACGCCGGCTGGCGGCTTTTGAGCTGGGAGATGGGTATCAAACCGAAATTAACTGCTCCGCCGAAGCATGGGTTGAATCCTTAGGCGACGTGCTTGATGAGGGACTCGTGCTGATCGTCGATTATGGCTACAGCCGGGCCGAGTACTACCACCCTCAGCGGGACCAGGGGACCTTTCTCTGTTACTTTCGGCATCGCGCAGCGGACGATCCACTTCGTTTACCGGGTTTACAGGATATGACCGCGCATGTTGATTTTACGGCGATGGCCGAGGCGGCAGACCGCAGTGGCTTAACCGTTGCCGGCTTTACTACCCAGGCAAACTTTTTAATTAGTTGCGGAGTGCTCGAACAACTGGCTGCCCGGGTTGCGGATGCGGACTACGTTGATCTGATCGCCCCGGTAAAGCAGCTGCTGTTGCCCGGAGGGATGGGCGAAGTGTTTAAAGTGCTGGCGCTGACAAAAAATTACCCGTTACCCCTGCGGGGTATGGCGACTCGGGATATTCGCCACACCCTATAGCGGAGAAAGGGAGTCTGGTTATTTCTCCAGTCCCCGGGCTAGGATTTAGTTAGCTGGTGACCATCCGGAATTTTTACCCCGCTGAGAGCGAGCGCTGATTCCCATCGCTCCTGATTGCGTCCCTTGATTTTCGGCAAATGGGGTTCCAGAGTTTCAACCTCGGCTTCCATTAACCGTATCGCTTCTTCGGCGTTAAGGCGGTCATATTCACGGACGATGGCGTTGTAGGCGCGGGCATTTTCGGTGCGCATCTTCAATGCCGCCTCCAGACAATCTTCATAACTGTCAAAGTGGCTCAGTCGCAAATGGGTGTTGGTGGCTTTGCCGTTTCGCAGGTTTCTCAGCGAAATGGATAACACCTCGGTTTCAGCGCCGGAGCGGCTAACTTCGCTACGCCGGTAGATGCCAGCCCATCCCGTGTTGCTGCGAGAAGAGCGGGCATTGAGTGCGAGTTCACGAATCTGGATTGCACGAGGGAATCCATGCTCCAGATAGAGCTCATTGCGCGCTTTAAGGCAACGTTTGAGGGCGTCTTCATAGGTTGACAGGCCAAAAAACGGTTGATATTCGACGCCATCTACCTTGTATTTGACCTGCCATCCGTTAACGTATTCTCCAACTGCTCGGGTAATGTTCATAAATTCCATAATCAATGCCTCCTTTGGCAAAGGTTGATCTGATTTCAGTCGCCTGAGAATTGGGTGGAGAGACTCGTTGACCGTTTATTCATGTGGATAGTCCGCACGCTTTTGCTAATAGTTCGTAGCTTCTTAACCGGTCTGCAAAGCGATAAGTGACCGACACCACGCTTATTTCGTCGCAGTCATACTTGTCGGCGAGAGCGTGTAACTGGTCTCGGCAATCATCCGGAGTGCCGATCACGGCGTTATCCAGCTGATTCTGAAAGCCGGCTTTTTCGGCATCGCTAAAGTTGTCGTAATAAACTTCGACCTCCTCCGGTGAGGGCAGCGGTACGATTTGTCCCTGATACATCGCCTTAAAGATCCACATGGCCCGAGTTCCCGCAATGCGAAATGCATCCTCGCGGGTTTCTGCACAGGTGGCCGCCACGGCGATCAGGTGTTTGGGCTGGGCGAGTCCAGGGGAAGGCACGAACGCGTTTCGATATTGATCGATGATGGCGGCTGGCCGCTCATGGGTGCCGATAAACAGGGCCAACGCAAACGCGGAGCCAAGCTGTCCGGTCATGGTGGCGCTGCCGTCACTCGATCCGAGCATCCAGATTTCCGGGTTCTCCGGCACGTTGGGTGCCGTTTCAAGCGGTTTGAAAGGATTGTCGTCCGGCAGGTTGTCGTAGAGGTGGCCCATGATCTGATAGACCTGGTGAGGGTAGGCCTGTGGGTCTATCTGCTGCCGTGGGTACGACAGAGCAGCCGAGGCCAGACCATCACCACCCGGGGCGCGGCCCACGCCCAGGTCGATTCGTCCAGGGTGAAGTACGGATAGCATCCGGAAGGTCTCGGCGACCTTGAACGGGCTGTAATGAGTCAGCATGACTCCGCCGGTGCCAACGCGCATATTTTGAGTAAGCTGGGCAACGTGGCCTACCAGTATTTCCGGACAGGGACTGGCGTAGGCAGAGGTGCTGTGATGTTCGGCAATCCAGTAGCGTTTATAGCCGAGCTTATCGCAGGCCTGGGCCAGTTTTATGGTGTCGCGAGGCCCCTGCCCCGGCAGAGCACCGTCGTGAACGGGTGATTGGTCAGTAACGCTGAGAGTGAGTTTAGAGGTCATGAAGCCTGCAGGTGGTTAGTCATTAAGTTTATTTATTAGGTTGTTCTAATATAAGGAAAGTATAATGAAAAACCAAAGAAAAGTCTAAAAGTTAGAAAGGCTATTAATCCGGTGCGCAGAGCCGGTGGCGGGGGGTCAGAAATGCTCCCGGAGTGGCATTCATAACGGCGTCTGTCAGACCAGTTTCCTAAAGCAATATTCCTCGAAATAGGACGTCGTCGTAATGTTGAGTTTGACGACCGGGGGTGTGATGGACGTTACCCGATCGGGGAAGAAAGCAGCCTCGCCTTAGAAACCTGTGCAGGACAGATTCGTGTTGTCGCTATTGAGCACAGGGGGTGTCATTAAGTTCCCCTTCTATGCGACTTGGTAATGATGAACGGGGGGCAGCGGTGCTTAACAGGGGCTTTTGTTCTACCGATAAGGTTGTTTCATCACGGGACTTCCGAGCGCGGGATCGAAACGGAGAGCAACCCCGGACGTTGCTACCGTGCGAGCATTATTGCGGTTCTGAATTACTCACTATTTCATTAAATCTCCGTTAATGCCTGCAGGCGTTGTTCGTGCAGTGCTAACTTGATGGCCGGCCCGCGTAATCCCTGCTCTATTAGTGGCTTAACCTCTATGGCTTTGGTCGCTGAGTAGGCCTTTTGTAGCAGTGCGGCCTGCGGATAGGCGGTCTCCGGGTCGTCACCGGAGTGGCGACTTCGGTAATCTGCTGCGCAGGCAGTGAGAAAGTGTTCAAACCGTTCGGGTCGTCGAAATGCGTCGCTTTGCTCCAGTAGTGCTAGCAATTCGGGTGCGGTAAGTGTCAGCGCCTGGTGACAGTGTTGGTGGTGTTGCGCAACCAGGCATGCCAGCTGATACCAGCTTTTCGGAACGGTGAGCCGGTGGCAGAACTCGTCGATTAATCGTCGGGTTTCTGAGGGAGAAAAGGCCTCGTCTGCTAACGAGGCGCAGAGCAGAGCCGCCAGACGAATCTCGCCCACCGATGAAAGCGTTGACGCAATTTTTAAGGCGTCTTCACCGCGTTTACCGGGGCAGAAATCGGCATCGTTAAGGTAACGGCGATCAAGTTCCGGGGCGATGATGCGGTAGGCCCCACAATGGCGTAATACCTGGATAAAGACCTGCGGGTCCTTGCCCAGTAATGCATTTTGCCATTCCTGCCAGACACGTTGTGGCACCAGGTGGCCGGCTTCTCCGCTGGTTACCATGTCAGTCATTAGTACGAGGGTGTCGGCGGCTACTGTGAATCCCAGGTAATTAAAACGGGCCGCAAAGCGGGCGGTTCGTAGTATCCGTACCGGGTCTTCCCGAAATGCCTCGGAGACGTGCCGGAGCTGTTTTTTGCCCAGGTCCTGCTGTCCTCCATAGGGGTCAATCAGTAATCCGTCATCGTCTTCAGCCATCGCGTTAATGGTTAGATCACGGCGTCGCAGATCTTCTTCCAGGGTGACGTCGGCACTGAAATCGACGCTAAAACCATGGTAGCCGGAACCGGTTTTGCGTTCGGTTCTGGCCAGCGCATATTCCTCGTGAGTGACCGGATGCAGGAACACTGGGAAATCAGCACCAACCTGTTGATAGCCGAGTGTTTTCATCTGCTCGGGTGTTGAGCCGACAACGACAAAATCGCGATCTTTGACCTCGATCCCGAGTAGACGGTCACGAATCGCACCGCCGACTAAATAGGTTTTGAGTTTAGCCTGCATGGATTAGGTTTAATTGCTCTAAAAAAGCTGAATGGTCGATGGTTAGCGGATATTCTCTGTTTCCCCTGATCGCAATCAGGAACGTGAACGAGTTAGCAGGGAGAGTTATTTGACGATTCTGGTAATAAGCGTGCCGTGAAGGCTCGATGGCATTCCCCGATCATCGGTCTGGTGTTGCTCCTGCCGGTCAACCTGGTAGCAGACACTGCCACCCTTCAGCTGCGTCTGCAACAGATTACTGCACCCGACTGGCGGGCTGAAGGGGCAGACCTGCGGATAACCTACGCTAACCAGCATCCGATGATTCGTCTCAAACTCGCGAATCTGTGGTTACCCGGGTGGGTCGAGCCGGTGGCCGACCTGGTATTCAATTGTGGATCGGCCACTACCGGCAGGGGTCTGCTGGCGTGTCAGTCAGAACCGGGTCAGTTCATTGTTACCCCGACGGGATCGCCGCAGCTGGTCACACCAGAATTTGGTTTTTCTCTGGATTGGTCAAGTGGTCAGGTGATCAAATCAACCCTCTCGGTTGAGGTGGACCAGCTCAACAGTGAAACGGCCCTGGCATTGTTCCCGACAAGCATTATTGAACCGTTACGGGAGAGGGTTGCCATCGAGGCAGCAGAGATTTCCGGCAACCTGCAGGTTTCAGCTCGGGGTGCCGACCGGATTACCGTTGAGGGTAATGCGGCGATCAATGGATTCTCTTTCGGCGACGAGATGGGCACTCGTGCTGGAGAGGAGCTCGCTGCGGAGATTTGGTTTTCTGGCCAGGTCAGCGGCAATGAGCTGACATTCCGGGCCAGCAGCCAGGTAACGGGTGGGGCGCTGTTTATCAATCCCTGGTTTTTTTCCTGGTCCGATCGGGGCCCGAAATTGGGGGTTTCCGGTCGGTGGCTGGCCGACGCTCGCCAGCTCACCGTCGATGCCCGGTACCAACACCCGGATCAGTTTGAGATAGCCGGGGGAGCGGTTATAGATTGGCAGGGCCCGCAACCCCGGCTAATGTCGACCTTTGGCCGCCTCACGGTTGAATCGCTGGCAGCGACTTATCAGGGTTATCTGCAACCCTGGCTGATTAACACTCTGGGCGGGAATCTCCAGGCCGGCGGCCAGCTCAGTGCACGTTTTGCCTACACCGGGGAACAGGGGCTCACCTCTCTCGGACTGGAATTAAGTGATGTGAGCGTCGTCGATCAGCAATCACGATTTTCCATTACCGGACTATCGGCAAGCCTGCCGTGGAGGGGTAAAAACCGGCCAGGCAACGGGCAGATGAGGTGGGATGAACTGCGGTTATATCGTCTTCCCGTCGGTTCTGGTAGCAGCGATCTGCGTTTCGATCAGTCACGGCTTGAATTCGATATTTCACCACTGGCGCTGTTTGATGGTGAGTTTTCCGCCGGCAAGGTCGCGATCCAGGGACTAGGGACCGACGAACTAGCGATCACTCTGGGGGGCGAGTTAAAGCCGGTGAGTCTGCCACTGATAACGGCGGCTCTCGGCTGGCCGAAAATGGTCGGCTCCCTGTCAGCTAAAATCCCGGCGATTCATTATTCCCGTAGCCGAATTGAGCTGGAAGGCGGGGTCGCAATCAACGTTTTTGACGGTGAACTGGCGATGTCGAACCTGGTGATTGAAGATGTGTTCGGCCTGGTGCCCAGACTTTCCGCTGACCTTCGGGGAGATAATCTGGATCTGGCGCTGCTCACGCACACCTTCGATTTCGGCACCATTACGGGTCGAGTCAGTGGTCAGGTGCAGGGGTTAGAGCTGGAGGCGTGGCAACCGGTGGCATTTGATGGCTGGCTGCAAACTCCGGCGGGTGACACTGGTCGCCACCGAATCAGCCAGCGGGCGCTCGACTCCCTCTCATCCATTGGTGGAATTAGTGGGGCCCTGCAATCAACCCTGTTGCGGTTTTTCGATGATTTTAGTTATCGCCGGCTGGGTATTGGCTGCCGGTTGGCCAACGGCGTTTGTACCATGCGCGGTATTGCTGATAATGGCCCGAATAAGAAAGATAGCTACTATATTGTAGAGGGCGGCGGCTGGTGGCCGCGTATCGATCTGGTCGGTTATAACCGGCGGGTTAACTGGTCGGTACTCATCCAGCGGTTGACTGCCGCTACCGCTGTCGATGACATAGAAATCCGTTAAGCTGCTGTTCAGATAGCGGCTGTTAATAATGGCTTCGGCGCTTTCTCACAGGAGATAACCAATGATTGCCCGACCACTGGCCCTCTGGCCCGCGTATTTGTTAGTGACCGCCTGCGTGACGATCAATATCTATTTTCCTGCCGCCGCGGCGGAAAAAGCGGCGGATGTGATCATTAAGGACATAATAGATAGCCGCGCGGCGACGCCAGCCCCTGAACCTGAGGCAAAGCTGGAGCGTGCCCCGCCGGCCTGGTTCGGTTACGCCAGACCGGTGATCGACTGGCTGGTGCCCCCGGCGCAGGCAGCGGCGGCCGATTTAAATGTACAGTCCGCCGCCATCGGCAAAATTCGCGCGTCGATGAAACAGCGTTTCGGCCAGTTGAAACCCCATTTCGATTCCGGCGCGATTGGTTTTGCTGCCGATGGACGGGTGGCGCTGCGCGACGTTTCAACCCTGCCCCTGGCGCAGCGGGCGAAACTTAATGGTCTGATTGCAGCGGAGAACCGTGATCGGGATGCCCTTTATAAAGAGATTGCCCGCGCCAACGATCACCCTGACTGGGAGACGCAGATACGTTCCACCTTTGCCGCTCGCTGGGCCAGCAATGCGTCGGCCGGCTGGTGGTACGAGGACTCAACGGGCTGGCATCAAAAATGAGTGGGTTGTTAACCACCACTGAGCATGAGCAACTGGCTAGCAGGCTCTATCAGGCTACCTCCCTGGGAGAGGCGTTAACGCCTCTCAGTAATGACTACCCGCAGATGGAGAGCGCGGATAGTTATGCCATACAGGCCCGGTTAGTGGCTAAGCAGGGATCCTCAACGGTGGGTTATAAACTGGGTTTTACCAGTGCTGCCATGCGCGATCAGATGGGGGTGGATGAACCCAATTACGGGGTTCTGCTGGCTGCGACCCAAGCAACCACTGAAGTGAGTTTCAGCCGTTTCATTCATCCATTAATCGAGCCAGAAATAGCCATCGTTACCGGACGGGAACTGGCGGGAGGCAACGTCAGCCTGGAAGTGATTGGCGCTGGCGTCGCGCGTTATTATCCGGCATTGGAAATCGTCGACTCCCGGTTCCAGAATTACCAGTTTCAGGCCGTGGACAATATTGCGGATAACAGCTCTGCGGCCGGCTATTGTCTGGGTGATGGGGTGGCGGCGGCGCGACTGGCCGGGTGCGAAGAAGTTGTCTGTAACCTGTCAAAAAACAGTGAACCCATTGCCACAGGCCGAGGCAGCGATGCCCTTGGCGGTCCCTGGCGTGCTTTGCAGTGGTTAGTTCACAAACTTGCTGAAGCTGGCAAGTCATTACCCGCCGGTAGTCTGGTGCTTACCGGTGGACTGAGTCGGGCTCAGCCAGCAGGGCCTGGCGATGAGTTTCGGGCCGAATTTTCAGATGGACTAGGGGAGGTTGTCCTGCGGTTCATTGATTGATCTATCTTTAGATTTACAGGAGGTAATAACGATGAAAAGCCGTTTCTTGAGTGCCGCCGCATTACTGGCGTTAACCGCCACTGCCGGGGCTGCCGTCGTCTCCGAATCAGTCTCCTACCAGCATGGAGACACTCAGCTTGAAGGGCATATTTATTACGACGACGCGAGCAGCGAAAAGCGGCCCGGTGTTTTGGTGGTGCACGAATGGTGGGGGCTGGATGACTACGCTAAAACTCGTGCCAGCATGCTGGCAGAACTGGGCTATGTTGCCTTTGCTGCGGATATGTACGGCAAAGGTAAAGTGACCGAACACCCTGATCAGGCTAAAGAGTGGATGATGGTGAACGCCACCAACGTTCCGGCCTGGCGAGAGCGGGCAGGGCTTGCTTTGCAGCAACTTAAACAGCATCCAATGACCGATATGAATAAAACCGCCGCCATTGGCTACTGCTTTGGCGGTGCCACGGTGGTGGAGCTGGCCTATAGCGGTGCAGACCTGGACGGGGTTGCCAGTTTTCACGGCTCCCTGCCCTTACCGATTGAGGGAGAAACGCCGGACCTGAAGGCATCACTGCTGCTGTTGCACGGCAATTCCGACCCGTTTGTTGAAAAAGCCCACGTAGAAAAGTTCAGGGAGAGCCTTACCGCGCTGGAAGCAGACTGGGAAATGGTCGAATACGGCGGTGCGTTACATAGCTTTACCAATCCCGCTGCCGACCAGCACGGTATGCCAGCACTTAAATATGATGCCGCCGCCGATCGGCGGTCATGGGCGCGGTTGCAACAGTTTTTTGCGGAAATATTTGCAGACTAAACTTGGCGGGGTGACGGCCTGGATGCCGATCACTCGAGCTGTGAGAGGAGAGCATGAGCGATAAACCGATCATTGTGGTGGCTATTGGTGACCCCGGCGGTATTGGCCCGGAAATACTCTGTAAAGTCATTGCCGGGGGTGAGATTCAGCCCCAGGTGATACCGGTTGCTGTGGGTTCTATCGAGGCGCTGGAGATGGCAAACGATGTTGCCGGCAGCGGGCTTTCGTTTCGCAAGGTCGCGTCGGCCAGTGAAGCGCTGGGAGAGCCCGGTTGTCTGGATGTTATCGACAGTGGCCACCTGCCAGCGGGGAGCATCACCATGGGTGAAGCCACGGCCATTAGCGGCAAAGCGCAGATGGCCTGGATTACCGAGGCCGATGCCATTTGTCGAAGTGGTGAGGCAACGGGGTTTGTGATGGGAGTAATTAATACCACCGCGCTGGAGATGGCCGGCGGCTGGGAACCCATTGAAGCCCTGGTTGAACCGACTCCGTATCAGAGTTACCTGCTGGTGATTACCGGGCCACTGCGGGTCATGCATCTGGTGCATCACCGTAACGTGCGTGAAGTTTGTGACCTGATTCATAAAGATCTGGTTCTGCACGCCCTGGAGATGACCCATGAAAGTTTCGAGGCATGGGGAATTAAATCGCCGCGCATTGCCGTTTCCGGCTGGAACCCCCACGCCCACGGTCCCGAGGATCAGGCAGAAATCGAGCCGGGCGTAGCACTGGCCAAGGCCAAAGGGATTAATGTCACCGGGCCGATTTCCCCGGATACCGTCTACCGGCAGAATATCGAAGGTCAGTATGACGCGGTGCTTGCCATGTCCCATGATCAGGGCCATATTGCTATCAAAACCTGGGGCTTTCTCGGCAATTGTTCGGTGACGCTGGGCATGCCTTATATTTCCACTTCGGTGGCCCACGGCACCGCCTATGACATTGCCGGTAAAGGGATTGCCAAACCTGACAATATGCTGGAGGCGATGAAACTCACCGCCAGCCTGGCGAACGGTAACGGTTTCTTACCGCTGCCCGTTGACCCGAATACAGCGGTAGCTTAATGCCGAAACTGACTTAAAAAATTATAAACAGCGTTTGGTCCGGAGTAGTAAACAGGAGGAGAGAAGATGCATGACATGCTTATTCACGGAGTAACCATTGTCGACGGAACGGGCGCCGAGCCTTTTACCGGCGACGTTGCCATTGACGGTGATCAGATAGCTAGCATCAGTCGTAACCGCTCGGGACTCAACGCTCGGCAAAAAATTAATGCGGATGGCCTGATTCTTACCCCCGGCATTATCGATCCCCATACCCACTACGATGCCCAGGTCTGCTGGGATGGTCTGCTCACTTCCTCCCCGGAGCACGGTGTAACCACCGTGATTACCGGTAACTGTGGCGTGGGTCTGGCACCCGCCCGGCCCGATTTGCACGAAGTATTGATTGGCGATCTGGTTAACGTGGAAGGCATCCCCTACGAAGTGCTCAAAAAGGGCATTGACTGGCGCTGGGAGAGCTTTGGCGAATACCTGGACGCGATGGATGACAATGGCCTTGGAATTAACGTCGCGGCTCTGGCGGCGATTACCCCCATTCGCCACCTGATTATGGGCGAGGCGGCCCGCCAGCGCGGCGCAACGGATGATGAAGCTGCCCAGATTGGTGCTGAATTTGGTCGTGCCATGGCCGCGGGTGCCTTTGGTTTTTCCACCACCGTGCTCGGTATTCATGTTGGTTATGAGGGCGAGCCGCTGGCCTGCCGTAATGCGGGCAACAACGAATATCAGGCGCTTTGCGGGGTGTTAAAAGAACTCGACCGGGGCGCGATTCAGTTAACTGTGACACCAACCGACACCCTCAACCAGGATCAGCGAGAATTTCTCAAAATGCTGGTTGATGAGAGTACCCGGCCGGTGACCTGGGTGGGGAGTTTCAATACCCCGGGAAATTATGAGTCCTATCTGGGTAAGCTGGCGGCGGTTGAAGACCTGATCAGCCGGGACAAGCTAGTACCAATGACGACCTGTCATCCGATCAAGTTCCAGTTCCATATGCGCAATCCCTTTATATTGGGACTGTTTGAGGCGATGCGGCCAGTCATGGCAATGGAGCTGGAGCAGAAAATTGAGCAGTATCGCAATCAGGAATTTCGTCAGAAGTTTGCTGCTGACGTCGAAAAAAACGAAGCCCTGGGTGGTGATTTCTGGCATCGCGTGCGGCTCATTGATGGCGAGCGTGAACAGACCCTGCGCCTAGCTGAAGGTAAAAAAACCATCGCTCAAATGGCGGCAGATTCCGGCAAACAGCCGGTCGATGTCATGTTCGAAATAGCCTTTGACGATGACCTGGGTGCCATTTTCGAACTGGTGACTCTCAACCACGACCCCGGCGAAGTCATCCCGCTGATTAATGATGATCGCTTGATTATTGGCCTGTCCGATGCCGGTGCCCACGTCGATATGATGTGCGATGCCGGTTTTGGCACCTACATGCTTAGCAAATGGGTGCGTGAAGAGAAAGTGCTTACCGTTCAGGATGCAATTCGGCGAATCACCTCGGAACAGGCGGAGTTTTTCGGTATCGCCCGCCGCGGCGTAATTGCCGAGGGAAACTTTGCCGATCTTGCTCTATTCGATCTCACCCGCGTAAAACCGCTGGAATCGGAAAAGTCCTTTGACTTACCCGGCGGCGGTAAACGCTGGGTACAGCATGCAGAAGGAGTACATGGTACTTTTGTTAACGGCGAGATGCTCTACCAAGACGGTATTTATCAGGGGGGAATGCCAGGTCGGGCGCTGCGTAGTTACGATAGTTAGTCGATCTCGGTAGCGGAAGGGCATCAATGCGGGAAATCACCGGTATTAATCACGTTGGACTGCGGGTCAGCGACCTGGATCAGACCCGGATTTTTTACGAAAAGCTCGGGTTTGAATTCCTCGTCGGGCCAATTGGTCCGGAGCCAGTGGCGATCATGGAGCATCCCTCCGGCGTGAATATTAATTTCATTCTTAATGCCAACGTTGATCTCAGTCTCAATGGCAATATTCTTATGGATGTGGCCGAGAAACATCCCGGCTACACCCATTTAGCCCTTAATGTTGCCGATCTGGATGCGGTGGTCAAGCAGCTTGCCGAGACTGGTATCTCCCTGTCGGGGAGGTTGGATTTCGGTGATGCTCAGGCGGTCTTCATCCGAGACCCAGACCTCAATGTGATTGAGTTTCACCAGTCTAAAAATTAGCCGATAAGCCTTTGCCCCGGCGATCGGCTGGTTTTTTTCCTGGATTAGTAAGTGGAACTTGTTGGCCAGGATCTGGGCCCAGATTACCCGGGCACCAGTACCGCTTTCACCGTTTCCTGAGCCGCTACGGCTTCCAGCGCCTGTTGACTCTGCTCGACGGTAAACCGATGGGTAATCGCTTCTGCCATGGGTAACCTTGACTGCTGCATCTGCGCTACCTGGATCGCCTGGTAGAGGTGCCTGGGTCCTGCCAGGGCAGTGCCAATAATCTGCAGATTGCCGTTGTTGATCAGCCGTGGTTCCACCGCGACCGTGCCCGGCGCAGACCAGAGACCAACAATCAGGTAGCGGCCGGAGGGTGCCACCAATTGCAGGCCTTCGCTGAAGGCTTCAAGTACCCCAGCGGCTTCGATCACCACCTCAGCACCGCGGCCGTTGGTGAGTTCACGTACCCGCTCGGTACGCTCGGCCACGCTGGTGATCTGGGTTATGTCGATGGTGTGATCGGCACCGAGTTTACGGGCCATTTCCAGGCGTGGGGCAGGTGCGCCAATCATGATTACCTGATGGGCACCGGCGAGGTGAGCGAGCATGGTTGCGGCGAGACCCACCGGGCCAGAACCCTGCACAACAACCGTTTGGCCCGCCTGAATGCCACCGAGCCTTTCCATGCCCTGGAGCATGGTCGGCATCGCGCAACCAAAGGCGATGACCGCCTCAGATGAAGTGTCATCGGGCAGTTTGTAGAAGGGTAGTCCGGCACCCAGGGTGATCACTTCGCTATAGGTAGAAGGCGTCGGGGCGTTGGCGTCGCCAAACAGGGAAGCGAAGGCGTTTTCGCACATGGAGACGTCGTTGAGAATGGTGCAGGGGTAGCAATGATTACAGGGTGTGACCGGCTGCCAGTAGACCCGATCGCCGATGGCAATGGGCGATCCGGCGGAATCGGTGGCGAGACCCTCGCCCAGCTCTTCGATAATGCCGATGCCTTCGTGGCCGAGGACCACCGGGCCGGGAAGCGGCACCTCGCCATGCCAGAAGTGCACATCAGTACCACAGACGCCGCCGAATTCCAGTTTCAGTACCGCCTCGCCTGGTCCTGCGCCAGGGCTTTCTCGTTCCCAAATTTCGATTGGTTGATTGGCGCCGGTGAGTACTGCCCTTTTGCCGGTCCTGCTGGTCATGGTCCCTCTCCCTTTGAAAATTTGCTCAGTTTTTCGGTCTATTAGTTACTGGCTATACAACTTCAATAATTGACGATTCTAGCAACTGTTTGAACCCGGTTTTTACCCCGGCCACAATTGAATCAGATGCGCCGATATCCACTAACTGTTCGATGATCTGATTAACGCTATTTTTGCCGTCGATCTGCTGTAACAGGGGGGCAAAGCCATCGTTTAATTCAAGGGTGACCTGGCCGACCTGGGTTTCGCAGGGGGTTATTTTGCTGAAGTAGGCGCGGCTGATAAACAGGCTGGGCTGTTTAGTGTTTAGGGCGGTTTTTATTTTAGGTTGAGTGAGAGGGTTTTTACTCAGGTGTGCCCAGAGCTGGATGCTATCAACCGGGCAAAGTTGTTCTTTTATTACCGTGTAGGGTTGGGGTAGCAGGGTGGCAGCTACCTGGGCAGCTAGTGTGATTGGCCTGTCAATCCAGTAGCTGTCGGTCATCTTGGTATCAGGAATCCGGGTGTTTTCTGCGGATGTTTGATCGGCGGGGGGCTGCTTTTTCAGGATTGCGCTGGTCCAGGTTAGTCCAAGTTCAGTTGCCAACGAGGCTCCCAGCATTACCTGAAGTGTCGGGTCGCAATCAGCGACTAGTTCCTCGAGCTGTTCCTGCAGCTGGAGTCCAAACTGAGTCGCTCTGTCTTCTGGCAGCTGGAGCATGGTTTGGCGATTAACCAGCTTTCGCAGAAGCTCCATGCCATTGCTCAGGGATGAGACCAGGCTAAAGGTGAGGGGGAACTGGCGGCAGAGATGGACCAGTATCTGGTCGGCGCGAAGGGCGACGTCGACCATTAACCCTTCAGGACGGATCCGTTTGAAATCTGCCCGTTCTGTAGCGGTTAATTGATAGTCGGACAGCGCAGCGGCGGAGCGGGCACAAAAATCGTCTCTTAGCGGTTGGTCAAACAGCAGATCAAACAGGGCCCGTTCCTGCTCGGCGAAACTCATGGCTTATCGATCTCATCGAGCCTGGCGACCAGAGCGTTAGCGCTGCTATGTTGGCGTACCAGCTGGCGGATTTTCTCCAGCGTGTGGCGAACGGTCTGTTCGTCCATGCCTTCGCACTCGTAGCAAACGGCTTTCAAGTTAGGCAATAGCGGGAGCAGGGCGATGAACATCTGCCAGGTCTGGTCAAGAATGGCTGACTCGTGGGCATCAATATAAATGGGAGTAGCGTCACCCTGCTCAAGACGACCCCCGGCGATGTGAACCTCGATCACCCGTTCACAGGGTAGCGCGGCCAGGGCATCCAACACTCGGGCTCCGCTGGCCATCTCATAGGAAACCAGATGGCCCATGTCCAGCAACAGGGCGCAATCAGTGGCGATAGCTAGCTCGCCAAAAAATTCGAACAGAGGGATGTCGCCGACAATGAAAGTAACGGGCGGTGGTTCAATGGCGACGGTGGCAGGTATGGTGGCCTGTACTTCCTGGATACGGGTGATGGCCAGCTGGAGGGAGTTTTGGTTGAAAATGGGAGGCAAAAAATTGCCGAGTTGGGTGGCGTAACCCGCTCCACCTTGCCAGAAGCAATAGGCCAGATCCTGGGCGAACCAGGGTGATTGGACTGTTTCGATATGGTGCGCGGTCTGTTCCAGCCAGGCGCTTGAGTTGGCGAAAGAGCCGCAAAAATTAATGTATGCGGGGTGAAAGAGAACGGTTGTGCCGGTTGCAGTGATTTGCGAGATTTCCTCGATTACCGACTCAACCCCTACCTGGCCTGCATATTCGATAAAACTGGGGCCGCCGATTGTTCCAGCTAGCTGGACTGGATCCGGGTCCGCTGACAGGCTCAGGCTTGCCCCTACTCCAAGCGTGGGTAACTCCTTGATCTGGCTGTTCATACGGTTAGCAATTATCCACGGTGTTACCGACCCGGGGTAACGGGTCGGCGCACTTTTTTACGCCTGAATCCTGGTAGCCGCTAGAGGCTAGAAAAACCAGCGTCAGCTTTCCAGTCTGAACCCTATCTTTACGGTGACCTGCCAGTGAGCCACCTCGCCATCGGCAATGTGACCCCGGCTTTCCACCACCTCGAACCAGTCGAGGTTGCGGACTGATTTATGGGCCTCTTTTACCGCGTTGCGGATGGCGTCGTCAGAACTCACGGTGGAAGAGCCTACCAGTTCAAGTTTTTTATAGATGTGGTCAGACATTTGTCGTCTCCTGAGTATTGATAAGGGTAATCAGGGTTGTCCTTTGTTGTTTCGCCCAGTGTCATTGTGCCAAGAATATGGTTAGGTCATGGTACTCCTGCAGTAGGCGTTATTTTGTTGATAAGCGTCAAAAGGGGGGTGGAGTTCTTTTGGGGGCCTAGGTCTCCTCGCGGAAACTGGCGATCTCCTCAAAGTGATGCCGACATTCTGGTTTTGGTGGCGGTTTTCCTATCCGCAATCAGAAAAGTTATTGATACGCTTGGTGTGTCAATGAATCGTGTAGAGTTAACCTGATGATCTAGCCTGACGAATGATTGGGCGATTGATTAGGGAAAGCAGTCAGGAGGAAATAATGAACGCACCGCATACAGAAGAAATGCCCTTATTAAAATGGCCAGTTGAGGGAGAAACTCGCGCCCCCTACCAGGTCTATCTAGATCCGGCGATTTTTGATCAGGAGCAGGAACGCATTTTCCGCGGCCCCGCCTGGTCGTTTTTGGGGCTGGATGTTGAAGTACCCAATCCTGGCGATTACAAATCCACCTTTGTCGGCGATACCCCGGTGGTGCTTAGCCGTGATGCCGACGGCAAATTACATGCATTTGTTAACCGCTGTGCTCACCGTGGTGCGCTGGTTTGTCGTGAATTGCGCGGCAACACGGATGTGCATACCTGCGTTTATCACCAGTGGGCTTTTGACCACGCGGGTGATTTGATTGGCGTGCCATTTCGCCGGGGCCTGGGCGGTAAAGGCGGTTACCCAAAGGATTTTGACATGGCTGAACACGGCCTGCAGAAGCTGCGAGTGGACCAGGTGCAGAGCATGGTATTTGCTACCTTCGATGCCGAGGCGCCCTCGCTGCAGGAGTTTCTCGGTGACGAGATGTGCGGCAATATCAAACGGGTCATGCATAAGCCGATCAAGGTGATTGGCCATGCGCGTCAGTATTTCAATGGTAACTGGAAGCTCTACTCCGAAAACGCCCGCGATAGTTATCACGGCGGCCTGTTGCATCTGTTTTATCCCACCTTCGGCATCTATCGGCAGGGTCAAACCGGGTCGGTCCATGTTGACGATAGCGGCATGCATCTGCTGTTACAGGTGCATGAGCCTGACGAAGGTCAGAGTATGGAGGCCTATCAGAAAGCCAGTTCGCGAAAGGCCGAAGAGGGGGCAACCCTGGCTGATCCACGGTTGCTTGAATACCGTAAGGAAATGGGCGACAAAACCATGCTCACCATTCAGACTCTGTTCCCCAGCGTGGTGGTGCAGCAGATTTCAAATACCCTGGCGGTGAGGCAGATATTGCCGAAAGCGTTCGATCAGACTGAGCTAGTCTGGACCTTTTACACTTTTGAAGATGATGACGAGGAGATGGTCGAACACCGCATGCGGCAGATCAACATGGTCGGTCCGGCCGGGTTTATCTCCATGGAAGATGGCGAGGCGGTGAACATCTGCCAGCAGGGGATTGCCCGTGACGGCGATAAATCTTCTTTCATCGAAATGGGCGGCACCGGTACCGGTAGTCTCGACTACATGGGTTTTGACGAGAATCCGATCCGCGGATTCTGGAAGGGCTATCGACAACTGATGGGCTTTTAGCAAAAGCGCCGTCTAGATTCTATGCTGGGGTCGTTGAAAAAAAGCGGAAACCACTTTTAAAGTGCTTTTAGTAACCGGTTACCGTAGCGCTGAAAAAGTGGTTAAAACTCGGCCACAATGCTTAGAGCGATGCGGTTTTCGACCGCATCTACCGACGCCAGGTTTGAATGGGTGTTGGTGTGTTCGAAGTTCAGTTTCGCGCTGAGGGTTTCGCGCAACGGTTTAATCAGATCGATGCTGATCAAATCCTGCTCGTCATTACGACTGTCGCTGATGCTGGCGGTGACATTGTCGTAGTCGCGCCAGAAGTGCTCATAGTTGGCTTGCAGTTTCAGATCACTCACAGGTAGCGGCGTCGACAGGCCTAGTCTCAGGTAAACACCATCATAGTCGAGCTCGGAATCGAGGGTGTTTTCATCTTCAAGGCGTAGTCCGAAAGAGAGGTAACTCAGCCCTTCCATGAAAAAGTAGTAGTTATCGACGCCGATTCCATGTTGTCTGGCGTCGCGGGTTGTGGAAGCGAAGTCTTTATCCTGGTAGGAATAGCTGAGCCGAACGTATTGGTTGTCGGACCACCCGAAACCGAGTGAGGGTGTCAGGCTGTGATATTTGTACAAGCTTGTGCGACCGAGGAGTATCTTGGAAAAGCTGTAATCCAGGCCGACATCAAAGGCATCCACTTCCCAGGAACTGAGCGCCGAGAGGGTGTGGATCTGCAGATCGAAATCCTCTATGTGCTCGTGCAGGGTCTGGTAAAAGTCGTAAGTCAGTTCAAGTTCCCGACCCTTTTCTTCTAACAGCATGTAGCTGGTCGACAAATCCATAAAAAAAGCGTTGTCGGATTTGCCGGTGGTGCGGTCCAGCGATGACACGGAGATGTTGTCGTCGTGTTCGAAACCGGTTTCCACAGAAAGGGACAGCTTTTCATGATCAAAAGCCGCCCCTAACTCCGCTGCCACCGCCAGGGGGCAAGCCCCCATGACAAATATGACGGCGGCAGTGCTGGCCCATTTTTTTCCTGCTGTGTACATAGAAGTCACTTCAGAATTTTCCTTAATATCATTTAGGAGTTGTTTTTCGCGGCTTTTTTAGCGGCACCTTTTGCGGCTTTTTTGGCAGTGCCTCTCGCTACCTGCCTGGCTACATCCTTAGCGGCCTGCTTTGCTGCACCCTTTGCAGCCTGTTTCGCTGCACCCTTTGCAGCCTGTTTCGCTGCACCCTTTGCAGCCTGTTTCGCTGCACCTTGAGCGCTCTCTTTAGCTGCGGATTTAGCCGAAGCCTTAGCTTCCTGTTTGGCTAGTTGTCCCGCTTCGGTGGATGGTGAGTTGGCGAAACGGTCGATGTGTTCCGCGAACTTGGCCTTCTGGGTTTCACCTCTCTCTTCCATGCGGGTGGCGTGATCGAGAAATTTTTCGTTGCCGGTTTCCTCATATTTCGAAGTGAACCGATCAGCTTTTTGCAAAAAGCGGGCCTCTTGTTCAAAAGATTGTGTGAAGGCATTGATTTGCAGGTTGTTGTACTCGCCGTCAATTACTTGTTGCAGGTCCTCGGTATCGATATCGACCAGCAATTTTCCATCGGCTGCGTTGTTGAGAGAGCGATTCAGCGCTATCACCTGCTCCTCGCTGAGCTCTCCGACTAGCTCCTCTGTAGCGGCGATCTCAGCGGCTACGTCTCCTTGCAGCGTTGCCAGTTGTTCTTCGGCATCCTCCGCTGCCTGGAGTTCCAGGTTCGCGTCTTCCAGCGCAAGGTTCGCATCGTCTACTGCCTGTTGCGCTGCGGCAATGTCCTCCTCAGTCGCATCGTCGGCAAGATCTTCCTGGGCTGCAATAGCTTCATTGACTGTGGTTGCTGCGTCGGTGACGGCCTGTTCTGCTTCGGTCAGGTCGGGGGCATCTTCGGTGGCCGCATCCAGTACTGCCTGGTCATCTGCCGTGAGGGTCTGAACTAATAACTCGGTGCCAGCAAATTTCTGAAGGTCACTTTCGGTCGCGTCTTCTTCGGAAAATACAGGGGAGGCGACGGCCATGGAAAGGACTAATGAGGACAGCGTCGATTTATTAAACATTGTAGATTCTCCAGGTTTCAAACTTCACTAACAGATCTGAGCCCAAACCTTGTTTGAGTAGTCTGCTGCTTCGGGATGCTTGTTTTTCAATCGCAGCGGACTCTATCAGAGAATCTTGTTTTCCCGAGAGACAAAGAATGAAAACCAGATGAGTGGTGTTGTTTGTCCGACGAACGGATATACATTCGGTGACAATGCAATCAGAGACTCCAATGATTACGTTGAAGCGGGTGTCGCCAAAAGCTTCGGTAGAGTACTTCCTATATGTAGACGCTGCTTTAATTAGCCGTTTACCGTGATTTTCGATGAGAATCCGATTCGGGGTTTCTCGGAGGGCTACTGACAACTGATAGGACTTTAGCCCGCTATATAAATAAAGACCCCCGCCATGGCGGGGGTCTTTTTGAGGATGATTACGGGGTCTGTTTTACTTCTTGAGCACAAAACCCTCGTAGCCCTCTTCGGCCACACCCGTCAGGCGCTGAAAAAACAGTGGTCCCCCCAGGTGGACCGCCAACTGGCGGTGCTTGCCAGGGATGTTTGCCCCCGTGTACCAGGAGTCGGTGAGTGGGAACAGGGTCTCGTTGGCAATCTCCAGTACCTCTTGTCCCCAGGCTTTTTCAACTCCTGCGGCTGGCTCAATGGTGCCCAGGTTCTCCTTACGTAGGTGACCGATGCAGTCGCGAATCCACTCGGCTTCCAGCTCGGCCCCCAGGGGCATGTTGTAGAGCACGGATGGGGTTTCCGGGCCGTGGATCATAAACAGGTTGGGAAATTGCGGAATGGTCATGCCGAGGTAGGTGTTGTAGCGTGAGGCCCACTCTTCGTTAAGACTAATGCCGTTACGGCCTTTCGGATTCAGCCGCTGCATTGCGCCGGTAACCGCATCGTAGCCCGTAGCCAGTATCAGAATATCGAGCGGGTGCTCATCGCCGCTGGCGGTAATGACTCCCGTAGCAGTAATGCGTTCGATGGGGTCTGTCTTAAGGTCAACCAGGGTGACGTTGTCGCGGTTATAGGTCTCGTGATACCCAGTGTCGAGAATCAGCCGCTTGGTGCCGATATAGTAATCCGGTAACAGCTTCTCGGCGGTGGCCGGGTCCTTGACCGTGGCGCGGATTTTGGAGCGGACAAACTCGGCGAGGGTATAGTTGGCATCTTTGTTGGTCAAAATATCGCCGTAGCTATTAAAGGCAATGGCGAAACCACCTTTCTGCCAAAGTGATTCGTACAGCTCGTTACGTTCGGCTTCGCTGTCTTCCAGCGCCGATCGTTCCCCCGCAGCGATGGGGGCACCAAACGGGGAGGCAACCATCTGGTCCCGAATCTCGGGCCAGTTCTCTTTGGTGTGCTTCAGAAACTCTTCATCAAGCAGGTGGTTTCTTGCAGGAATGGTGTATTGCGGCGTGCGCTGGAAAACCGTTAGCTGATCTGCTTCACGAGCGATGACGGGAATCGATTGAACTCCGGATGAACCAGTGCCAATCACGCCAACCCGTTTACCCGAAAAATCAACTCCGCTACTGGGCCAGCGCCCGGTGTGATAGACCTCCCCCGTAAAGTCATCGAAACCGGGAATATCCGGTTTGTGGGCGGCTGACAGGGTGCCGACTGCGCAGATGATGAACTGGGCAGAGACGGACTCTCCCTGGTCAGTTTCGATAATCCAGCGCTGAGTCGTTTCATTAAAGTGGGCGTCAGTGACCCAGGTATCTAACTGGATATCCCGGCGTAAGTCGAGCTGGTCGGCAACGTAATCCATGTAAGCCAGCACGCTTTTCTGGTCAGGTTGTGACTCCGGCCAGTCCCAGCCTTTAACCAGGTCCTCGGAGAAGGTGTAGCAGTAATAGGGACCTCCGGGGAAGTCCACCCGGGCACCGGGGTAGCCGTTCCAGCGCCAGACCCCGCCAACGCCGTCGGCAGCATCGTAGACCCGGGTCTTCAGCCCCATTTCGCGTAGCAGATGCAGCGCGTACATGCCGCCAAATCCGGCGCCGATGACAATGACATCCAGCTCAGATGACGACGCCTGTGTAGCGGTTGCTTCCATGGTAGATCCCTCCTCCTGTTTCGCGTTTGCTCGCTAGCAAACATTCCTCGATTTTACCGCCTCAACTGACAGTAGAACTCGATATTAATCCTGTATTTTCGGGTTCCTACAATTACCCGCCCGTTACGAAGGCTTCATCGCCCGTTAAGGTCGTTTAAATTATCGACGCCGAACAGTCACTAGGATGAAGACGGATAAAGCGTTGGCCGAAAAGCCCTCTGGAATTTAGACGTTAATGATGGCTCTGGGTAGTGAGGCCGGGCATTTGGCCCGGGTCTGCCGGTGGCGGCAGACCCGGGAGCCGCAGAGCCGTCTGGTTGTAGGTGCTGAATCGGGTTACGAATTCGGCAGTCACTTATTTACCGACATAATTGGGGCGGCGTTTCTCGTTAAAGGCATTGACCCCTTCCTGATGATCGAGGGTCATGTTGGTAACACTCTCCCAGGCAATCGAGGTTTCCAGCACGCCAGCAACCAGCTGCTTAAGGGCGACGTTGACCGAGACTTTGGTCAGGTTGATGGCCTGCAGGGCGCCGCGACCAAGACGTTCAGCAAATTTTTGCACCGCTGCATCCAGCTCATCGTCGGGTACCGCGTAATTGATCAATCCCATATCCGCGCAGCGTTGCGCGGGCAGCAACTCGCCAGTCATTAAAAATTCCTTGGCGCGGGCAAATCCAATCAGCTGGGGCCAGATCACCGCACCGCCATCCCCGGCAACAAAACCGACATTGACGTGGGGGTCGCCAATCACCGCAGACTCACCGGCAAAAATAACGTCGCTGAATAACGCCATGGTTGCGCCCAGGCCTGCGCAGGGGCCATTGACCTTGGCGATCAGTGGTTTTTCCAGGTCAAGAATACTGTTAACGATGCGTTTACCTTCCTGCACCGTGCGCCGCCAGATTCCCTGATCATCAATCATGGTCTGCATCCAGGCGGTATCACCGCCAGCGCTGAAAGCCCGACCGGCACCGGTAAAAATAATGATGTCGGCGTCTTCATCCAGATTAACGTCGTAGAAAATTTCCGAAAGTTCCTTGTGCAGCACCGCATTGGTAGCGTTTAGCACTTCTGGCCGGTTCATGGTGATGGTGAGAATTCGACCTTCCCGAGTGACGGCGATGGTTTCGTAGTGATCGTATGAACGCATGGGTAAAGCTCCTTGAGTTAGTTAATCGTTAGGGGTGGCAGGGGGTAGTCACTGGCTAATTTGGAAGCTCAGTAATTTCCATGATCTGGGTAAATTCACTATTCCGTAAATCACGCTTCAGCACTTTTCCAAATGCGCTCCGTGGCAGGGCATCGACCATCATCAGACGCCTCGGGATTTTGAAACCGGCCAGCGATTCACGGCAGAGAGCCACAATTTCTGCGGCCAGATTGCTGTCTGACAGCGGTCCCGGTCGGCGAACAATTGCGACACAGACCACTTCGCCCCAGGTTGGATCGGTCCGACCAAACACGCCACATTCGACGACATCTGCGTGTCGGGCGACCACTCCTTCGACTTCGGCCGAGGTGACATTTTCGCCGCCGCTTATGACTACATCCTTAATCCGGTCGAGTATTTCCAGACGACCCTCTGCGTCAAGACGGCCAACGTCGCCGGTGTGCATCCAGGACACACCGTCAGGGTCGTCCGCCAGTGGCCGAAAGGCCTGCTCAGTGGCAGTCGGGTTGTTGTAATAGCTGCCCAGAGCCAAAGTGCGGGCGACCACCTCGCCAGTTTCTCCCTGGGGCAAAGGGTTCCCGGCTTCGTCAATAATCTTGACTCTCGCCACCATGGCCGGGTAGCCACAGCCGGTCGGGTGACCCAGAAAATCATCCGGCTCCTGGAGGGTAATGGAAAAGGTTTCGGTCATGCCGTAGCCGGTCATTAATTCGGCCTCAGGAAAAATCTCAACCATTTTTCGGCGTTGCGCCTCAAAGGTAGGTGCGGAGGCCATTCCAATACGGCGTATTTCTGTTACCGGCTCGCCATCCCAGGCGGCGTAGAGCGGTTCGATCATCGCTGGCACCATGAACAGGTAGCCAATCCCACCCTGGCGCACCCGTTCCAGTAAAAACTCCGGTGAGAACATCGGTGTGGGTGGAAAGATGACGGTGCCGGATTGCCAGAGAATCGGCAGTACCGCCCAGCCGAGGCCAGCGATGTGGTAGGTCGGTGCAAAGGAGATGGTGTTTTCACCGCGCCTGATCGCGAGTTGAGCGATAACCCCGAGGATATCCATCATAAAGCCGCCATGGGTCCACACCACCGCCTTGGAGCCCCCGGTGGTGCCGCCGGTCATGCCTAATGCAAAGGAGTCCTCCCAGCGAGCATTGGGCAGCGGGGCCCGCGCGGGACTCTGTTCAATCAGGGCCTCGTAATCGTGGTCGCCAGGCTGCTGGTTAGAGGCCGCGGGATCGAGTTGATTAATTACTCGGCGATTGATGGTGATTTCGGCAGCCATTACTGCCAGGTCATTGTCAGCGAGAAAGCAACTGCACCCCTGAGCGGTCATAAAGCTGCCGGCTTCGGCGGGCGTTAACCGGGTGTTCAACGGGATAGCAATGGCGCCGAGCAGGCTACAGGCAAACAGGGCTTCGATACCACGATGGCCGTTATGGAAGGCGTAGGCGACCCGGTCGCCTTTAACGACGCCAATTTGGGACAGGCCGTTTGCTAGCCGGTTGACTCGCTGCGCGAGTGCCCCATAAGTAAACTGCTTGCCAGCCGCCTGGTCGTCAATCGCGATCCGGTTGGGTGTGAGCTCAGCGGCGCGGACCAGCATAAAATCGATGCCGGCGAGGCGGCGTTCATCGTTATCAGGCATCGTTGTTATGGCTCCAGAATAGATTTAAACAGTTTTGAAAAATGCATTCTGTGTTGGTTAAAACTGGCCATAAGCGTGAACCTGCTGGCTTAACTCGGTACAGCCTCTGCGGGGCTTTTCTCCTGGTCCGTGAGCCGGGCACCCAATCCCAGCAAAACCGACCGGCGCATTGCTCGCACCAGGTGTTTGCCTTTTAGTTGTCGGCCGCGACGTCGCCACTGCATCAACATGCCGTCATGAGTAGCGACGATAATGGCGGCCTGCTCCTTGGCTGGTAATTCGCTGGTAAATAACCCCAGAGAGACTCCATCGCTAATCAGTTCTTCGAGAAAGTTATCCAGTCGCTCATAAACTTTTTTTACGTTGGTTTCGATGAGCGATCTGGAACCCGCCAGCTCGACCGACAACATGATGGTTAGCAGCCAGTAGTCGGGTCGCTGCTGGGCGAGCAGCGATCGCTGGTGCAGAAATCGTACGAGAGCATCCTGGGGGTTATCGCACTCTGATGCGGTTGCGATGGCAGCGTCCAGCTGCTCTTCAGCCCGTTGAAGCAGGTGCAACGCCAGGGCTGCTTTATCTTTGAAGTGGAAATAGACGGCGCCCTTGCTCAGGTTCGCCGCCCGGGCAATTTGTTCAACCGTGGTGCTGCGATAGCCGTTGCTCAGGAACAGCCGGGAAGCATGATCCAGAATAAGGTTGATCGAATTGATACCGCGGGGAGTACGACTCATGCCGGCGATTATACCCACGGAATACAAACCTGCCAGTCGGTTTAGGGAGGTGGTCGACAAACTCTTTTCTCGAGGCAGGTCAGTTGATTTTGGCGGATTCCCACGATTTTTTAGCAATGGGTGTTTAGGCGCGAAAGCTCATTCCGACGCGCTAAACCTGTTCCAATCATCGCGAATCATGGCCGGTGGCGGGTAGTTTGCCGCCAACTGAGAAACTCGAGTAAACTCATACAAATAAACCGACTCGTCGGTCGGTTTAGGTGATTTGAATGAGGTCAGCAATCAATAGTGGGCGGCGCCCCAACAGGCTGCTTTTATCGAAAAAATAATTGCTGACCAACTTTGCTGATGCAGGCTCTAACTGAAATATCGGGAGAGAAGATGGATGGCTATCACCGGCGCTGATAACAAAATGGATTATTTCCGCTATTACCCCAATGTGGTGTTGCAGCTACTCGCCATTGCCGGGTTTATGCTTGGCGGGCAGTGGGTCTGGTTGGGGTTTTCAACGTTCTTTCTACTCATCATTGCCGACGCACTTTCACCGCAGGATTACGCCGCGCGGAATATGTCCAATCCTCTGCTGGCCGACCTGGTGCTCTACCTGCAGGGATTGCTGATGTTGGCGATCTATGTGGCGTTCGGCTGGCGGTTACACCTTGGGTTTGATAGTTCGGTCAACCTGCCGGTCGCCTATCTTGGTTGTCTGTTTACCTTGATCTGGATGGCGCTGGTACCGAACGTAGGTTCGGCCCACGAGCTCTGGCATCGCCATAACTGGCTGGGCAAATGGCTGGGGCGAGCGGCCTTTGCCGCCGCCGGTTTTCCTAACCGGGATCTGTCCCATGTGCAGACCCATCACCGCTATTTCGATACTGATCGGGATTACGATACCGGTCAGCGTGGTCAGTCGGTCTACGAGTTTTTAATCCGTGGAGTGATTGGTAATACCCAGGACGAAATTGCCCTGGAAAAAGGCCGCCTGACTCGGTACGGCACGGGATTCTGGACCTGGCGAAACAGCTTTATTCGCGGGTGGATTGGCGCAGCCCTGTTCCCGGTATTGATTTATCTGGGCGCCGGTTTCACGGGTGCGGTCATTACGGTGGTGGCGATGGTCGCGGCCAGACTGATTGGCGAGGCAATCAATTGCCTGCAACATTTTGGTCTGGTTCGGGAGGAGGGTAGCGAGATCAGCGATCGCCATACCTGGAATCATCTTTCTGCGGTCACTCGCATCATGGCGCTCGAGATCACTAACCACGTTCACCACCACCAGGACCCCGATTTACCTTTTTACAAATTACAACCGCGTCCAGATGGCCCGCAATTACGGAACGTCCTGTTGTGGGGCATTGCCGCCTTTTTTCCGCCTCTGTGGGCACGACTGATACAACCGCGGCTGCGCGACTGGGATCTCAATCATGCCAGTGATGCCGAGCGAGTGCTGGCCCGTGAAGCTAACCGCAAGGCGGGCTGGCCCGATTGGCTAGCCGATGAGAGCAGTCAGTCGGTTGCAACCGGAAATGCCTGAAATTATTTAATTAGCCAATAACTAAACAATGAGGAGAGGGATCGATGGGTTTTAAAGGTGAACTAACTGCCATTACCTACACCGAAGAGAATGGTATCGGTGTCATCACGCTGAATCGTCCAGAGAGCCGCAACGCGCTAAGCCTGGCCATGCGTGAGGAGTTAGGCCAGGTGGTCAGCTACCTGCGCCAGGAGTTGCCGGTGTACGCACTGGTACTGGCTGCCACCGGCGGTCATTTCTGCGCCGGCGGTGACCTGAAGGCATTGACCGACGCACCCACCCCGCCAGCCGGGGCCCGGAAAAAAATTGAAGACATTCACGTCTGGTTTCGTGACCTGGTGGATCTGGAGCTGCCGGTTATCGCCGCCGTCGACGGGTCAGCTTATGGCGGTGGGCTGTGCCTGGCGTTGACCGCTGACTTTATTCTCTGTTCTGAACGAGCTCGATTTTGTACGGTTTTTGGGCGCATTGGCATGGTGCCGGATTTAGGCGGGTTTTTTCTGTTGCCGCGAGTGGTCGGTCTGCAAAAAGCCAAAGACCTGGTGTTCACCTCCCGCAGTGTTGGCGCGGATGAGGCGTTGCATATAGGGCTGGCCTGCGAAATACATCCCCACGAGGTTCTGCTGGAAAAAGCCATGCAGTTCGCGAGCCGTTTTCGTCATGCGTCGACGGATGCGATTGGCCTGTCCAAACGGGTATTAAATCAATCATCCCACCTCGATAACCTGGCAATCACCCAGCTTGAAGGGCTGGCACAGGCAGTCTGCCTGGAGTCGGATTATCACCAGACCGCGGTTGCGCGGTTTCTGGACAAGGAACCGCTACTTTTCAACTGGGACCAGATACTGGCAGATGAAAATAAATAGAACGATCGAAAGCGTCCCTGCTTGCAGTGCGTAGGTAATTTTTATACCCTTGCAAAAAACCGACGCGTCGGTCAGTTTAGCCCAATTATTAGACCGAAAAACGGGATGAATTAATGATTATCGGGAGGAGAATATGAGTCGTTTTGAAACGGTTGATTATCAAGTTAATGATGCGATCGCACTGATTACCCTGAATCGGCCTGAGAGCCGTAACGCGCAGAATATGCGCCTGATTCTGGATCTCGATCTGGCGTTTGATGAAGCGGAAAAGGACGATCAGGTGCGCGTGGTTGTTCTACGCGGTGCAGGTAAGTCGTTTTCTTCCGGACACGATCTGTCAATTGTCTCGGATGAGGGGGCCGGGAACGACCTCGAAAATATGTATCTACGTCGCCGCGAACTGCCCGAAACCCTGCTGGAGCACGAAGCTGAAATGTATGTCGGCAAGTGCTTGAGGATTCGTGATTTTCCCAAACCAACTATCGCCATGGTGCACGGTGCCTGTATTGCCGCCGGCTGGATGGTGGCGAGTATGTGCGACCTGATTATCGCCGGTGAAGGTGCCTATTTTTCTGATCCGGTAGCGCGCATGGCTTGCGTTGGCACCGAGATTCCCATGGAATTTTGGGATGTTGGCGTCCGTAAAGCCAAAGAGTTGATGTTTACCGGTGACAAGCTCTCCGCGGCCGAAGGTAAATCACTGGGATTTGTTAATCAGGTTATTGCCGACGATGAGCTGGAAGCCTATACGCTGGCGATGGCCGGACGCATCAGCAAAGTGCCTCCAGTAGCGCTCAAGCTGATCAAAAAATCCATGAACCATAGCCTCGACAACATGGGGCAGGCAGATTCTTTTCGTCAGCATTTCACCCTGCACCAGTTCGCCCACCAGAGCAATGAATTCAAACAGTTCGTCAGCCAGGCTGATGCCTCGGTTTCTGACTTTGTTGCCCGCCGGGATGCGGCGGCAAAAGGTTGAGTTCAGTCCGGGAGAGTTCGTTGCTGGAACCGTTAGTTTTAGCAAATTACTATAAATTTTAAGGAGAAATACCCGTGAATGCCCCTTTAACCAGTACGCCCCATTACATGTCGCGTGCCGATGGCATGAGTGACGAGTATGTCGCTGCCGCCACCAAGTTAGTGAGCATGACTTTCCAGTCATTGTGTAGCTTGCAGATGCACGTGCTAGACGCCCCCGCCCATCGCCGCTGGGCCGATGACGAGAATCGAATTGTCCGTCGTGAGATGGCCGAGCGCCTTGAACGAGCCCGAGAAATTGCCGAAAACCTGTTACCTGATCTTGGCGTAGAACCTGAAGCCCTGCGAGAAGAAGCCGAAGCCAGCCTGACCAGTGGCCGCAAGTTACGGCTCGATACCATCCAGCTTGAAAGCTGGAATGACGGCCTGGTCTATCGGATGCTCTACGGTCTCGTGCTCACCGGCCAGCTGTCGGCAACCATCGGCTCCAACTACCTGCCTTATTCCAACATTGCGCAGAAGCTCTATTTTAAACATTGCCTGTCTGACTGGCCGGGGAAAGTAGGCTCTCCCCATCTTGGTCGCATGGCAACGGCGATAGAAGAAGATGGCGTCGATGCTCTGCAATCCGTGGTTGATCGCTGGTGGCCGGTGGCAATCGACAGTTTTGGTGCCGATGGCTCAGCGAATGAGAAGAAGTATATGGAGCTGGGACTGAAAACCCGCCCCAACGCGATGTGTCGCGAACTCTTTTTTGAGCGGGCCACCGCTACTTTTGACCAGCTTGGCCTGAAAATTCCCGCGTAGCGCTAAGTACTTTCGGCGCTTAATTAAGACTTATCGGAGACCCTCATCATGCGTACATTTGACTTTGTTTATACCCAGCCCGATCAACTTCCCGATGATTACCGCGAACAGTTATGGAAATTCCTGAGTATCCAGACCTGCATCGAAGGTGGCATGGCCGATGCGACCGGCATCACCGCCGAGGGCATTAATACCTACCCAATGCCAGCGGCTAAACATCGCCACTTCATGGCTTTCAAAATGGCTGATGAGGCTGATCACGCCTATGGTCTGTTTCAGCTTTCCAAGGACATTGGCAAAGACCCGCACCAGTTGTTGCATCAGGTTCGTGTTGGCGAAATTAAGGACCGGGCACTCGACGCCTTTACCCAGCTGGACTGGAACTCCAGCCATTTGCGTTTTGAGGTGTTCGCCATGCTCACCGAGGCCGCCGGCGGTATTGCCAGCACCTCGGCCATGGGGTCTACCTACGTCCCATGGGCGATGTGGAATGCCCGTAATTTTATCGATGAAGGACTGACCCATTCAGTGTTATCGATGCACAACGTGCGTGACCTGGTTGAATCTGGACATCGGGAAGAGGCCCAGGCACTGATGGACGAAATGTACCCCTTTGCGCTCGACCTGTTTGGCGCCGCCAATACTAAAAACGAAGCGGCTTATCTGGAATTCGGCATCAAAACCATGACCAACACCGAGTGCCGTGTGATCTGGATGCGGCAGATGCGGGAACGTATTGCCATTACCGGTTTGAATTTCCCCAGTGATCCCTATCAGGGTGCTCGGGGGCGCTACGACGAATGTCGTGAGGGGCTGGAGAGTAACTGGGGAGCGGTTCGCTCGGATCATGCTGCCTGACAGCCAGGTTAGCCGTTGATCGTGATAATAAAAATAGAGAGGAAAGTGACACCATGGCGAGCGATCCATCCCCGGGAGTAGTGCCCACTGTCTCGGCAATTGATATCGGTGCTTTTTTGCATCGCGGTTGCCGGGGTGCTGGCGATCTGCAACTACTGAGTGATCAACAGGGCAGTGTCAGCGGTAATGAGCTGGCCACCCGTTCGGCGGGACTGGCCGCTGCCCTGGCAAAGCTGGGGATCAACCGGGACGAACCGGTTCTCCTGGCGCCGATGGACGGTATACAGCGCATCGTCAGCTACTGGGCCCTGTTACGCCTGGGGGCCGTGCCAGTGGTGGTTGATCAGACTAGCGCGTTCTCGGCGGTTGTCGACCTTACTGGCTGTAAGGCGGCCATTGCCAACACTGAGCAGGTTGCCGAGCTATCGGCCAGTGGAATTACACGGGGGATAGCCGTTGGCGGCAAAGTATCGGCTGACGGGTGGTCAGGTTATGACGATGCGATTAAAACCGCTGCTTCTGCGCCGCCTGATCAGCGGCAGACCGCGATCGATTATGATCTCTGTGCGCTGGTGCCCTGGCAACAGTCAGATGGTTCCATTGCCCTGGCAAGGCGCACCCATCGAGCGGTAGCCATCAGCGGTGGTGTTGCGGCGCTTTATCACGGTGCTTCGCCGGGTCTTAAATTGCTGGTCACGCTGCCGGTTGATAATCGGTTGCTGGAAGTGCTGCTGTTTTCGGTGCTGTGCGGAAACGCTCAGGCCTATTTAGTGAATGATTCCGACGATGAAGCAATTGCCGACACCATCGCCAGGGTAAAACCAACCACCGTTATTTCTACTCTGGATACCGCCACTGGATTAACCGCTGCCCTGCCGGCTGGCGTGCATCAACCGGTACTCTGGAATTTGCAACTGTCGCTGGCAGAGGCCAGTCGAGGCGACGAAATTCGTCGTTGGCGGAATGACTTACCCAGCGGCTGGCTGGGCCAGGCATTGTGTGGCGAAGCCGCCACCGGTGGCATTGCGGTCTGGTACGAACCCGAAGGCCGCTGGCACCCACTGCCAACCGTCGGTATCCATCCTACCGCCGGCGATGGGGAGCTGTTTTTGCGCTCTCCCCAGCTGAGCGCCGGTTTTAGTCAGGAAGGCGATAATGGTCAAACCTGCGGTGGAGGATGGTTCCACACCGGGGTAGCGGCAGAGATAAGTACTGACGGATTTCTGGTGACGGGCACGGCTCAGTCCCAGGCCCAATCCCAGTCCGCCGCCACTAATCAGACTAGTGGTGCGGTGAACCCGGCAGACATTACCACCATGACCGCCATCGATATCGGTGCTTTTATGGATTACGGATCGGCGTTTCATCGCCACCGACCCATGCTGCAGGTGGATGATCGTCACATCGGTACTGACGAGATCACCCGCCGCAGTCAAAGCCTGAGCGCCGGTCTGGTTCAGCAGCATGGTATTCGCCGGGGTGACCGGGTGGCGATGCTGCTGCACAACGGTAACGAGTTTCTGGAGGTTTACTGGGCCTGTGCGCGCATCGGCGCGGTGGTTATTCCGGTTAATTTTCGCCTCCAGCCTGCAGAGATTAACTACATTCTTAATGATTCCGGCGCGCGACTACTGATTGCTGAACCTGAGCACCAGGTATTTCATCAGGCGCTACTGGCCGATTCGCCGACACTGGAAGCCATACTCACCACCGATCCGACCGCAAACGGTGACGGCGATTACGAAGCCCTGATTGCAGCCAGTGAACCCCTGGCTATCGAAGCGGTCGATGGCGGTGCTCTGGATCGTGACCCCTGCTCGATTCTTTACACCGCTGGCACCACCGGTTTCCCCAAGGGAGCGGTACGAACCCATAAAGCGGTACTTTGGTACATCCTTAATGCCGCCGCCATGAGCGCCCCGGGCGACCGTGGCGAAGCCTACCTGGCCGTGCCCCCCATGTTCCATATCGCCGGTCACGAGACCCGTCTGCCGATGACGGTGATGCGCGGCAGTGTCATGGTCATTCTCACCGCTTTTAACCCCAGGCAGGTGCTCGACTTCATCGAGAAAGAGCGGGTCAGCTCGATGTTCGTTCCGCCGACCATGGGCCACGTCATGTTGCAGACCATGGCCGAGGGTAAATGGGACTTGTCCAGCTGGCGCGAGTGGATTTCCGCCTCTGCGCCGCTGCCGGCCCCGGTGCGGGACCGAGCCGTTGAGCTGCTGCCGCATCTCGAATTCAGCAATTCACTTGGCATGACCGAGGCCGGCGTGCTTGCGTCGGCCAGTGGCGATATTTTGAATCGCAAGGTCTCCTCCTGCGTGGGCCGCGCCGCACCGACCGTGGACATGGCCATTATTGACCCCGACGGCAACGAGGTCGCCATTGGCGATAGCGGCGAAATCTGCATCCGCTCGCCGCAAATTATTGAAGAGTACTGGAAGAATCCGGAAGCCACTGCCAACGCCATGGCTGGCGATCGATTCCACACCGGTGATGTGGGCAGGCTGGATGATGAACGCCATCTCATCGTGCTGGATCGTATTAAGGACATGATCATTACCGGTGGCGAGAACGTCTACGCCCCGGAAGTGGAAAGTCAGCTGCTGTCCATGGCAGAACTGGCCGACGCCTCCGTATTCGGTCTATCGGACAGCAAATGGGGTGAAACGGTAGCCGCAGCAGTAGTGAACGGCGGCGGGGAAATTAGCGACCGCGAGATTATTGAGCGCTGTCGTGAGCGAATCGCCCACTACAAATGCCCGACGCAGGTGTTTTTTGTGGAGGCATTACCGCGTAATGCCATGGGTAAAGTGATGAAAGCAAAATTACGCGAGCAATTCAGTAAACCTTAAATCATGACTCAATCGGGTGGGTAGCGCTATGTCTCTTCCAGAACCGTTAAAACTCTATATTGGCGGAGAATTTTGTGACGCCAGTGATGGGGCGACTTATCACTCGATTAATCCGGCTAACGGTGAGCCAATTATCGAAGCGCCCTGGGCGACGGTGGCAGACGCTGACCGCGCCGTGCGCGCGGCCCGAGAGGCGTTTGATCATGGCCCCTGGCGCGACACCAGCGCGGCAGATCGTCAGGCGCTCTTAATTAAACTTGCCGATTTGCTGGAGGCCCGCAAAGACGATTTCTCCCTGATGGAAGTCAAGGATGCCGGGGCGCTTATTGGTAAAACTCCCACCGACGTGTTTCTCTGCGTTAAGCAGCTGAAGTACTTCGCCAAAATGGCGCTTAACTACGACGGCGCTTTGCAACCGGTAGCATCGATGCAGCGACCGGGGCGATCGATGGTATTCAGCCAGCGGGAACCGATTGGTGTTTGCGCCCAGCTGATTCCGTGGAATTTCCCGTTGACCATGGCCGTCTGGAAACTGGGCCCGGCACTGGCCACCGGCAATACCCTGGTGCTCAAGTGTGCGCCGGAGACCCCCTGGAGTGCGCTGGAACTTGGGCGTCTCTGCGACGAGGCCGGGTTCCCACCCGGGGTGGTGAATATCATCACCGGCGATGCCGAGGTCGGTCAGGCCCTGGTTAACCACCCGCTGGTGGATAAGGTGGCTTTTACCGGTTCCTCCGAAGTGGGTCGGCTGATTATGTCCCAGGCCGCCGGCACCATGAAAAAAGTGTCGCTGGAGTGCGGTGGCAAGTCCGCCAACCTGGTGCTGCCGGATGCCGACCCGGAGATTGCCGTGGATGGCTCGCTTTATGCCACCTTCTTTCATGCCGGGCAGATCTGCGTGTCGGGCACCCGGTTATTGCTGCAGGAGCAGAAATACGCCGAGTTTGTCGAGCGCATGGTGGCCCGTACCGAGGCCATGGTGATTGGTGATCCCATGGATCCGGCCACCACCATGGGGCCGGTGGTATCGCAAAAACAGCTCGACCAGGTGCTCGGTTATATCGATACCGGTCGCCGCGAAGGCGCGACCGTGGCGGTGGGCGGGGGCCGTGCCACCGGCGGCGGGCTGGAGAAGGGCTTTTTTGTAAAGCCGACGATTTTTACCGAGGTCACCAACAGCATGACCATCGCTCGTGAGGAGATTTTTGGTCCAGTGCTGTCGGTGCTGCGCTTTGGTGATGTTGAAGAGGCGGTGCGCATTGCCAATGATTCGGAATATGGACTGGCGGCGGGAGTCTGGAGTCGTGACCTCGACAGCGCTCAGAAAGTCGCCTCACGGCTGCGGGCTGGCATGGTCTGGATCAACGAATGGCACGTGATTTCAGAGCAGGTGCCGTTTGGTGGCTACAAGGGTTCTGGACTGGGTAAGGAACTGGGCGAGGAGGGCCTCAACGCCTACACCGAGCAGAAAACCCTTTATCAGGATGACTGTGGCGAGCGGGACAAAAAGTTCTGGTACGACGTGATTTTACCCCGGGACGCGTGATCAATCGCAGAAAGGGGTGATTTCACCGATTGAATTGGCGAGTGAGTGATGATTTCTAAATAAGGAGAACGGCAATGGGTAAACGTGTAATTGATGGCCTGGACGGATTCCGAGCATTGGTCGGAGAGACCATTGGCACCTCTGGACTGGTCGAGGTGACTCAGCAGCGGATCGAACAGTTCTGCGAATCGGTGGATAACGATGAGTGGATTCACTGGGACGTCGAACGTTGCAAGGCGTCACCCTTTGGCAACACCATTGCGCCGTCCATGTATACCCTGGCCTATTTCTCCAAACTCTTCTTCGAGATGGTGGAAATAGAGAACGTACCCAACATGCTGTTTTTGGGCAGCGACCGGGTGCGACTGCTGGCACCGCTGGTGTGCGGTGAAAAATTTAATATCACCGTCAAACTCGAGCGGGTCGAAGAGAAGAAGAACGGCATCAATGTGTTCTACGAATCTACCTGGAATGTCGAAGGCAAAGACAGTCCCATCGCCATCGGTATTTTCATTATTCGTTACATGGATAGCTGAGACCAGCGCCATGCAAATTACCGGCTTAAACGCATCGTGTGACCGACGTCACTCGATGCGTTTGAATCCATTAAACATCGACCTCGCGCAGGGCGTCGGGGTAGCTGGCAGCACGCAGGTCGCGTTTCAACACCTTGCCAAAATGACTGCGGGGCAGGGCATCCATAAAAACAATCGCCTTGGGTACTTTGAATCCAGCCAGCTTCTCGCGGCCCCAGCGATAGAGTTCGCGTGCGGTTTCCTGCGTATCCACCGCGTCTCCGGTCAAAACCGCAACGAGGTGAATTGCTTCGCCCCAACGCTCATCGGCCAGACCAACGGCAGCGCATTCCACAATGTTTGGGTGGGCCATATAGACGCTCTCAATTTCTACCGAGGGAATGGTCTCACCGCCGCTAATGATCACATCTTTGGAGCGGTCGATAATGGCAACCTTGCCGGTGTCATCCATCACTCCAATATCGCCGGTGAAAGTCCATTCCAGCCCTTCCGAATCATCGGTAAGCAGGCGCCAGGTCTGGCTTGTCAGTTCCGGCTGGCGGTCGTAACCCAGACCGGTGTTAAAGCCACGCAGGCAGATTTCGCCGGGAGTGCCCGCCGGTACCCGGCGGCCATTTTCATCGACCACGACCATGCGGGTGTCGATGCAGGGTTCGCCAATGCTCAGCGGATGTTGGAGAAATTCGCCTGGACTTTGAATCGCCATATTCAGGCTTTCGCTGATGCCGGCACCGGCGCGGATATCGGCAGTCGGGAAAATCTGCGCGAGCTTTTCTCGCAATGCCGGCGGCGTGGGGGCCGATGCAGTGATACCCGAGCGCACACAGGTCACCGGCTCGCCGTCCCAGGCCTGGGCCAGGGCGACGATCATCGCCGGCACAAACAGCGTCAATTCGATTTCCCGCTCGCGGATCAACTGCAGCACGGCTTTGGGATTGAATGCCGTATCCGCCGGGAAAATTACCGTACCGCCACGCCACAACACCGGCAGCAGGCACCAGTCAATGCCCGCGCCGTGGTAAGTGGGGGCAACCATCAGCGATTGCCAGTTGCGCTGCAGGCCCAGTTCCGCCACCACCGCCAGCACGGTGAAATAAGTACCGGCGTGGGTATGCACCACGCCTTTGCTGGCACCGGTCGTGCCGCCAGTCTGGATCATCCGAAATGGGTCTTCCCAGCGGGTGACCACCGGCAGGGGCGAGGTATCGGTTATCTGCTCCAGCAGGGTTTCGTAATCGAGCCATTGTTGTTGGTCATCAATTGGCTGGTCCGCGCTGAGATTGGTAATGCGAAGCGTCGCATTGGCGGCCGCAAACTTGTCAGTAAATTCAGCGGCACAAACCACGGCTTTGCAGTCGTGGAAATTGCAATATTCGGCCGTTTCGGTGGGCAGCAGGCGCACATTAATCGGTACCGCAATTGCGCCGATCAGGGCGCTGGCCATCAGGCTTTCGACCGCTCCATGTTCGTTGTAGTGCATGGTCGCCACCATGTCACCTTCGGCGATACCTCGTTGAGCAAGCGTTTTGGCCAGTTTGATGACGCGTTGATTCAGTTCTGCATAGGTGAATTTGCGCTGGCGCAGCAGATCATCAATAGCGATTCGCTGGGGGTGAATTTCCGCCCCGCGAGTGATGATGTGAGCAATGCTGACGAGACGACGCTCATCGTTGCGAAGGTTGTGTGGCATGGGTTCCTCTCCCGGGATGTTCTCGTGCTAGAAATGTCTAAAAGATACCGAATTTATCTGCGATTATTTGATGCGGATAATTACACAAAAAGCACGATAAGTCATTATTTTAATTAACTTTTTTATTTTTATAGGAGAGGATTTATGAACGCAACAACGGAAATATTTGCGGGCGAAAAAATGCCCTACTACATGTCGCCGACGGACGGCATGAACGAGGAATATCTGGGGTATGCGCGCAAGCTGGTGACCATGGTTTTTCAGACCCTCTGTTCCACCCAGCTGGAGGCAATTGAAGCGCCGGCGCAAAAGCCCTGGTCCGATTACGAAAACCGGGAACTAATGCGGGAAGCAGCCCGTTTTACTAATGTTGCCGCCGAGATGGTGGAGCTGATACTGGGAGACCTGGATCTTGACGCTGAAGCCCTGCGTAAAGAGGCTGAAACCAGCCTGGAGAGTGGTCGCAAGTTGCGCATGGTGACCACGCCAATCATCTCCTGGAATGACGGCCTCATGCAGCGCTACCTTTATGCTCAAGTGATGCTCGGGCAGTTGCCGTCCATGATCAGTTCCAACTATATCCGCCTGGCCAACATTGCCCAGAAACTGATGATGGATCACTGCCTGACCAACTGGCCACAGGATGTGGGTACCCCGCACCTGGCGAGCATGCAACGCGCCATCCAAGAAGGGGATAAAGCAGAACTGCAGGAGGCACTGGAGCGCTGGTGGCCGATTGCCTGCGACAGTTTTGGCCGGATTAACTCGGACAATGACCAGGCTTATAACCGTATCGGCCTCAAAAACCGCACCAACGGTACCTGCAAACAACTCTTTTTAGATACCGCCAGTCGTGAACTAACCGAGCTCGGGTTATCCGTACCCGCACCGGTTTAGGTTGCTCATCGTTAATCAAATTATAGAGAGGACACATCATGCATAGACACGAAGCTATCTATACTCATCCCGATCAACTGACTGATGAATATAAAGAGCAGCTCTGGAAATTTCTCAGCATTCAGATCTGTATCGAAGGCGGCATGGGCGATGCCAAAGGTATCCCACCCCACAATGCCATGACTGCTCATGAATTCCCCGAAACCCGCCATCGCCGGTTTATTGCCAACAAACTGGCCGATGAACGCGATCACGCCTACGGCCTGTTTCAGGTAGCCAAAGGGATTGGCAAGGATCCCCACGCCCTGCTCGCCGCTGTGCGCGAAGACCCGGAAAAAACCCGTGCCCTCGATGCGATGAAAGAACTTGAACGTATCGGTACCCACCTGGAGTTTGAAGTGCTCTGCCTGCTCGGCGAAGCCGCGGGTGGCATCGCCAGCCTGGGCATGGTCGGCGGTACCTACCTGCCCTGGTCGATGTGGAATGCACGCAACTTTCTTGATGAAGGTCTCACCCACTCATTGCTATCCATGCGCCAGTGCCGCGAAGCCGTCGACGCCGGTGATGGCGAAATTGCCCAGGCACATTACGACCATCACTACCCCTTCTGGCTCGATGCCTTTGGCGCGGCTAACACCCCCAACGAGGAAGCTTATTTGCGTCTGGGTATTAAAACCCTCACCAATACCGAGTGCCGGGTGATCTGGCTGCGGCAAATGCGCGACCGGACCGAAAAAGCCGGGCTGAAGTTTCCGGAAGACCCCTACCAGGGTAAGCGCGGCCGTTACGACGAGTGCGAAGAAGGGCTCGAAGGTAATTGGGGCGCCTTCTCTGACCAGGTGATCACCGATGGCCAGATCTATGGCCAGGGCGTTTTAGCCCGAGGAGTTTAGACAAAGCTGGAGTGATCGTCGGGGCTGGCTCGGCGATCACTCCATTACTTATTGAAAAAAATAATAGCGATTGATCGGCGCGATTGTTTTGGGTTTACCGCCATTATCCCTGGGTTGTGAATTTCCGACGATGGGGGCGAACTGACCAGCTTTTGTGGATGAAACCCGTGAAGTGTGCAGATCTTTGCGGGTAAGGCAGAGGTGACTTAGGTCAGCTACAGGTTCCAGCGGATAGCTCTAACCGGCTTCCCTTTCCTGCTTTTTGTCGATTCTAATCAGGATCGATAATTGACAAATGCTGTCGAGATTTAAAGCATCTGTTTTGCTAATTCGTCTCTTAACAACGGGGGGAACGACGGTCGTGGTCAATTTCTGAAAACCAAACCTGGTATTCAAGTGCACGCAGCGTGGCGATCTAGCCACATCAGTTTCGTTACCCCGCTAAAACTTCCCCAACCCAGTGAGCGACCTGAGATGGAAATCAGGAGTACTGCTTAAAGTGGTTTAGGTTATATAGTGGTTGGTAAGGGACTGTTAATTAACAACTATAGCCCTTTTGCAGACCGCCAATGACCCGGTTGATACGGGTCGGACGGTCCTGCGCTTTGTTTGCAATGGCTTATTTAGCCTGGAGAAATAATAAAACCTGGGAGGGGATGGAGATGGCTTATACGGATCTTAGACAGTACGTGGCGAAACTCGCGAGCGCCGGCGAGTTGCTGGAAATAGACGCGGAGGTTGATCCCGAATGGGAAGTGGGCAGCATTGCCTACAAGGTGCTGAGCGAGAATGGCCCGGCGATTCTGTTCAACGATGTTAAGGATTATCCCTATCCAGTGCTGACAAACATGGTTTCGACCATGGATCGCTGTGCACTGGCGATGGAGGTAGCGCCGGAAGTACTGGTGGATGCCTATATCGAGAAAACCTCTGCCAGCGACCGCCCGGATCTGCCGGTGGTGGAGCGTGACCAGGCCCCCTGTAAGGCGGTGACCATTCCAAAAGAGAAGCTCTCTTTTGACGATCTGATTCCCCCCATTGTGTCCAATCCCGGCGATGGCGGTGCTTACCTTAATTTTGGCCTGATCATGACCAAAGATCCGGAAACGGGTCTGCAGAATATGGGTATTTATCGTCTGCAGTTGCGGGATGGGCTGCAGACGGGTTTCTGGTGTAGTCCGACCTCCCATGCGGGCATGATTCGCGGCAAGTACGAAGCGCTAGGACAGGATATGGAGGTAGCGATCTGTGTCGGTGCCGATCCGGTGCTCTATCTCGCTTCCCAGGTGCCGGGGATGGATCTGGGCCAGAGCGAACTGGAGATGGCAGCGGGTATGCGTGGGCAGCCTTTTGATCTGGTGAAGGCGGATACGGTTGATCTGTTGATTCCGGCGAATTGCGAGTTTGTGTTTGAGGGCAGGGTGCTGGCGGGCCGTCGTGAAGAAGAAGGCCCCTACGGCGAATATCCGGGGTATTACGGGCCGGTGGGTCAGCAGCCGGTGCTGCAGATTGAACATGCCACTCGTAAATCTGAGCCGATGTTTCTCTATACCTACCTTGGCTTGCCACCAACCGATACCCACGCCATGGGCCAGCTCAGTGGCGAAGCCGGGTTTTTACACAAACTGCGTACAGATGTGGCGCCAACAGTGCGCTCGGTCTACTGCCCGCCAGATATGCACACAGTGGTGGTCTCGCTAAAGAAAACTTATGAGGAGCAGGCCAAGCACGTTATTTTTTCAATGTGGACGTCGCGCATTATTAAAACTGTGATTGTGGTGGATGACGATGTGGATCCCCGCAACCTCGATCTGGTGTCCTGGGCGGTGGCCAACCGCTGCCATGCGCCGCGGGACATGATTACGTCGGATGGTTTCTGCACCATCGGGCCGTCACCGGAAAAGTATGGCGACGGTATCGCGGCCAAAATCGGAATTGACGCCACTGAACCCATGAGCGGTTTTCCCGCGCTGGTGCGGCCCACCTCCGATATGCTGGAGAAGGTCAACGAGCGCTGGGGTGAGTTGACCTCGCCGAAGGCTTCCCGGCTACGAGCTGGCAAAGGTCGGTGATGATGTCGCTGGTTATGGCGGTACGAGTAACCAGAACACGCGTTAGTTAACCAGTCGGTTACGGGTGCCCGGAAGGTGGAGACACCTTCCGGGCTGCTGTACGAAGCGCTTGAGCCTGACGATGGCTGCGTATTTCCAGGTGCTGGTTTCGCCATCACGGCTGCCGTGGTCTCTCCATTGGCCAATTGAAATTTATTATTTCCGGCAATCGAGGTTTTCCTTTTAATTAAGTAGTCCCTTGCAACGGGACTAATCAGCCCCCGTTGTCCCTTTGCGCTGATTGACGGTTTTTCTATAGGGTTTTTCTAAGTGCCGGATCGAAAATGCCGTTCGTCCTGAGCCTGTCGAAGGGCGCCCTTCGACAGGCTCAGGACGAACGGCGTACCAGGGATTTCGAAAAAACCATCCTGGAGTGCTTAACTTAGTGCCGTTCTGATTAGTGAGGGGTTTTTGACCGGGGTTTTGTAAAGTGCCCCATTATTTTCAAAGAGGAGAAGGGGATGAACGAGCAGAAATTTGCGGGCAGGGTCGGCATTGTGACAGCCGCTGGTGCAGGGATTGGTCGAGCGATCGCCCACGAATGGGTTCTTGGGGGTGGGTTGCTGGTTGCCACCGACCTGCAGCAGGCCGCTGCCGACCAGGTGATTACAGAGATTGAGATGATGGGCGGCGAGGGGCTAGCCGTAGAAATGAACGTGACGGATCTTGACCAGATTAAGGCCATGGTGCCCCGGGTAATGGAGCGGTTTGGCCGGATTGATGCCCTGTTTAATGTGGCGGGCAACAACTCGATGCGCACGGTTGAAGAGGCTGAGGATGAAGAGTGGCAATTTATTATCGACACTAACCTGATGTCGATTTACCGCATCTCCAAGCGGGTAATACCGGAAATGCGCAAAGGTGGTGGCGGGGTTATCGTCAATATCGCATCTGCCGCCGGCATACTGGCGGAGAATCGCTGCTCTGCTTATTCTGCCTCCAAGGCGGGTGTCATTAACCTGTCTCGCAACATGGCTATGGATTTTGTTGACGACAATATCCGCGTCAACACGATCAGCCCCGGTGGTACCGAAACGCCAAGGATTAAGGGCTACATGGATCAGTTTCCTGATCACGCCAAAATGTTAAAAGATGCCTGCTTGATGGGCCGGATGGCGCAACCGTCAGAAATTGCCAAACCGGCAGTGTTTCTGGCATCCGATGATGCTTCTTTTATAACCGGCGCGAATTTACTGGTTGATGGGGGAATGACGGCGGGAAAAGTCTTTCCGCTGTTTGACGAGATTCAAGGCTAACTAGCTGATGAACTAACAACCGAGTTGCGAGCTAAATTAGCTAGCCCAATCGGATTTGCGCCTGTTCAGGAATGCGGTAATGCCTTCCTGACCACTCGTGGATTGACGGGTTTTTACGTTCCAGTCCAGGGCTTTTTCGTAGCTTGCCGGATCGATGCCTGCGCCAATATCGTTGAGCAAAAGTTTGCAGTCGGCAATGGCGGCCGGTGAGGCGGCGAGGGCGTGACCGACATGCTCTTCCACTCCTTCGTCGAGTGCGGCGTCAGAATCGGCTATTTGGTGGATCAGGCCATTTCTTAATGCGGCTTCGGCGTCGAAAATTCGACCCGTGAGCGCTTCGTAGCGAAACGCACCCGTGCCCAGTCGTGGCAGCAGAAAACTGCTGATGACGCCCGGCACCAGACCCAGGCGGACTTCAGACACCGAAAATTTGGCGTCAGCCCGGCAGACGACTGCGTCGCAGCAGGCAGCCAGCCCTAAACCGCCAGCCATGGCCGCGCCCTGAACGCGGCCAATCGTGAGTTTGGGAGATTCAACCAGGGCGCGGAACAGGGCTTGAAGGCGACCGGAATCTGCCCGCAATTCATCGGCGGTCATTGCGGCCACGTCGCCGAGCCAGTTGAGGTCGGCGCCGGCGCAGAAGGCTTTGCCGGCGCCGGCGATTACCAGACAGCGCACATGGGCGTTGCCGTTGACCTTGGTAATGGCCTCCGTCAGTTCCGCGATCATCTGCGGATTCATGGCGTTGCGTCGGTCAGGCCGATTCAAGGTAATCCTGGCTACGCCACGCTCATCGATATGCGTTTCAATGGTGTCGTATTGACTCATGAATGGGGCCGCTAGGCAGCGGGCATAGTCATTCCGAGTTCAAATACATCCTCTAACACCCACTGCAGGAATACCTCGCGAACCACATCGTTGCCGTAGGTTTTGATGCCCAGGTCCAGGTAACGTTTTTCGTTGGCTGATCCGGCTTTGCCGAAGGCCTCGCTGAATCTGGGTAGCCAGGTTTCTAGCAGGGATTGCAATTCGGCTTTATCCGACTCGATAAACAGTTCCTGGATTACCTTACGAACTGTGTGTTTACGTTGAATGGGTACGGTTTCCAGGTTGACTTCGACGGTGTGACGAAAGGCCCAGGATTCGTAGGGTACGTAGCAGCCCCCATAAAGTTGCATGGACTGAGCGACTACGGCGTGGTTATAGAGCCATCGGTAAACCGTGCATTCCAGATAGCTATCCACCGGATAGGTAAACAGCTTGAGCCGGTGGGGAAGTTCGCCGGTTTCGCTGAAGCGGGCGGCATCGGCAATGGCCACTGCATCGGGCATGCCGAGTTCTTCGGCCGTTTCCAGCAGTTCATTGGCGCGGTCTGCCCGTTTGGCTCGTTCGTGGGTGAAATCCAGCAGGCTTTCAGGGGTGGGCGAGCGCCAGATGTAATGTTCCAGCTGACCGGCGGAAAATTCGCTGGTCAGATGAACGCGAAACAGATCAAACAGCGCCGCTTTGGTTTCGTCGTTAACGCTCTTGGCAAAAATATTCAGTGTGGGTGCATTCATGGTCACTATTACTCCCCGTAATGGGCGCGGTCGCCCTGCCAGATGTCTGCGGGCTTTCTCAGACCCATGAATTCGTAATCTTCCATTACGGTCTCTATCCAGATGCGCCGTAGCTCGTTATTGCTCCAGGTTTTTATGCCGTATTTGAGATATTCAAGCTCATTGGGTGTGCCGTTACCGCCAAACATATCCAGCGCGTGGGGGTAATAGAGGTCGGCGACTTGCTGAACCATGTCCTTGTGGCCCTGCTCGATGGCGGTGGTCAGTACGTCGCGGCCGTGCATGGAGTGGGTTCGGCCTTCATCGAGGTAGTTTTTGGCTGACCAGACCGCGTAGGGGACATAGCTGCACCCATGCACAGCGATACTCTGGTAACCGCCCACACGTTCTCCCAGCCAGCGGATGGCACCGACGTGATAGGGGGTGTCGAGGGGGACCTTAAAAATGCCCAGCACGTTACCGCGTTTTTCACCAAACATTGCTTCCTGGCGAATAGGTTCCGGGTCAACACCGAGATCGCGCAGAATCCGGCAGAGGCCGATGCCATGAGTGGCTTCATCGCGCATGGTGTAACCCAGCTCAATCAGTTCGTGGGGGGTGACCGGCTGCACCTGTTGTAGCTGGTAGGAGTTGTATTCGGACGATATCTGCACGGTCAGCAGTCGCAATATAGCCTTCATGTAGTCTGGGTCGTCGATATCACTGAGTGTCCAGTAAAGCTTTTTGCCGGTGCTGTGGGTGGCGGCGTATTTGGTTACCGGCGAGATCGTCAGGTCGGATGGTTTATTCATGTCGGTCACTCTCCTGTTTTTGGGGCTGTCTTGACTGAATTTAGTTGGTTTTCTTAAGTTCGCCCTTGTTAGCGCGGGTTTTTAGAAATTGGCTCGCGGCCTCGCTAACGCCGTTGCCCTCAAGCAAATTGATGTTAGCCAGAAACTCAAACTGGTTGGCCAGCTCCCGATCGGGACTGGAGACGTTATTAAGCACCTGTCGGGCAAGTTCCAGCGCTGGCGCTGATTGCCCCTGTAGTTTTTTAACCAGGACTCCCACGCTTTCAGCCAGCTCGGATTCAGGCACGACGTCGAGTAAAAAGCCGGCCTCCTGTAGGGGCGTGGTTTCGAGGGCTTCCCCCAGCAATACCATCCGTTTTAACAGGTGGCCGGGGATGGCATCGGCCAGGCGAGCGATGCCAATGCCCGGCACCATGCCTAAATAAATTTCCGGTAACAGGAATTTGGTACCCGTGGCGGCGATGCGGAAATCACAACAGCCCGTCAAAACAAACGAGGAGCCGACACAATGGCCATGAATCATGGCGATGGATGTCTGAGGTGCTGCGGTTAGCGTGTCATAGGTCGCCGTTAGCAGGGATTGCACTTCCCGGCCCCAGGGGCTGCGGGTTTCTCCGCTTTCGAACATTTTCATGTCGCCACCGGCACTAAAGGCGCGCCCTTCGCCGTTGAAAACGATGCAGCGGATTTCCGGCCAGCCGTCTACCGAACGCTGTACCGCGTCACAGAGTTCGTGCATCAGCCGGGGATTCCAGGCATTCAGTGCCTCGGGCCGGTGTTGCGTAATCCATGCGCAGCCGTTGATCACTTGCAATTTTATGCACTGGTACTCAGCGGGGCCCTGTAACGGCGGTGCGGAAATCACGGTTGTCGATTCGTTCAGGTTGTCTGTTGAAACGGGCATGGTGCTAGTTTGTGCCTCTATATCAAGGGTTTTAAAGGTAATTTATCCTATTTTACATACCGACGGGTATGTTTTTTTTGCGGGTGGCTGCTTTTTGTGTGTAGTGTTTTGATCCTGCGTGGGCAGGACGAGTATCGACGCCTGCTGGGGGTAGTTTGTTACGGATCGCGGGTGGCAGTTGGCAGTTTGATTATTTGATGGGCGCGGTTCGTTTTTTTTCAGCTGCGGGAAATCAAGTCTGCGACTTTGATGGCGTCGGTTGGTTGCTATTTTCCGGGTATCACTACGTAATCGATTGACATGCTCTGTTGGTCGTTCATAAGATCGCATGAATGTGTCCGCGTACTTAACATTTGTTAGGGCCGGACTGACCATTGCTTACTCCGAGGTGACCCGATGAGCGTCAACACCATCGAAAAAATATTGTGGGAATTCGGTGACGATCCGTCCCGGGCGAAAGCTTTTCTCAAAGACCCTGATAAATACCTGGCCCAGTTTCAGCTCAACGAAGAGGAGTACAGAATGGTCAGGAACATGGACCTTAAAGCCATGGACGAGTACGGGGTGAGTAACTTGTTGGGAATGATGGTGTGGCCACTGTTAAACGGTAACAATCAGTTGATGGCTTTTGACTATCTGCGACGGATGAATCACGGCGATTTGCCGAACAATTTCAAGTTGCCTGGCTGGCAGTTTCGGTTGATTAAGATGTCGTTGGCGATACGTAATGCATGGGTTGGGGCTTTGAGCTTGGTTGGACTTAGGAAAAGCCTGAATTAAATCTGAATTAGAAGAGGAGGCAGGGAATGGCAAATTTAGTCGGAGCATTCTGTACAGCACACGTGCCGCTGATCGCGTCACGACCGGGCGTTGCGGATAAAAAGCAGGTCGATCACGTGATGGAAGCCTTTGGCAAGATTCGCGCCCGTATGGTTGATCTGAAAATTGATACCGCCATCGTCGTGGGTGACGATCACTACACCATGTTTGGGCCTCATTGCCTGCCGAGCATGCTGATTGGCATTGGCGATGTGGACGGTCCCCACGAAGAGTGGTTAGGTCATGAACGCGCGCCAATTGCCAACAATCCGGCACTCGCTGAACACATCATGGAATATGGGTTTGATCATGGATTCGACTGGGCAGTGGCCAAGGCACTGAGCATCGATCACAGCACGTTTGTTCCCTACCTGAAGATCATCAAGGAACTCGATGACGTGAAAATGATCCCGGTCTATCTGGCGGCGGGAGTGGCACCCTTAATCAAGCCTAAACGCTGTGTGCAATTAGGTGAAATGATTGCCAGTGCAGTGGCGGACTACCCGGGAGACGAGCGCGTGGCCATTATTGGCACCGGTGGGCTGAGCCATTGGGTAGGCGCCGCCGACATGGGCAAGGTCAACGAAGAGTTTGATCACGAAATGATCGACATGATCAGACGCCGGGATATCGATGCCATGCTCGCGCTCACCGATGAGTATGTGCTGGAAACTGCCGGCAACGGCGCCTACGAGTACCGTAACTGGCTGGTGGCAATGGCAGCGGTGAAGGATTATGAATTGGATCTGCTTTGTTACGAGCCCATCAGCCCCTGGGTAACCGGAACTACGCTGGTGGAGTTCAAGTTTGCGGCTTGAATAGAGGCTGATGTCGGGTTAAACAACGGGGGCCGCAATTGCGGCCCCCGTTGTTTTCTGTTTCTAAATCAATCCGGTATTTTTCTTGGTTACCGGCACACGGCGCTGTTTAGAACGTTCGCCGATCTCGTAGTGACGACCTTCTACGGCAAGCTGTGCCTCTTCTTCGCACTGCTCTGACCAGAATCCCAGGTCGTAACCGTGCCAGGGGTTTTTCAGGTCCAGTTCGGGCAGGCCCAGTTCCTGCCAGCGCTCGATGGCGTTTTCCATGAACTCTTTTTTGGGCAGGGCAGTGGGTGGGTAATCCCAGGGTCGACAGGCGTTGATGAGAATCGCGCTGGAGCCGTTGGGTTCCATGTACTTGAAACCCTCGGCCTCTTCCGCTTCGATGGCGGAGAAGTCCATGGCCGACATTCGACCGTCAATAATGCGCATATCCCGGTGGGGCATGGCGCGGGTGGCGATGGCCCAGTAGACCATCTCCGGGTTGCGGATATCGACATCTTCGTCGGTGACGATGAAGTTTTTGATGAAGGGATCAAAACCGGCGGCAGCGTTAAGCGCGCTCCAGGGATCAGCCTTGGTGGTTGGCTTCATTTTAATGATGCAGGTGTAGTAGCTTGAGGTGGCCTCGGGGAAATGTACGTCGAGAATACCGGACATGTTGCAGTCATATTTGAGGTGTTTGAAGAAAGTAGATTCAAACGAAATACCGCGCAACTTGGTGCTTTCGGAGGGCGGGAACTGGCTAAGAATCGAGCACCAGATCGGTTTTTTGCGATGGGTGATGGCGGTGATTTCCATGAAATAGGCATTCACCGGCTGGGACATAAAACCGTGGGTTTCACCAAAGGGTGCTTCTGGTTCGAGCTCGGTGGTGCTGATTTTGCCCTCGATAACGATCTCGGCGTAAGCCGGCACGACTAGGTCGACGGTTTTGGCCTGGACTACCGGTAACGGTTTGCCAGAGAGGGCGCCGGCCACTTCCATCTCATCCGCCTCGTAGGGGAGCTTGGTGTTGGCAGCATAAGAGACATAAGGCGGCACGCCGATCACCAGGCAGGCTTCCAGTGGGATACCTTTTTCGTGGCATTTGGCCCAGTGCAGCCCGAGGTGCTGAGGCGGGTTGGTGAAACAACCGATACGGTCCTCCGCTTTTACCTGACCGCGGTAGTTACCAATGTTGTAAATGCCCGTATCAGGGTCTTTGGTCACCCAATGGGAGAAGGTGGTGTAGGGGCCGTTATCAAATCCCGGCGTGGAGATGGGAATCGGAAACTCGCCGAGGCCACCGTGCTCGGTCAGCGAGTCGCCGATATGCACCTCCTCCTGACAGACCGCGTCTTTTACGACTTCAGGCTTGATGGGGTTGGCAATGGCATTGGCCACCAGTTCGAGCAAATCGTTCCCCGGTTCTACGCCGATACCGATCGAGAAAATATCCCGCGATCCGGCCAGACAGCCGATGGCCAGCTGGGTGTCGTAGGTTTTACCGTCGGCGTCGTGGACGTTGGAGAACAGAAAGCCCTTGCGCTGTTCTTCTTTCAGGCCACGAAACTGCAGCCGCACCAGCGGGTGGGCCTCGGTCTCCTTGCTGATGGGGGCGTCGATTTCATTTAACAGACCGGCGCTGCGCAGATTATCCAGGTGTTCTCGAAAATCGACGGGTACATCGCTCTGGGCGGCGATCTCTTTGCTGACTGCGGACATGGTAATGCTCTCCTCTCTAAAAAGCGTTCTGGTGTCGGTTCAATTATTATTGGCTAGCCACTTATTTGAACGGATCAACAATGGGTTTGATCTCTTCCAGTGCGGCCATTTTCTCCATGGCAGCGGGGATCTCTGCCAATGAGTAGGTGTCGCCAAACATTAGATCGAAATCAAAGTTGTTTTTTTGCACGGCGAGAAACTCCAGTGCCTCGCGGTAATACTGGATGCCGGCGCTGCGGATGCCAGTGACCATGACCTGTTTGCCGATAAAAGCCATACCGGGGATGGACATGGGCTTGGGATCGCCGGCGCCAACCATGGCGATACGACCGCCGGGGCGGACGATCTGGAAAGCCTCTTCCTGAGCAAAGTGGGAGCCAGAACACTCCAGCACTACATCCGCACCACGACCATCGGTCATCTGCATAACCTGTTCGGCACGTTGGGCGTTGTCGGTGGTTTCAATATTGCAAACCGCGTCAGCGCCGAAGGATTTAGCCACCTGCAGTCGCGCTTCTGGTGCGCCAAAGTTAATGACGTTTTTGGCTCCCATGGCCCGGGCAACCACCACGCCGTAGAGTCCGACTGGTCCACTGCCCTGGACAACCACTGTATCCGATGGCCGTATACCGCCAACCCGGTCAGTCGCGTGCATGATGGTGCGTAGCGCACAGCTGGCCGAGGATGCCCAGTGGCTGGGCACGTCATCCGGCACTTTCACCACATGGCATCCCGGCAATATGTAGTTGTATTGAGAAAAACCACCAATTACATAGGGATGCACGGTGGAATCGGCGTAGCCGTAGGGGGTGAAATTAGTGCAGAGCGTTGGTTCGTGGGCCACCGCACAGTAGTAACACTTGCCACAATAGGAATAGGCCCAGATCAGCCGGTCGCCGGTGGTAATGGGCGTGCCGGCAACATCAGTTTCACGGCCTTTACCCTGAGACTCAATAATGCCGACCATTTCATGGCCGAGGATGCAGGGGGTTTTAGAAATTGGTGCCAAAGCACCCAGCGTGATGTGGTGATCGGTGCCACAGATAGTGGCCCGGTCGATTTTGACGATGATGCCGCCATCGTCAACCGGTGGCACGTCGAGTTCGCGGACTTCGAGCGGTTGATTATAATCCGGTAAGACCGTTGCGGAACATTTATGGGGGGCGTTCATTCGAGTCCAATCTCCACGTTTTTGTGCGCGTCAGCGCTGAAATAGTTCATCGACTTCATCGGACAGAA